>Ga0310690_10000146_pt1 | contig 163486 bp, 130 predicted proteins | sample AusTroGonzalo_MG_2_FD_207661 | JGI IMG/M metagenome (GOLD analysis project Ga0310690, IMG submission 207661) | Bovine rumen microbial communities from tropical cattle in Woodstock, Queensland, Australia - Gonzalo_04 (v2) (version 2) | ecosystem: Host-associated > Mammals > Digestive system >... | reverse complement strand
TCACTCCAAAGTTGAAACTTGGTTGTCCGACCGCCTCCTTTCTTCCAATGTTTATTATTTGATTCAATTATAATTTCTTGCACAGCAAAAGTACTCCTTTCATTTGCACGTTGCAAATCTAAGGTAATTTGAGAGTTCGGAAGGTGTCGCTCCGTAAAACTCCGCTCCGTACCACCATCGTCCCCACCGCCACCCTTAATTTAGAAGCCGTGACGGCTTAATGTCACCTTCTCGGGTACGGTGCTTAAAAAAGCCAAGTCCCTAAATAAACTCCGCCCCGACAAATGCGGGTCTCCGTTTGCCGTTAGGGTACTTGCTTTTTTAACCACCTCGTTGTCTGCCTGGCGTTCTGTCGTCCCTTTTTCATGGAAAGAAAGAAGCCTTCACCATCGCGGCAAAGGCTTTCAAACAAAAATGAAAAAAATGTATGTTCTTTGATGACTCTCTTTGTGGTCCGGTAGGCAGTCCCGCAGTCTCGTGTCCCGCGTCATCGAAGCTCAAAATGGCACTTATCGACGAGCGTTTTCCAGTTCCCTCCCCAGACGATTTCGGTGTCCTGGTCTTTGGCCACCTGAAACATCAGATCTGCCAAGTCTTCAAACCTGGACCAGTCCACCTGTTTGCGATTCATCGTCAGCGGGTACAGGTCGACAGCTTTCCCCGTGAGGTGCTTGCTGTTCATCGTCCTGGATTTCCCCTGTTTCACATACTCACGCTGCTGCTCCACCGTTCGCAGTCCTTCAGACACGTTGAAGGGGAACAGGCACCGCGCAGCGCACTCAATCACGACAGCCTTCAGACGCTCATCCACGCCCACCAGCCTTTCTAAAGATAACTTGCTTAATTCCATGACTGTTTCTCCTTACTTTGTTCCGTTCCTTCGTCCCCCACGTCATTGCGAGCGAAGCGCGGCAATCTAGGGGATGGCCGCAGGCCGGGGGATTCATTCATCATTCCGCATTCCTCATTCAACATTAACGATATCCGTCTCGCTCGTATTTGCTCATCCTTCGCCATTCCCAAGGTGCAACGGCTCTGTCATCGCTCCACAAACCGAGTCCGGCTTGCTTCGCTTCAGCTTCCAGCTGAGCATAGAGAGGGCTGCTGTCATGCTCTTTGTAGTGCCAGGCTAAACCCTCCTTCAGCATTTCCTCGCTGATGTCTGCGCCGTCCAGATAGACCGTCGCAATCCAACGCCCGTAAGCGTCCTTTTGCTTCAGCTTCAGGCCTACGGCCTTCCCGCTGATGAGCCACTGCAGATGCAGCGTGGCCACATCCCCATACCATTGTCCGCGCTCAGGCGCATCGATGCCGTTGACGCGGACCACAATTCTGGTCAACTGCACCATCCACGGATTAACGCCCGGGTTCCCGCCGTTATCCAAACGACCCTCAAAAGTGTCGCCATCGATGACTCGGCTCACATACAGCACGACACCGATGGTGTCGCGCCCAGAAAGGCATCCTGTCACACTCGCCGCTACGCGGCTCGTCGTCCCCCTCTCAGAGGTGGTGGCCGAAGGCCGGGAGAGTCTGCTTTCCATTCCATCTCGGCAGCTGCAGGAAAGCATAACAAGCGCAGCCGCCACAATCAAAAATTTCTTCATAATCCTATTGTTTTGGGTACCCTGCAAAAATATTACAAAAAATCGTCAAGAAATCCTATCAAAATCCGTCAAAATCAATCAAAAACAATCAGAAAAGTCCCCTTCTTTGCCGTTTCAACTACATTTGCCCTGCCGCTGCCAAAATAGGAACCTGAGCCGCAGAGGAAAAACAATATAAAGATTATGATCTGCTTCTCTACCCATGACGGCAGAGGCCACCGACAAAGGACTTCGTCCCGCGTCTCGCGTCCCGAAGTCCCGCGTCAATAGTTCACTCATTTATTAACCCCTAAAACTTACAAATCATGGGTAAAATCAAGCAAGGAATCCTTGGAGGGTTCAAAGGAAAAGTCGGCACCGTCATCGGTGCCAGCTGGAACGGCATCTCCTACATGCGTGGCATCGCGCAATCCGTGAGAAATGCCAACACTCCGGCGCAACAGAAGCAACGCGCCTTCTTCAAAGAGGTCATGGACTTGGTCGGCCAGCTCTCTGACGAGCAGATGGCCTTCCTGGTCCCGTCCACGCCCAAGGGCATGACCCGTCGTAACCTGCTCGCGCAGCAAATCGCCGCCGTAGCCGTTGACAACGGCGACACCAAGAGCGTCGACCTCGCCAACATCAACTCGCTCGGCAATGCGGCTACCGCCGACATGCCGGAGGTCAGCATCGCCGCCGCAGGCGAGAACCTGACCGTCTCTTGGAACGGTGACAGCGACTTCCGCGCTGAGCACGGGGAGGAGTACCCCGTCATCTTCATCGCCAATGTGACCAAGAAGAAGGTCTATCTCGTGCCTTCCACCGCCACTATCGGCACGACTGGTGCCCAGTCGTTCAATGTCGGCCTGGCCGCCTACGGCGAAGCCGAAGACACCTTCTCGGGCTTCATGCTCGCCACGGGAAAGAAGATCGCCCTGGTCGGTTTCGGCACGATGGCAGTCACCAAGCGTCCCGCTCGTCCGAAGAAGAACTAAATCCTTCCCGGACACGCCCAAAAAGCCGTCCTGTCGGGCGGCTTTTTTAGGGCGATTTTTAGTATAGGTCAGGTATAGACCAACCTTATACCAACCATATACCAACTATACAAAATTAAAACTGTGTTCCAAACCACTTAAAAACATCAAATCATGGGAAAAATCAAACAGGGAATCTTGGGCGGCTTCAAAGGTAAAGTCGGCACCGTCATCGGAGCCAGCTGGAACGGCATCGCCTACATGAAAGGACTCCCGCAATCGCAGAAAGACCCGAAGACCGCTGCACAGATGGCGCAGCGCGCCTTCTTCAAGGAAATCCAGGATCTCGTTGGACAACTGTCTGCCGAGCAACAGATATTCCTGATTCCGTCCACGCCACAAGGCATGACCCGCCGCAATATGCTTGTCAAGCAGCTTGCAGAGGATCCAGTCGTCATTGCCGACAGCAAATCAGTCAACCTGGCTGAACTTGCCACCATCGGCAATGCACCCACTGCAGCACTGCCCAAAGTCAATGTCACAACATCGCTCTCTAATCTCGTTATTTCATGGGATGAGGAGAACGATTGGCGCACCGCTCATGCGAACGAGTACCCGACCATCTTTGTGGCCAATGTCACGCAAAAGAAGATCTTCCTCGTGCATTCCACCGTCGTCATCGGCGCTTCAGGTGAACAAGCCTTCAACGCCGATATCGCTGCCTACGGCGAAGCGTCGGACGAGTTCGGCGGCTTCATGCTCAGCACGGGTGCCGTAACCGCTCCTCACGGCTACGGCACGCTGAGCGTGGCCACCCGCCCGGAACGCCCGCCCAAGAAAAACAACTAACCCAATGTCTAACCCCTTAAAAACTTAAAGATTATGGGAAAAATCAAGCAAGGGATCCTCGGAGGTTTCCGTGGTACCGTCGGAACCGTTGTAGGTTCCTCGTGGAACGGCATTGCCTACATGAAAGGCAAGCCCCAATCTGTCAGAAACCCGCGTTCTGACGCACAGGTGCAGCAGCGCACCTTCTTCAAGGAAGTCCAGGCACTCGTCACGCAGCTCACCGATGAGCAGCTTGCCTCGCTCTTTCCGTCCGTCACCAGTGGCATGACCCGCCGCAACATGCTCACCCGTCAGATTTCGGCCTGCGCCGACTACACCGACGACGTGAAGACCTTCGACCTCGCCCTTCTGGAAGGCATCGGCAACGGTGAGCGCATCGACTCGCCTCTGCTGGAGAGCCTCGTTTCGGAAATCGATGGCTCATTGGCCATCTACGCCGAAGCTGCCGCAGCCGAGACCATCGGCAAGCCTGAAGGCGCGAACTTCATCGCGGTGGCCTACAACATCACCCAAAAGAAGATTGCTGTCTTCAACACCAATGTCACCGAACCGACCCAAGGCGTGACCATCCCCGTCGGCAGCTGGGCAGAGGAGGGCGATTCCGTCCGCTTCTACCTCACCTATGCCGCCAAGGGTGAGAATGTCTATTTGAGAGGCTTCGGCTCGTTTATCATCAAGACGAGGCCCGAGAAGGTTGGCCGCAAAGTCGGCAAGTAAAAACGTATGGCCATGAGCATCTTTGAATGGACTTCGTTGCTGCTTGCACCTCTGACGGGTGTGGCCTCCTGGCTCGCCGCTACGCGGCTGCGCCAGAACCGCACCATCCGGGAGATGCAGCAGACCATCTTCAACCTGGTCGAGGAGAACAAGCGCGTCTATTCCGAGCTTACCGAGGCCCGACGGGAAATCGTCGGGCTCTCGGCTCAGGTCGCCCAGCTGACGCTGGAGAATGCCGAACTGAAGCAGATGATCGAAAACCTGTAAGCCATGAAGACGCGACTTTTCAACCTCTTCCTTGTGTTGTCGGTGTCGTTGGTGCTATGCGCCTGCGATGCAAAGCGCCGCGCCCAGCGTCGCATCCGTCGCATCACGGAACGCTGCCCGGAGCTGGTCACCGTCCAGGCGCATCCCATCGACACCTTCATCGAATTGCCTCCTTTGGCCGATACCGCCGTGATGCCCCTTGCTCCGCTGCTTGACGGCCAAGCCGTCAAGATTCAGACGGAGCAGGGCACCTTCACGGCGTCGGCCACCGATGACAGCCTCACAGTCACCTACGAGGCAGAGCCGGAACCCATACATTTCTCCGACACGCTGCACTATCAGCAAGTCGTCATCGAGGCGGCTCCTGAGAAGAAGAAACCGCCCGCCTTCATGTGGTTCCTCCTCGGTATGGTGATAGTGTTGCTGGCTGTCATCGTCATCGTGATAGTAATTGTGATCAAAATGGTGAAGACTTCCTAATCGATAGGGAGTCTTCTCCTTTTTTATGTCACCTCGTCCGGCTTGGTAGGTGGTTTTAATTAATCCTCAGTCGGCCAAAGGTTGCGGAGGAAGCTGGCGCATCTTTTAGGAAGCTGGCTGGCCGCAACCTTTGTCCGCCTTCGGCTAATAGTGGGTTTGCGTTTTCCCGCTCTCGTTTCTCATCCTCGGTCGGTCATCCGCAAATCCGTTCCATCAATTTAATCGATTCGGAGGGCTGCCTGTCTGCCAAAGGCTGCGGAGTCAGCTTTGTCCCCGGTGGTGAAGCTTTGGTCCCGCAGCCTTCGTCAGCCAGTCAGGCTCCAGCGGGGAACACGCTTGAAGGGATAGTGGCGCAATGTTCGGCGATGGCCGTGATGCCCGCCTTCACAGTGCGCGAAAAAAACCATCCCGCTCGTTATGCGTGTCCTGAAAAATCTCTATCTTTGCACCCGACTCCGTAGCCATAAAATGGAGTTATCTGTTACTTTGGAAGCCGAAAGCCCAATTTTATCGGCTTCCAATTTTTTATAAGAATTGGGGCTGCTGCCGTCGGCAACAGCCCCACCTTATTAATTATAGGGAGTCAATCATTTTCTGTTTCTGCTGCTCGCTCACCTTTCGATATCGCGAAATCGCTTTGCTTCCTTCCGCATGTCCGCTCATCGATGCGATGTCGGCATCCCTGAAGCCTGCATCATATAGGTTGCCGCAGAAGTTCCGCCGCCCCATGTGGCTGCTGGCCACCTCCGACAGCTTCACCTGCTTCTCCAACCGCGTCACCGGGTCCAGGATGGTCACAGTGTGGTCGATGTCTTCGACAGCTTTGAACATCTCCTTGATGGCATCATTATAATTCTGATTCGAAATGAAAGGCAGCAGCTTATCGCCTTCCGTGTCCTTATATCGTTCAAGGATGATCTTGGCCGTAGGATGAAGCGGAACCGTCACCACCCGTCCGCTATGATTCTTCGTCTTGCCAGCGACATACTGGAGGCATTTCCCATCCACGACATTGGATTTCGTCATACGTAGCAGGTCCCCCACTCTACATCCAACCAAAGACTGGAATACAAAGATGTCCCTTTGTACCGCCAGCTCTGGTCGCTTGCTGAAATCCGCCTCAAAGAGTTTTATTCTGTCCTCATTGGAGAAAAAGAATGGCGTTCCATAAACAGCCTGGTCCATCGTATAGGTAAGAAAGATGTCTTCCAGTCTGACCTTCTTGACACGCAAAAGCCAATTCCAGAAGGCCTTGACATACTTGATTTGGTTAATCACATAATTCAGACTCCTCTTCTCTACTCCTCTTTCCTTGACATACTTATAACCGTTGTAGATTGAGTCATATCGGCTTTTGGGCTTGTATTTCCCATCGCTATCAATCCTCCACAAGTCACACTCATTGATGATAAAACTGCGGAACGTATAGATGTGCTCGGTCTTAATCTCGTTGAGCTTATACCGCTTGCCTTGGTATCTTTCCATCCTATCCCACAATCCATATCCAGTTTTGTAGGTCTTCTTTCGCACATCGCCAATCATGCCGTTATTGTACTGCTCCTCGATATACTCGTCAAAGACACTGAGGAAGTAGCGATTCTCGAGCTTCTTTTGCTCTCTCTTCTTCGCCGCTTCCATGGCCGCCTTATGCGACTTGGTTTCCAGCGTCCATCTCGTTTGAGTGACCTGATTCCCATTGATGACGACTTCCTCTTCCTCTTCAATCCATTCGATGTCGTTCATCCATCTGGTCAGCATGTCGGGTTCTGGCTTGCTGTCGCCAAGTTGTTCCCAGCAGCGCAGCAGATAACTCGTCAGTTCATTAAGACGTTCACGGATTCCCTCGCAGTCATCGCGATACTTGTTGTTTTTCTTGCCCTTTGGCATCCCCTTCTCAGCGTCCCAATTTCCCGCCGTGATGAAGATACCCGTGGCCATTCTTTTCACGAAATTCCTGTTGCCGCTAAAGCGCATCTGGATTTCGCCTCTTTCGTCATCTTTTTTGATGTACCTCGAAAGGTAGAATTTTAGTGTAGCCATAAAATAAAAGTTTTAATTTTGCGTTGATGTATCTGTTAGATGTCTCGTAAAGGGGAAAGCCCGACCCCTTCAAAAGACACTGCAAATATACAAAATCCGTGTCAACGCCGTGTCAACCAAACCCACAAAATGTGATATTTCGTAGTAATTTGTTTTAGTTCTAAATAACAACATTGTTTAATAATTAACCTATAAATCAACAAGTTACGGGCAAAGTTTCTCCGAGATTAACTCCAATAAAATCCAATACGGGTTCATTGAAGTAATCCCGGAGAGACTACAAAACCCTAACTGAGCCTCTATCGGTTAGGGTTTTTTCTTTGAATCACTCCTCGCCTTCTTCATTATTCTCCTCTGGTTCTTTTCCCTTTTTAGAACTCCTTAACTCCACCATATAGCTGGCAGTGATGACACCAGAAGGCAAGGCGATAACCGCCATTCCGAACAAGGAAGACAACATGCTGACCAATCGTCCTATTCTAGTTACTGGGACCAAATCGCCATAGCCCACCGTGGTAAGGGTAACCGTGGCCCAATACAAGGCATCAAAGAAGCTTCCAAAGGTGGTCTCGCCCGTGTTCGGATTGACATGAGGCTCGGCATTGAACATAATCAAAGCCGTGAGGAACACGTAAAAGACAGCCACACCAAGAACCGTCATCAAGACACCTTTCTCTTTCTTCAATACCCTGCCCAAAACCGGGAACTTGTCGGTGAAGCTAAAAATACGGAACAGACGCAACGCCATGAAAAGCCTTGAGATGCGGAAAATCTTGAAGCCTTTCGCCAAAATTCTAAGGCAAGGAAGAATGGACAACAGGTCGATGATGGCCCAAAACGTGAACGGATAAATCAAGAAAGACCACCCTTTTTTCCCCAATCGGTAATCTGCCGTCATCCATCGCACAAAATAGTCGATAATGAAAATGGTTACGGTAACGATTTCAGTATAACGGAAAATCGGACGTTCTTCTATGAACAGCAAAGGAACAATGCTGACCATGATGGCAATCACCATCAGGGTTTCGTAGACAATGCCAGCTTTTCCTTCTTCTTTTCCTTGCTCAATGATGTCGTAGATCTTTTTTCTCATACGTTAGTCTTTTTCTGCAAAAATAGCCTTTTAATCAAAACGATGAGCAAAATCCAGAAAAATCAAGATAATTGTGCCAACTTGCCCGAAAATTCCCTACTTTTGCGCTTCATTTTTACGACTATGGAAATCAGCAGCAAATACAGCCCTTCGGAAGTTGAAGGCAAATGGTACGAGCATTGGATGGACAAGAACTACTTCCACTCCACGCCCGACGAACGCGAACCCTATACCATCGTGATTCCGCCGCCGAATGTGACCGGCGTGCTTCACATGGGCCACATGATGAACAACACGATTCAGGACATCTTGATTCGCCGCGCCCGTATGCAGGGCAAGAACGCCTGCTGGGTGCCTGGCACCGACCACGCCTCCATCGCCACCGAAGCCAAGGTGGTGAACAAGCTGGCGCAACAAGGCATCAAGAAGACCGACATTGGCCGCGAGGAGTTCCTCAAGCACGCTTGGGACTGGACCCACGAACATGGTGGCATCATCCTCAAGCAGTTGCGCCGCCTTGGTTGCTCCTGCGACTGGGAACGCACCTCGTTCACCATGGACGACATCCGCTCGAAGAGCGTCATCCGCGCCTTCGTCGACCTTTACAACAAAGGCCTGATTTACCGTGGTGTCCGTATGGTCAACTGGGACCCGAAAGCCCTGACCGCCTTGAGCGACGAGGAAGTCATCTTCAAGGACGAGCATAGCAAGTTATTCTATCTCCGTTACTACCTCCACGAGGACGACGGCACGGGTGCCACAGGTGCTGAAGGCGAAATCATCCACACCGACGAGAAAGGTCGCCGCTACGCCGTGGTAGCTACCACGCGTCCCGAGACCATCATGGGTGACACCGCTATGTGCATCAATCCCGCCGACCCGAAGAACCAATGGCTGCGCGGCAAGAAAGTCGTGGTGCCGTTGGTCAACCGTGTCATCCCTGTCATCGAGGACGCCTATGTCGACATCGAGTTCGGTACGGGCTGCTTGAAGGTCACCCCTGCCCACGACGTGAACGACTATATGCTGGGCGAGAAACACAACCTCCAAAGCATCAACATCTTCAACGACGACGCCACTTTGAGCGAGGCCGCTGGATTGTATGTTGGCATGACCCGTGAAGACGTGCGCAAGCAAATCGTCATCGACATGAAAGAGGCTGGTCTGCTGGAGAAGATCGAGGACTATAATAATAAGGTGGGTTATTCCGAACGCACCAATGTGCCGATTGAGCCGAAACTCTCCATGCAGTGGTTCCTCAAGATGGAACACCTCGCCGATATCGCTTTGAAACCCGTTTTGGATGGCGACATCAAGTTCTATCCTGCGAAATATGTCAATCTCTACCGCCACTGGCTCGAGAACATCAAGGACTGGTGCATCAGCCGCCAGCTGTGGTGGGGCCATCAGATTCCGGCCTACTATCTGCCCGAAGGTGGTTTCGTGGTAGCCGAGACGCCTGAAGAAGCTTTGAAGCTTGCTATCGAGAAGACTGGCAACAAGAATTTGACCCTCAAAGACCTGCGTCAGGACGATGATGCTTTGGACACATGGTTCAGCTCGTGGCTATGGCCCTTGTCGCTCTTCAACGGTATCCTCGACCCCGACAACGCCGAGTTCAAGTACTACTACCCCACCAACGACCTCATCACTGCCCCCGATATCATCTTCTTCTGGGTGGCCAGAATGATTATGGCCGGCGAGGAATACCAGAATGAGGTGCCATTCAAGAACGTGTATTTCACGGGTATCGTGAGAGATAAACTCGGCCGCAAGATGTCCAAGTCGTTGGGCAACTCCCCCGACCCGATCGAATTGATTGACAAGTTCGGTGCTGATGGCGTGCGTATGGGCATGATGCTCAGCGCCCCTGCCGGAAACGACATCCTCTTCGACGAGTCGCTCTGCGAGCAAGGCCGTAACTTCTGCAATAAGATTTGGAACGCCCTCCGTCTGGTGAAAGGCTGGAACGTAGACGAGAGCGCTGCCCAACCCGAGGCCGCTAAGATGGCTGTGAAGTGGTTCGGGGCACGCTTCAACCAAGTGCTGGCTGAGACCAACGACAACATCGACAAGTACCGCTTGAGCGATGCCTTGATGGCCATCTACAAGCTCACTTGGGACGACTTCTGCTCGTGGTACCTCGAAATGGTAAAGGCTCTGCAAGGCCAAGGCATCGACCCCGTGACTTACGCTGCCACCATCCAGTTCTTCGAGCACCTGATGTTGATGCTGCATCCCTTCATGCCGTTCATCACCGAGGAGATCTGGCACGCCATCGCCGAGCGCAAGGACGGAGATGATATTATCATCGCGCAGCAACCCAAGGCACAAGCCGTGGACGAGCAAGTTCTCAAACAGATGGAATTCACCCAGGAGGTCATCAACAACGTCCGTAAAGTGCGTTCCGACAAGAACATTGCCTTCCGCGACGCCATCAAACTGGTGGTCGTGGAGAAGAACGGCAACGCATACAAGGATTTCGACTGCGTCATCGCCAAGCTCTGCAACGTAAGCGAAATCGACTATGTGACTGAGGCTCCCGCTGGTGCCTTCGGCTTCATCGTGGGCAGCACTGAGTTCTTTGTGCCGCTCACCGACAGCGTCGACGTGGAGGCCGAGATCAAGAAACTTGAAGAAGAGTTGAAATACGCCCAAGGCTTTCTGAAGAGCGTGGAGGGCAAGCTCTCCAACGAACGCTTCGTCAGTGGTGCTCCTGCCGCTGTCGTCGACAAGGAACGCAAGAAGAAAGCCGACGCTGAGGCCAAAATTGCTGTGATTGAGCAGCAGCTGGCGGGGTTGAGGAAATGAGTATGTTTACCCCATTTGCGCAGATTATCGATAAAACTCTATGGAAAAATTATAAAAATTCTGATTTTTTCCCTGAGTTTGATCAAATTCCTCTTCTTACATCCATTTCACGACCCGCTTGGTAATCATAGAGCTGTCGTTGATTACTCGAACCAAATAAACCCCGACAGCCATATCGCCCAATGAGTAGGGCACCGTTATACCTTCCACATTGGTATCGATGCTGATACGGTCGAGGAGCCGGCCAAGGTGATCGTAGACGAGAATGACAGCCTCGCCTTTCATGCCACCGAGAATCATGTTAAAGTCCCCTTGATTGGGATTGGGATAAATGACCACGGAAGGCAAATAATCGTGGTGTATGGTGATGGTCCGCTCGACGAAGCCACACTCGGTATAGACCTTTACCTTTAAATCGCCAGCGGTAACAGTGTTAACATGCACAGCACATTCGTTCCCGTTCGGGGTAATTTGCCAATGATTGTCAATACTCCACTCATAGCCAAAACAGTCCGGGACTGGTTCAATGCTGTAGGTGAACACGCCATTTTCCTGATAATAGATATTCGCCTCGCCCTCAATTTCGCTGACGGGTGGCGTGTGCTTGACCGTCAGGCTGAGCGTCACAATGCTGTCACAGCCGTTGGCGGCTGTCAAAACCTGTTGATACACACCACTTTCCGCATAGACAACGCCATTCCAATTGTATTCATTGCAGCATATATCCATAAATTGGTGCTCCACACCGTGGTTGATGAAAAGACTCATCGTTACGATGCTGTCACAGCCATGCTGATTGGTGAAGGTCTGCTGGTAGGCACCACTTTCCGTATAGGTTTGGTCACCCCAAGTGTATGTTTCGCAGGCAAAAACGGGAATTGGAACGAAATACTCATCGGGGTCATTGACAGTAAGGTGCAGATTGGCCACGCTATCACAACCCCATTGATCGGCGATAATCGTCTGATAATCACCCGTTTCAGTATATGTCTGTCCATTCCAATCATAAGGGTCGCACGTTTCGATGAACTCGTCGCTCGTCGAAATCTCGTGCACGGAAATCTTGACAGCATTACTGTATAAGACCTCGTTTTCGGCTGTTGCCCAAAGACGTAAATACCAATCATTATAAGTCTTATCCAATTCTTGACCCGTGTATGGTATTGGAGATGAGAAGGTTTCGTCAGGTGAAATCTCCCAGCCGTAAGTGTCAATATGGAAAAGATGAGGCAGCACCAACTCCAAGGAACCCTCGCCGCAGATAACGGCGGGAGCTTGCAACTGTCCAATGGCTGGTGTGGGAGAGAAATCGAGGTTACGGATGGCTCGAACGGCGAAACTGCGGTCGTAATGGTCAATCGGGCTCTCCCTTTCCATGGCACTGAAAAAGCCGTTCCATGCCCATGCATTCATGGCATAAGGAGCACCAAATTGGACATACCAAGCCTTTTCATCGTTCTGCACCGTACTTGACCAGTATGCGTTTAACCCCATCGTTTCTCCCACCGTTCGCAAGGTTGGCTCGTAGAATATAGCATTGACATAAAGCATTTTCAGTTGTCCGGCAGCGGGCAGGTACCAGCCATTTTCGAAGTCGACCAACTTGGCGGCGTATGGGCCAGTGTAACCGATGTTTTCGTAATGCTCTCTGATGTGCATGGTGTTAGTATAGCCGTCGCGATCAGAGAAAACCGTGGTAAGTATATCGTTGTTGATGATAACGACGGGGCCGAGTTCGGGAACATGGTCGTTAAGTCCCCACGGAATCCTCAATCCCACATCGTGTAGAGCTACCATCCAGCCGTCAGTGCCGTCTTCGTTGAGGTAGAACACCACGCCTTGGCTACCGTCAGGGTTGGTGACCACTTGGCCCAAATGGTATTCTTGTGCGTTCAGGTTTATCGTGAAGGCCACAAGAAGCGATATTGCCAGAAACAAAATCTTTTTCATTGTCTTCGATTTTAGAAGTTTCTGATGCTACGAACTGACATGGGGCCTTGCGGCAAGGTGGTTCTGGATTTCTGGACGGCTCCCATGGCTCCACTTGAGGCGTAATAGAGGGCACAATCATTGTCGAAACCATAGACCGATGACGACCAGTAGACCCATGTGCCATACATGAGCGTACCTCCAATCAGTTGGAGCGACTCGTTGACTTTCAGGGCACTGCCGTAAAGGATGTTGAGTTGTCCAAGTGCGGGCCAATACCAACCGTGTTCATAATCCACTGTCCAAGCGCAGGGATATGCGTCGTGGTCGTATTGCGAAACGGAACGTATGAAACCTGTGTTGTCGTAACCATCGAGGTCATAGATGGCCTCACGGATGGATTGCCAACCCGTCAAACCCCAAGGAAGCTCATCGTAGTATGACCAATAGATGTTTGAGGCTTGCACTTGTGGATGAAGTGCCCAGCCGTGTTGTCCAGTTTCATCGACATAGAACACTACGCCGATGGCTCCGCTTGTGTAGTTCTCCGGAGAGACGGTAATCGTGTCGGTACCTTGCACGCAAAGTATGTCTCCGACCTTCACCTGTGCCATCAACAGCATGGGAAACAAGAGACAAACGATTGAAATAAAAATCTTTTTCATGGTGTCAATAATAGGGATAGACACCGCAAAAATAAGATTTTTTTCCTACAAAGCCAAAGGCTTGAGAAAAATCACATCAATGGCATCCTTCACAGCCGCCATCGCAACTGCCGCCGCAACCAGCACAGCCACCTGTGTCAAAGTCCTCATCGGTGGACTCGCGCACATCGAGGATTTCGCCAGAGAAATGGAGGTGCTTGCCCGCCATATCGTGGTTGAAGTCCATCTTCACGTGCTTGTCGCCAATCTCGCGGACGATGCCAGCAATCGGGCGACCGTCGGAGGTCTGCATCATCAGTTGGGCACCGACTTTCACCATGTCCATCAACATATCGTTCTTCATAAACATGTTCTTGTCGAGGTCCATCACGTAGGCCTCGTCGCGCTCACCGTAGCCCTCTTCAGGGGTCAGGTGGAAAGCGTACTTGTCGCCGGGTTCCTTGCCCATCAGGTTTTCCTCGAACTTGGGCAACAGCTGGTGCATACCGAAAATGCACACAAAGGGGTTCTCTTTCGTGGTCTCCTGCAAGATGGGACCGTTTTCGTCGTTCTCGCGCAAGACGTAGGTCATGGTGACGACGGATTGATCTTGGATTTTCATAGGATCTGTGTTTTAATTATTTGATATTTATTGGATTAAATTTCGTTTTTTAGGACGGACACGCGGGTCCGCCCCTACGTTAATATGACCCGAACATTTTTCGCAACACCCATTCGATGGCGGCCAGACCGATGAGGACGAAGAAAATCCACTTGGAATGAATCAGGTCCTCGAAACGGCTCTCGTGGTGCTCCACGGAGGTAATGCGTGTGTCGTTGCGCAAATCCGCGGCCAGTTGGTCGAGTTGGTGAGCGGTATAACAGTTTCCGTTGGTCAGGCGGGACAAAGTGCGCATCCGGTCGATGTCGGCGGTGAGTTGTTGTGCCTCGATGCCGATGGCGACCACACTAAAGGTGCCACTCACGCTGATTTTACGCTCTCCCATCTGCGCCTGCACCTTATATATATATAGGCCCTCGGGCAGCAGGCCTGCATTCAGTTCATAGTCGTGGTCGCGCTTCGAGAAGGTGTAATCGTAGGTCTCGCCTGTTAGTTTGTTCTCAATCTGAATGGTCATGTCGGGATCGGTCACGAGTTCGTTATTGGGGTTGCGCAGTTCGGCGGTGATGATAACAGGCTCATTGCTGTAGTAGGTCTCCTTAGCATAGATAGCCGAGCCATCGTTGGCCGATAACAGCAAGTATTTCAACGACTTGGAGAACATCTCGTCAAACACGTCATGGTTTTTGTTCTGATAATACTCGAACAGACGCCAACGCCATACATTGGTGCCAAACAGGAAGGCCATCTTGCGCCCATCTTGGGCGAAACTCAACAGCGGCAGACCCGACTTGATTCCCATCACCTCTTGCAAGAGCAGGTCGTCATGCGATTTCAAGGCGTTGATTTCCAAGTGCGGCAAGGCCAAAGGCGGGTATTTCGCAATGAGTTGCTCCGACTTCGAGTCAAAAGTGAAGGTCGAGAAGGCCGTATTTTGATGCGCCTTGACATCCAATTGGGTATTGGTCGCACCAGAATGTAAGGCAAAGACACTCTGCAACTTGCACAACATATCACGGTCGGTGTCGTTGCCGACTATGAAGAAGACGGGCAGTTTTACGTTCTTGTCTAACTGTGCTTTCAAAGCATTGAAATCCGTGCGCGCCGAGGGCACCTGATGCAGGATGACCAAGTCATAGTTGCTGAACTCGGGCAAGGTCTCTTTCCCGAAGCAGAAGTCCACTTCATAGTTATCGTTGAGTACGCTTCGTAATGCACCCAGGTCGGGATGCGGTGAGGCTGCCACACACAGCAGTTTGTATTTCTGGTCGAGCACATCGACATAGATATGTCGCACATTATTCAGCAGTTGCTCGTCCTCGGCGATGCCGCTCACCTCGATGTCGAGTGCCATCACGCCTTTCTTTGTGGCATCGAGCATGAAGTCGATTTCTTTGGAAAAGCGGTTGGATGGAACCTCAATATCGTGTTTTTCGATTACACGGCCGCTTTCCTTAAGCGTCAATTGGGCCTTGCGGCCGGCCAAGTCGCGGGCGGCCACCGTCACGCGGACGGGGAAGGTCGCGCCGAGCGACACCACCTTATTATAATGCACATCGCGCACGGCAAGGTCGGGATAGGCCACCGTGTCGCCCAAAACCACGGTATGGATGGGATATGGGAAGTTCTCAGCCAGCAGTTCCGGCTCGAAGCCTCGGTTGTAGATACCGTCGGAGAAGAGCAGCACCGCGCCGACATTGCGCTTGTAGTAACGGCGGTCGAGGGTGTTCAGCAGCGAAGAAAGGTCGGTGAGCTGGTCGGAGAAATCGAGTTGCTCGAAATCACGGACTTCCTCGCCGAAAAGATATTCATCGACTTGGAAATCAGCATTCAAATCCTTTCGGAAGGCTTCAAACTGCGTCTGATAGTCGTTTTTGTAGAACGCCGAATCCTTACAAAGGACGACGGACGAAGAATTGTCGTGCGCAAGGATGATGGTCGGAGTTTCCACCGAGCTGAACTTCTGCCTTATCAGCGGGTTGAAAAGCAGCAATACCACCAAGCCCACCATCAAGGTTCGCAGCGCAAACAAAATGATTGTCAAGGCCTTGCCGTAGTGTTGTTTCTTGTTTCGGACATACAACACCGTGGCCGCTGCCAGACCCGCCAGCAGCGATAAAACTAACATCCAGATGGGGATTCCGATGGTCATCTATTGCACAGATAAGGGCGCAAAGATAGGGAATTTTCGGGAAAATCGAAGAAACGAGCCGCAATTCCAGCCAAACAAGGCGAACGAAGATTATTGTAGATTCCCGTAATAAACTAATTTCTTAGCCCGGTACAGTGATTTTGTTGGGGCATAGTAAGAAATCACATCTGGAATCCTGTTAGAAATATAATCCCTGGATTTGGGGCGATATTCAATTCCATTTTGACCATACCATTCATTTATAATATATGTGTTTTGGTTAGGTGCTAGTTTATTGGTTTCATTCTCAACATTTATACTATCTATTTCAATTTGAGCCATTTCACTAGTAATCATGTTTTCACATAATCTGACATCATTTTGATGCGGATGATCCATATTGGCTATTTTACCAATCCAAATGGAAATAGTCTCTGGTCTTTCTTTTTCAAAAGAATGAATATGGTGATTTGAATCCCCCATTCGAACAGCAACAGAGGCATTGCTGTTTTTTCTATAATAAGTCATCCCACAATAATACCTAAAAGAACGCTTGTTCTTCCTTTTACCTTGGAATAAATACAAGAAGAAACTCTCCTTTTGAGCATCTTCCCAACGTTTTAATTCATTTCGGCTGGAAAAAGGACCATACCATTGTACCAAATACATATAGTTTGTGCTCATACTACGGTTTTTCTTTGATGAGCCCAATCACTTTCTCAATAAATGCTCCTGTCAATACAATTCGAGGAGCAGTGTCCTTTTCGGTGGCATAATAAGTGCAATTGTAATCGCTCTTTTCCCGTAAGGTCTGAAGTTGGGAATAAAACGCACCGTCTTCTTTGGACAAAATGCCCGTCTTGACATAATGTTGATGAAGCATAACCACGGCACCTTGATGGGTTCCTACAGGATGTCCATCATGTATCAACAATGCACTAACCGCATGGAACGCAGCATAATACAATCGATTGGCGATGTTATCCCAAAGACCTGCTAGGCGCAGAATCTCAATTTCGGCAAAAGTCCTTCGAGATTTCTCTATTTCCAATCCGACAAGGATTTCCCTTTCTTCATCATTCAAACTCATACCAATACGATTTTATCTTGTTCGACATTCTTATAGTAGGGTAAAAAACGCAATGCTTCCCATTCTCCCTGCGAATAGGTTTGTACGCTGAAATACTCGCCCATGTCAAATCCGAGTTCCATAAGCGGATAGGCAATATTCTGGAAATCAGACGCTTCTTGCGGACGATTAAGCAAAATAAGCAAATCCCAATCAGAGCCTTCATGATAATCGCCACGGGCGCGGGAACCATACAGCAACAAATGGGCATCTTCGGGAAGAAGTTGCCTGCCCAATTGTTTAATTTGATATAAAATGTCAGCGTGGCTCATGGTTTTATGCTATTTTGCTGCAAAGATACACAAAATTATTGACTTAATCGAATAGTTTCTTCCAAATCCACAAAACTACTACCGCACCGATGACACAGAAAACCAAGTTCGTAAGATATCCTCTGCCAAGCCGTTCAATGTTCAGCAAATGACTAATGAATGTACCTGCATAACTGCCGACGATTCCCACGATGAAATTCACGCATCCCCCTTTGCCTTCGCCGCTCCCAATGCGGTTAGCAAGGTAGCCGATGAGTATTCCAGTGAGTATCGGCCAAGCTGTAAATTCAGCTATGTGTTCTAACATGTTTGTTCTTTTTTAATTCATTCAAAATCAGCAATTATCATTCGGGGCGCATAGATAGTATATTTTGGGAAAACTAAGATCCTGGTTACTAATTTAGGAAAACTCGGGTCTTATTTGTGCTTATTTCTTTAATTGAGCATTATTTACCCTAGCAGCCACTTCCAAAGTGGCACTACCTGAATGATCTTGCCGTCCTTTTCCAAAACGGTTTCTTCGTCTTTGGTAACAATCATTAAATCGTTCACTTCCAATCGTTTGTAAACCTTAATTAAAGCTTCAGATTCGCGTTGGAAAGTGCTTTCATTTTGCAAGGAATAAGAAGTTTGAATAAGTTGTTTTTGCTCGGGCAAGTAAAAATCGACCTCCACTCCATTATGGTAAAAACAAACCTCATTCTTGTGCTTTCTTATCAAGTTAATGGCTACCATGTTCTCCAAAAGGCTGGTCTCAGGGTCGGGTAAAAACAGGTTGAGAATGCCGTTGTCGATGAAATAATACTTGCGTTGGGTGTTGCGTTCGGTCAACTTGCCAATGATGTTCTCCAACGGCAGCAGCAGCCACGATTCGCACATGTAATTCACATAATCAATGACTGTGTCAGTGCTGGTCTTTTTACCAGTCGAACTTACCACATTGGCCAAACGGTTGTAGGACGAAGGCTGTTTTACGCTTTCTGCCAACTTTTTGGCCAAAATGCGCAGACCAAAATCGTTGCGGATGTCGTAACGCGCAATCAAATCGCCAAAGAAAACCTTGTTGAACAATCCGCTGAGCCATGAGCGTTTGTCGGCCACATTCATCACCTCGGGCAGACCACCAAAACGGAAATAAGTCTCGAAATGCTTCACAATCTCTTTTCTATAGAGGTGCAAAGCGTTCTTTTCCTTTACATTAATGCCCGAAAAAGATAAATACTCAACAAATGAAAGCGGAAACACTTCCTTAATCATATAACGTCCGCCCAAAGTGGTCGCAATCTCTGAACTCAACATCTTGGCATTACTGCCGGTGATGTAAACCCTGTATTTTTGGTCGGCCAACCGTCGTGCAAACTTCTCCCAACCTTCAACAATCTGAATCTCATCGAAAAAGAAAACAGGCTGGGTATCAAACATTTCCTCGTAAGTAGACTTGATGATGTCTATATCGGCCAAAGACATTATTCCCAAACGGTCATCCTCAAAATTGAAATAGCAGATTTCCTCCATACGATGGCCTTTTTCCAATAATTGATGGATGCGCTGATACAACAAATATGACTTTCCAGCACGGCGCAAGCCAACAAGCACATAATTCAGTGCGTCTTCAAACGCATAGTCGCGCTCATGAAAACTTACCGATGAAATAAAACGCTGATTTTCAACGATAATATCCTTTATTAAATCTTTGCTTAACATGGTTGTTCATATTTTTCTGACGGCAAAAATACAAATTTATCGATTACATTCGATAAAAACATATACTTTTTATCGTTTATAATCGATAAAAACACCCTGTTTTTATCGATTATGTTCGATAAGATGGGAGGTTTATCTTTTCATGACCAGTCGTTGAATGTGGTTAGCTACCTCTTCCGGATGGTCCACAAGCAACTGCCCATGATTCATCTTTGGGAAGACCTCCACATGAGCTTCAAGGTATAGCTGAAGCAGATGCTCGGCCTGCGGCTTGGCCACGAAAGTTTCCTTGGTACCATACCAATAATGGATATCTGCTCCGTGAATGGATTCCAGTTTATGGGTATAGACATCCTTATATCCGTCTCGCACTGCCTTTCCCTTCCCGTATGGCCACACTTTCTTGCATTCATCCAACAGCACATCGAAATAGTGCGAATGGAACACGAATTTCCAAAAACCTGTACAATGATAACAAGTCCACACATTGAGACTTTGGTAATATCGAATCGGATTCACACTCCACTTGGGCAGGGGCAACAGTGGCGCCGCATCCATGATGGCATGGTCTATCACGATTTCGTTCCGTTCCATGATTCGGGACAGTATTTTTCCACCCAAAGAGAGACCGTAGGCAACGTCCAGATGCCCATTCAGGTTTTCCCAAACATATTGAGCTGCCTGAATAGCCTGGTCATCAACAGAAGTAAAATGAGACTCCTGTCCGAGCAGAAACCCGTCAATTCCAACCGCAACAATGTAGTATTTGTCCTTCAGCAGCTCTATCAGCGGCAGGAATATCTCGTAGGATACCCCTAATCCAGGTATCAGCAGTAGACTCTGATTCTCTTTATTTCCGTATGTGTTGAATGTCATAGTATCGTGTTTATATAATTGGAATTCAGCAGTCCAGCAGTGCCCCTATTGTCCGCTCATAGTCGCCATCAATTAGCGCAACTCGTTCTCCAGCCCGTCGAAAGCCTTCAATATATTTCCGATTATCTTCTTTCAGGCTGTCAATAGTACAATCGTCGTCATTCAGCCTTGATTCAATGTCGAAGGAATGTCTCTTTATCTCATCGAAATGCGTCTCAATATAGTTGTCTGTCATGGCAAGGCAAATGAACCAGATGGAAGACAAATATTGCTCATCAAAATCGTTCCTCCAATCGAAAGGGATATAACAGCCCTCCACGATTAAGTGCTGCCTATTTTCTATCGCCGTCTTGATCATCTCCCGAACAATCGGCCACAGATAATCGGTAAGGGCATCATCATCCTCTAGTGTGAGACTCGTATTCCCACTGCGAATCAAGCCCATCTTCAAATGGTCGATGGACAAATAGGGATACTTGTACTTTTCAAGCAGCCGCTGGGCAAGAAGCGTTTTCCCCGTGTGGGATGCGCCCGTTATCAATATAATCATAGTCTTGCCTTTATCTCGTTTTTGACTTTTTCCAAATCGTCACATGAAAGGATGGGCATCAAGCTTTCTATCTCCTCAATGCTTTTATCCCACCATTTGAATTTGAGCAACAATTCGATCAAGTCATCGCCAAAGCGTTTTCTGACCACACGACAAGGATTGCCAACAGCAACCGAGTATGGGGGAATGCCCTTGGCCACGACCGAATTGGCCCCGATAATGGCCCCGTCGCCAATATGCACACCAGGCATCACGGTTACATTCTGTCCTATCCAAACATCATTGCCAACAATGGTATCACCTTTCAATGGCAGTTCATCTTTCACTGGAGCAATCGCCGACCCCCAATCTCCACCCATGATGTAAAAGGGATAGGTGGTCACGCCGTCCATTCTGTGATTGGCTCCGTTCATGACAAACTCCACGCCTTTGGCAATAGCACAGAACTTGCCGATAATCAGCCTGTCGCCGATGAAATCATAGAAGTGGGTGACGTGCTTCTCAAATTGGTCGGCACCATCCACATCATCGTAATAGGTATAGTCTCCGATAATGATACGCGGATTTTTGACCACATTCTTGATGTAACAGAGGCTCGGAATCTTCGGATTCGGGAATGCCTCGTTTGGATTAGGTCTATTCATTTTTAATCATTGCATTGTTTGACTTCCAAGTTTCACTTTGTCATAATAAGTAACTGTTCAACATTAAACTACATGTTTTTGACGCGGGACACGGGACTTCGGGACACGGGACAAACGCCAATTGTCTCGTGTCTCGCAGTCTCGTGTCCAATATGTAAACTAAATATGCCCATCTACTTAATTGTCAATATCTATCACCATAAAGTTTGCGGGCTTCGGCTGTCCACTTGCAAATAAAGCCTGTTTTCGCATCCGTATAAGCATCTCTGTCATGCTCGTACTGCTTCCACAATCCCAACTTCAGTATTTCATACTCTTTCGCAATCTGCGGATGCTCGTTCATATAATCTCTAAAATACAGTTCGTCATTGTCACCCACATACCTGAGATGGGCATGATATACTTTATCTGCAAACCCGTCCTTCGTATATCCCTTGTTGAATGAAATCCTGCTTTTCTCGGTGGACATTCTGATAAAACCATTCTGTTCCATCGTATATGCCACTGCTTCCATGTCTTGGTTATATGGTATTTCAATTAACACGTCAACAATGTCTTTCGCCCATATCCCTTTTATCGCCGTGCTACCGATATGGCTAATCCTTTCAATAGAATAGCCATTTAATGCCTTTTGCAGAAAAGACGCTATCTCGTCGTAATATCCAACCCACTTTTCATCGGGCTCAATGAGAAATATGGGGAACAGCTCCCATAGTTCTTTCAAAGTCATTTCGGATAGTTCTTTTCCCATAATTTTCCTATTAAACTCCGATTTATTGTTTTAAGAAAAGTCCACAAAAATAAGAAAAAAAGCCTACTTTTGCGGAAATTTTGAACGCATGAACACGCTTTCGGTCGTCATCATCACCTTCAACGAGGAGCAGAAGATAGGGCAATGCCTTGACTCTGTGAAGGATATCGCCGACGAGATTATCGTCGTGGATAGCCATTCCACCGATGCGACAGAGGCCATCTGCGACCGCTACGGCGTGAAGTTCTTCTCGCAAGACTGGATCGGCTATTCCGACCAGAAAAACCTCGCCGACGACCTCGCCACCTGCGACCTCATCTTCTCTATTGATGCCGACGAAGCGCTCTCCGACGAGTTGAAGCACTCCATCAAAGTACTGAAAGACAAAGACATCGCCGAAAACGAAGTGTTTGCCATGAACCGCCTCAACAACTACTGCGGAAAGTGGATCAAGCGTTGCGGTCTCTATCCTGAGACCAAAATCCGCATCTGGCGACGCGGTTTCGCTCAATGGGAAGGCATTATCCATGAGTGGTTGAAGTTCAAGAGCGAACCGAAAAAGACCTTGCTGCGCGGCGACCTACTGCACTATTCCTGGGACACTCCCGAGGCCTTCCGCAAGCAGCAGTTCCACTTCGCGGAATTAGGCGCCCAGTCGTACTACGAGCGTGGTAAGAAGACGGGGCTCATGCCCTACCTTTTCAGTCCAAGCATCAATTTCATCCGCACCTATATTATAAAAGGCGGCTTTTTAGATGGCAAGACGGGACTTTACATTTGCCGCACGATGAGACAAGCCAACCGACACAAATACAATCTATTACGAAAGAAAATTAGAGAGAAACAATAATGGATTGCTTCGCAAGAAATCTATCAAAAATCGAAGCAAAATCCTTTTAAAAAACAAAAAGATAGATTTTGAGAGATTTTAAAAGTAAAATTTTGAACGATTTCTTGTCCGCAGGACAATACCCAAAAAACACCGAGACAATGGAAAAGCAATTTGAAGAAGAAGTAAACCGCACAGTGGCCGTCCTAAAGGCGGGGAAGACCATCCTCTACCCCACCGACACCATTTGGGGCGTAGGTTGCGATGCCACCAACAGCAAGGCCTGTGAGCGCGTTTATGAAATGAAGCAAAGACCCGCCTCGAAGAGCCTCATTGTGCTCGTCGACACGGCGGAGCGACTGAAAGACTATGTCGTCAATGTGCCGGCCATCGCCTACGACCTTATCGCGCATGCTTCCAACCCATTGAGTATCGTTTATGCCCAGAGCAAGAACCTCGCGAAAAACATTTCCGCCGACCATTCAGTGTGTATCCGAGTAGTGGACAACGACTTCTGCAAGGAGGTCATCCGTCGCCTTGGGAAGCCCATCACCTCGACCTCGGCCAACCTCTCGGGACAGCCTTCCGCCATGACCTTCGGCGACATCAGCGAGGAAATCAAGAACGCGGTCGATTATGTGGTGCAGCTCTATCACGATAGTTTCGCCAAACCCAAATGCTCCACCATCATCAAGCTTAATGAGGACAACACATTTGAGATTTTGAGGCAATAAATAAGAAAACCTATGATCCAAAAAATCTATAAATTCGGTGGCGCGTCGGTGAAAGATGCCGATGCCGTGCGCAATCTGGCCGACATCGTGGGCCAACACAAGAATGAGGATATCATGCTGGTGGTCTCGGCTATGGGCAAGACAACCAACATGTTAGAAAAGGTTTTAGCCGACTTCCGCGAACATTATGGCCAGCTCGGGATGGAGGCTCTGCATGAGGTCATCGCCTACCACGATGGCATCATCAACGGGCTTTTCGGTGAGGACGCCAACCCCGAATTTGGGGAAAACATCGCCGGACTTTTCATCGAACTTTGGGAGAAACTGCAAAAGACCGACGACCCTTACGACTACCAATATGACCAAACCGTGTGCTACGGCGAACTGATTTCAACCAGCATCATCCACGAATACCTTAGCAAGTGCGACATCCCCACACGCTGGCTGGATGCCCGAAAATATGTCATCGCAGAGGACGACACCCACTTCCGCGCCGCCAATCCCGACTGGGATGAGACACGGCTCAGAATCAGCAAATTGAACGACGAACACATCCGTGGCCTCGTCTGCCTCACGCAGGGCTTCATCGGTGGCACCGCCGACGGCAAGCACAGCGTCACCCTTGGGCGCGAAGGCTCCGACTTCACCGCAGCCATCTTCGCCAACTGCCTTGACGCTAAAGAAGTCACCATTTGGAAGGACGTGGACGGTCTGCTCAACGCCGACCCGAAACGCTTCGCCGACACGGTTCAGTTACCGCACATCCCCTACTCCGAAGCCATAGAACTAGCATTCTACGGCGCCACCATCATCCACCCAAAAACCATCAAACCACTGCAAAACAAGGGAATAACGCTAAAGGTACAGTCGTTCCTGAACCCTGACCACGCACCAACCATCATCGACAGCACAAGGCGCAAAAACGATGAGAGTATCCCGTCCTACATCGTCAAGGACAACCAAATGCTAGTCTCATTCTCGCCGCGTGACTACTCCTTTATGGACGAGCGCAACCTAAAAACCATCTTCGCCGTTTGCGCTGACCTGAACCTCCACGCCAACATGATTCAAACCTCCGCTTTGATGCTCTCCTTCTGTTTCGACAGCGACAAAGCCAAACTAAAACAACTGATGTCCTGCCTCAAAGACAATTTCAGCATCAAGTACAACGAAGGCCTGCAATTGTTCACTATCCGACACTATCAAGACGGCTCGGAAAACGAGTTCATCAAAGGCAAAAAGATTCTCATCAAGCAAAGTAGCCGTTCAACTATACAATTCGTACTAAGCTGAGTCCCGTAGGGACGACAAAATTCAGGCAGACGATGAAGCGAAGCGGAATCCCTGCCCCAAAAAGTCCAATTCAAAAATTGAAACCCATCGCTCACATAGAAACCGATTTCCCGACCAAGTTCGGCATCCCGAGGCAGAGCGGCATCGTGGCCTCGCTGCAAGGGCGCATATTTTTTGAGCCGGAATACCGTAACGCTGAGGCCGTGCGCGGCTTGGAGGAATTTTCGCACATCTGGCTGCTTTGGGAGTTTTCAGAGGCCGTGCGCGACACTTGGTCGCCGACGGTGCGTCCGCCGCGCTTGGGCGGCAACGTGCGCAAAGGCGTGTTCGCCACGCGCTCGCCTTTCCGACCCAACCCCATCGGGCTGTCTTCTGTGAAGTTGGAAAAGATTGAAATCGACCCGAAAATCGGTCCCGTCCTGTACGTTTCAGGCGCGGATTTGATGGACAGCACCCCGATTTATGACATCAAACCCTATATCGCCTACACCGACAGCCATCCCGAAGCCATCAGCGGATTCGCTTCAAAACCAGCGGAATATCTGTTGAAGGTAGTTGTTTCGGAAGATTTGTTGGCGAAAGTCGCGCCCGAAAAACGCGAAAGCCTCATCGAAGTCCTCGCCCACGACCCAAGACCGCAATACCAAGACGACCCTGAAAGGGTCTACGGCATGGAATTCGGCGGCATGGAAGTGAAGTTTAAAATAGAAGAGAAACAGCTTGTAGTTCAAAGTATTAGCCCCATATCTCACCTCTAAAACGCTATGAAAAGAGAAATCACTTGGTTGGAAAAAACGCAATATGTAACCATGTTGCTGTCGGTGAGCGGCCTGATTGTCTTTTGGCGCATCGGCTTGTGGGCCACTTTGCTGTTTGCTTTGGTTTCGTTCGTCTGTTTGGTTTACCGTTTTTGCGGTCCACAAAAGGCCACCCGTTTCGTTCTCAACCCCGCCTTGACTCCTTCACTGCGTAAGGGATTGATATTCATCGTTGTGTATTGGCTTTTGCTGCTCGTCAGCATGGCTTATACCGAGGACACCGCCTCAGGATGGGACATTGTCTTACGCAAAGCCGTGCTACTGGTCTATTCCCTGTCGCTACTGCTGACCGACACAAGCTACATCACCAAAAAGCATTTGCGCATCGTTGGCTACACATTAGCCCTTTCCTTGCTCGTCAGGTTCTTTTACTATGTGGTCTTGGCCATAGTCAAGCTCGTGCGTGGGGAAACCGTCGAAGAAGTGACGGGTATGTATTTCGACCCGCACCACCACGCCTATACCGCGCTCTATCTGGAAACTGCCCTGCTGTTTTTCTATTTCGAGTTCCATTACCACTGGAACGCCCTTCCTCGTTGGTGGCGCCGAGCAATGATTGCCGCCATATTGCTGATGATTGTCTACATCATTATGGTCAATTCAAGGGCTGGAATGCTGGCACTATACACCATTGAGCTGTTCTGTTGCCTGCATTTCGCGCTGACACGGCACACATGGCTGAAGGGACTGCTCTTGGCGTTGTTGCTTGGCGGATATACCGTCACGATGGAGGTCGTGTTACCGGGCCACAAGGCGCGTTTGGCCGCCACGTTAAGCGACCTGACGGCTGACGGACGCACCAAAATCTACATGGCCGGACTCGAAGCCGCTTCCAAAAGCCCTTTGTTTGGCTATGGCGTCGGCGATTACCAAGTCAAACTGCTGGACCAATTCGATGAAGACGATTTTGTGGAAGGAGTTGAACATTGCTTCAATGCTCATAACCAGTATATTGAGACACTGCTCTCCACAGGTCTGATTGGATTGATATCGCTTCTCCTTTGGCTGTTGTGGCCTTTATGCCAAGCCTGGAAGACGTTTCATAAGAAAAACGAGTTTTGGTTTCTGTTGATGCTCACCTTTTGTGTCTTATTCAGCAGCATGTTTGAATCCATGTTGGAGCGACAGATGGGACTGCTCTTCATCGGCACCCTCATCCCCATTATGTTACTGACAATCAACCTAAAACAATACGATTAAATGCCCTTCATCGAGAATCACCGTATGTTGTTGATTCTGAATCAGTTGTTGGTCATTGATAGGAGGATGTGATTTCTTGATAATCAGCAAGATACAACAACTTCAAAGCTTGAGCCACCTGATAGGCCACAAGCTGCCGACCTTCGGCATAATAATGCTCAGTGGTCCAGTTTTGGTCGATGAAATTGACATCACGGACAAGACTCAGGTTGTCCACCACCGTGACACCTTCTTGCCCACCGTAACGTTCTACCAAATAATCGCGGTTCAGTTGCATCAGGGAGACCAAGTCCTGACCCACCAACTCATTGGCTTTGTCCACATTCTCAGGCAAAAGGTTGAAAATCAAGTTCCAGCCCCTCTTTTGGCATAATTTCACGATAGCATCAAAGTCTTTCACACGCGGGTTGTCGTCGCAAATTTGAAAGGCATAGGCTTTGACATAATGGTGAGGCAAAAGCATCAGGTCGTTGTCCGCCTGTTCTTCGGGCCACGGAAACGACATGTCCCATTCGTAAGTGCTTTTCCACTTAAAATCGGGCGGCATCGGATCCGTCCTCCAATGCTTGTTGACGAGTTTGTCCCATTCTTTCTCGCTGCGAATCGGGTAGGCCTTGAATGCCAACAAGAAACGGTTCAACAAAGGCGGATAGTCTTTCAAAAGCACAAGTTGTTTTTGAAGTGCCGTCTCGAGCCGCGAATAAATCCATCCCGCATCAAAGGAACGCAGGTTCATCGTGACCACAACCGTCTCAACGGAAGACTCTTTCGGAATGAGTTTCAGCATGTTATAGTAGATTTCCGCGTGCGAGGCATCTTTGGTCATGTCGCCACAGCGGACGTTCGGGAAATAGACCCAAACCATGTCGCTGATTTTCCTTTGGTCGCTCTCCGCCCAGCCATAGGTGCGGTTCGACGACTCGCCGAGATACACGATGCGGCAACTATCAGCCACCACCTGACGAGGCAGGTTCACCATGTCGGAATGCGCCTGCAAGTCCCTCTCGTAGAACCACTTGGAATAAATCCAATTCATGGCTACCAGCAGCACTGCAACAATTCCTATGCGTATCAACAACTTCTTCATGGTCAGAACTGGAAATAGATGAACGGGAAACTATTGACACTCGAACACGCGATGATCAAGAAGATGAGCAAGGCGTAAACCAACCACCTGACAATCATCGGTTTGCCTTCGCACCATGTGTCGAAGCGGTCGTTGAAAAGCAACAGGTCGGAGAGGATGAACAGGCCGAGATAGAGCCAAACTTCCGGCTTGACGGCCAAACTTTGTCCGCCGCCGAAATTGCTGACTGCCGCCACGAAAATGTCGCGCATGTTGGCGAAATCGGTGGCGCGGAACATGACCCAAAACAGCGTGACCAACACAAAAGTCTTGGCGATGCGCAACACATCAAGGCTGACACTCAGCCACTTGGACTTGGGTTCCAATCTCGGAACATGCTGTTTCAATGCCTTCTCAACGATATGCAGCAAGCCATGCGCGAAGCCCCAAAACAAGAAGGTCCAAGCTGCGCCATGCCAAATACCGCTCAGCACAAAGACGACCATGATGTTGAAAGCCCAACGCCCGAACTTCACGCGGCTGCCGCCCAACGGGATATAGACATAGTCGCGGAACCAAGTGGAAAGCGAGATGTGCCAGCGGTGCCAAAACTCTCCGATGTTCTTGGATAAATAAGGCGTGCGGAAGTTGTCGCTAATGTTGAAACCCATCAGTTTCGCGCTGCCAAGGGCGATGGTAGAATAGCCGAAAAAGTCGCAATAAATCTGGAAACTGTAGAACACCATGGCCAGCATCACGCTCCACGAGTTGTATTCCGCCGGATGGGCATACACCTCGTCGACATACGTGCCCAAATGGTCGGCCACCACCATCTTGATGAACAAGCCAAACAAGATGAGTCTCATGCCTTTGGAGATGTTCTCGTAACGGAAATCCTTATGCTCGTGCAGCTGCCGCAGAAGGTTGCCCGGTCGCTCAATCGGGCCAGTGACCAACTGCGGAAAAAACATCACATAGAGCGCATAATAGCCAAAGTGCCGCTCCGCCTTTTGGTGGCCACGATACACTTCTATCACATAACTCATGCTCTGGAACGTGTGGAACGAAAGGCCAATGGGCAGGATGATGTTCACCGAAGTGCGCACATCCAAGCCCAGCTTTTGGCACAGCCACACCAAGTTGTCGTTGACGAAGCCTAAATACTTGAAAATGAACAGCACCAGCAGCGTCGAAACGATACTGATGACAAAGAAGGTCTTCTTCTTTTGGGGTTCGTTTTCATGCTTTTCCATCAAGATGCCCGCCGAATAGTCGATGACGATGGTGACGAGCAGGATGAGGATGTATTTCGGCACAAACCACATGTAGAACACGCAGCTGGCCGCAAGGAGCATCAGCCAACGCCATTTGTGGGGCAGCAGATAAAACAGCAGCACCACAATAGGCAAAAAGACGACGAATGCTATGGAGTTGAATACCATGAGATTCGTCGTCTTGGATTACTTAATCTTCTCCATCACCGTGTGCATAATCTTGCCATTATCATAGTCATAGATATAGGTCAAGACGTAGCATTGGTCGGCATTGTAGGTGGAATCAATTTCGATGCTGCAAGTCGAGGTGAAGACGTCATCCACATAGAAGGGACCGCTAGATACCAGTTGTCCATTGACACCGTTCAGGGTACCACGAAACACGTTGCGGAACACATATTCCTTATCCACGCCACCAGGTATCGTTTGCCAGCCCACAATGCTATCTTCCACCAAACAGACTGTAGCATAATACTTGCCATCACCGTCGCCCATAGGATAGAAATAGTTCTTCACATCCATGTGGCGAGAAGTTTCGTCGTAAGTGGCATAAGTTTCGATGTCAAATAACTGCACCTCTTCCAGCGCTTCTAAGACAGGTACGCCAATCTGCTCCACACTCAACGTATTGCCATCCGTCAGGGCCACATGGTCGACAGAAAACAGCGGGTTGGAGTCATGATTGTTGTACCAAATCGTACCTTCTTCGGTGAGGAAGTCTGGGAAATTACCCATAGGTTGAGCCAAGAAACCTGCATGAACACTCAGGATGAAGATGCGGTCCTCACCCAAAAGATATTGCATCTCGTGAACTGTCTCAGCCGCTTCGGGGCAGTTGACGCAACGCGCCCCAGTGAAATCCTTGATAAGCACGGTCTTGTTGCCGCTTATAGGCTCGTAGGGCTTGTGTGTATTGTTGATGTCGATTTTGTCGCAGCCCATCGCGAAGAACATCAGGGCCAAAGTTGCAAATATCAATGATAACTTTTTCATGATGAATAATTTAGAATGAAGTTGAAACCGTTAAAGTGACACCTGACGAAGCGGGAACGGTGCGGCATACGCCGCCAACGCACACCACGCCTTCGCTCTGACGACCTGCACTCAGCATAACGCGGGTGGCCTCGTGAACGAAGGTGACGTTACCCGTAAAATAGTGGTCGCGAAATTCCGCGACAGGGTTACCGTAATTCCACTTGTCAGCGATGGAGAACGACCAATGGGGTGAGATGGTGTATTCCAGCAAAGCTGCAGCCCAGTCGCCACGCTTTTGGTAGTCCTTTTTCTCGCTCTCCTCGTACTCGTAGCCTTTGTGAACTTCCGCCTCCCAAAGTCCCTGAATCTCAAGGCGTATGCTCTGTTTTCTGTTGATTTTGTAAGTCACGTCCGCAAAAGCGATGTTAGCCTTGACGGGCGGTGCGCCAGCATGGCCCTCAATGGTCTCAATGTCGTAATACAGGTTGATGTACTGCGCCGTGACGTGCCAGTCCTTGCTGATTTTCTTGTCGATTTCAAAGTTGATGTCGCGGAAGAAGCGGTGGTCGCTGATGGCAAAGAATTTAGAGGTGTAGCCCAAAGAACCAGGTCTGTTAATTACCATGTGCCCATTATCCATAACGGAATCGCGGACGATGTCGTTCACCTGACTCATGTTGAAAGCCAGTTTGGTGCCGTATTTACCACCGAGGGCAGTGCCTTTCGGGATGGTGTAGTTCACCTGCAGCTGGGCTGCCATTTCACCGTTAGGTTGTGTCGAGTAGGTGTACATCGACGGCAGGCTATGAGTATGGGTGTGGTTGATAGGCGGGATGAAGTTGATGTCGAGGTCGTTCTGCAAGGCTGTGTACATCGACTTAAAGCTCATGTTGTCGACACGTTTCACCTGCAACACAGCGCCGAAACCCTTCTGCGAATAGCTCAAAGAGGCCAAAAGTGCTTGACCTTCCTTGTAAATGTAGTTGTTGATGGCCGACGGGTCGTTGATCTTGTATGCATATTCCGTGCTGAAGGCCCAGTTGCCATAGCCCAAGTTAATACGGGCAGCGGCAGCGCCCACGTTTTCAGGGATATAATAGAACAGACTCTGGTCTTCTTGTTTCTTGCTAACGAAACTGCCTCCGATGCTCATCCTGAACTTGGAGTCGTTAAGAGCCGGGATGCTCTGGTTGAGGTTCCACTCACCATCCACGCCGCGCACGATGCCACGGTAGTCATCGAAAGACATGTTGCGATCAAGGTAAGGTGCCCAATAGTAGCGTTGGCGGCCATAAACGGCTTTCAAAGTCACGCCTTTAGTGGGCCGCAACACGATTCGCGCACCACGCAGAGCATTGTCCATACCGAGCGACCACTCCTCGTAGGAGCGGAACACCAAGCCACTACCAAACTGGTCGTAGATGTCACCCACGGTCATGCCAATGAAGCCGTTGTCGTAGGTGGCGAAAAAGTTGGGCACACCCACGCCCTTCAATTCTTCGCGGAAGCCGTTCAACTCGGGCAGAAATGCCTCGAAACGCAAACCCGCCGAGAAATCGCCGTTGGTGTAGTTGACTTTACCGAAGCCATTGATACCAAACTTCTTGCCGTAAAGGTCGTTGATGTCGATGCCCGGGTCAAGCATGTAATATTGGGCATCGGTCTGGAAACTGCCGTTCACTTGGCTGTTTTTAAGGAACGACTGAGCACTCGCCCTGAAACTGACCGTCAAAGCGAGTGCAAGCAAAAATAGTATATGTTTTCGCATAAGTTTTTCTTTTTGACTTCAAGACACGGAACTACGGAACTGCGGAACAAGCCCATGTCTCGTGTCCCGCAGTCCAGTAGCCTCGTGTCAAATGATTACTTTTTCTTCTTGGCGACTTTCAGGATCTCCTCGTAGAGGTCTTCTTCGCCGCCCTCGATATAACCTGTGTGCTGGTAAACGAGCTTCCCGTTGCCGTCAAAGAGGAAAGTGTGCGGCGGGTTGCTCACGTTCATGGCGCGTTTGAGGTCGCTGTTCACGTCGAGCAGGATTTCGAAATCCCAGCCCTTGCCTTCCACGACGGGCTTCACCTTGGCGGTCGAGCGCGAGTCGTCGATGGAAACCGAATAGATCTTCACGCCGGTTTCGTCCTGCCAGTCGGCATAAACGTCGTTCAAGGCGTTGTGCTCCTTGATGCAGGGACCGCACCAAGTGGCCCAAAACGTGAGGACGATGGGGTTGCCGTCGTTCGACAGCTTGGAGATGTTCACATCCTTGCCGTTCAGGTCCTTCAGGGTGATGTTCGGCAAATCCGTTTTCGATTGCGCATGAAGGCCCGTCACCATCAAGGCCATCAGCAAAAGTGTCATTAGTTTTTTCATTTTACTTGTTGATTTAAAGATTTAATATTCAAATATTTCAGATTTCAAATTAGATTTCATTGACTTCTAATTGGCAATAAACTTCAAGCAATTTGCAATACTGCTCCGCCCTAATCGTCACCTTTTTGATGAGGTTAGGAATCAGGACACATTCGCCTTGATTAACAAAAACCGCGCCATTTTCCCATTTCAACGTGAAATTTCCGTTTGTGCAGAGCAAAATCACGAAAGAGTCGAGGTTGCTGTAGTCCTTCGCCATCTCGCCCTGAAGCTGGAGTAAATTGGTTACAAAATACTGCGTATCAATAACTTGTACCGTCTTGTTCATCACATCGGGGACATGGATTTTGTAACCGTCGGGCATCGTGCCATCAATAGCCTCAACGGACTGGGCCACATGCAGTTCGCGGCGCATTCCAGCCACATCGATACGATCCCAGTCGTAAATGCGGTAAGTAGTGTCGCTCGTCTGCTGGATTTCGGCCACCATGATGCCTGGTCCAAGCGCATGGACACGTCCAGCAGGGATGAAAAAGACATCATTGGCTTTCACTTGTTCGTGGTTCAATACCTGTTGCAAGGTATTATTTTTCAAAACATTGGTATAATCCATCCGGCTCATCTGACGATTGAAGCCCATGACGAGTTCGGCGTCTTCTTCAGCCTGCATCACATACCACATCTCGGTCTTGCCGTTGCCCAAGCCGCGTTTCTGAGCCAGTTCATCATCGGGATGCACCTGCACCGAAAGCCAATCGTTGGCATCAATGATTTTCAGCAACAAAGGGAACTGTTCGCCATACTTGTCGAACACGCTCTCCCCGACCAAGTCGCCCATGAAGGTCTCCACCAAGTCGTTGATTTCGTCGCCTTTAAAGTCGCCGTCGGCGATTTCGCTCTGGTCGTCCCAAAGGCCAGATAGCAGCCACACCTCGCCACAATTCGGCAACGGACCATAGTCCATCCCAAGCACTTCCTTGATTTTTCGTCCGCCCCAAATTCTGTCTTTGAAAATGGGCTTGAATTTTAGGGGATAAAGTACCGTTGACATTTGTTTTCCAAAATTTGGGGCAAAGATAAGATTAAATCCCGAACGCATTGCGAAAAACCGTAGTTTTGTCGCAAAAATAATCCTATGCAAAATCTCATCGAACTGCGGCATATCCTCCATGCGCACCCTGAACTTTCGGGACAGGAAGCGTTGACCAACAGGATTTTGAACGAATGGGTGAAACAAACTCAGCCCTACCAAGTCATCAAGAAAATCGGCGGCTATGGCTTGGCGGCTATATATAAAGGTGCGAAACCTGGCAAACGCATCCTCATCCGAGGCGACATCGACGCGCTACACATTCCTGAGCCCAACGGCCTCCCCTATCGTTCACAAAACCAAGGCGTTTCGCACAAATGCGGTCACGATGGACACGCCACCATCCTCTGTGGACTGGCGCAATGGCTTGGCGAACAACGCCCCGACCAAGGCGAGGTGGTGTTGCTTTTCCAGCCCGCCGAGGAAACAGGCCAAGGCGCGCAAGCCATCCTCAACGACCCACAATTTACACAAATCAAGCCTGATGTGGCCTACGGGCTACACAACCTGCCCGGCTTCGAAAAAGGCCAAATCATGGTGCGCGAAGGCTGCTTTGCGGCAGCTTCCTTTGGCTTGAAACTCATATTCGACGGTCGCACAGCACACGCCTCGCAGCCCGAAACTGGGCGCAACCCTTCGGAATTGTTGGCCCAACTCATCCACCATTTGGAGAAGAAACGCGAGCAGTTGAAAGCCGTCAAACCATTGACAACCTTTGTCATCACGCACGCCGTTTTGGGTGAGGAAACTTTTGGCGTTGCACCCGGCCATGCCGAGATTTGGCTCACCTTGCGCAGCTTCAACGACCGCAACCTTGAGCTGATGTCCTCGGAAATCATCGAGTTCTGTCGCGCCAAGGCCAAAGACCACCTTTTCGACTTCAATTTCTCCATGCACGAGGCCTTCGCCGCCACTAATAGCGACCCTAACTGCGTGAAAACCATCGAAAAAGCGGCCAAAAACCTTGAATTGTGCCTTGGCCATTTGGAAGAGCCTTTCCGATGGTCGGAGGACTTCGGAAGGTTCGGAGCTGTCTGTCCGATAGGCTTTTTCGGCCTCGGCTCAGGCTTGGAGCAACCCGCCCTGCACAATCCCGAGTTCGACTTCCCTGACGATATTTTGGAGGTGGGAATGGGAATGTTTTGGGAGATTATCAGGTTGGAGTTGGAGGGTTGACGATTATTCACTATTTTTGCCGCACTTATGACTGAGCCCAAGAACACCTCGAAACTCCGCCAGGCCTTGCGCGATTTCTTCGTCGCCACACAGGAAGAACAGGACGGCACACTGAACGACCGCATCGGTGGGCTGCGGAGATATGTCAGCAAAATCAAGCCTCACTTCGTGGAAGGCGGCCGTTTTGCTTGGTTGCAAAGCACTTTCGAGGCTTTCGAGACTTTTGCCTTCACGCCCAATCGAGTGACCAAACGCGGCTGCCACGTCCGCGATGCCATCGACTTGAAACGTGCCATGATCATGGTTGTCATCGCCCTCATTCCCGCCATGCTTTTCGGCATGTGGAACATCGGCTACCAGACCTCACTGCATTCAGCAGAATGGCCTTTTGAGCCAGGCACCTTCGGCAGTTGGCTGTATTGCCTCTGGTTCGGTTTTCTTCGGATGCTGCCCATGCTGGCGGTTTCCTATATCGTCGGCTTGACTATCGAATTCGCCTTTGCGCAAATCAGGCATCACGAGGTGAACGAAGGCTTTTTGGTCACGGGCTTCATCATTCCGATGATTGTGCCTGTCACCACTCCCTTGTGGCAACTTGCTCTCGCTGTGGCTTTTGCCGTCATTATCGGCAAAGAGGCCTTTGGCGGCACGGGCATGAACTTCCTCAACCCCGCCTTGGTGGCGCGCGCCTTCCTTTTCTTTGCCTATCCCACACGCATGTCGGGTGACAACGTTTGGATTGCCAAGGATTTATGGGGCGCTGATGCTATCGCGGGAGCCACGCCTTTGGCTGAGTTGGCCGCCGGAATGCAGCCATCTGCCTCCGCTTTGGACATGTTCATCGGCACCATTCCTGGATCAACCTGCGAGACCTCTGTGATTGCCATATTGCTGGGAGCCCTGTTGTTGCTGCTTACGGGTATCGCCAGTTGGCGCATCATGCTCTCCGTCGTGGTGGGCGGCGGCCTCATGGGCCTGTTGTTCAACGCTATCGGTGCCAATGAATACATGCAATTACCGTTCTATTACCACTACCTGATGGGCGGTTTTGCTTTCGGCGCGGTTTTCATGGCCACCGACCCCGTAACGGCAGCACAAACCAACGCGGGCAAATGGATTTACGGCCTGTTCATCGGCATCTTTGCCGTGATGCTGCGTGTAATCAACCCCGCCTATCCCGAAGGTATGATGCTCAGCATTCTATTTATGAACTGCTTCGCACCCCTCATCGACCACTGCGTCATTGCACGCAATATCAAGATGCGGCAAAGACGCGCCATTGTCAAACCTAAAGCCTCTGCATGATGAAAAGAGACATCAACAGCAACGGCTATATCTTCCTGTATTCCACTATTTTAGTGGTTATAGTGGCAGTCTTGCTCACGGCGGCAGCCCTATGGCTTCAGCCTTTCCAAGAGCGCAACAAAGAGAACGAAAAACGCACGATGATTTTGGCGGCAGCGGGCATCGCTGACGGTGAGATTACCTTCTGCGATGGCGAACTGCCCGTCTATCTCGTCAACGACAGCATCTTCGTCATCCCCATGAAGGGGAAGGGTCTTTGGGGACCCATCTGGGGCTATTTCGCCATTGCCCCCGACGGCAGCACTCTCATCGGCGCCAACTTCGACCATAAGTCGGAGACCCCTGGTTTGGGTGGCGAAATCACTACGGAGAAGTTCCAAAGGCAGTTCAGCGGCAAACAAATCAGGGAAAACGGACGCCTCAAACCCATCGAGTTTGATGCTATCACGGGAGCCACCAAAACTTCCGATGGCGTTAAGAAAATGATAGACAATACTTTGGAGACGTACACACCATTCTTTGAAAAACTAAAGCCATGAGCAACTTCAAAAAACTCCTCATAGAACCCCTGCGTAAGAGCAATCCCGTCACCGTATTGGTACTGGGCATCTGCTCCTGCCTCGCCGTGACGGCCCAATTGAAGCCCGCCTTGGTGATGGGTGCCTCGGTAACCGTGGTGACAGCACTCTCCAACCTCATCATTTCGCTCTTGCGCAAAGGCATCCCTTCACGCATCCGCATAATCGTCCAGTTGGTGGTCGTGGCTACCTTGGTCATCCTGATTGACCAGTTCTTGAAAGCCTTCGCCTACGATGTCAGCAAGCAACTCTCTGTTTATGTGGGACTTATCATCACCAACTGCATCATCATGGGGCGGTTGGAGGCTTTTGCCTTGTCACATGGGCCTTGGGAATCTTTCTTGGATGGATTGGGCAACGGATTGGGTTATAGCCTCATCCTCGTCATCGTGGCTTTCTTCCGTGAGCTGTTTGGTTCGGGAACGCTGTTGGGTTACCAAGTCATTCCACAATCATTTTACGAAGCTGGTTATCAGAATAATGGCTTGATGATTCTGCCACCAATGGCCTTGATCATTGTAGGTGTCATCATCTGGATACAACGCACCCGAAACCCCGAAATGCAGGAAACCAACCAAAAATAAGCGGCCATGGAATTCTTCAACCTTTTCATCAAATCGGTCTTCGTGGACAACATGATCTTCGCCTATTTCTTGGGCATGTGTTCATATTTGGCCGTGTCAAAGACCGTCAAGACCAGTGCGGGGTTGGGGCTTGCCGTGACCTTTGTTTTGGTCGTCACCGTACCAGTTAACTACTTAGTCAACAAATACTTACTTGCTCCAGGTGCTTTGGCATGGATTAGTCCGAAGCTGGCCACGGTCGATTTGAGTTTCCTGACCTATATCCTTTTCATTGCCATCATCGCGGCCATAGTGCAGATTTTGGAGATGATTATCGAGACCTTCACGCCGTCGCTTTATTCAGCTTTGGGCATCTTCTTGCCTTTGATTGCGGTCAATTGCGCCATTTTGGGTTGCTCGCTGTTCATGCAGGAACGCGGTTTCAGCAATGTGGGCGAAGCGGCGGTTTTCGGTCTTGGGTCAGGCATTGGTTGGCTTTTGGCCATCACCGCTATTGCCGCCATCCGCGAAAAGTTACGCTATTCCAAGATTCCCAAAGGTCTTCAAGGCGTAGGCATCTCGTTCATTATCACCGGCTTAATGGGAATTGCCTTTATGGCATTCATGGGCATAAAACTTTAAGCGTATGAATCTCACCACCACCTTAATATTAAGCATCGCCGTTTTCCTCGGTATCGTGCTGCTGCTCGTTGCCCTGCTGCTCTTTGTCCGTAACAAGCTGATGCCCAAAGGCAAGGTGAAAATCACCATCAACGGGGAGAAGGAATTGGAGGTTTCATCGGGCAATTCATTGATGGCCACATTGGCTGACAATCAAGTGTTTCTACCTTCGGCATGTGGCGGCAAGGGCAATTGTGGCCAGTGCAAATGTCGTGTGGTGGAAGGTGGTGGTAGCATTTTGCCCACCGAGGTCGGCTTCTTCTCGCGCAAGCAAATCCAAGAGCATTGGCGGCTGGGCTGTCAAGTGAAGGTCAAGGAGAACTTGAAGATTTTGGTTCCGCAGTCAGTTTTGGACGTCAAAGAATATGAGTGCACGGTGGTATCAAACCGCAACGTGGCCACCTTCATCAAGGAATTCAAAGTGCAACTGCCCGAAGGCGCGCACATGGACTTCATCCCTGGCTCATACGCCCAAATCCGCATCCCGAAATTCAACATCAAATATTCCGACTTCGACAAGGAACTGATTGGTGCCGAGTATCTTCCCTCGTGGGAGAAGTTCAAGATGTTCGACCTACGCTGCGTCAACACCGAGCCGACCATCCGCGCCTATTCCATGGCCAACTATCCCGCCGAGGGCGATGTGTTCATGTTGACGGTACGCATTGCCACGCCACCGTTCAAGCCCGACCGTTCCGGATTTATGAACGTCAATCCAGGCGTGGCCTCGTCCTATATCTTCTCACTGAAGCCCGGCGACAAAGTATTGATGTCGGGACCTTTCGGCGAATTCCATGTGAAGGAACATAATGTACGGCTGCCACAGTGTGACAGCCCTACCAATGAAATGATATGGGTCGGTGGTGGTGCTGGCATGGCGCCTTTGCGTGCACAAATCATGCACCTGACTCGTACCTTGAACGTCAGAGATCGTGAGATGCATTATTTCTACGGTGCTCGCGCCCTGAACGAAGTCTTCTATTTAAACGATTTCCATCAACTCGAAAAGGACTTCCCCAACTTCCATTTCCACCTTGCTTTAGACCGTCCCGACCCTGCCGCCGATGTCCAAGGCGTGCGCTATACCGCTGGTTTTGTGCACAATGTGATGTACGAAACCTATCTGAAAGACCATCCCGCACCCGAGGACATCGAATACTACATGTGCGGTCCCGGCCCGATGAGTGCCGCCGTAGTCAATATGCTTGACAATCTGGGTGTTGCGCCCGAGAACATCCTTTATGATGATTTTGGAGGAGACGCGTCTAAAAAATGAGTGTTTACCCCTTTTGTACAAGTTTCCGACCTACTCTCAATGTTCCTCATAGCTGCATAACTACACAATTACGAACTTAAGTGGGCATTGTGTGTCTTTTATGAAAAAAACGTATTTTTGCACCATAAAAATACACTCATGAATTGACTATGCAGCGAAGTTTTGACATTTGCAAAGAATTAACCGAATGAAAATGAAAAAATATAAAACATCCATCATCCTATTCTTAGTCTTCGAGGCCATTGCCGTTTCGTTGTGGCTGGCTTCGGGCAGTCTGTTCTTCTTGCTAAACTTCTCCTACATTGGCATCTGCATTGCCGTTGGGGGTATTCTTAATGCGTCAGGATGGAAGTACGCCCGCGAGTTTGTCCAGTTCACCGTGGGAAGCTATATGCTCGTGTTCCTCGGACTGATTTGCCACGAGAACATGCAAATGGAAGGCTTTTGGTATTACCTATTATCTGGATTTTTCGGGGCTGGTGTGTTGCATTACGCCATCGCCAAAATTTTCGGTCCACTGTTGTTCGGACGTGCATGGTGCGGCTATGCCTGCTGGACGGCTATGATTCTAGATTTGCTGCCTTACAAAACGCCTGCAAGTCCAAGGAAAAGCATAGGATGGATACGCTATGTCATGTTCGGCCTGTCACTTGCCTTGGTCGTTCTGCTCATGTATTTGGGCAAAGCCAACAAAACCACGATGTTTTATCTTTTCCTGGCGGGGAACTTGGTGTATTATGCGGTCGGAATCATCCTTGCCTTGGCTTTAAAAGACAACCGTGCCTTCTGCAAATACATTTGTCCGATAACGGTTTTCCTGAAGCCGATGAGCTACTTTTCCTGGCTCCGCATCAAATGCGACGAGGAAAAATGCATCCACTGCGGCAAGTGTTTGAAGGTCTGCCCGATGGAAGTGGAAGTCAATCGCAATGCACGCAACCGAAAGAACGCCACCGAGTGCATCCTTTGCCAAAAGTGCAAGAAAGCTTGTCCTGTTAACGCTTTGAAATAATCCTGATATGAACCTACCTAAAATCCATTCCATCAGCAAGAAAATTCTTGTAGCGCTGTTAGGTGCTTTTTTGAGCCTTTTCCTGCTGTTCCATGCCAGCGCCAACCTGCTCATCCTTCGCAACGACGGTGGTGCGTGGTACAACGCCTTCTGCGATTTTATGGGCACAAACTATATCGTGAAAGCCTTTGAAATCGTGCTGTTTGGTACCTTGTTGCTCCACATCGTCCTGACGATTTGGTTGGCCATCACTAACCGGATGGCACGTCCAAAAGGCTACCACAAGCCACAGCGTTCCAAGACGCACACGGGCTCGAAACTGCAAGTCTGGACAGGCATACTCATCATTGCCTGTCTCATCGCGCACTTCATGGACTTTTATTTCGTGAAAATCGGCCTCGTGGACGGCAACCTCAACTTTTATGAGCAAGCGCGAGAGAAGTTTCAAGTCCCGCATATTGCCATTTCATATTTAGTTTTCTTTGTTGTAGTTTGGTTCCACATGCGCCATGGTTTCGCGGCCATGTTCCAAACTTTAGGTCTCTACAATTATAAATTCGGCAAGGCCCTCGAGATTATCGGCATCACCTATGCCACGGTCGTCTGCCTGATGTTCACTGCCGTTGTTATCGTCACATTCTTTCAAGCCGCTTGAAAACAAGGGTTGCTGAGCCTGTCGAAGCACCCGCCTCAAAAACAAATGAAATGAACTTAAACCCCAAAATACCCGCCGGTCCGCTCGCCGAGAAATGGACCAACTACAAAGCCTCGCAGAAACTGGTCAACCCAGCCAACAAGCGCAAACTCGACATCATCGTGGTTGGCACGGGCTTGGCCGGAGCCTCTGCAGCCGCCTCGTTGGGTGCATTAGGCTTCAATGTGGATATTTTCTGCATCCAAGACTCGCCCCGCCGCGCCCATAGCATCGCTGCCCAAGGCGGCATCAACGCAGCCAAGAACTACCAAAACGATGGCGACAGCGTGGAACGCCTTTTCCGCGATACTATCAAAGGTGGCGACTACCGCGCCCGAGAGGCCAATGTGTATCGTCTGGCCGAGGTCAGCGGTGCCATTATTGACCAATGCGTGGCCCAAGGCGTGCCCTTCGCCCGCGATTATGGTGGGCTGTTGGACAACCGTTCCTTCGGCGGCGCACAAGTGAGTAGAACCTTCTACGCCAAAGGCCAGACAGGACAACAGCTTTTGCTCGGTGCCTACGGTGCCTTGAGCCGTGAAATCGCTCGTGGTACGGTGAAACTGCACACACGCCGTGAGATGATGGATTTGGTCATAGTCGATGGTCGCGCACGCGGTATCATTGTCCGCAACCTCGTCACCGGCGAATTGGAACGTTATGCCGCCCATGCCGTGGTGTTGGGTACTGGCGGTTACGGTAATCTCTATTACCTTTCCACCAATGCCATGAATAGCAATGGCAGCGCGGCTTGGGTGTGCCACCGCAAAGGCGCAGCCTTCGCCAACCCTTGTTATGTGCAGATTCATCCGACCTGTATCCCCGTGCACGGCGACTACCAGTCGAAACTCACACTGATGAGCGAGAGTCTGCGCAACGACGGCCGCATTTGGGTGCCCAAGAAAAAGGAAGACGCCGAGGCTATCCGAGCGGACAAGTTGAGAGCCATCGATATCCCCGAAGACGACCGAGACTATTATTTGGAACGTCGTTATCCCGCATTTGGCAACCTCGTTCCGCGCGATGTGGCTTCTCGTGCCGCCAAGGAACGTTGTGACGCTGGCTATGGTGTAGGCACAGGTTATGCTGTCTATCTTGACTTCGCCGATGCCATCCAACGCCTTGGAAAAGAGGCCGTTGAGCAAAAATACGGCAACCTCTTCCAGATGTACCAAAAAATCACTGACGAGAACCCCTACGAAACGCCGATGATGATCTATCCCGCCATCCATTATACCATGGGCGGCCTTTGGGTGGATTACGAATTGCAGACTACCATCCCTGGGCTTTTCGCCGCCGGCGAAGCCAACTTCAGCGACCACGGCGCCAACCGCCTCGGTGCCTCCGCCTTGATGCAAGGACTGGCCGATGGTTATTTCGTGCTGCCATACACCTTACAGAATTATCTCGCCGACCAAATCAATGTGGGCAAGATTTCAGTCGATTCAACCGAATTTGACGTGGCGGAAGAGGCTGTGCAGCAACGAATTGAAAAGCTATTGAAAAACGCGGCCCTTCGACAAGCTCAGGGACCTTCTAACATGAAAACGGTTGACCATTTCCACAAGGCTTTAGGCAAAATCATGTGGGAATACTGCGGCATGGCACGCAACACCGAAAGCCTCACCAAAGCCAAGGAACTGGTTTCTGAATTGGAAAACGAGTTTTGGAAGTCGGTTTTCGTGCCTGGAACGGCCAACGAGTTCAACCCCGAATTGGAGAAGGCCTGTCGCTTGGAGGACTATTTCGAGTTGGCGCAATTGGTCATCGCTGATGCCTTGCACCGCGAGGAATCCTGTGGCGGACATTTCCGCACCGAGCACCAGACCGCCGATGGCGAAACCCTCCGCGATGACGAACATTTCATGTACGTAGCGGCATGGGAATACCAAGGCCACGGCCAGCCCGAGACGATGGAGAAGGAACCGCTCAATTATGAACATATTCAAATCGCTACGCGAAATTATAAATAACCGAATCCCTGGATTGCTTCGTTCCTCGCAATGACGCGAAGCGTCAACAGAACAACTGACAACTATGAAGTTCACATTACATATTTGGCGTCAGGAGAACGCCCGCGCCAAGGGCCATTTCGAGACCTATCCTTTGGACGGCATCTCGTCCGACTGCTCTTTTCTTGAAATGCTCGACATCCTGAACGAGCGGCTCATCAACGACCACATCGCGCATCCCGTTTGCTTCGACAACGACTGCCGTGAAGGCATCTGTGGCATGTGTGGATTGTACATCAACGGGCGGCCCCACGGCAACGACGATGGCATCACCACTTGCCAGCTCCACATGCGCAAGTTCCGTGACGGCGACGACATCTGGATCGAGCCTTGGCGCGCCAAGGCCTTTCCCGTCATCCGCGACCTCGTAGTGGACCGTTCTGCCTTCGACAAGATCATCCAAGCGGGCGGCTACATTAGCACCACCACAGGCGGTGTCCCCGATGCCAACACCATCCCGATTCCGAAACACAAAGCCGACATGGCTATGGATGCGGCTTCATGCATCGGCTGTGGTGCCTGCGTGGCGGCTTGCAAGAATGCCAGCGCCATGCTGTTTGTGGGGGCAAAAGTCAGCCATTTAGCCTTGTTGCCACAGGGCAAAATCGAGGCTGCCGACCGAGTGAAAAAAATGGTGGCCAAGATGGATGAACTGGGCTTCGGCAATTGCACCAACACCTATGCCTGCGAAGCTGAATGCCCCAAACTCATCAAACGGCAGAATATCTCACGGCTCAATCGACATTGGATTGGGGCCTTGTTTGGTAGAGATAGAATCAAATGACAAAGGAGTCCCGTATTTACGGAACTCCTTGTAAAACAACGACTCAGACGAATAAGCGGGATTCTGTTCCCCTTGCGGGGCGACTGTCATTTCTCTAGGCCTACGGTCGCCCGCAGGCTCAAGCGCCCTACCCTGAGACGACGGACGAGCAGCCCTTTCGAAGCCCGAAGACCTCCTTGTCTCTATACTTGGACTTGCAGCCCATAAGGTTTACCCCATCGGAATGTCGCCACCCGATGCGTGAGCTCTTACCTCGCGTTTTCACCCTTACCCTTCGACAAGCTCAGGGCGGTATATTTTTCTGTGGCACTGTCTGTTGCCCTTGCGGACACCTTCCTGTTAAGAAGCATGGTGCTCTATGCTGTCCCGACTTTCCTCGCGCCGGCTTTCCCGACCCGCGACAGTCTGCCTGAATCGCGATGCAAAATTACCACTTTTTTGGAAATAAAATGGATTTTTTGTCGGTATGGGCTTTTCACCGCCTGCCTAAAATCTGTCGTCCCTACGAGACTATGCTTGCCACACAAAACCTCGGTTTCCCAGCAAAATCCTCCAAAACTTCCGCTTCCGAAAGCCCTATTTCGCGACAAACCCTCATCATGTCCTCCCCCATCCGTTCGTTGATTTCAAACCAGACTTGACCATCAGAAGCCAGTTGTTTTTTTGCCAAACACAAAATCTGCCGGTAAAACAGCAGCGGGTCATCATCGGGGACGAACAAGGCCGTTTCAGGCTCCCAGTCAAGGACATTCTTTTCCATCGCAGCACGCTCGCTGTCACAGACATAGGGCGGATTGCTCACCACCAAATCCACGGGCTGGTTGAAATACTCGGATTTCGGATTGAGCACATCGTCTTGAACGAAAGTCACCTTTGCGCCATTGCGCTCAGCGTTCTCCTTAGCGATTTTCAGGGCCTCCTCCGAGACATCAAAACCAATGACTTCAGCATTCTCAAAATATTTCGCCAAGGCAATGGCGATGCAGCCTGAGCCTGTACCAATGTCCCAAATGCGGAAGGGGTTCATGCCGCCTCCCATAGATTCTTTCCTCCCGCACATACCCACGCTGGAATGACATGGGAGGCTGAATGTACAAATCTTTTGCACAAGTTCTTCTGTCTCGGGTCGTGGGATGAGCACCGCCGGCGACACCTTTATTAATAGCTCGCCGAAACGCGACATGCCCGTCACATACTGTACCGGCTCACCCATCTGCAAACGCTTCACGGCTTCGTCCAACTGGTGATATTGCCATTCGTCGATGCGCAAATTGGGCTCCATCAGTTGGCGCTTCAAGTCGATGCCGAAGAGGTCTTCTAAGAGGATGCGCATCAACTGTTCCGCCTCGCGCTGAGGGAAAGTCTTGGTCAGCACCTCGAAGAAATGACGTTTGGCCTTTTGCAAATTAAATCCAATCATGGGGCAAAGATACGCAAATCTTCCGTATTTTTGCCGAATGATTAAAGACGGACGAATACATGGGTCCGTCCATACGATTATGGTTTATTTGATTCTTGCCATAGTATTCTCCGCCAGCGTCTTCGTCGCGATGCGCCTCTTCGAGCGCTTCAAGCTCGACAACCACCAAGCACTGATGTGGAACTATGTTTTCGCAGCAGGCACAGGCTTCCTGATGAGCAAGCAATTCGACACATTGCCGCAGCTGGCCGCCGAGCCTTGGTTTGGCCTCTCTATTTTGACGGGTTTCTGGTTCATTTTCACTTACTTGCTGATGACCACCTCTACCCAGCGCTCTGGCGTGACGGTCACCTCGCTGTCGAGCAAATTGTCGGTGGTGCTGCCCACTTTGGCGGGTGTAGTGTTGTTTCACGAAAAACTGAATTTCGTGGCCTCGATGGGCATTGTTTTGGCTTTGGTAGCGTTGGTTTTGGTGGTGGGTGTGAGGAAAGAAGACACGATGAATCGCGTCTCTACAAGCGAAAAAGGATTGTTAATCAGCCTGTTGCCTGTTTTCATCTTTTTTGGGACCGGCACGGGCGACATCCTCATGAAACTCACCGAGCAGCAGAACCAAGCCGGCAACCTTGACTTCATGATCGCCTTCATCTACTTCATCGCCTTACTATTCGGCATCCTCATCGTGGCTTGGGACCTTCTCCGTGGCAAATCGAAATGGCAGTGGAAAAGCGCCTTGGGCGGTATCGGCTTGGGCGTCATCAATTACTTCTCCACCTACTGCGTCTACAACGCCATGCGCTGCTTCGACAACATCGTGCTGTTCCCCATATATAATATAGGTGTGGTCAGCGTCACCGCACTGACGGGCTGGTTGCTCTTCAAGGAAAAACTGACTTGGAAGAACTACCTCGGCCTCGCCATCGCCATTATCGCCGTCATCCTTATTACCCTCAAGCCATGACACAAGACGACACCTATAATATGCTATCGACCTGTGGCGAAGGCCTTTACAAGGAAAAAGGCAGCAAGTTCATCGCCGAGACCTTCATCGTGATGAGCGAGGACGAAGCCAAGGCCGCCATCGCCTCAGTCAAGAAGAAATACTTCGATGCGCGGCACCATTGCTACGCCTACATGATTGGTCCCGACAAGAAAACCTTCCGCTCCTCCGACGACGGCGAGCCTTCGGGCACGGCGGGCAAACCCATCCTCAACCAAATCCTATCGAAAGACGTCACCAACGTCTGCCTCGTCGTGACACGTTACTTCGGCGGCATCAAATTGGGCACCTCAGGCCTCATCAACGCTTACAAAACCGCCGCTCGCGAAGCCCTTGAAAACGCGCAGATTGTGCAGAAAACCATAAACGAAATTTACAGTTTGGAGTTCGAATACCCCTTGATGAACGAGGTGATGCGCATCATGAAAGAGGAAAACCTGGAACAACTGAATCCCCGATTCGAATTGGACTGCTATTTGGAGTTTTCAACAAGGAAAAATGACGCTTCAAGAATTGCGGAAAAATTTTCCAATTTATTCGGAATAAAAATAACGCATATTAAAACAATGTAAACCAATAAATTGGAACGACAGAGACATTAAAACGGCCAAAATTCTCGTATTTTATAGAAAAGAAAATTCAAAAACAATAGGCTTTTGATTTTTTTATAAACAATTAATCTTCTACCTTTGCAAAGTCAAACATGAGGCATGGATTTGCGAAAAAAGCGCCTTTCTGTTTGACAAATCAGATTGAAAAACAAGCAAATAACGGACTTCAGATGATGAGTAACCATTTGGATATATGGAATAAATGCCTCGAAGTGATCAAGGACAACACTTCGGAGCAAAGCTATGCCACGTGGTTCAAGCCCATCGTGCCGCTGTCGCTCCACAACCAAGTGCTCACCATCCAAGTGCCCAGCATGTTTTTCTACGATTGGCTAGAAGACCACTACATCGACCTGCTGAGAAAGACCATCAAACGTTTCCTCGGCCCTGACGGGAAGCTGGAATACAGCATCCTCATGGACAGCTCCGACCAGTCGTACACGATGGTCATGCCAGGCTCGAACCACAACAACATCAAGAACCCCATCGGACGACCCGCGCCCGAGATGCTGTCGCAAAACCCCATCAATCCCTTCGTCATCCCTGGCCTGAAGAAACTGCAAATCGACTCGCAACTCAACGAGAACTACACTTTTGAAAACTTCATCGAGGGCGACTGCAACCGCGTGGCGCGCCAAGGCGGGCTCGCGGTAGCCAAAAACCCAGGTAGAACTGCGTTCAATCCCCTGCTCATCTACAGTAACACCGGCCTCGGCAAAACACATCTGTGCCATGCCATCGGTTTGGAAACTAAGCGCCTACATCCCGAAAAGACCGTGCTTTACGTTCAAGCGGAACAATTTACAAACCAATACGTTACGGCTTCCAAGAACAAAAACCTGAATGATTTCGTCCACTTCTACCAGATGATTGACGTACTCATCATTGACGACATCCAGTTTTTGGCCAAGAAGACCATGACACAGGAGACTTTCTTCCACATTTTCAACTACTTGCACCAAAATAACAAGCAGTTGGTCATCACCAGCGACAAATTCCCTGCCGACTTGCAGGACATGGAGCCTCGCCTCATGTCGCGCTTCAAATGGGGCCTTGCCGCCGACCTCCAAACGCCCGATGTCGCCACCCGCGCCGCCATCCTGAAAGACAAGCTCTACAGCAACGGCATCAACCTTCCCGAAGAGATTGTCAATTATTTGGCCGCCAACGTCAGGTCAAACGTGCGCGAGTTGGAAGGCGTCATGATTTCACTCGTGGCGCAATCGTCGCTCAACAAGAAGGCCATCACCATCGAACTGACCCAGCAAATCCTCGACCGTTTCCTTCGCAACTCGGTCAAGGAGGTCTCCGTCGAATACATCCTCAACATCGTATGCGATTATTTCAGCATCCCCATTGAGCAACTGTCGTTCAAAACGCGCAAGCACCAAGTGGTTGAAGCAAGGCAAATTGCGATGTATCTTTCCAAGAAATACTCCAACGCCAGCCTCGCCTCCATTGGCAAACAATGCGGCAACAAGGATCACGCCACCGTGCATCACGCCTGCAAGACCGTGATGAACCGCTTGGACACCGACAAGCAATTCAAAGTCATGCTGGCCGATCTTGAGAAAAAGATTTCGATGTAACAATCCTCGAAACACCATGATTACCAACGCTTTCGGAAAGCTATATTTAGTGCCCAACCTGCTAGGTGCCACCAAACCCGAACAAGTCATTCCAGCCGGAACACTCGAAATCGTAAGGCGATTGAAACATTTCGTTGTGGAAAACACCCGTACCTCGCGCCGCGTGTTAAGCCGCATTGGGATGGAATGTTCCATTGACGACATCGAGTTCATCGAGTTGGATAAACACAACGCCCACAACCTTGACCTGATGGAACACCTCGGTCCTTGCCTGCAAGGTGAGGACATGGGCTTGATGTCAGAAGCAGGCACACCCTGCGTTGCCGACCCGGGTGCTTTGGTCGTGGAATTGGCGCATTCCGCTGGCATTCAAGTAGTTCCCTTGGTTGGACCCAATGCGATGATTTTGGCTTTGATGGCATCGAGCTTCAACGGACAGGCCTTTGCTTTTCACGGTTATCTTCCTATCAAAAGCCCCGAACGGCAAAATGCCATCAAGGATTTGGAACGCAGGTCAATGGCCAACAACGAAACCGAATTGTTCATCGAGACGCCCTTCCGCAACAACGCCATGTTGCAAGATTTGTGCAAGAACCTCCATCCCGCTACACGAGTCTGTGTCGCTTGCAATCTCACTTGCGAAGACGAACTCATTATCAGTCAGGACATTGGAGCTTGGAAAGCTTTCAAGGGAGACTTAAACAAGAAGCCGGCGGTGTTCTTGGTTTATTGCGAACCGAGAAGAAATTTCCAAAGGAGAAAGTAAAAATCAAGGGATATCCAAAACCCTGTGAATTTGCAAAGAAAGCCGCCAATTCGGGTGGCTTTTCACTGCCTCTACACAAGCCTGCATATTGACTTTCCGTTGTTCCAAATTCTCAACAAAACAAGGCTGCAAAAAACAGTGTTTAGCTTCAATATCATCATATTGCGCCAAATCCTGATCCAAATAGATCACCTTCAACTCATCGCAATGGGTTAACACACAAGGCTCCAAATCGCCACCCTTGAAAGCAGATTTTGGGGACAACGTTATCCAATCAATGTTGGTAGGCAAAGGTCGGGTACCGTTGGTCTCGATAGCGATTTGTTTGCCCGTCTTTTGTTTCAGTTCCCCTACAAACGCCTCATCTATGAACAAAGAGGGCTCTCCGCCCGTCAACACAACCAAAGGCGCGATAGGATACTTATTTATCTCGTTCACAATGTCTTGCAATGTCATCATTGCCCCTGTTTGATGCTGGGTATCGCAAAAAGTACAGCGTAAATTGCAGCCGCTGAAACGCACGAAAACGGCAGGCGTGCCGCTGTGGAAACCTTCGCCTTGCAGGGAGTAGAATATTTCGTTTACTCGATACATTTAACTACGAATTACACGAATTTGACGGATTATTTCTCTGAATTTATATATGCAAGCATCTCATTCTTACGAATTTGTCATTACGCGAACAAAAGATTCGTAAGATTTGCAGCCTCGGCTGCCAAATTCTCAACAACTATCATTCGCAAAATTCGTCAAATTCGTAGTTTCTTTAATCAAAATTCTGCGGAGCGTCGTCCTTGATGTAGGAAGCCTTGTTGTCACGCGACTCCCACACGTCGGCGCGATAGCAGTTCGGGACGGTATCCACAATCCACTTGGCGAGGTTCTCGGCGGTGGGATTGAAGTCCAGCACCTCATTGAGGTTGGTATGGTCTATCTTTCCGTGAATCAGTCGCTTGATTTCGGTGAAGTCGCACACCATGCCATTGTTGTCCAGTTTCTCGGCACGGCAATACACATTCACCTTCCAGTTGTGGCCGTGCAGGCTCTCGCATTTGCTCTCATAGTCAAGATAGAGTTGGTGGCAAGAGGATATTTCTAAGGTTTTTCTGACGTAATACATGTGATTATAGCATTTAATTAACTACGAAGTTCACGCATATTCTCATTGTTATAAATCGTATTCGGTTTTGTCATCAATGCCAGCAGCGCGCAAGGCTTCGATGCGTTCGCGGCAGGTACCGCATTTGCCGCAATGCTTCTCGCCGCCTTTGTAACAGGAATAGGTCTCGCTGTAGTCCACGCCTAAAGCCTTGCCATGTTCGGCTATCTCCTTCTTGCTCAGATAGGTATAGGGTGCCCAAACCGTAACATTCTCGTAGGTGCCCGCAGACATGGCCTCCGACATGGCATTGACAAAATTGGGGCGGCAATCGGGATAGATGCAATGGTCGCCAGCATGGTTGGCGATCATCACACGTTTTAGGCCATTGCTCTCGGCAATGCCACAGGCGATGGCCAACATGATGCCGTTTCGGAAAGGCACCACCGTCGATTTCATGTTCTCATCGTTGTAATTGCCTTCTGGGATGTCGGCAGCAGTCATCAGCAGGGCACTCTTGAAGTAGCGGTGCATGAATTCCAGTGGAATGACGATATGCTTGATGCCCAAGCGTTGGCAATGCGTGACGGCACAGACACGCTCGCGTCCATTTTGAGTGGAGCCATAGTCGAAAGTGATGGCCAAGGCAATTTCGTCCTTGTATTCATAGAGCATCGTCGTAGAGTCCATGCCGCCGGAGATGATGATTGCTGCGTCTTTCATTGCAGGTGTTTTTTAACTACGGATTTAACGGATTATACTGATTTGATTCAGATAATTAGAGGGGATGCAAGCATCCAATGAATACGGATTTGCAGTCGCGGTCTGGAATCTGTAACAATCGGGCACTTGTGCCTAATAAATTTCTCGTCGGAAATCCGTTTAATCTGTGTAATCCGTAGTTTGTATTCATATTACAATTATTGGTCGTGAAAACTGGCCAAAAGGCGTTGTTTCACCATGTCTTGATGTTCGGCATCGCCGTAATTGGCGAAAGGCTTGATGGAAATGCCTCCGCGTGGATTGAATAACCCAATGACCTCCAAATACTTGGGATCCATCAGCTTGACCAAGTCCTTCATGATTATGTTGACGCAATCCTCATGAAAGTCACCGTGGTTGCGGAAACTGAAGAGGTAGAGCTTCAGGCTTTTGCTTTCCACCATCAGCGTGCGAGGGATATAATTAATTATAAGGTGTCCGAAATCGGGCTGGCCAGTTTTGGGGCACAAGGAGGTGAACTCGGGGCAGTCCAAGGTCACAAGATACTCGTTTTCAGGATGTTTGTTTTCAAAAACTTCCAGCACTTCGGGCGTATAGTCGTAGTTGTACTGCGTGTTTTGGTTACCCAAAAGGGTGATACCTTGCAATTCTTGTTGGTTTCTTGACATGGGTCTTTATTTTGGCGGCAAAATTAGCAAAATGTTTGCTAACAAGACGAGAAAAACCTCAATCTTGCTTGTTCATCAGCCGTTTGGTCTCGCGGAGTTCCTTTTGTAGTAGTTCTATCCGCTCTTTCAATTGTTCTTGCGAGGGCAAGGCATCCTTGATACGAATATTGTTATAAGTAGCCACACCCATAGGCGTACTGATGCCTCGGAACGACCATTGGACATCAGCTTTATTCATGTTTGAACAAATGAGAAGCCCTATTGTTGGATTGTCTTCACTTTGTTTCAATAGTTCGTCAACGGCGTTGACATAGAAATTTAATTTGCCTGCAAATTCAGGCTCAAAAGGTCTGGCTTTCAGTTCGCAAACAATGTAACAATGCAGTCGGATATGGTAAAATAACAAATCGATCTTCCGTGAACGCCCGCCAACGATGATTTCTTTTTGACGGCCTAGAAAAGCAAATCCGGTTCCAAGTTCCAGAAGCAAATCTGTTATGCTTTTGCTCAAGGCTTCTTCCAACTCGTGTTCGTCGTAAGTCTCATGGTCAACGGTGGCGAAGCCAAAATCATAGTTCTCTTTCACCACTTGTTGGGCGAGTTGTGACAATTGTGGCGTGAGATGTTGTGGGAAATTGTTGGGCGCCTTGCCTCGTTTGTGATAAAGGCCTTCTCTCATAATGCGTTCCAGTATCTCACGACTTACACCTTCTTCGATGGTATAACCAACATAGAACAACGCTTCTTCGATGGATTTTGAATGCTGCACGATTCGCACATGATGGCCCCAAGGGACACATGCAAAAGCCAACGGAAATTCTGAAACAACTTGTTTCAGTTTTTCCTCGTCAGGCCATTCTCCTCCAATTTGCTGAAGTTTTTTCCCATAATTCCCTTCTGGCAACAATTCTGAAACAGCCTGTTTCAGTTTTCCAGAATTCTCAGTATAAAACAAATACCATTGTTTCATATACCAAAGGTTTCTGGTAGAGAAGTTGGTGCTATCAGGAAACTCATTCTGCAAATCCAAACTTACCTGTTCGACCACACCCGCGCCCCAGCGTTCCTCGGCCTTCTTCTGCACAAGGTCTCGTCCAAGCTGCCAATTGAAAAGCAGTTTTTCGGCATTCACCCTCACGGCGGCCTTGACCTGCGCCGAGCGATAGCGATGCTTCACTTCCGCAATCCAATTGGCGTATTCCGTATCAATGTGGATGTCGTGCGAACTGACCATGTGGGGGTGTTCCTTGTCTTTGTTTTCCTTATCCATTGCAAACCAGTATTTGCCGCAAAATTAGCAAAATGGATAAAATCAAGCTGAAGAATTGGTAAAAATTAAAAAACGATACGCTTCAGACGAAGCGCATCGCTTTATTATTCTGCCACAATTGTGGACAGATTAGTTTATGAATCTATTCTTCATCAATGCTCTGAAATTGGAAACCTGTGTTGAGGTCTTTGATGGAGATGATGACTTCTTTGTAGCCAAATGTCTTGAAAATGGTTGATAATTTGGCAGTTCCATACTCGGTGGCTTTATCGAGTATTCCGTATGCATTGGCGTTGGCTTCAAGTTTATTTCGAGCATCGTCTTTAATAGTAGTCATTTGCTTGTGAGACCATTTCCCTTTTTCAACGAAAACATCATACCCGGATGGATTGATGATAATGTCGAAGATTTTTGCTGGTTGCAGTTCGATAAACAATGTGTCGCCGTTGGTCATGACGTCGTCAGACTCGAGGCTTGACAAGTCAAATCCGGCTCTGACTTTGCCATTGGCGATAAGAACCATTTCGTCGTTCTTTTTCTTTTTGTAGCCGAGAACCATTTCCTCATAATAACATGCGGAAGTGAACTCTGAGATTTTTCGGATTTCTTCTACAACAGTTGCTGTTTTGTCAATAATAATGTCGTTGTCTGATTTTGATTGACCGATGAACCACAAGGCCCCTATTATGATTGCTATTGCAATGAAGATGATAATTATCTTTTTCATGATTATACGAATTTTATGGTTATGGTATTGAATCCCATTTGGGTAAGCATGGCTTTGAAAAAGTCTTTGACATTCTTTTCGGCATCGGCTAATATGCCCAAATCTTCAACTTGGCCGAGGATGTCTTCTTCTCCTTGTTTCAAAAGACCGTTGCTCTCAGCGGCAGTGAAATTTCCCCTGAATGTTGGAATTTGTTCGTAAACCAACTTGGTTTCCGAAGGCGGCATGTTGATGGACAGAAGTTTGGCGTGAGGCAAGGTCACAACAATGCTTCTTTGTTCTTCGTCAATACTGACATTTTCATTCGTGAAATTGCTTAAGTCAACGCCAGCCTTGAGGTAAGCAGTGCAGCCGAATAGTATTTTTCTGTCACCATATTGATACCATTTTGCCTCGTCAGTGGCTTTGATGACTTTTTTGACAACATACTCGACCGAACCGAGTTCGGCGGTTTGCTCGAGTTCTGCCATTTTCGAGTTCATTTTCTCTTTTAGTGAAGGTTCATTCGTGGCTTTTGGCTTGCACGAGAACAATCCCAACAGCGCGAGTCCGCTCATCAATAAAATTAGCTTTTTCATAGTGATTTGATTTGAAGGTTAATTGATCGTCCTGATTTTTCCTCCAGTCACTCTCCAGAGTTCAGTATGTCCTTTTGTTGTAGTGACTTGGATGTCGTTGCCACACCATCTGGCATCTGTACAATCTTGGCAGATTCTTTTTGTTCCTCCGCCTGCCGTTTTGCAAACTTCAACGATACCCTTGGCTGTGGTGTAAACGATTAATGTTTCATCAGCGTTGATGTAAGCGGATACTGCACCGCCCGATGGAGCTAAAGTTTTGAAAGTTCCACCATCGCTTTTCTTGATTTCGATTTTTCCTTGTTTTACTGTTGCTACTAACATGATATTATGTGTTTTTAAGTTGATTTCTTTTCGCTTTCAGGCATAAAGATAGCGTGAATCTATTGTCCGACTCCTGGGTTACCACACCCGTACTTCATAACAAATCAATCCACGCTACACATTGCAGCGCGGACTGACCTATTCTTGAAGTACAGCCTTTCGGCTAAAGTGGTAAATTAGGAGTCAAGAACGGCCTGTCCGCTTTTCAGTATGTCTTATTTCGTCTTTCTATACGTTTCGATAAAATGCCTTTCTTTTTAGGATTTCGGGGCAAAGATAATGGTTTTTTGATATTGTTTTGCGGCAATGTGTGATTTTTTGTGTTTTCATTGTGATTGTACAACAATCAGCACGAAAAAAGCCGACATTGCTGCCGGCTTTTACCATTCATTCATTTAAGAATCAGCACCCCTGCGTAGCCCGCTCCAGTCGTTTCATAATCGAGAAGATGAATACGGCAGACAAGAGGCAGAGCGCAACGAGCACGCCCCAGACCATCCAGAGCGGCATTCCTGTGCCCCAAATGCGAGCGATGACACTAGTGAGGTAGTTACCGATGGCGGTCACGCAGAACCACATGCCCATCATCATGCCTTTGTACTTGGGCGGGGCCACTTTGGTGACGAAAGAGATGCCGATAGGACTTAACAAAAGTTCGGCGAAGGTCAAGACGAGATAGGTGCTAATCAGCCAATTGGGGGAAACCAAAGTACTGCTCACGCCACCATGAGTTTTCAGTTCGGCAGGACTGGCCAAGGGGAATGAACAAATCACCAAGATGAGGAAACCAAGTGCGGCCACAATCATACCCAAGCCAATCTTGCGTGGCGAGGAAGGCTCCTTGCCTTTCTTCGCCAAAGCGCCGAAGACCGCCATCGAGACGGGTGTCAGTGCAACCACGAAGAAGGGATTGAACTGCTGGAACTGCTGCGGCAGGATGCCGATGGGGTCGGGCATAACGCGATAGAACGTCCAGGCCATAATCCACAGGAAAGCCGTCACGCCACATAAGATGCCACGGTTCAAGGGCTTTGTGGCCTGAGCAGCCCCAAACATCGTATAAATCGAGATGGCCACCATCGTCAACGACCAAATATTGAATCCGAAACGGGTGAAGCCACTCACGCTGCTTTGTGTGTAGTCACGGGCGAAATAAGTCAGGCAGAGGCCAGCTTGCTGGAATGACATCCAGAAGAAGATGACCACGGCGAAGACCATCACCAATGCCGTAATGCGTTCGCGAGTCTGCTCCTTCGAAAGTTCCACCACATTCACCGTGGTGCTTTCCATCGCCTTGGCCTGCTTGGTATTGACATCGGCGTGCTTGAACCACTTGCGGCAGCTCAAATAGATGGCCATCGAGAGAATCAGCGAGAGGCAAGCCACACCAAAACCGTAGTTGTAGGCTCCCGACAAGGCATCAATGTAATTGTTGGCAAAGCCCGCCAAATCGTTGACATTGCCGCCTTGCTGCACGGCCAACGCCTCGAAAGTCGAAAGCGCTTCAGGCGTGATGGTGCCGTCAAGGTATTGGTGCGCCAAGGAAGGAATTTGTGGCAAGTAGGTATAACCCGCCTTGCCCAAAAACAAGTCCGTGACTTTGGTGGCGGTAATAGGCGCGAACATCGAGCCAATGTTGATGGCCATGTAAAACAAGCTAAAACCATTGTCGCGGAAAGCGCTATATTTGGCCTCATCGTAGAGATTGCCCACCATCACCTGCAGGTTGCCTTTGAACAATCCCGTTCCGATAGCAATAAGAGCCAAAGCGGAAAACATGGTGACTTTGGCCGTGGTGCTTGCCATCGGTACCGCCAAAAGTAGGTAGCCGAGGAACATCACCACGATGCCAGCACGCACCATTTTGCCGTAACCGAAACGGTCGGCAAGCATACCACCGATAAGGGGCATGAAATAGACGCATCCGAGGAAAATGCCGTAGATGTTGCCTGCCTGTGCCTCATTGTAACCGAACTTGGCTTGCAGGAAAAGCACGAAGATGGCCAGCATGGTGTAGTAACCGAAGCGTTCGCCCGTGTTGGCCAATGCGAGGGCGTAAAGCCCTTTGGGATGTCCTTTGAACATAATGTTGATGTTTTTATTCGTTTGATTTGTAATTCATTAGGCGTTTGGTTTCGCGGAGTTCCCTTTGCAGCAACTCCATACGCTCTTTCAATTGTTCCTGCGACGGCAAAGCGTCCTTGATTCGGATATTATTATAGGTGGCCACACCCATTGGCGTACTGATGCCCCGAAATGACCATTGCACATCCGTGTTGTTCATGTCCGAGCAAATCAGCAGCCCGATGGTTGGGTTATCGTCATCGGCTTTCAACAGTTCGTCCACCGCGTTCACATAATAGTTCAACTTTCCAGCATATTCAGGCTCGAAAGGCTTGGCTTTCAGTTCGCAAGCGACATAGCAACGCAAGCGGATATGGTAAAACAGAAGGTCAATCCGTCTCGTGCGGCCACCGACAATGATTTCTTCCTGCCGACCGATAAAGGCAAATCCAGTTCCAAACTCCAAAAGCAAGTCCGTGATATTCTTTGAAAGCGCGTCCTCCAACTCAGCCTCATCGTAAATCTCATGTCCAACCGTCGCAAAGCCGAAATCATAGTTTTCCTTCAGTACTTCCTGCACAAGTTTGCTTTGCAATGCAGGTAAGTGTTCCGAAAAGTTGTTGATGATTTTGCCTTGATGCTCAAACAGATTGGCTTTAATGCAGTTTATTAGTGCAGAACGACTTAACCCATTTTCTATGGTCTGTCCGATATAGAAAACAGCTTCTTCGATAGATTTGCATTTTGTTATTATCTCTACATGGTGCCGCCAAGGTACAAGAGCAAATGGCAATGGAAATTCTCCACCAGTTTGGTGGAGTTTTTCTTCATCCATTTCTCCACCAAGTTGGTGGAGTTTCTTAGAATACTGATTATTAGTCAATTGCATTTCTCCAACGAGCCGTTGGAGAATTTCCACATCCATTTCCCTGGTATAAAAAAGATACCATTTCTTCATATACCAAAGGTTTGATGTAGAAAAGCCCTCGTCTTCAGGAAACTCCTTTTTCAAATCAAGGCTAATCTGTTCCACAACACCCGCGCCCCAGCGTTCCTCTGCCTTTTTCTGCACAAGGTCGCGGCCAAGTTGCCAATTGAAAAGCAGTTTTTCCGCGTTCACCCTAACGGCAGCCTTCACCTGCGCCGAACGGTAGCGGTGCTTCACTTCGGCAATCCAATTGGCATACTCCGTATCAATGTGGATGTCGTGCGAACTGACCATGCGGGGCTGCTCCATATCATTGTTTTCCATATCCAAAACCAAATATTTGCTGCAAAATTAGCAAAATGTTTGCTATCGGCATGGAAAAAGCCGACATTGCTGCCGGCTGATTCTTTACTTTTTTATTATTTACTTGGACAAAAACAACTAAATCATTTCTGCATGGAACGGACGGGACGAACCGAATGACCATAAAACCGTTCATGCGCCAGAGGATAGAAGTTGCCGTTTCCTTCAATGATATAACAACGTGCTTTTGCTGCTGAAATTTCAGAAAGATTTACTGTCCAGTATTGACCATAAACGTATAGATAGTTTTGTTGCTCAGTACTATAGCCAGCGGCAGGCAAAAACAGTGTTTTGCCATTAGCAGCAGTCAAAAGATAGCCAGCCATTCCATTTTGAATCGTCCATAATCTAGTTGTGTTTCGTTCCAATTCTTGGAACTCTATTTCGGTTGGTGTACGCCAATCATCACCCCAGTTTACCGTGGCCGCATCATCTCCTGATTCTAATGCAGTCAAATTATCAGTAAAGTGGTTCAGGCCAATATTAGCGTTGAAACAGTATTTTGTGAGCGCTGTGCTTACTTGATAACAGTATTTGTAATTACTCCAACTGTAAGAGTCTTTGGGTTCGGTTTCTCCCCATGCAAAATAGTAGCCACATTCTTCAGGAGCATTGGCACCAACGTTGCAAGTAGCCCACAAAGTACCGCTTGGCAAACCTAGGTCAACATATACATGGCTGTTCGGATCACCGCCAGTGTTTCCATTGCCCCCATTATCCCCTCCACCATTGATTGGGTCGTCTTCGGGCTTACATCCTATGGTGAAAATCACCGCTGTCGTTAGTGTTATGGTTGCTAATGCCTTCAAAAGTTTTTTCATCGCAAAAGTGTTTAATGTTTTATTTCTTAATTGTTGCTTTACAAATGTCTTTCGTGATGTCCTTTCCTTCTCCTAACGACCAACACCTGAATATAGGTTCGTTGCCTTCTGTTTTGCTGTGAAGGCTTGAAAGTGTGCCCTTATCAAAAGACTTGACTATTTCGATGAAATATCTGAGGGCATCCCCTTCTTTCGAGTTGTTTAATTTGACAAAATCTTTCATGTGTTCATGGTCTGAAGCGTTATTGGCTTTGAACTCAATGAGCGCAATTCGCTCCAGTCGATTATTGAAGATAACTAAGTCAAATTCTCCTGAACGGCCTTTTTCATCCTGCTTCGGCGTTTCTCCATTGCTGAATCCGCTATAGGTACCACGGGTTGGAGTTTCGATGGAATAATACACGTCCCAACCCTCATGGATTTTCTTAATCAGTTGCTCAACGAATACGAAACGAAGTTCCTGTTCACTAATCCGTGTTGTATTATCTCGTTTTTGTGGAAAGACAATGCGGCTCAATCTTTGCCTATTTGGATAATCAAGCTTTGGTGCTTTTTCTGTTTGATAATTGTATGCATCTTGAATTGCCTCAAAAGTGTTGCAAATAATTTCTTCTATGCATTCCTTAGCTTTTGTGTCTCTTGTAATGCAGTCCATACTTTTCCCTGATTCTGTGTCGGTTTCCAACTTTTAGCCTATAGCTTCCCCGATTCGGCATGTTTACGTTTACACACAAGAAGGCTAGGAAACTCATCGCACCTATTTTCAGTAAGCAGGCTCTGGAAAGCACCTTCGAAGTAAAACAGATGCGTTTACCTAGCCTCTAAGTATCAATAGGAAACCCGATTGAATACAAATTAGGCTGGCAAACTCGCATCTTATATCCACTTCAAAATGTTCCAGATTTTGCTTACTGGGATACAAGCACAAATTGCCTTCAACTGCTCGGATTTTTCCCCGAACAATCGATGGCAAATGTACAAAAATTTTCAGATGGGAATCGTTTTTTATGAAAAATGTCCAAAAAAAGGGGCTGCCACAATGTGACAGCCCTACATTTATATCAATTTGATGTTTATTCCGTCACTCTTTCAAGCCATTTCACCATGCCGAACATGACGGACATCGAGACGAGGCAGATGAGCAGGAACACGCCCCAGCACTTCCAGATGGGCCAAGCGTTGAGCATGATGGGACCAACGAAGATGAAGAGGTTGCCGATAGCCGTAGCACCCAGCCACAAGCCTTGGCAGAGACCCACCATGTGGCGCGGAGCCACCTTCGAAACGAAGGACAAACCCAGCGGCGAGATGAACAACTCGGCCACGGTAAGGAAGAAATAGGTGACAATCATTACCCAAGGAGCGGCCTTAGATAATCCGGCGGCGGCCATTTGAGCCATATCCATGGCACGGAAAACGTCGCCCGAAGGATAGTGTTTCACGATGGAGAAGACCATCAAGAAGAGATAGGCGCAACCAGCGAGACCCATACCGTAGGCAATCTTGCGAGGCGTCGAAACAGCCTTACCCTTACGAGCCAAAACAGCAAAGATGCCCATGACAAGCGGAGTCAGGATGATGACGAACAAGGGGTTCAATGCCTGCCAGATTTCGGGAGCGATGCTCGAGGAATCCACGAAGTCACGGGCAAAGACCGACAGCGACTGGCCATTCTGGTGGAACGAGAGCCAGAAGAACACGGCGATGCCCAACACGGCAAACAAAGCGGCCATACGCTGCTTGATTTCCTTAGCCATGGCAAGCTTTTCTTCGACAGTGTAGTTGGCGACCTCGGCAGCCACCTTCTTGGCGGGTTGCGGGAACTTGTTCTTCTGCGTGAAGAATATAATCAGCGAAATCAACATGGCGGCCACCGACACGAAGAACGAGAAGTGAACGCCTTGGTTAAAGGTCAGGATATAGTCGGAGCAGAACTGGGTCAGGTTGGTGCCGTAGTTGGCGGTCGGAAGCACTGAATTGGCCATCGTTTCGGTGAACTTCTGCGTTACCTGACCGTCAGCGAGATACTGGTGGCACAAGGCCGACATGTCAGCATTGTAGATGAAGTTGTGAGCCTTCAGCCACCACTCGCGTAGCATGGGAGCCACGAAGGGAGCAATCACGCCACCGATGTTGATGAACACGTAGAAAATCTGGAAACCGCTATCGCGCTTGTCCTTGGCCACAGCCAAAGCTTCGGGACCTTCCTTGGCAGCCTCAGCCTCGAAGTTGTCGTACATCTGGCCGACGAGCGCCTGCAAGTTGCCCTTGAACAGACCATTACCGAAAGCGATGCATAGCAAGGCAAAGCAGGTGAAGACAAGGATACCCATCCATTTGCCATTACCATCGGCGATGATGCCGTTGGCGTCCTGGCTGAACAACGGAATGGCCATGCCCACATAACCAATGGCCATGATAATCAAGCCGAATTGGATGGTGCGATGGTAGTTCTGGGTGCGGTCGGCGATAATACCGCCCACCAAGCTCAGCACGTAAATGCCGAAATAGAACACCGAATAGATGATGCCAGCGGTGGCATCGGGCAATCCGAACTTCGACACGATGAACAACAACAGGATGGCGTTCATGATGTAGTAGCCGAAGCGCTCGCCCATGTTACTTAAAGCGGCTGCAATCAAGCCTTTAGGATGTTCCTTCTTGGCCTTCGAGAGGTAGAAAAGCAGGAACGGGATGACCACTGCAAGGATGCAGATGAAGATCACCATTGTGACGTTGGTTTGAAGTAATACCATAATGTTATGAATTTGATTGATTTAGATAAATTTCTATTTCCAACAGCGGACAAAGATAGGAAAAAATGTTTTGCAACAGCAAAAATGATTGTTTTTTCCTGCCAAAATTTCCGACCTTTGCCGCGGAACGATTCTTGATAGCTGCCGTCTCATCATGGAAAACCAACAGGAAAAAAAGAAGTTTTTTGGGAGTCTCGTCATCCCCGCGTGCATCGTGGCTGTGATGTGGGCTGTGAAAATCATCGAGGTCGCCTTGGGCCTTGATTTGGGGCGTTTTGGCTTGAGACCCCAATCAATATCAGGGCTTGTCGGCATTCTCACCCTTCCTTTTCTGCATGGCAATTGGGAACATCTGATTTCCAACAGCATACCCATCCTCGTTCTTGGCACGGCCTTGTACTACTGCTATCCTACCCTAGCCAACCGCGTCATGCTCATCACTTATCTGGCCAGCGGACTGCTCACATGGTGCATCGGCAACCCAAACAGCACCCACATAGGCGCCAGTGCGCTCGTCTACGGCCTCAACCTCTTCCTCATCGCGAGCGGCTTCATTCGAGGCAACCGAATGCTCACCGTAATCGCGCTTATCATGGTTTTCCTTTACGGCAGCTTCATCTGGGGCATGATTCCAGAACTGGCTGAATTGCAGAGCATTTCGTGGAAAGGCCACCTCAGCGGCGCCATCGTAGGCATTGTGTTGGCATTCTTGTTCAGGAAAGAAGGGCCGCAAAAGGAGGTGTATCAATGGGTGGAAGACGACGAGGATGACTCGACCCTTCAACAGGCTCAAGAGTCAACCCAAGGGCAGCAAAGTGTTGAAAATGGGTCTTCAGTCGGCCCTTCGATAGGTTCAGCGACTGATGCGGAAACCTCAGAGAAACCCTATTGGGATGTGCCCACGCCTTCCGATGACGAACTGACCGTGCGCTATCGGTTTAGATATTGAAATCGATTTCAAGTGCCTCAATCACCTGACTTGCGATAATCTCCTGACCTTCGACATCCGGATGCCACAGGGTTTTCTTAATACCATAAATATCAATGCATTTCACCTGATAATGTTCAGCGACGCGATGCATTGACTCGATGAAAGCCTGTCTGGTTTCATCATCGACTGTAGAGTCATTGATGCACAACTCCATATCAATCAGACAATAGAGTTCGGCAAGGGGGTACTGCCGTTTCAGGCCATCGAAAAGATAGGCCAACCCTGGACGGAAGGCACATAGCTGTTCTGTAGTCCAATTGTCGTATACATAATCGCCCAAAGGAGTGTGCCGGTAAATGTCGTTGGTGCCGCCAAAAACGAAAATCACGTCAGGATGGCCAAGATTGTCCATGCGACGAAGATAGGAATAAGGAGCAAAGTAGCTTCCACTATTGTAATCGTCAAAATTGCAAATCAACGCACCTGAAAATGAATTGTTTCGTTCGATGACCCATCCCGTTGAATTGGATACTTGTGAGAACCACATCTGTTCCGGACCCGTCAGACCAGCTTGATCGTATGGATACACATCATTGGTTTCAGGATCCACAGTGCCTTCATAGGCGGAAAAACTGTCGCCCAAAACGGAAAAATGGATTTCCTTGGAGTCGGGTTTCACGCAGCTAACCATCATGGCTGCCAAAGCCAAAACTGGAAGTATTCTACTCGTTTTCATTCTATTACAATCATTTCTGTTCGACGATTCATGGCGCGATGTTCCTCGCTGTCGTTGGGCACCAAAGGCTTGGTTGCCCCATAGCCGCGAGCCGTCAATCTATTTTCATTTATTCCATTGTCTACCAATGCCTTGCGCACCACTTCGGCACGTTCGGCAGAGAGTTTCAAGTTGTATTGTGCATTGCCAACATCATCAGTGTGACCAGCCAGTTCCACCTTCAAGTCTGGATTGCGCTGAAGGAATTCCGTCAGCATCTGTATGCCTGTTTGAGAGTCCTCAGTCAAAGTGGAGCTATTGAACTCAAACTGAATGTTTTGCAAAACCAACGCATCGCCGGGAATCAACTCCACCACATCTACCGTTGAGAGGTAATTCGCTGAATCAGATCGAATTTCCTCTGGCAGTTCAAAAGTATAAATGTCGTAGCCTCCATTGCCGCCTTCGCGAACGGAGGAAATAAAAGCTGTCTTGCCGTCAGCTGCCACGAAAAAGTTGATTTCATCGCCACTTGTGTTGATGGGAAAGCCCAGATTGACAGGCGTTTGCCATTGTCCATTTTCTCCCCTGCGGCTCATGAACAGGTCGAAACCGCCCATGCCGACATGCTTGTCGGACGAGAAATAGAGCGTGCGTCCATCAGGATGGATGAACGGCGCCATTTCAGTGCCCTTAGTATTAATAGGTGTGCCCAGATTCCTCGGTTCGCCCCAAGTGCCGTCGCTGTTACGTTGGCAGCAATATATGTCGGCATTGCCATTTCGCCGTGAAACAAAATACAACTCCCGTCCGTCACCGCTAACGCAAGGCTGTGATTCCCAATTGTTTGTATTGATATTGTCGTTCAATCGTTGCGGCATCGACCAACGGCTGCCGTCCCATTCTGAAACGTAAAGGTCGCAACTGCTGTCGCGCTGCCAGCCGCAACCCGTCATATAGAGCTTGCGCCCGTCGGCGGAGATAAAGGCCGCCGCCAAATCGACATCCTCGGGGAAGGCGGCGAAGGCAAGCTGATGTGCCTCGCCCCAAGCCGAGCCGTCCCAATGCGAGACAAACAAGAACTCCTTCTGGAAGCCCTCGCCCAAGTCCATCTTACGCGTGAAAAGCAGCTGTGAGCCATCAAACTGGAGCATGTTCACGTATTCGTCTGACTTCGTATTGACCGCATTTCCAAGGCTTTCTGGCTCGAAGGCCACAGGGTGGCTCATCGCATAATCGCGGAAGGTGGCCTGTTCAAGCATTTCTGTTGCAATGGCATCGTTGGCCGCGTTACCCCGAGCCTTTGACTGATACCATCGCAGCAGTGCCATTTCACGCTTGTAGGAACCTTGCCGATCATAAAGCCGCGCCAAGGTGATGGCCGCTGGAGGAAACACCATAGAGTCAACGGCCAAGGCTTTTTCATAACCCAAAACAGCCAAGTCGAAGTCCTCGGTCTCCATGCCGATTTCACCTTCAAGGAGCCATGCTTCGGCATAGTTGGGGTCAGTCGTGATGGCCTTCAACACCTGCTGTCGTGCGGTTTTGTAGTCGCGCTTCATAAAAGCAGTCTCAGCAGCCTCGTAAGCCTTTTGGGCTTTTTTCAGAGGCTGTGCAAAAGCCATCGATGACAAGCTCAGCAAAAGGACCGCAATAGCAATTCTATTTATCAGTTTGATTATCACTTATTTATAACACAAAACCGTGTTTTTTTTCTATTTTTTGAGGTCTTTGGAAATCAGGTTCCTAAAGTCGGCCACAAACACGCGGGCGGTATAAGTCTTGGAAGTCTCCGCCGAAACATAGCATCGCCCCTCATCGAAAAAACAGATGCCTTCTGTCTGAGCGCCAGCCCATTGCGGCATCTCGAAACGACGATGCGAGAGCTTCACGCCTGCATCGTCAAAGCCATAAATGAGGTACATGAACGGCTTCCACACCGATTTCACATAACCCACGACAACCAAAACCTTATTCTTCGGGTCATAGTCCGCGCCAGTAATCAGGCCTTGTGAATCGAAACCGTTGACCACCTCGGCCACGTGTTTTCCGGGCGTTTTCGAGAGTCGGTAAAGGCGCGTGGAACCTGTTTCCCAGCCTTTGCTGAACAGATAAAGATACTCCTCGGTGGCGAAAATCGCCTCACAATCAAAGTCGTGCACCTTGCGTTTCCCAAAATCGGTTTGGTCGCCAAAGCCGAACATGATGGAATCCACTTGCACCGAAGCATCGCCCTCAGCGGGGATAGCTGATAGAGGTAAAGTATAGATTTTCAGATCCTTGCGGTTGCCTTTGTTGTTGCCGCAGTCGCCCACATAAACGGTTTCGCCATCGGTACAAACATCCTCCCAGTCCTTGTTTTTCACATTGGCCAAGGTAACGCGCTGCACCACCTCAAACGTCACAGTGTCAAGGCCATACAAGATAGGTCTGCCATCGCTGTCGTTGTGCGTCCAAAGACGACCGTTGTGGAAAAACAGCCCTGAAGTCTCGTTCACTTCCACAGGCAGTTCTGACTTGAGTTGAGGGGCATACAAAGGCGAAAAGCCCGCAGTACCAACCTCTTGCGCCATCAACGGACGAAGCAACAGCAGGAATAGACCAAACAAAAAGGCTTTCTTCATGCTCATTTCGGATACACTTCGCCCTTGGCGGCTTTCAACGTGTTCTGAAGCAATGAAACAATAGTCATCGGGCCGACGCCACCCGGAACAGGCGTGATTTTCGAAGCCACTTTATAAACCTCGTCATAATCCACGTCGCCCAAGATTTTGTAGCCCTTCGGGCTGGTCGGGTCGTCGATGCGGTGGATGCCCACATCAATAACAACGGCACCAGGCTTCACCATATCGGCGGCCACGAAACCTTGCTTGCCGATGGCAGCAACAAGGATGTCTGCGTTGCGGCAAATATCAGGCAGATTTTGCGTGCGGCTGTGGCACAAGGTCACGGTCGAGTCGATGCCCTTGCGCGACATCAAAATGGCCATGGGCGTACCCACGATATTGGAACGGCCCAACACGACCACGTTCTTGCCAACCGTCTCAATGTCAGAGCGTTTGATAAGTTCCATGATGCCGTTTGGTGTGGCGGGGATGTAGCAAGGATGTCCCAGTTGCATACGGCCCGCGTTGATGCTTGTGAAGCCATCCACGTCCTTGGCGGGATTGATAGCATTGATGACTTTATTCTCATCAATATGCTTGGGCAACGGCAGTTGGATGATATAGCCGTCGATTTCGGGGTCGTTGTTGAGGAACTCAACCATGTCGAGCATCTCCTTCTCCGTCGTCGTGACAGGCAGACGATACACCGAGGAGGTCATGCCCACCGAGTGGCAGGCTTTCTCCTTCGAGGCCACGTAGGTCTTGCTGGCGCCGTCGTCGCCCACGATGACTGCTGCCAGATGCGGTGCGGCAATGCCTTTGTCGATCATTCCCGCGACTTCAGCGGCAATTTCTTTCTTGATTTGTTCGGAAATCAGTTTTCCGTCGATTATTTTGTTGTCCATATTGCATTATTTGTCATTTATAAGCGGCTGCCATAGTGTGACAGCCCTACAACATTATCTGCGTTTCATTGCTCCAGCCATGCGCATCAATTTCTTGCCACCACCAGTGGTCATCATACGCATCATCTTCGAGGTCTCTTCGAACTGCTTCACGAGGCGGTTCACCTCGACGATGCTCGTGCCGCTACCATCGGCGATGCGCTTGCGGCGCGTACCGTTCAGCAGTTTCGGGTTCTCGCGCTCTTGAGGCGTCATCGAATAGATAATGGCCTCGATGCTCTTGAAGGCGTCGTCATCGATTTCCTCGCCCTTCATGGCCTTGTCCATGCCGGGAATCATGCTGGCCAAGTCCTTCAGGTTGCCCATCTTCTTGATCTGCTGGATTTGCTTCAGGAAGTCATTGTAATTGAACTCGTTCTTAGCGAGTTTCTTCTGCAATTTGCGGGCTTCTTCCTCGTCGAATTGCTCTTGGGCGCGTTCCACAAGAGAGACAATGTCGCCCATGCCGAGGATACGGTCGGCCATGCGCTTGGGATGGAACACATCGAGAGCGTCCATCTTCTCGCCAATACCCACGAACTTGATGGGTTTCTCCACCACCGTGCGTATGGTGAGGGCCGCACCGCCACGGGTGTCGCCGTCCAACTTGGTCAACACCACGCCGTCGAAGTCAAGACGGTCGTTGAAGGCCTTCGCCGTATTCACGGCATCCTGACCCGTCATGGCATCCACCACAAACAAGGTCTCATGCGGCTTCACGGCTTCCTTGATGTTGGCGATTTCGTTCATCATCTCCTCATCGACGGCCAAACGACCAGCGGTATCGATGATGACCACGTTCTTGCCTTGGCTGCGGGCATGGTTGATAGCGTTTTGGGCAATCTGCACAGGGTTCTTGTTGCCATCTTCGCTATATACCTCAACTTCAACCTGTTGACCCAACACCTTCAACTGCTCGATGGCTGCCGGACGATACACGTCGCCAGCCACCAACAAGACTTGCTTGCTGCGTTTGCGCTTCAGATAGGAAGCCAATTTGGCCGAGAAAGTGGTCTTACCAGAGCCTTGCAGACCTGCAATCAAGATGATGCTCGGCTGGCCTTTCAGGTTGATGTCCTCGGCCTCGCCGCCCATCAGTTCGGCCAGTTCGTCGTGCACAATCTTGACCATCATCTCACCCGGTTTCACCGAGGTAAGTATCTGTTGACCAAGAGCTTTCTCCTTGATATTGTTGGTAACGTCTTTGGCAATCTTGTAGCTCACATCAGCATCCAAGAGGGCGCGACGGATTTCCTTCATCGTGTCGGCCACGTTCACCTCGGTGATATACGCCTGTCCCTTCAGGACTTTGAACGAGCGTTCTAATTTTTCGCTTAAACCTTCAAACATAATTCTTTAAGATTTGGATGCAAAGATAGAAATTATTGTTGAATGTTGAGATTTTTTATTCCTCCTTCCTGTATCCGCACTGAATGAGCGCATTCTTATAGTCCTGCTCATCAATAGTATAAAGCACTTCGTGTGTTGAACTACCCATAGTTTTGTGTTGTTTTGTGACTTCCCAATACGACTTCAATAAAGTGCTTTTGGAAAAAGTGTCCTCAACATGATAAGTGACAAACACACTATCATTAAACTGAATCGTGCCAAAAGTGCACTTTGAAAAATAGAGATAAACCTCATCGTTATCGAAAGGAGAAGGCTGTCTGTCCATGCGTTGGGTATAAATAAGCACCTTTTCATTGGGTTGGACAATCGAATCGGTCTGCATTCCATTAAAAACATACTTTACTGGATTTGAAGTGTTGTTCGCAACATAATAGTCGTCAATGAAATACGGCTCATATACACACGAACTCAAGCAAAGTGCTGATACACCAATTACTAACAAAAATCTTAATTTGTTCTTCAACATAAGCGTTGCTTTAAATTTGCCTGCAAAAGTACAACAAAAACATACACACTCAATAGGAAAATCCGTATTTTTGCACGGTTTTAATTCATGACAAAATGATCAAGGAAAACTTGGAAAAAATCAGGGCGACGGTGCCCGACGGCGTGACCTTGGTGGCCGTCAGCAAGACCAAGCCCGTCAGCGACTTGCAGGAAGCCTACGATGCCGGACAGCGCGTTTTCGGCGAAAACCACGCCCTTGAGATGCGTGACAAGCATGAGGTGCTGCCACAAGACATCCAATGGCACTTCATCGGCCACTTGCAGACCAATAAAATCAAATACATCATCCCCTTTGTCACGCTCATCCACAGCATCGACACAGCCAACCTGCTTGAGGCCGTCAACAAGGAAGCCAAGAAGCACGACCGCGTTGTGGATTGCCTGCTGCAATTCCACATTGCGCAAGAGGAAACCAAATTCGGCCTCGACCTTGAAGAAGCCCGACAACTGCTTGATTCAGAGGCATTCAAGGCGATGGAAAATGTGCGCATTTGCGGCGTGATGGGCATGGCCACCTTCACCGACGATGAGGCTGAAATCCGCAATGAATTCAAGCATCTAAAGTCGATTTTCGGCACGTTGAAACACGATTATTTCGTCGACCAGCCGCAATTCAAGGAGATTTCGATGGGCATGTCAGACGACTATTTGATTGCCATTGAGGAAGGCGCGACGATGGTGCGAGTGGGGAGCAAGATCTTTGGAGCGAGAAACTATAATTGAATGCGGAATGTTGAATGCGGAATAATGAATAAAATGAACTAATATGGGAAAAGAAAAGGATAATGTAATAAAAAGGAAGAGTAGGGATTTTGCCATTGACATAATCAATTTATATAAATGGCTATGCGAAATTCAGCATGAATATATTATGTCCAAGCAGTTATTACGTTCTGGAACTAGACTTTTCATTGCGTTGCATCGCAATATTCCGAATTTCGTATTCCGAATTCATAATTAAAGGAAATGACCTCTCTCATACCAATATTACTCCTCGCCGTTGGCTTCGTCGCCTTGATTCTCGGCGCAAACTGGCTCGTCAACGGGGCCATCAGCGTAGGTGTCCGCGCCAAGTTGTCACCGCTCATCATCGGTCTGACTATCGTAGCCTTTGGCACCTCACTACCCGAGATGATTGTCAATGTATTCTCTTGCATCAAAGGTAGTCCAGGCTTAGCCATAGGCAACATCATCGGGAGCAACACGATGAACATCCTGCTCATCCTCGGCGTGAGTTCGCTCATCTGGCCCATCGATGTGAGCCGCATCTCCATCCGTCGCGACATCCCGGTCGGTTTCCTCGCCACCTTAGCCATTGCTTTGATGGCCAACGACTTCTTCACTGGAACAGCCCGCACTATCAATTGGATGGAAGGCCTCGCGCTGTTGCTGATGGGCTTTGCCTACCTCCTGCTGACCATGCTGAAAAACAACCCTCAGGAAGAAACCGAGGACGTGCAAAAGGCCATGCCCTGGAGCAAGACCATCCTTGCGCTCGTGGCAGGCATCATCGGGCTATATGTTGGTGGAGAACTGGTTTCGCGCAACGCGCAAATCTTAGCCAAACAATGGGGCATGAGCGAAAGCACCATTGGCTTGACCGTGGTGGCGACGGCTACTTCCCTGCCAGAGCTCATCACCTCCATCGTGGCTGCGCTAAAGAAGAACTCGGGCATTGCCATAGGCAACGTATTAGGTTCCAATATTTTGAACATCTTCATGGTATTAGGCATCAGTGCGCTCATCACGCCGCTGCCCTTTGAATCGAAGATGAACCAGCAACTGATGATTCTCTTTGCCGCCAACATCCTCATGCTGCTGTTCGTGTTCACGGGCAAGGGGCGCAAACTTTCTCGTTTTGAGGGAGCCTTGCTTACTTTGGGTTATGTTGGATTTATGTGGTTTTCGTTAGTTATGCGGTAGTATCTCACGCAGAACGCGTAGAACTATAGGAAACGCATAGCGGCTCAAATCAGGCGACCAGCAGGATTCCCATAATTCCCATAATTCTGCATGAAACAAAAAAAGACCCGTCTTTTGGACGAGTCTTCATAAGATTTATTCCCTTGATTTCCAATCAATCAGCCAGTTGGAAAGCATCCTTCACGGCGTTGTAGTTGCTGTAGTCGACATCCGTGCGATTGGCATAAACCGTGGCTTCGATGGCCACGATCTTGAAATTATGGGTTCCAGGACGCGCTCCGTCATAGAAATCGCTTTCCGTCCAGAAGAGGCGTACGCCGCCATCATTGAGGGTGGCCACTTCGATGGAGGCCGCGCAATTGATGGTTTCGCCCTCTTGGGTCACATCCTCATAGTAATATGTCAGCGGCACTTGGGACCAGGTGCCGTCCACGTCCATGTAGACGAGCACTGCGCCATGATTGAACACATTGTTGTTGATGGCCGGATAGTCGATGTCAACCTTCCATTGGCAGTTGTTGGTCCAGTGCCAATCGTTGGAATAAACTGTTACTGTCGAAGAAGCCACATTGGCATTACCGTCCTTGCCTGCAGGACCTTGCGGACCCATGGGACCATAGCACGAAGCCATCATAAAAACGGCCAAAACCGTCATGCAGATAACACTTAACTTTTTCATTTTGATAGATTTTTGATAATTAAACTTGTTTGAACTTTCAATTTCAAGGTGCAAACATACAAAAATCTTGCCGAAATACTCCAAATTGGAAAGACAATCGCAAAAAAACGTACTTTTGCGGCATGAAAAACAAAACTTACATCGTTCATCTCGCCGGCATCCTTGCCATGATTTTTTGGGGGATGTCGTTCGTGTGGTCCACGCAAGTTTATGAAAACCTCAACCCTACGGCGACCATCTTCTTACGCCTCGTGGTGGCCACCATTTTCCTGACGACGCTACTCTTCATTTTCCGCCTCAACGAGAAAATACAGCGCAAGCACCTCGGACTCTTCGCCATAGCCGCCTTGTTCGAGCCTTTCCTCTACTTCATCTTCGAGGGCTACGGGTTAAAGAATTCCTCCCCTGTCATCGGGGCTGGCATCATTGCCCTCATCCCATTGGTCACCCCCATCGCGGCACGTATCTTCCTCAAGGAGCGACTCACGCCCATGAACATCGTGGGCTTCATCATTTCCTTTGTGGGCGTCATCGTCATGCTGCTCAACAAAAACCTTGAGCTCACAGCCTCGCCCAAAGGAATACTCTTCCTCTGCGGGTCGGTGATCGTGGCGGTAGGTTATTCCATCGCTTTGATTCGTCTCACCAAGCTCTATAAGCCCTTGACCATCACTTGGATGCAAAACATCGTCGGCACGGTTTACTTCATCCCTATGGTCTTCATCATGGAACATTTCGAGCCATCCAACTTCGCCAACGTCGGTGCTTACATCGTCCCCTTGGTTTGTTTGGGCATTTTCTGCAGCGCTGGTGCATACGCCCTATGGGCCTTCGCCTTCAGCAAACTCGGTGCATCGCGAGCCAACGTCTATTCCAACCTGATTCCTGTCTTCACTGCCATTTTCAGTTATCTTCTCGCCATTGAAGCCCTGACGGTGAATAAGATTGTCGGCATTGTCGTGGTAGTCGCCGGATTGATTCTTTCCCAACTGAAACCCAAAAAACCTACGGCTGCCACGGTGTGACAGCCCTACAACCGAAAACTAATGATCACCAGCAAAACCAACCCCAAAATAAAGAACCTCGTCCGCCTGCAAAAGGCCTCCGAACGCCGCGAACAAGATCGTATTCTCATTGAGGGGCGGCGCGAGATTGAGCGAGCGCAACAATGCGGTTTTGAGATCGAACAACTGTATGTATGCGAGCCGCTGTTGCGCACATCTATTAATATAAAGGCCGAGTTCACCGAAACGGTTTCGGAAGACGTTTTCGACAAAATCGCCTACCGCGAGGGCAGCGATGGACTCTTGGCTGTAGCCAAGCCCAAATACAAGAGTCTCAGCGAGTTCAAGCCACGAAAAGACGCGCTGATTATCGTGTTGGAGACCGTGGAAAAGCCCGGCAACCTCGGTGCGGTGATGCGCACCGCCGATGCCGCTAGCGTGGATGCTGTCATCATCGCCGACCCCGCCACCGACCTTTTTAACCCTAACGCCATCAGAGCGAGCATTGGCTGCATCTTCAGCGTCCCAGTTTATGCCTGCTCCACCGAAGAGTGTATCAAGTGGCTGAAGGAGAACGGAATAACCATCTATTGCACTTACCTCAAAGCCTCCATCGACTACCTTGACGCCGACTTCCGCAAGGCCACGGCCCTTGTCATGGGCACCGAGGCCACGGGCATCTCCGAGGCTTGGGTCAAGGCCGCGGATCAAAATATCATCATCCCCATGAACGGCATCGCCGACTCTCTCAACGTTTCGGTGACCACTGCCATTGTCACTTTTGAGGCCGTGCGCCAAAGGAGAAAGCCATGAAAAAGGACTATTTCCTGCTACATCTCTCCGTTTTCATCGCTGGCTTTACTGGCGTGTTGGGGCGACTCATCACTTTGGATTCAGCCATTTTGGTGTGGTGGCGCATGGCTGCCGCCGCGCTGATTATGTGGACGTTTCTGGCTATCAGGAAAGATTTGAACCGATATAAATTCAAAGACATTTTGCAGATGGGCGGCGTGGGCATGTTACTTTGCCTGCATTGGGTGTTTTTCTATGCCAGCATCAAGGCCTCCAATGTGTCAATTGGTGTGGTGTGTTTTTCTTTGGTCGGGTTTTTCACGGCCTTGTTTGAGCCTATCATTAACAAACATAGGTTTTCTGGGCGAGAGTTTCTGTTCAGCCTGCTCACCATTCTCGGCATTTATCTTATTTTCCAATTCGATGCTCGGTATCGGTTGGGCATTGTTTTGGGTATCATCTCATCGGCTTTATATGCCCTATTTGCCATTGCCAATCAAAGAGTTGGCAAACATTACGAAGCCAAGAACATGCTGCTCTGGGAGATGGTCGGCGGCCTCATCGGCCTGACCTGCCTAATACCTCTATATAATCAGTTCATCCCCGTCGGGCGACTCTATCCCGTCGGAATGGATTATCCCTATTTGGCCTTCATGGTGGTCGTTTGCACCATCGGGCTTTGCCTGCTACAAATCATTGTGCTTCAAAAAATTCCCGCCTTCACCGTCAACCTGACCTACAACCTCGAACCCGTTTACAGTATCATCCTCTCGATGTTCATTTTCAGCGAATACAAGGAACTGAATTTCTCGTTCTGCATCGGCATTGCGCTGATAATCATTTCGGTGGTGTTGCAAACTCTGAGCGAAATCAAAAGGCGACAGAAAGTTTAATCACAGTTTCAGTTTGACAAACACAGGATAATGATCCGAGGGATTGTGCCGGATGTAAGTGTCGAATGAAATCTGCTGTGGGGCATCCGATGCTTTGATGGTGTTGTCTAGGTCGTCGTCGGGCGTCCAATAGCTGTTGGTGAACACACCATAGGCCTCGACTTGCGTGGTGGGCGAAACAAACACATGGTCGATACGGCTTGTGGTGAAGTAATTGGTCTTGAACGCATTAAACGTTCCATTCTCCGCAAAACGGATGCGCGCTGCATCATAAGAATCCTTCAGCAAGCCTGATTTCGTGAAGATGGTATAGATCTCGTCGTTCTGGTCCACGTTGAAGTCGCCAGTAAGGATGACAGGCGCACCTTGAGCAATCTCACGAATGCGATTCACAACCAATTTGGCCGCCTCGCGCCGCGCCACCACGCCGACATGGTCCATGTGGAGATTGAAGTAATAGAACACTTTTTCCTTGTATTTGGGACCACGATTGAACAATCCACGACGCTGTCCCCATTCAGGAACCATCATGGAAAACTTTCCCCAAGTGCAAATGCGGATACAAGCGGCATCCCAACCCAAGGCAGGCTTGTCGGGCGTTTCGTTTAGCCAAAAATCTCCGTGGTCTAAAAGTTGAAGTTTGTCTTTCTTGTAGAAAATGGCTTCGTGTTCGCCGCCGCGTTTGCCGTCATCGCGCCCGATGCCGATATAATCGTAGCCATCAAGAGCCTTTTTCATGTCTTGGAGTTGAGACCAAAGCACCTCTTGCGTGCCAAAGATATCGGGCGACATGAAGTTCAACTGATCACAGATGACCTGACTACGTTTGCTCCAAACCTCGCCTTTGACGCTGTCGTTGGCGTTTTTGTAGCGGATATTGTAAGAACCGACTAGCATTTGCTGGGCCGAGAGCTGGAAAGAAGCCACTATAATCAGGGCAAAAAAGAGTAGTTTTTTCATTAGAAACAGGTTTTGTTGAGGCAAAAATAGGAAATTTATTATCTTTGCAGCGAAATAATTTAAAAAATCTGATATGGAACCTAAGACAGACATCCGCTGGATTCAACGATATGCGAATTTCCACAAGGCTTGCCAAAGGCTTTTGGAAGTGACTGAAGGCGGACTGTCAATTGATGATTTATCGGAATTAGAGCAAGAAGGTCTCGTGCAACGCTTTGAATACACTTTTGAATTGGCATGGAAAGTCTTGCAAGACCTACTGGAATACAAGGGTTATGAGTTCATGTCAGGTCCAAACGGAACGCTGAAAATGGCTTTCGAAGACGGCTTGATTACCAACCATGAAGGTTGGCGCAAGATGGCCAAATCGCGCAATACGTTGTCGCATGTTTATGATAACGAAGAAGTCCGAGCGATCACTTTGCTGATTTTCAGCGAATATGCACCTTTATTAAAGGAATTGGATGAAAAATTGAAATCATTATCCCAAGACCAGCAATATCGACAATCATGAAATTCGGCCTCAGCGACACGGTGATTAGTGAACTTCAGGGAGTGTTTCGTCGCCATCCGAACATCCGAGAAGTGCTCATTTTCGGCTCACGCGCGAAAGGAAACTATCGCGAAGGTTCCGACATTGATTTGGCTGCTATTGGCAACAACTTAGACTACAATCAATTACTAAGTATTCTCATCGAAATCGACGACCTTGAATTATTGTATCAAGTTGACCTGCTTGACTACCAGAAACACGCCGACACACCCATAGGCGAGCACATTGACCGTGTTGGGCAAGTTTTTTATCAGTCAGTCCAAGCGTAAAGTTCCTCATCGAACCTTATTGCGTTGATAATGCGGTGTCACCACAACGACAAAAAAGACGAACGACACCAACACCGATACTGAGGCCACCAAATAAGCCGTAGAGAAAGAGAAATGCTCAGAGAGCATTCCCCCACAAAAGATGCCTATGCCGAGGCCCAAGTCCCAGGTAGTCAGATAGGTGGAAGTGGCAGTGCCGCGCTGGGCATTGGTGCCAAGATTGATAAATAGGGCATTAAAGGCTGGGAAACTCATTCCAAAGCCTAAACCGCAACACAAGGCGATAACCAAAAACGCCACGGCGGTCACATTGGAGCCTAATGTGTTGAAATGGTGGCACATACCCAAACCAAACAAAGCCAAAACGGTGATGCCCAAACCCAAGGCGATGGTCTGAGTCACCTTGCCCTTGTCGACCATCTTGCCCGAAAACAGACGCGAGGCAATCAGACCGACAGCATAGACGGTGAAAAACAACCCACTACTGATAGTCAGGCCCATGTCCTTGGCATACAGCGCGATATAGTTGGAAATCTGTCCGTAGGAAAAGGCCAACAGGGCAAAGGAAACACCCGCCAACAGACCTTTTACCAAGATGAAACGGTCGAGTGAAATCGGAGGACGCTTCACAGGCGGCCTAACCCTATGCTTGATTTGTGACGCGAACACCGCAGCCAACAGGCTACAGCCCATGCAACCAAGGAAAATAACATTAAAGCTAAAATGCTCATAGACAAACAGTCCCGTCATTGGGCCGACCGCCATGGCGATGTTGTTGGCCACGCCAAAATAGCCGATGCCCTCTCCCCTATGCTCCGAAGGCACCACGTCGATGACCAAGGTGTTGCCGCCCACCGAAGTCAGGCCGAAAGCCAAGCCATGCATGATGCGCACCATTATTAATATGGTGATGGTGGCAGCAAAAAGATAGCCCACAAACACCGCTGTAAACAACGACAAAGCCAACAAATACAAAGGCTTACGCTTGAAGGTGTCCATCATATAGCCTGAAAAAGGCCGCACCACCAAGGTTGCTAAAGTGTAACATGAAATCACCGTGCCGATAACCGCATTGCCAGCCTGAAACTTCTCCATAATAAAGAAAGGCAACACGGGCAGCAGCAAGTAGAACGAAAAGAAAAACAAAAAATTGGCCGCGCAAAGGCACAAGTAATTCTTATTGAACAGTTTTTCTTCCATGATTACAACTCGTTTTCAGGCTGCAAAAATATAGAATAAAGCCTTAAAACGGCCTGTTTCGGAAATTTTGTCATGTATTTTTGCCCAAATTTTGCCAAATTCGGAAATTTTGTCATTAAAAACACCGCTTTTGATCCGTTTTTGGCCTTGGCAAAGAATTTGACTATGCTGGGTCGTCAAATAAAATCAAACAAACAACTAAAAAATAGGAGATCAAAACCATGTTAGTAAGAAGAAATCAAGAATTCATGCCGACGCTGTTCAACGAACTGATGAACTGGAACGACACGACCTACTCAACCCCTCGCATGAACATCATGGAGACGAAGGACAACTACAAACTTGAACTCTGTATCCCTGGCCTCACCAAGGAAGACGTGAAACTGAGCATTGATGCTGAAGGCAACCTCGTCGTCGAGATGACCAAGGAAACCAAAAAGGAGAACAAGGAAGAGATGCGCTACCTGCGTCACGAGTTCTCGGTGGAGCACTTCCGCCAGACCGTGATGCTGCCTGACGACATCCACAAGGAGCAAATCAGCGCGAAGGTCGAAAACGGCATCCTCGACATCGTTATCCCGAAGGTGACTGTCGAAGAGAAAAAGCAGGCTGTCCAGACCATCGAAATCGGCTAAAGCATTGAAATCCAACCTCTAAAATCAACCCAAAAACGGGACGGAGCCTTCCGCCCCGTTTTTTGTTGCCTGAAACGCGATTTCCGACACTTTTAATTCGTAATTTTGCCGCATAATTCAAAAGCGTATGAAAAAAGCGTTACTCATCACCCTTATAAGCCTTTTCTGCTTCTTGCAGGCTTTCCCGCAAGACAAGAAGCCTTTCGTCACCTTGGACAACTTACAACTGAGCACCCGCGCCGACTTCACCCTCGATTACCATCCCGGGCACGACACGGTAGCCCCCAGCACCGACCACGGCTTTGCGGGAAAATATTTAGTTGTGGCCTTGGACGGCACCATCGGCCGCAAATTCTCGTACCACCTGCGCCAACGTCTCAATACCCCTAACATCAACTTCGCCAACACCTTCTTCCAAGGCACCGACTGGGCCTACCTCAACTGGAATTTCACACCGAATTTCTTCCTTTCCGCTGGTAAACAAGTAGTTGCCATCGGCGGCTGGGAGTACGACACCAACCCTATCGACATCTATTACGGCACCGAGTTCTGGAACACCGTGTGCTGCTACGCCGTGGGTGCGTCCATCAACTATCAGGACAACTCGGGCAAGAACCATTTCCTCTTCCAAATGTGTAACTCGCCCTTCAGCACTGCTGCCTTCCAGAGCATATACTCTTACAACCTCATGTGGTATGGCAGCTATGGTGCATTCAAGACGGCTTATTCCGTCAACATGATTGAATACCAGCCCGGTAAGTTCATCAACTGCATCGCTTTGGGCAATAAACTGCAATTCAACGCCGTGGAGATGTATTTGGATGTCATCCACCGCGCTTCCTTTGACCAACCGAAATTCTTCGGGCAAGAAATCACCGCCATCTTCGGCATCGGTGTCGACATCGGGGAAAAATGGATTGTATTCGCCAAGGCAGGCTACGACTACAACCCTGCCGAATTGCACAACATCGGTGCTTACAACCCCAACGACATACCAAAGGAAAAGGTTGATTTCGAGAGCATCGGCTTCGAGTTCTACCCCTTGGGCGACCGCAGCCTGCGCCTGCACCTTTGCGGCTCGCACTCCTGCGCGGACGGGACCCACATGTTCCAAGGCAACCTCGGTCTCACTTGGAAAGTCGATTTACTTCACGCATTTAAAAAATAAACCACCATGGCAAAAACGAAATACAACACTTTGAAAAGAAACACCCTCAACTATCACGAGAGGGTGGAAAAAGTCTTCAAACGCTTGGAAGACAAGCTGAAACGTCCCTTGAAATTCACCACCAAGCGCAGCTTCGAGGCCATCATCTTCCTCATTGTCTTCTTTGCCTTTTTCGGGCTTTTGGCCTACAAGATGACCCTGCCCAAGATGCTGAACACCTTCATGCAGACGGCCTACCACCTGCTGCTTGAGACTGTGTTCTACATCATGGCCATCTGCGTGCTGATGGGTGCCATTAGCAAGATGCTCACCGAATTTGGCGTGGTGCGTCTGTTGGAGAACCTGCTCCGTCCGCTGATGAAGCCGCTCTACAACCTACCTGGCGTTGCCGCTCTGGGTGCCATCATGACCTTCCTGAGTGACAATCCGGCCATCATCACGCTTGCGCACGACAAGAACTTTAACCGTTATTTCAAGAAGTATCAACTTGTCTCGCTGACCAACTTCGGCACGGCGTTTGGCATGGGGTTGGTCGTTGTGGCTTTTATGACGGGTCTGGGATACGGCAAGGGCGCCTTGATTGGCGTGGCCGGTGCGGTCATCGGAAGCATTATTTCCACAAGGTTGATGCAACGCTCCACTTTGAAGGCCTATCCCGAGCTGGATGCGCCTGTCGATGAGGGGTTTGGTGGCGACGAGCAGCAAATCACCTTCAAGAGCGAGGGCGGCGTGTTCATGCGTTTCCTCAACTCACTCTTAGACGGCGGCAAGGACGGCGTGAGCATCGGCTTCGCCATCATCCCTGGTGTGCTGTGCATTTCCACCATCGTCATGATGCTGACCTTTGGCGCGGCGGGCGAGAATGGAGAATACCTCGGCGTGGCTTACGAAGGCGTGCCCGTCATCAGTTGGGCGGCCAACAAGATCAACTTCATCTTCGACTGGCTCTTCGGCTTCAAATACGGTGCCTTGATTTCCTTCCCCATGACCGCCCTCGGAGCCGTGGGTGCCGCCATCGGTTTAGTGCCGCGCTTCATCGCTGAAGGCATCATCAATAACAACGCCATCGCCGTGTTCACCGCCATCGGCATGTGCTGGAGCGGTTTCCTCAGCACCCACGCCGCCATGCTCGACAGCCTCGGCTACCGTAAGCTCATCGGCAAGGCCATCGGCGCACACACTATCGGCGGTCTTTGCGCTGGCATAGCTGCCCACTGGCTCTATGTGTTGCTGGCGATGATATTCTAAAAAAAAGAGACGCGGTTTTCATCGCGTCTCTCCTAAATTGGCAAAAGAAGCATCACAGCAACTTCTTCTTCAAAGTCTCAATCATGTCGACCGTCATCTTGTCGAGGTCGTACTTCGGGTTCCAGCCCCACTCCTTGCGAGCGCAGCTGTCGTCCATCTTGTTCGGCCAACTGTCGGCGATGGCCTGACGAATCGGGTCAAACTTGTACTCCATCTCGAAGTTCGGATAATACTTCTTGATGGCGTTATAGATAATCTCCGGGTCGAAGCTCATAGCCGTCACGTTGAACGAGTTGCGATGCACCAGCTTCGTCGGGTCGGCTTCCATGATGTCGACCATGGCATCCAAGGCATCGGGCATGTACATCATGTCCATGTAGGTGCCTTTGCTGATGGGGCAGTAGAACTTCTCGCCCTTCACAGCGGCGTAGTAGATCTCCACGGCATAGTCAGTGGTTCCGCCACCGGGCAAGGTCAGATTGGAAATCAAGCCCGGGAAACGGACGCTGCGGGTGTCCACACCAAAACGAGTAAAGTAATAGTCGCTCAGCAACTCACCCGTGACCTTGGTCACACCGTAGATGGTGTTCGGGCGCTGGATGGTGTCCTGAGGCGTGTTGTCATGCGGCGTAGAAGCACCAAAAGCGCCGATGGACGAAGGCGTGAAGACAGCGCAATTGAAGATACGGGCCGTCTCAAGGCAGTTCACCAAAGAGCCGATACCGACATTCCAACCCAGCATGGGATTCTTCTCGGCAGTGGCCGAAAGGATGGCGGCGAGGTTATAGATGGTGTCGATGTTGTAGCGTTTCACCACATCCACAATCTGCATGATTTGTGTGGAATCAATTCTTTCAAATGGACCGCTCTCAGCGATCTCACCGGTCAAAGGGCGAAGGTCCGAGGCCACAATGTTTTCGTTTCCGTAAGTGGCACGGAGCTTCTTCACCAATTCTGTTCCGATCTGTCCGCCGGAACCGATTATCAATACTTTTTTCATTTCTATCTATTTTTCACGGAACCGGGGCTTGCCTTCTCGCGGTAGCGACAATGGGGCATGCCCCATTGTTGGCAAAGCCCAGATTCCAACTATTATTACTTCAAAATTCCCAATTCCTTACCAATCTTCACGAAGGCGGCGATGCACTTGTCGAGGTGCTCACGCTCGTGGGCGGCGCTCACCTGCACACGGATGCGGGCCTGACCCTTCGGCACCACAGGATAGTAGAATCCCGTGACAAAGATGCCTTCTTCCTGCAACTTGGCGGCAAACTTCTGCGACAACGGAGCATCGTAGAGCATCACGGCGCAAATGGCTGATTGTGAAGGCTTGCAGTCGAAGCCGGCTTCGGTCATCTTCTTAATGAAGTAGTCCGTGTTGGCGTGGAGCTTGTCTTGCAGAGCGTTGGTCTCGCTCATCATCTCGAACATGCGGATGCCAGCGGCCACGAGGCCCGGAGCCATCGAGTTGGAGAAGAGGTACGGGCGGCTGCGCTGACGCAGCATGTCGATGATTTCCTTGCGACCCGTGGTGAAGCCACCCATGGCACCACCGAAGGCCTTGCCGAGAGTACCCGTCAAGATTTCGATCTTGCCACGGAGGTTGAAGTGCTCCGTCACGCCGCGACCAGTCTTGCCGACCACACCAGCGGAGTGGCTTTCGTCGACCATCACCATGGCATTGTATTTCTGGGCCAGTTCATAAATCTTGTCAAGCGGACAGACATTGCCGTCCATGGAGAACACGCCGTCAGTGACGACAAGGCGGAAACGGCAACCTTGTGCATCCTGGAGTTGCTTCTCAAGGTCAGCCATGTCGGCGTTGGCATAGCGGAAACGCTGGGCCTTGCAGAGGCGCACACCGTCGATGATGGAAGCATGGTTCAAAGCATCGGAGATGATGGCATCATCGGGGCCGAGCAGCGGCTCAAACACACCACCGTTGGCATCGAAGCAGGCAGCGTAGAGGATGGTGTCCTCAGTGCCGAAGAACTCGGCAATCTTGGCTTCCAGCTTCTTGTGGAGGTCTTGGCAACCGCAAATGAAACGAACGGAGGCCATACCATAACCGCGGGCATCCATGCCGTCCTTAGCGGCCTGAATCAGCTCGGGATTGTCGGCCAAGCCAAGGTAGTTGTTAGCGCAGAAGTTGAGGCACACCTTGCCGCCAACCATGATTTCGGCGCCCTGGGCGCTCTCAATGATGCGTTCATGTTTATAAAGGCCATCGGCTTCAATCTGAGCCAATTCCTTCTTCAGATACTCTTGAAAATTAGCGTACATTGCTTTAAGTTTTTAAGGTTGATACTTTGGGCGCAAAGGTACAAAAAGGATAAATAAGGTGTACACGTTTTGCTGAAATTTTTGCATTGGTACAAATTTTCGAATCAATCGCAAATTTGCACTATCTCTTCAAGATTTTCCGCCCAAAACGCTGGCCGTCCTGCTCAACTTGCATAAAATAGACACCCGAGGGCCATCGCGAAACATCAAGGCGAAACTCCGAAGCAGAAATAGTTTCCGAAAAAACCACACGTCCCATCACATCAACGATGTTCACATTCAAAGGCTTACATTGCATAGCCTCGCCAACACAGATGGTCAGCAAATCGGTGGCAGGATTGGGATAAACCTCAATCTCCGGTTCCCCTGTTTCGGGCACCGAGGTCGGGAATTTCAGGTGTTGGTATAGGAAGTCTCGGGTGAGGCTGAAACAAACGTCGAATTTCTCCTCAATCAGTGTATAAAGCACTGGAACAAAATAGAAAGCGTGGCCCTCGCCCTCAAACGGGTAGAATTCATAATCAGTGATGCCGATTTCGTCAAGCCGACCAGCCATGGAACAGGAGCCGTACATATAAGGCATCACATTGGGAAGAATCCCATTGTAGCAATAGCCCGAATCGCATGGCACGATGTTGTCATCGGTGCCGTGGATCATGCACAGCGGCACATATTCCTCCGTACTGATGAAACCGAGATCGATGACGCCACCCCAATGCGGGATGGCACCTGCCACCGCTGGTGAGAAACCGGCATACTCTTCATAGCCCGAGCTGTGCATCGAGCCAAGGTCGGGATCTTCATAAGTCTCTGCAGGGCGCTCGCTCTCATCCATGAAAAGCTCACATAAAAGGGCAATGGAGCCGGCCGAGTTGCCGAGCAAAAAAATCTGTTCTGTGTCAATCTTGAATTCAGCGCAATGGCATTTGAAAAACCGAATCGCAGAGCTGATATCCTGTGCCGCCATGTAGGCTCCACGAGTCAATGTCGTGGAATTGAAGTTCCATAACGAAAGCAAGCGATAGTCGATGGAGGCTGCCGCATAGCCATGCTTGGCCAAACGGGTGCAATACTCCTGCATGTCGACATAATCGCGGCTGCCTGCGATAAAAGAGCCGCCGAACACAGTGATTACCAACGGACGCGCCAAGAGCGTGTCACCCCGCGGCTCATAGAAGTCGAGGCACAATGTGGTTGGCGAGGTCTCTCCCTCCTTGATGGCACTGCTGAAAGGAATGGCAGTGGAAATGTCCACCTCTTCAAAAACGGGATTGAAATATCTTCGCCCCGACTGCGCCATCATCGCATTCGAAAACGAGCCAAACAACAGGCCAATTATCGCTAAAAACCTGATTATTTTCATTCTATTCATTCGCTTAATGTTTTGCATTTCACGGCAAAAGTAGAAAAACAAAATCAATTTCTTCGCTTTTTGACGATTTTTCCATTCTATCGCATAATTTTGTAATTTTGCAGCAAATCTCAAAAATCACAAACGATGAACGGCACCTTATATATTTATAACAGCCTTTCGCGCTGCAAGCAACCTTTCAAGCCTTTGAACGCCCCGCATGTGGGCATGTATGTCTGCGGTCCCACCGTCTACGGTGATGCGCACCTCGGCCACGCGAGGCCAGCTATCACTTTCGACTTGGTTTTCAGGTATTTGAAACACCTCGGCTATAAAGTGCGCTATGTGCGCAACATCACCGACGTGGGCCATTTGGAGCACGATGCCGATGAAGGCGAGGACAAAATCGCAAAGAAAGCCCGCCTCGAAAACCTCGAGCCAATGGAGGTGGCGCAATACTACACCAACCGCTATCACGCCGCGATGGACAAGCTGAATGTGCTGCGGCCGTCCATCGAGCCACACGCCTCGGGACACATCATCGAGCAAATCGCTATGGTGCAAAAGATTCTCGACCACGGCTATGCCTACGTGGAAAACGGATCGGTGTATTTCGACATCGAAAAATATAATAAGGAGCACCCTTACGGCATCCTCTCGGGGCGCAACTTCGAGGAGATGCTCAACACCACTCGTGAGTTGAGCGGTCAGGAAGAAAAACACAACCCCGTCGATTTTGCTTTGTGGAAGAAGGCTGAGCCTAAGCACATTATGCGCTGGCCCTCGCCTTGGAGTGACGGTTTTCCGGGTTGGCACATGGAATGCTCTGCAATGGGTTGCAAGTACCTTGGCGAGACCTTCGACATCCACGGCGGTGGCATGGACCTCATGTTCCCCCACCACGAATCGGAGATTGCGCAGAGCATGGCGGCCAACGGCAAACAGCCTGTGGTCTATTGGATGCACAACAACATGATCACCATCGGCGGACAGAAGATGGGTAAGTCGTTGGGCAACTTCATCACGCTTGACGAGTTCTTCAACGGCAGCCACCTCAACGCCAAGGGCGAAGAGATGATTGCGCAGCCTTACAGCCCCATGACCATCCGCTTCTTCATCCTGCAAGCCCATTACCGCAGCACTTTGGACTTCTCGAACGAAGCCCTACAAGCCGCCGAAAAGGGCTACAACCGCCTGATGGAAGCCGTGAAAGCCGCCAAGAGCTTGAAAGCCACGGATGGTGCGCAACCGCTTGACATCCAAAAGATTGTCGATGCTTGCTACGATGCCATGAACGACGACTTCAACAGCCCCATCGTCATCGCGAACCTATTTGAGGCCGTGCGCATCACCAACACTGTCAAGGACGGCAAAGCGCAAATCAACGGCGAGGAACTGGCTTTGCTCAACAAGCTGTTCCAAGACTTCGTCTTCGACATACTAGGTTTGTTGGAAAGCAACGCCTCCGATGGCAGTAGCAAGTTGGTGGACGGCCTGATGCAGACCATCATCGACATCCGCAAGCAAGCCCGCGCCAACAAGGACTGGGCCACCAGCGACCTCATCCGCGACGAGCTGGCCAAATACGACATCGTCCTTAAAGACGGCAAGGAAGGCACCACTTGGAGCTTGAAATAAAGTTAAAAGTTAGGAGTTAAAATGAGGGGACGCTGCCTCTTGGTCTTGTTTTGTGCTTTAGGCTTTTATTCCATGGGCCAAGGGCAGTCCATATATTACGAGCCAGGCTTCGATGTGGGCCATTACACCCCGTTCAGCGAGCGACACAAGTATATTGCGAATTACATGCAATACAGTTTTGACCTCCGAATAGGACTCCAAACCCATGGCGAGAAGCGCTGGCAACAAGAGTATGCCTACCCTTCTTATGGGTTGTTGTTAGGCTTCACACACAACACTTTGGACAGCGTTATCTATTACACACACGAAGGTGACCAATACGGCCCCATCGGGGAATGTTTTTCTTTGGCTGGATTCATCAATGGGCCGATTTATCGAGGGAAGAACTGGTCATTCGACTACGACATCATCTACGGCGCTGACCTTTGGACGCGCCACGGCAACGAGATGTTAGGTTCGGCGCTGAATTTCCACGTCAGCTTCGACCTTGGCCCGACTATCAAACTCTCGGAGCATCTGGATTTGGCCGCACGATACCTTTATTACCATTCCTCCAACGGCGCCACCTTCCTTCCCGACAACGGCGTCAACAGCCACAGTGTCAGGCTGGCGTTGCGCTATCATCCGCATGAACGCCAAGCGTTCATCCATGAAGAGCGCGAACCTTTCGAGAAACAAAACAACTTCTTCATCTCGGAAGGCATCGGATGGCTGCAAACCTACACCCGACAAGAAGGCCAACTGCCCAATGAAACGCCGTTTTTCATCGGCAACACACTACGTTTTGGCTTTTCGCGGCAGTTCAACCCCAAGTTCCGCTGGGATGTCGCGCTCGACTTCCTTTGGACGGATGAGACCCGCTACTGTCACCAGCTTGCCGGAGTGCCCTACAACTTCTGGAATTCCACCCATCTGGCTGCTTCCGCCGACTTTGAAATCCTGTTCGGTCGCTTCGCTTTCTGCGCTGGGGCCGCCTATTACCTCTACCATGGGTCGACCTGCCTTCCCGAGTTCTACACGCCTTATTATGAGCGCGTTGGATACAAGCTGTACTTAGGCAAGAACCAAAACTTTTACATCGGGACGTTCATGAAGATCCACCTCAACTCCATCGACTACATCGAATGGACGTTTGGAATGCACCTTCCCCCACTGGGCAAGAAAACCACAAAACAGCCATGAGACACACCTTTATTAATATAGCCTCCTTTTTTGCGTTTTTCACCGTCGCCTTGCTATTTTCCAAGACAACGGCCGCCCAGGAAACCTCCTTTTTCAAAGACAACCGAACCTTTTATGAGGCTGATTTGCGTTACGGTCAGTTCTTGCCTTTTGATTCACAACACATTCCGTCACTGTTTGGCTTCGACCTCAGAATGGGCCGTCAGACCGACGGGCGCGCCTCATGGGAACGCGACTTCAGTTATCCTTCCTACGGTATATTTCTCAGGTATGAGACGAACAACTTGGACAGCGTCGAATACCCAGGCCGCGATGCAAATGGCTATGAGCAAACGACTTGGGGTCCGTTGGGCGACTGCTTTTCCGTGGGTGGTTTCCTCAGCGGGTGCCCACCAAATGTACAATGACGGGCACGAATACTTCACTGGCGACGACCCCATTCCCTTGATAGAATACAGCTTCGCTCGGGGCTTGCATCTTGCCCCTTCCGTGATGTTTGAAGTCAATTTCAACCGTTTCGCTTTTTGCATCGGCGGTGCCTATTACCTATGGCACGGCATCTACTACGGCACCGACCAAAAGAAGACTTGGGGCTTGGCTGAGTCGTCAGAGAGCAAGTTCGAGGACACCTACCTACCACCCTGTTACCGAACCTTTTACGAGCGCATGGGGGTCAAATATTACTTTGGCGAGAGCCGTAACATGTTCGCAGGCTGCTTCATGAAAGTCCACAGCGGCGTCATCGACTACGCCGAGTTCACTTTCGGGATGCAATTATTCAGCTGGAAAGACAAGAAGTAATCTTATTCGCCGTAGTCGTTTTCGCGAAGGAAGTTGCCCTGCTCATCGTAGTAGCGCCACTTGCCGCAATGCTGGCCTTCCTTGTAGGAGCCTTCCTCACGCAGGTTGCCGTTATACCAATATACCTTCGCCGCGCCCGTGCGCAGACCGGCCTTAAAGAAACCCGTGCTCTGAGTCCTGCCGTCAGGGAAAAAGGACTTCCACTCGCCCTCGCGTTCTCCGTCTTTCATCGCACCTTCCATCTTCACCTGACCGGTCTCGTAATACTCTATCCACTGTACGCAATCGCCTGATTTATCGAGCATTTGTACGTATTTCGGCTGGCCATTGGGGTGACTGGCCTCTACTTTTTCGACTAATTTCGGCTGGCACGCGGTCAATACCGAAACCATGCTCAAAAACAAAAACAACTTTTTCATATTTTTCGATTATTTATCACCTGGATTTTACATTTTTTGCAGGGGTTCCGCTACGCTTCATCGCCTGCCTAATACCCTTTTATTGTTTGCAGGGGTTCCGCTGCGCTCCACCCCTGCCTAATTTCCGTCGTCCCTACGGGACTATCTGTTGAAAATCAACATATTGCCCCTACTTTCTTCATGGAAAACGCCATTTTCATATACCAAATTGCCGTTCACGAAGGTGTATGTCACACGAGAACGGACTTCCAAACCCTCGTATGGCGTCCAGCCGCATTTGGAAAACTCGTTTTGTCCTGAAATACAATGGATTGTATCCAAATCCACAAGCACCAAATCGGCGTGATAGCCCTCGCGAAGGAAGCCTCGATGGTCGATTTGATACAAGATGGCCGGATTGTGGCACATCAACTGCACCAAATGTGGCAACGAGAGCTGCTCCTTGCGCACCAACTCCAACATCACCTCCAACGAATGCTGAACGGATGGGAAGCCCGATTTGCTTGTGAAATAATCGCCCGTGAACTTCTCCTCGCGCAAATGCGGCGCATGATCGGTGCCGATGGTGTCAATCTGGCCGTTGCGCAAGGCATGGAGCAATGCCTCTTTGTCGCGCCCCGACTTGATGGCCGGATTGCACTTGATGGCAAAACTCTTTTCCTCATAATCATGCTCATCGAACCACAAGTAATGCGGACAGGTTTCTGCCGTTATCTTCTTGTCTTTCAACGAAATGTCATTCCTAAACAACGACAGCTCCGCCTTGGTGGAAATGTGCAAGATATGAAGTCTCGCGCCAAACTTTTCAGCCATGTCGACGGCCTTGGCCGACGACTTATAACAAGCCTCCATCGTGCGGATAAAAGGATGGATGCTCGCATCAAGGATGACTTCGCCTTTCGAGGCCAAGTCCTTACTGCACACGGTGTTGGCGTGGATGATGCCCTCGTCCTCGCAATGCGCGGCAATCAGGCAGGGCGACTCCCTGAAGAGACGCACCAGAACCTCATTCTTGTCCACAAGCATATTGCCCGTACTAGAACCCATGAACAGCTTGATGCCACATACTTTTTTCGGGTCGGTTTTGACGACTTCCGAAAGATTGTCATTGGTCGCGCCGAGATAAAAAGAATAGTTTGCCAACGACTTCTCAGCGGCGAGGTCAAACTTCTGTTGCAGAAGCTCTTGCGTGGTCGTCTGCGGATTGGTGTTGGGCATATCCATGAAGGAAGTCACGCCACCCGCCACAGCTGCACGGCTTTCAGTGTAGATATCAGCTTTATGCGTCAAGCCTGGCTCACGGAAATGCACATGCTCATCGATGATGCCCGGAATCAGATATTTGCCTTGAGCATCAATGACTTGAACCGAAAGGCCTGACCCTTCAACAGGCTCAGTGACCTGCCCTTGACGGACAATCTTGGCAATCTTGCCATCCGAAACAAAAACACTTGCCACAAAGGTCTGCCCTTCGTTGACAAGTGTCGCATTTTCAATGAGATAATTCATTAGACTTGTTTTGGTTTAATCTTTCCTGTCAAGCCTCTCCAACGTAGATTGAGCACCCCGAAAACAGCCTCGCGGAAGATGCCCTTGCTCATCTTCGATTGCCCCTCGCGGCGGTCGGTGAAGATGATGGGCACCTCCTCAATCTTGAAGCCGAGTTTCCAAGCGGTGTACTTCATCTCGATTTGGAAGGCGTAACCCACAAACTTTATCCTATCTAAATCGATGGTTTCCAATACCTTACGCGTATAACAAACAAATCCCGCCGTGGTGTCACGCACCTGCATCCGTGTGACGAAACGCACGTATGCCGAGGCGTAATACGACATCAGTACGCGACCCATGGGCCAGTTGACCACATTGACGCCCGTCTTGTAGCGCGAGCCGACAGCCAAATCAGCACCATTGGCGCAGGCGTCGTGCAGTCGTGCAAGGTCGTCGGGATTGTGCGAGAAGTCGGCGTCCATCTCGAAAACGTATTGATAATCACGCTCCAAGGCCCACTTGAAACCCGTGATGTAAGCCGTCCCAAGCCCCAATTTCCCCGCCCGCTGAATCATGTGCAGACGACCTTCAAACTCCGTCATCAGCGTCTTGACAATGTCGGCGGTGCCGTCGGGGCTATTGTCGTCGATGATGAGGATATCGAACGCCATCGGCAGGTTGAAGACATAACGGATGATGTTCTCGATGTTCTCTTTCTCCTTATAAGTCGGGATGATGACCAAATTCTCTGACATACCAAATTCGTTTTCCATTCAACGCGCAAAATTAAGAAAAATTACTCCACCACGACATTCTTCACCTCCCAAGTGGTGGCAGAGGAATCCGTGCTGGTGTATTTGAACGCCACAGTCACAGTCTGACCGACGTATGGAGTCAGGTTAGCGGTGGAGCTGATAAAGGTCCAGTTGTTGCCTGCAGGCCATTGGTCAAGGTTCAGTTCGGTCCATGTGGCTGTGGTCACATCACCGTTATAGTTGGTGGACACCATCACATAAAGCGCTCCTTGCGGCGAGGCGTAGTTGACAGCCTGGTCGAACTTCAGCGTGGCGACATTGACCCCAGACAGGCTGATAGCAGGTGAAACGAGCCAACTCTCTGAGGCAAAGGCATGGCTAACAAAGGCGCTGGCCTTCATGCACTTATAGCTCGGTGCGTGAGACCAAATGTAAGTCAAATCGGCGGGCATCACCACATCCTGAATGGTGAACGCACCCTGGCCATTGGCGAACGACTCGGAGAAGATTCCCGTTCCTGGTCCAGGCGGTATTACGCCTCCTTCAAGCACAAAATCAGTTTCGGTGCCACCACTGTCACGCAAGCCTGCTTGACCGAAATACTTGCGAAGCTTGCCCAGAACGGCCAGATGCTTGCCCAAATTGTTAGGGTTATCCATCAGGTTCACTTGGATACGCAAAGGCTTGCCCGCAGGCAAGTTGACGATGATGCACTGGCTGATTTCTCGGCAGGTGACATCGTCGGCAATGACCACATTGGTGGCCAAGTCGAACGGTGCACTCCAGTTGATGTCAGCGTTGCCCGTGACCGTGCTGATACCCGACTTCACCGCGCCCACGATGTAACCATGCACCCAGGCGATGGGTTCAGCACTCTGCTGGCCAATGCCTGCGGCCACATTATATGGGTCGTTAGCGGTGCCGCTTCCTTCGGGTATTCCTGGTGTGGGCGGCTCAGGCGGCGTCACGCCACTACCCTCTTGGATGGTGATGCTTTGGATTTCCATCGTGCCAGCCTTGCTGTCGGTGGAAATGTACTTCACCGCGAAAGTGACCGTCTGACCGACATATTGCGTCAGACTAATCTCAGCAGTCAAGAAGTTGGTCCAGTTGCTGCCTTCTGTCAACGAAGCAGGCACTTGTGTCCAAGAAGCACTCGTTGGAGCGCTGTCCCAAGTGTAGTTCGTGGATGCCCAGATAGTGATTTCATCATTGATGTTGCTGAAGTAACGCCCGATGTAAACCATCGTCATCTTGGCATCGCTCACACCCGTAATAGCCACCGGCGAAGAGATGAGCCAGTCTTCGTTGGCATAATAGCTGCCGCCGACATAGCCTGTCATCTTGGCCGTGCTGTAGTCGATTTCCCAAGATTGTGCGCCGAACAAATCCTTGGTAATATAGGTGCCAAAGTTCGTTGCAAAACTCTGGGTGTATGGCATACTCTGAACCTCGCCGCCAGTACCTGGGCCAGGAGGCGGGGTCGGGCCGCTGCCTTCTTCAATGGTGATGCTCTGGATTTCTATCGTGCCGGCCTCGCTGTTGGTGGAGAGGTATTTCACCGCGACAGTGACCGTCTTTCCAACAAATTGCGACAACGAGATTTCAGTCGAGAGGAAGTCGTTCCAGTTGTTCCCTTCCGACAATGCTGTCGCAACCTGCGTCCACGAGGCGGTTTCAGGGCTATTACCCCATGTGTAGTTCTCAGAAGCCCAAATGGTTACATCACTATTAAGGCCACTGAAATAACGGGCGATATAAACCATGGTCATCTTGGCATCTGTCACACCTGTGATGGCCACCGGCGAAGAGATGAGCCAGTCCTCATTGGCGTAATAACTACCGCCGACATAACCCGTCATTGTGGCGGCGTTGTATTTAATTTCCCAACTTTGGGCACCCTGCAAATCGTAAGTCATATAAGTACCAAAATCAGAGGCAAACGACTGAGTATAAGGCATATTCTGCACCTCGCCACCCGGATTCGGGCCAGGAGGAGGCGTCGGGCCGCTACCCTCTTGGATGAGGATGCTCTGCACCTCGATGGTGCCAGCCTTGATCTCGTTGGAGAGGTACTTCACGGCCACGCAGACCTTCTGTCCCGCAAACTGCGAAAGGTCAATGGTGGTAGTGGAGAAATCGCTCCAATTGCTGCCCGAAATCCACGAAGCAGGAACTTGCGTCCAAGTGGCCTGCGTCGGGTCACCGGAGATGTAGTCGGACGAGACCTGAACGGTGATATCGCTGTCGAGATTGTCGAAATAACGTGCGATATAGCTCATCGTCATGCTGACCTGCGACACGCCCTCCAAGGACACGCGCTTCGAAATCAGCCAGTCTTCGTTGGCGTAATTGGTGTTGTTGGCATAGCCCGTCATCTTGGCCGTGTTGTAGTCGATTTCCCAAGATTGGGCACCCAACACGTCATAAGTCGTATAGGTGCCGAACGACGAGGCGAAGTCCTGATAATAAGGCAGTTCCGAATCGCCGCCAGGATTAATGCCGTCAAACTCCAATTCATAATAGGAGCGCAGCAGCAGTTGCCAAGTGTTGCCATACACCGAAGCGATGGCAATCAAGTTGCCCGTGCCTTGCGGCAGAGAGTCATTGGCGAAATTGGCGTAGTTGCTCGTGCGCACAACGACAGTCTGCGAGTAGTCGGTAGGGTCGGCCAAAGTACGGTTGCCGTAGGTGTTGGGCTCGGCGAAAGTGTTTTGTTCGGTGAACCTCACGTTCTCCAAACGCACCAAACCTGCCAAATGCTTGCCCGCGTTGATGTTGGCGATGGTCGTCAACTGAGGTGTGATGGGCTTGTTGTTGGCCAAAATGACAATGTGACCGTCAGCCTCGAAGTTGCTCAGCTGGGGCAGGTTGTTGTACATCGCATAAGTGACATCCTTCAGATAAACGCGGATGGAGTCGCCGATGCGGACGCCGCTGACAGCGTTCAGGTAAAGCTCGATGGCAGCCCCCGTGGCACGGTCTTGCATGAAAACCATCTTGTAAAGATTGCCCGACTGCTCGTCAGCCGTGACGATACCATACACCGAGGCGTCTTCCGTGAACACGGTGCCCGACTCCATGGCAAGGATCTGGTCAATCGTGTAAACCGTGCCTATCGGCAAGTCTTGGATAGGCGGTTGGGGATATTCTTTCTTGCACGAGGCGAACACCATGCTCGCAATGACGACGAGAAGAATGCTGTTTAATACTCTGTTTTTCATTTTATTGCTGTTTTTATTGTTTTATTCTATTTGGTTGTTGGCTATTTTCTAACTGTCAAGCTGATGAAATAATTAAGACCGTACATATAGGAATATTTGTCGGGGAACATGTCGGGGTTGTTGGCGTCGAAGCGAAGTTGCTCGTAGCCATAGAGGATGGTGTTCTTGTTGTTGAGCAAGTTGTTGATGCTCAAGTTAAACAAGAAATAATAGCCTTTGTAACGCTTTGAGAAACCGCCGTAGAAGTCAAGTGTGAAAGCGGGCTCCATCGGGGTTTGGGTCAGCACATCCTCGATGCGGATGTCGCCTTGGGCGTAGTGCAACATACCCTCTTCGGTGTGGTTGTAGGGGTTCACGTCGAAGTACATGTTGGCGAGATAGTTGCCGTTGAGGCTCACCCACCAGTTTTTCGGCGCATTGTACTTGATGCCTAAGGAAGCCACTGTCTCGGGACCCGTGGAAACGTGATAGTCTTTCAAATAAGCGATGCTGTTTTGGATGTATGCCGTAGCGTTGTTGTCGTCATAAACCGAGAAAATGGGGTTGTTGTTATACGTATGGATACCGTTGGCGGCTGCCAACTGCAAAGTGACGGTCGGGCTGACATTCCATTCCGCACCCATTTCCACGCCAAGGCTCTTCTGGTTGATGTCCGTCATGATGAAATTAACGAACTCGCTGGTGTAGGAGTTGGCACTGGTCGATGTGTTCAGAAACACGTTCTCGCAATAGAAACTGCGGTTCCAGATGAGGTTCTGGTAGGTGTAGTAATAACCCGTCAAACGGAACTTGAAGGTGGGCGAGCGATAGAGGTAGCTCAAGTCGAAGGCATTGATGCGTTCGCTCTTCAGGTCGCCTTCCACAACCGTGTTGCGGGTGCGAGGCGACACGTAGATGTCCCTGAACTGCGGCGCTTGGGTCATGTAAGCCATGTTGAGCACGATGTGGTTGCGCCCGTTGATGGCGTAGGTCACGCCGGCCTTGACACTCGGGTCAAAGAAGTTGTGCATCTTGTCCTTACCGTAAGAATTGTCGGCGAAGGAACCGCTCATCCAGAGGCCCTCGCGCCAAATCTGGGTGAACTCGGCTTGCAAGCCCAAATAGATGTCGAAGTTGCCGACGAGCCAGTCCACTTGGTCCCAAATGCGGCCGTAATTGCGGTTGGCGTAGTAGTTGTAACTGATGATATCGCCGACATGTGCCACATGGTTAGGATTGAACAGATTGGTCTGGCACTCCTCGTTTTCCATGTTTTCGGCATACTTATTAATATCGTAGTAGTATTCGCCGCCGAGCAGGTCGTTGATGCTCTCGTAATAGTGCGTCCTGGAAGCGCTCACGGCAAAACCGCCCGTCATAATGAGGTTAGGCAGGAACTCATGCTTGAAATAGGTGGCGTTGCCCATCTGCCGCTTGTCGTAGTGACGTTCGGCGAGGATGTATTTCGAGAACTTGCCCGTGATCGTGCCATCTGTGCCGTTGTTGGCGTTATACACCGTGAAGAGGTGGTTGCGGTTGGCGTTATACAAGGCATCCCAGTCGATTTGTGTGACCGAGGGGTCGCGGTCCATCCAAGCTTGAAGCTGGGCATAATACTCACCCGTGCTGTGGGAGTTGGTCAAGTAATAGCTTGGCAGGTTCTTGTAGTAGTCGGGACGCGGGTCCTTGGCTTCGCCCCATTCGAGACTGGTCTGGCTGCCTGGACCAGTGAAGTAATAAACCGTAGTGTTGAACTCGGTGCGCTTGTTCGGTGTCCAATCCCATGTAAGTTGCACCATCGGTTGGTGGTAGGTGCTCACACGCGAGTTGCGGATGACCTGCTTGCCGTTCTCGTTGATGGTCTGGTATCCCCAATTAGGGTTATAGTAGTTGGAGCCAACGAGGTCGTAGGCTTCCTGCACCACGGGAGCCGAGCCGCCGCGTTGCGAGGGTGCACCAAACACGGTGAGGTCGAGGCTGTGCTTGTCGTTGATTTTCTTCTCCACAGAAAGGAAATAGCTATAGGCCTGATAGAAAGTGCCTTCGGTATAGCCCTTGGCCGCATAGCGACCGCTGGCCATCGCCATCAAATACCAACCTTTGCCTATCTCGCCCGTGCCGATGGAGGCCATGAGACGGTGGTTGTAGGAACGGTTGCTGAAAGCATAGCTCAGGGAGATTTGCTTGCGGTATTGCGAGGCTCGGGTGCTGTAAGCCGTCAAACCGCCGAGGCCACCGAAACCGGCATCGGTCTTGCCCAGACCCTCAACGAGGACCGAGTTGCGGAAAGCGTCGTTCAGTCCGCCCCAGTTGGAGAAGACCGGACGTCCCGTCTCGGGGTCGTTCATCGCAATGCCGTTGATCATCACCTCGCTGTATTTCGAGTCGTTGCCGCGCACGCGATAACGCAGCGAACCGAAGTTGTAGGCCGCGATGCTGTTGAACACGTCGCGCGACGAGTTGAGCAAGGTGGAGGCGTCGTTGACCGAAGTGGACGACTCCTCGAAGTCGGAATCCATCAGAATCACCGTCGGCACTTCATTCTGGCTGCTGAGGTAGGTGGTGTCGATGGTCTGAGCCACCATCCGCCCAACCAACAACACGAAGACCAAAAAAAGTAGAAATTTCTTCATATTTAGCTTGTTATGACTTTTGCAAAAAAAAGAATCCAGGTTAGAAGTGGCAAAGTTAGAAAAAGTTATTTTACCCCGAATGGATTTTTACGGTTTTTTTCCTATTTTTGCAGCATCCATCAACGCAAACACCATTTTGATTGTATTATGAACAAGCATATCGTTTTCATACTCGCGGTCTTAGCCTTCAGTTTGGGTTTTTCGAGCGTTTCGGCGCAGGAGAAACAAGCCTACAAGGTCGGTCTCGTTGGCTTCTATAATCTTGAAAACCTGTTTGATACCATCGATGACCCGCTGAAACAGGACGAGGAATTCCTGCCCCAAGGCGTCAACCAGTGGAACACCGAAAAATACCAAAACAAGCTCCACAACATGGCCTATGCCATCTCCACCATTGGCACCGACATCACGCCTGACGGGGTGGCTGTCTTGGGCTTGTCGGAGATGGAAAACCGGCACGTTTTGGAAGACCTCGTGGCCCAGCCCGAAATCAAAGGGCGCAACTACCAAGTGGTGCACTACGACTCGCCCGACCGCCGTGGCGTGGACGTGGCCCTGATTTACAACCCCAAGTATTTCAAGCCGACAAGCAGCAAATCGTACCGCACCGTGGTGCCCAACGACCCCGAGTTCATCACCCGCGACCAGCTCTTGGTCAGCGGCTTGTTTGACGGTGAGATGATGCACTTCATCGTCATGCACTGGCCTTCGCGTTATGGTGGCGAGAAGCGCTCGATGCCTGGCCGCGTAGCTGCCGCTACCCTCTGTCGCAACATCGCCGACTCCATTCTGCGCAAGGATCAAAACGCCAAAATCATTATGATGGGCGATTTCAACGACTATCCCAACAACAAGAGCGTGACGGAATACCTGCGCGCTTCGGGCGACATGAAGGATTTGCGCGACGGCGAGTTCTACAACCCCATGTACGAGTTGCACAAAAAAGGCTACGGCACCAACTTCTACCGCGACGTGCCCGGCGTCCTCGACCAGACCATCCTCACCCCTGCCCTATTGCCCACCGACTACAGCACCTACCAATTCAAGAACGCCAAGGTGCACAACAAGGAATTCCTGAAACAGCACGGCGGCAAGTACAACGGCTACCCCTTCCGCACCTTCGGCAGCGGCGTGTGGATGGGCGGATACAGCGACCACTTCCCGGTTTATGTCATTCTCCTTAAGAAAGCTTGATGTTTTGGGGATTTGCTTCGCAAAGAAATCTATCAAAAATTTCATCAAAAATCTCTCTATGATTTGGCGGCTTTTGCCGACACCTTGATTATTTTGAATTTGCTTTGCAAAGAAATCCGTCAAAAATCATAATAAAATCTCTCAAAATCAAGAAATGGCATTTTTGAAAGATTCTGAAAAAGATTTTGAAAGATTTCTGCCCTTTAGGGCATCCCAAAAACCTCAAAACCCTTTCAAAACCTGATACAGCCTCCGAGTGGGCAGCCCCATCACATTATAAAAAGAGCCTTCCAAGCCACTGATGCCCACATAGCCAATCCATTCCTGAATGCCGTAGGCACCCGCCTTGTCAAAGGGCCGGCAATGTTCTATGTAATAGTCGATTTCTTCGCGTTCGAGCGGGGCGAAAGTCACCTCGGAACGGACGGCAAACGACTCCACTCTGTCCTTGCTGCGCACCGTGACGCCCGTCACCACATGATGCCCCTTGCCAGAAAGCTGTTCCAGCATCCTGACGGCATCGGCAACGTCTTTCGGCTTGCCCAGAATCTCGTCTTCACAAATCACCACCGTATCCGCTGTAATCAGCAGATAATCAGCGGGAAGCTCATTATCAGAAAAGGCCAAGGATTTTTGCAGACTGAGATGCTTCGGCACCTCGTCCAAAGGCATCTCGGACGGATAGGTTTCGGGCGTTTCCTTGGTGATAATGGAAAAATCCACGCCCATGCCGCGCAGCAGCTCTTGCCGACGCGGCGACTTGGAGGCAAGAACGATTTGATATGATTTTAGGTTTTCAAGCATTAGTATTGGTCTTTGTTTTTACTTGTAGTCAAAACCTTGCTTTTATCGTCATTGCGAGCAAAGACCCGCAATCTCATTTACTCAACAACAAACCATGCGTTCAGGAGATAGCGGGTCAAGCCCGCGATGACGGACAGAGACGAAAGCATTGTTCCACTTACCACGAATACGCCTCGGCGGTCATCCACTTGCCCTGGGCTTTCAGCACCTGCTCAATCACATCGCGCACAGCACCTTTGCCTCCCGCTTTTGGACTGACATAACGGCTGATTTCGCGCACCTCAAGCGCAGCATCGGCGGGACAGGCCGGCAAGCCCACCGCCTGCATCACACCCATGTCGGGGATGTCGTCGCCCATGAAGATGATTTCCTCTGGCTTGAGGCCTTTATCGGCCATGTATTCATTGAGTTTCAACACCTTGTGTGGAACACCCGTGAACACATCAGTCACGCCGAGGCTGTTCATCCGCACCTCCATCGAGGGACAAATGGCCCCTGAAATAACCGCCACATTATAACCCAACTTGGTAGCCAGTTGCAGCGCATAGCCGTCCTTCACGTTGGTAGCACGCCACGGGTGACCGTCGTGGTCGGAATAGACTTTGCCATCGGTCATCACGCCGTCGTAGTCAAAAATAAAGGTCGTAATCGGTTGAAATAAACTGTTGTTTTCGTTGGTCATATCGAAATAATTTGCCCCAAAAATAGGTAATTTTTGCGAAAAGACGCTCCATAAAGTAAAAATGCTTAATTTTGCACTTCATTTTTACCAATTATATGAGAATTAGACACCAAACGGATAATGCCGAAGAAATCGTGGCCGCCGTCATCGAGGCCATGGAAACTGTGAAAGGAAAGGAAATCGTGACCTTGGACCTGCGCGAAATCACCACCGCAGTGACGGACTATTTCGTCATCTGCCACGCCCCGTCGAAGACACAGGTGGATGCCATCGCTGACAAAGTGGAGGATTTGGTTTTCGAAAAGACCCATGCCAAACCCTACCACGTCGAAGGCCGCGACAATACGGAATGGATTTTGATAGACTTCGTGGATGTGGTCGTCCACGTCTTTTTGGAATCGAAGCGCGAGTTCTACAAATTGGAAGAACTTTGGGCCGACGCCGAAAGGATTGTCAAACAAAACGAAGACTAACCGAATCAAAACCAACGTTTTAAATGAGTAACAAAGAGACTAACGACGCTGGAAAGCAACCCAACCAGCCGGTTCAGCCCAACCAACCGAACAAGCAGCCGAAAGACAAGCGGCGCTTCAGTTTCTATTGGATTTATGCAATTTTGGCAGCCCTCCTCATCGGACTGCAATTCTATGGCAAGGACTCTGCCACCCCACAGGAAAAAATCGACCAGGGCAAGCTCATCGAGCTGCTGAAAAACGGCGACGTGGAGCGCATCGACCTCGTCAACCGCGAAGATGCCGAGATCTTCCTGAACCAGAAGGGTTTGGCAAAGTATTTTCCCGAGGTGAGATCCGTCAACGGCACCACTACCACGCCGAACTACACCTACAAGATCGGCTCGCTCGACCGCTTTGAAGAGATGGTGGAAAACGCCCAAGAAGGCATCAACAACCCCGTGTATATCAGTAATGTCAGACGCAACAACTGGATGTCAGACATCATCGGTTGGCTGATACCCTTGATGCTTCTCATCGTGTTCTATGTCATCCTCATGCGCGGCATGGGTCGCGGCATGGGCAATGCAGGCTCCATCTTCAACATCGGGAAGTCGAGGGCACAGCTCTACGACAAGAACAGCAGCAATGTCAACGTCACTTTCAAGGATGTGGCAGGCTTGGAAGAGGCCAAGGTGGAAATCATGGAAGTCGTTGATTTCCTGAAGAATCCTGAAAAATACACCAAATTGGGCGGCAAGATTCCGAAGGGCGTGCTGCTCGTCGGTCCTCCCGGAACGGGTAAAACCCTGTTGGCCAAGTCGGTGGCTGGCGAGGCCAACGTGCCGTTCTTCAGCCTGTCGGGTTCTGACTTCGTGGAGATGTTCGTCGGCGTGGGTGCCTCGCGCGTCCGCGACCTGTTCAACAACGCCAAGTCGAAAGCACCCTGCATCATCTTCATCGACGAAATCGACGCCATCGGTCGTGCCCGTGGCAAGAGTGCCATCACCGGCGGCAATGACGAGCGCGAAAGCACGCTAAACCAGCTACTTACTGAAATGGACGGCTTCGGCACCAACTCAGGCGTCATTGTGTTAGCTGCCACCAACCGCGCCGACATTTTGGACAAGGCCCTGCTCCGCGCCGGACGTTTCGACCGCCAAATCTATGTGGAACTACCTGACATCGTGGGCCGTAAGGAAATCTTTGAGGTGCACATGCGCGGCCTGAAGCTCGGCAACGACGTCGACAAGGATTTTCTAGCCAAGCAAACTCCGGGCTTCTCGGGTGCCGACATCGCCAACGTGTGCAACGAAGCCGCATTGATGGCTGCCCGAAAAGGCAAGGAAATTATTGAGAAGCAAGACTTTCTCGACGCCGTCGACCGCATCATCGGTGGCTTGGAGAAGAAGAATAAAATCATCACCGCCGAGGAAAAGAAGGTCATCGCCTTCCACGAGGCTGGTCACGCCACCACGAGTTGGCTGCTGCAGTACGCCCATCCTTTGGTCAAGGTGACCATCGTGCCGCGTGGCAACTCACTTGGCGCAGCATGGTATCTGCCTGAGGAACGACAAATCACGACCAAGGAGCAAATGTATCACGAGATGATTGCCACCCTTGGAGGCCGCGCCGCCGAGCAGGTCGTCTTCGGCCAAATCTCAACGGGTGCCCTCTCTGACCTCGAAAAGGTGACCAAACAGGCCTTCGCCATGGTGACCTATTACGGCTTGGACGAGGAAATCGGCAACCTAAGTTACTATGACTCAACGGGTCAGCAGGACTATAACCTCACCAAGCCCTTCAGCGAAAAGACCGCTGAGACCATCGATAAGCGCGTGAGTGTCATCGTTGAGAAGGCCTATCAAGAGGCCATTGCCATCCTCACCGACCACCGCGACGGCCTGACGCAGTTGGCCACCAAACTCGTTGAGGAGGAAGTCATCTTTGGCGAGGACCTGGAGCGCATCTTCGGCAAACGGCCTTGGGGCAACTCGGAAGACGAAAAGCTGAAGAACGCCGCAGCGAAAGCCATTGAAAACCAAACAGAACAAGAACCTGAAAATGCATAAGCCATGGCATGGGGTAACAAAGGAGACAACAAGGACACCACTTATAAGGAACAAATTTTAGCCAAGGTGCGCAACGCCCTCCTTGAGAAACAGGAAGCCCTGTTTAAGGACATCGACCAACGCAGCGAGACCTGGGTGCCCATCAAGGAAGAAGACGGCACAGCCATCACCTTCGCCCAGAATTTCAAGGAAAACAACGGCATCTTCATCTATTTGGAAAACGAGCGTGAGTTCATGGACTGCATGAAACAGCTCGCCCCCGAAAACGGCTGGGAGCCGCTGTGGTGCACCAGTCCCGCCATGCAGGCTTTGCTCGACAAATATGGCATCACCTATACCACCACGCCCGAGCGCGAACCCAAGCAGAAACTAGTCGGGTTGGCGGACTGCGAATGCCTGATGGCCCAAACCGGCAGCATCCTCCTCTCCGATGCGCTGACGCAAACTCGCGCCGCATACGCCCTGCCCGACGTCCTGCTGGTCTACGCGAAAACAGACCAAATCGTCAGTGGGCTGAAAGGAGCCTTCCAGATGGTGAAGGAGAAATACCGTGGCAGAATGCCTTCGCAACTCACCATCATCACTGGCCCGAGCCGCACCTCCGACAGTGAGCAGACCTTGGTCATCGGTGCCAGCGGGATACGGCAGATTGCAGTGTTTCTGGTGGATGAGGAATAATTATTTCAGCGCATCAATAATCGCCTCAATGCTAACACCTTCCGCCTCAGCAGTGTAGTTCCTGATGATGCGGTGACGCAAAATCGGGACGGCCACGCGTTGCACGTCCTCGATGTCGGGCGAGTATTTTCCGGTCAACAAAGCGTTGGCCTTTGCCCCGATGATAAGGTATTGCGAGGCACGCGGTCCGGCGCCCCAGCTGAGATAACGGTTAGCCCAGTCATGCGCCTTTGCGGTGTGCGGGCGGGTCTTGGCTACCAAGTTCACTGCGTAGTCGTACACATTGTCGGGTACAGGCACGCGGCGCACAAGCTGCTGGAAATAAAGGATTTCCTCGGGCGAAAGGACAGCATTGACCTCTACATCCTTGCCCACAGTGGTGTTCTTCACGATGTCGATTTCCTCCTCGTAGGAAGGATAGTCGAGCATGAGGTTGAACATAAAGCGGTCCAACTGGGCCTCAGGCAGCGGATAGGTGCCTTCCTGCTCGATGGGGTTCTGCGTGGCCAGCACGAAGAAAGGTTCCTGCAGCTTGTAGGTCTTTCCCGAAACGGTGATGCACTTTTCCTGCATGGCTTCCAGCAGGGCGGCCTGCGTCTTGGGCGGGGTGCGGTTGATTTCGTCAGCAAGGACGATATTAGCGAAAACCGGACCCTTGATAAACTTGAACTGCCGTGATTCATCCAAAATTTCCGTGCCCACGATGTCGGAGGGCATCAGGTCGGGGGTGAACTGGATGCGGCTGAAGCTCAGGCCTAAAGCCTTTCCTATCGTGTTCACCAACAAGGTTTTGGCCAAGCCTGGTACACCTACCAGCAGCACGTGGCCTTGGCAAAAGATGGAAAGGATGGTATTGTGAATGATATCCTGTTGTCCGACGATGACCTTTCCGATTTCCTTGCGGAGGGCTTCGTATTTCTCCACCAAAGCCTTGGCACCGTCAATGTCTGAGTTAAAGTTTGTCATTTGATGTTCCAATTGTAATAAAAGTCACAGTCAGCGAAGTTGTCGTCGAGATGGATGTAGGCTTTTACGGCCTTCTCGGAGACCCATTTCCTGATGGCTTGTTGCTTTTTCATGTTCAAGGCCCAGCCTTGGATTAGGTTGTAGTCGTCCTTTAGGTTGGCCTTATGTGCATCTATTTTTTTCTTCACCATCACGAGGCGGAAAGCGTCCTTGTTTTCATTGGTCGTCATGGGCACGGGGTCGCTGATTTCGCCCACGTCCAAGCGGCTGATGACGAACGCAAGGTTCTTGAACTCAGGGAAATACGACTCCATTTCCGCCATCTCATCCATACTGATGCGATTGCCTCCCGTCGAGGGATTGGCCAAATAGCCGCCATTGCTCTTGGTGTCATCGTCGCTGAATTTCAGGCAGGCTTCCTCAAAGGTCATGTCGCCGTTGCGGATGACCCGTGCCACCGAATCTAGCTCGTTCTGTGCCTTTTCAAGCGCCTCGACGGGCACCTTGGCCGAAAGCAGGATGTGGCGGCAGTTGACCATATTGTCGCGCCGCTCAATCAGTTGGATGATATGGAATCCGAATTCTGTCTCGATGACGTCGGAGATTTCGCCGTCGCGAAGGTTGAAGGCGGCCGTCTCAAACTCGGAGGCGAAGACGCCTTTGCCGGTAAGGCCGAGTTCGCCGCCCCTCTTGGCCGAACCTGGGTCTTCAGAATACAGCACGGCCATGGTCGAGAAGCTCTCGCCTTCAAGGATGCGCTTGCGAATCTGATAGAGGCGTTCTTTCACGCTCAGCTTCTCTTCCAAGCTGACGGGCGGACGCTTCACAATCTGGCAAACCTCGTATTGCGTGCCCACCATCGGAAGGCTGTCTTTGGGCAGGCCGTTGAAGAAGGTCTTCACCTCATTGGGCGTGACCGACACATGCTCCATGATTGTGGTCTGCACCTGTTGTTGGAGCAGGTTCTCCTTGGCGGCACGGCGCACCTCATCCTTGATTTCGGTGATCGACTTGTTGAAATACTCCTCCAGCTTCTCCTGCGAGCCCATGCGGCTGACGAAATACTGTATCCTACGGTCCAATTCCGACTCCACCTGGTCGTCGGTCACGGAGATACTGTCCATTTCCGCCTGGTTGAGCATCAGTTTCTGAAGCAGCAACTCCTCAAGGATCTGGCAACGTTGCGACTGCGCCGTTCCCGACACATCGCCCTCTAACCGCTGCTGCAAATATTGGTTCTCAATCTCGGATTGCAGGATGATGTTTTTTCCGACCACGGCCACAACCTTGTCAATCACCTGTGGCTGACGGTTTTGCGCAAACATCGGCGCCACCAACAGCAACAAGGCGAACAGTACCGAATTTCTTTTCATCTCGTTCTTATTCATTTTCATTATTGTTTTGCATTGTCAATGGAGGGCATTCCCACATACACTTCAAAGTCTCTGTTTTTCAACGCTTTGTCATACACTGCGGCTTTCATCTCGTCAATCAAGGCTTTTTTCCTTTGGGTGAGGATGACCTCTCTGATGCCGTCGCGTTCCAAGTCAAGGGGCGAGGTGCTTTCCTCCAAAAGATAGTCCTCGAAACGCACCATGCAGATGTAGTCGTTCCAATCGAAACGAACGAAACGGTTCTTCTTCAGGAAACTCTCCACGTTATAGATTTCAATCGGGACGGCATTGGTCAGCTCGTCCAAGCGAATCCAGTGGTCCACATCGAGATAGCTCGACACGGCGTAATAGCTTGCCAGCACGTCGAGGTTTTGCAACAACAGCGTATCACGATCGCTCATCAGTTTCTGGAACAAGTCTTTCTGTTTGCATTCCTCATCGATGATGACGTAGGCCGCCTTCACCATAGTGGTGCGTAACTGGAAGCTGTCCTTGTTGTCCTCATAGAAGGCCTCTATCTCCTCCTCGCTGACCACTGTATCCAACTTCTGCTCAATCAGTTGAGTCTCATACTTGTAGACAACCAGTGAATTGCGGTATTCCTCCAGCTGCTTGCTGAGGTCAAGTTCCTCCTTGCTCAGGTTACTTTCAGCCTGATGGAGCAGCACGTTATGCTGAATCCACGAGTCGATGAAGGCATTCACACGGTTGATGCTGTCCATAACGCTCGCGTTTTCAGGCACAATGCCCTCAAGGTCGGAGACGAACAGGAACTTCCCGTAACACTCGGCCACGACATCCTCCTTGGGATGCTTCTTGAAGAATTCGCAACCCTGCAGCAGGAGTGCCGACAGCAGGACTATGAGAACGCCTAACTTCTTCATTTATAGAGCTCCCTGACTTTTGCAAGGACTTTTTCGTCAATCTTCACGGGGTATTTCTCGCGTAGGGTTTCCATCCACTTCTGTTCCAGTTCCACCTGATAGTCGGAAGTGACGAGGCCCTTGGCTTCCTTCAAAGTCTTCTGCTCGGGCTTGCGCACCTCGCGGATGCACACGATGACAGTGGACTGGTCGACGGTGGAAGGTATCTCGTTAACAGTGCCTTCTTTCCACTCGGTGAAGTCGACATATTGGTTGTCGCCCTTTTGGTAGAAGCCCTTGCGGACAAAGGCATAGTTGATGGAGTCGCGCTGCATCACAGTGCGCAGGCTGTCCAAGGGCGTACCACCTTCAATGAGGGCCTTCACCTTCGGCAGCGACTCGGGCCGCGTCACCGTGATAACGGAGGCCAACACGCGGTCGTCCCACATGTATTTCTCGGCGTTGCGCTCATGGAACTCCTTCAGTCCAAGCGTGTCTTTCACGGCCTTGTCCCACACCTCGCGGTCCATCAGGTCGAAGAGGAGGATGCCGTCACGGTATTCCTTCACCATGGCCTTGAACTCGGGGTATTTGTCCTCAAGGTGCGCGTCGGCGTAGTCCATCATCTTCTCGTTGGAGAAGGTCTCATAGAGCTGATAGGCGTAGGTGCCCGGCGTGACGTATTTCTGGGGTTTCTGGTTCTCCTTGATGTAATCCACAAGATCCTGCACCTTGGTGGGCTGACCCTCGATGGTGAACAAAGTGGCATTCATGTCGGCAGTAGGAGCCGGTTCGTAGGCCGCATTGAGGATGGTGCTGTCGACAGTGGCCATGAAAGCCTCAATGTTCTTGTCGTTGGCCTTGAATTTGTATTCCTTTTGGACTTGCTTGAGCACCACTTCCTCCGACTTCTTGGAGCGCATGTCCTTTTCGATGCGTTCGCTCAGAGTCTTGCTTTCCTTCTCGAACGAGCCGATGCCCGTCTTGCTGATCAGCTTGATGATGTGATAGCCGTACATGGTGCGCACGGGCTTACCTATCTCGTTAACATCCAACGTCTTGCACACTTCGATAAACTCAGGGACAATGCGGCTCACGGTGAAGTTGCTCAAGGCGCCACCGCGCGATGCGGTGCCACGGTCGTCGGTGTAGTTGTTGACGGCCTCGTTCCAGTTCTTGCCGTCCTGGTCCATCAGTTCCTTGTAGATGTTGTCGGCTTTCTGCTTCATAGCGGCCTCGTCTTCGGCGGAGGCGTCGAAAGGCAGCTGCAGGAAAATGTGTGCCGCCTGGATGGTGCCCATGGCGTCGGTCACACTCTGCACCTTAATAATATGATAGCCGAAATCGGTGCGCACGGGCATCGAGATTTCGCCTTCCTTGGTGTTGTAGGCACCCGTCTCGAAAGGATACACCATGTTGAACACCGTGAAATAGCCCAAGTCGCCGTGGTTGCCTGGACGGGCGGGTGCATCGGCAGTGGCTTTCGTGTCCTTGGCCGAGGGGTCGTCGGAATAACGCACGGCAAGTTCGCCGAAGTCCTCGCCTTTCAAGGCGCGCTTGCGGATGTCCATGGCCTTGTTGTAGGCTTTCAGCGTATCCGACGGCAAGGCGTGCTTGTCGCAGCGGATGAGGATATGCGAGGCGCGTATGTCCTTCTGGGCACGCTCGTAGGCCTCTTGCAGGAGCTCGTCAGTGATGTCGTCGCTACTCATGAAAGGCTTGGCCAACTGTTTACGGTAGCCGGCCAACTCGCGCTGGAACTTCTTCGAGGTGTCTAATTGCTGGGCCTCCGCTTCCATCACTTTCATGCGGAAATTGACGAAAAGGTCGAGGTAATCGTCCACCGATTTTTTCTCAATGACTTCGGTTTTGAGGTTGTTCTTGTAATACACATCCGTAAAATCCTTCACGGTCACTTTCTCGTCGCCAATGGTCATCAGGACTTCATTGTCGAGCTTCGACTGGGCGTTGAGGCACAAGGCTGGCATCAATATTGAAGCCAACACAAAGGTTTTCAAAAAGTTAGTTTTTCTCATATTCATTATTGTTACTTTTGTTATTCTCCAAAACCGTGCGAAACGGGCGGTAAAATTACATAAAAACCGCCAAATGACACGCTATAAAATGCATAACGTTGAAATTTGGCGGATATTGTTCGGCAAAAGGCTACTCAGGTCTTCAGCGCACCTTCCACTTGGAGGCCGTCGGCAAGCACTTGGAAGTCGCTGACCGTAATCGCGTCGAACACCGACTTCACCTGCTCGATTTGGTCCAGATGAATCAAGAAATAGTTATTGGGTTGTTTCTCCAACAAGCCGTCCGGAATCTTGTTTTTCAGCAGGCCAAGGGCGGTATTGATCAAGGTCTCGGTGCCTTTTCCTGCCGAAACCTGCACCAACAAGTCGCTGCCTCTCAACTCCTCGATGATCAGGTCGGTGGAGATATCCTTCTTGAAGATGCCCAAATCAAGGGAATATGTGACATGGATGGTCTTTTCATCGACACCGGCGAAAGAGATAGTTTGGTCGGCCTTGTCTTTTAGGATGTCCTGTAATTCAGGAAAAGAAATGGATGCTTTCATTGCATTTCAGATTTCAAATTCAAAATTCAAAATTTAAAATTTAAGATCTAAAAGTGGCTAAAGACTTATCTATCAACTTCTCTTACTATAATTTGGGGCTTCCTGCGTGATGGTCACGTCGTGCGGGTGGCTTTCGAGAATGCCTGAGCTGGTGATGCGGATGAACTTGGCCTTTTTCAGGTCGTCGATGGTGCGCGAGCCAGTGTAGCCCATGCCCGAACGCAGTCCGCCAACCATCTGATAGATGACCTCGGAGAGCGTGCCTTTGTACGGGACGCGACCCGCAATGCCTTCGGGGACGAGCTTCTTCACATCTTCCACGTTGTCCTGGAAATAACGATCCTTCGAGCCTTGTTGCATGGCTTCCAAGGAACCCATACCTCTGTAAGTCTTGAACTTACGACCTTCGTAGATGATGGTGTCACCCGGCGACTCGTCCACGCCTGCGAAGAGCGAACCCGCCATGATGGACGAAGCGCCTGCGGCCAAAGCCTTCACAATGTCGCCCGTGTAGCGGATGCCACCGTCGGCGATGACGGGGACGCCCGTGCCTTCAAGGGCTTTGGACACGTCCATGACGGCCGTCAGTTGCGGCACACCGATGCCCGCCACCACACGCGTAGTGCAGATGGAACCCGGCCCGATGCCCACCTTGATGGCGTCGGCGCCCGCCTCGACCAAGACTTTGGCAGCTTCAGCAGTGGCAATGTTGCCTGCCACGATGTCAATATCGGGATAGTTGCGCTTTAGGTTGCGCACCATGTCGATGACACCTTGCGAATGCCCGTGGGCCGTATCCACAACCAAGGCATCCACACCCGCATCAACGAGGGCGGCGGCACGCTCAAGGGTATTGGAGGCAATGCCCACAGCGGCGGCCACGCGCAGGCGACCGCGCGAGTCCTTACAGGCGTTGGGACGCGCCTTCACCTTGATGATGTCCTTATAAGTGATGAGGCCGACGAGGTGGTTGTCCTTGTCAACCACAGGCAGTTTCTCAATTTTGTATTCCTGGAGGATGTCGGCGGCCTTCTCAAAGGAGACCTCCGTCGTGGTGATAAGGTTTTCCTTGGTCATCACCTCAGCGACAGGGCGACTGAGGCCACGCTCGAAGCGCAGGTCGCGGTTGGTGACGATGCCCACCAGTACATTGTGGCTATCCACCACGGGGATGCCTCCGATGCGATACTCGCCCATCAGGTCAAGGGCGTCCTTCACCGTGGCATCAACATGGATGGTGACGGGGTCGCTGATCATGCCGTTTTCGGCGCGTTTCACCTTGCGCACCTCAGCGGCCTGCTTCCCGATGGTCATATTTTTGTGCAGCACGCCGATGCCACCCTCTTGCGCGATGGCGATGGCCATGCGACTTTCGGTGACGGTGTCCATGCCAGCGGAAACCACGGGAATGTTAAGGTCGATGTTGCGTGAGAACTTGGTTTTCAGGCTCGTCTCGCGCGGAAGCACGTTGCTATAAGAAGGCACAAGGAGAACGTCGTCGTAAGTCAGGCCTTCTCCAACAAATTTTTCGTTATCAAGATTCATTATAGGCTGGTATTTAATTAATCTGCAAAGATAGGGATATTTTTTTAATCCCAAGGCTTTTGCATGAATTTTTCCTCAATAACGTTACTGCACCACTACGCGGCGATACAGCTCCACGCCGTCTTCATCGACACAACGGAGGTCGTAGGTGCCTTTCTCCACGTCGATGGGCATCTGATGGTTGAGGCGCGTCTGGCCCAAAAACTGGTCGTTCAAGGTCCAAAAAATGGTCTTTTGCGGGTTGCGGTGCGCGATTTCAAAGATGACCTGCTGGCGGTCGCCGCGGATGCCGATGGGGATGGTCACCTTGGCGTCGCTCTTGGGATAGATGAAGGCCATCACCTCGTCGGGATGCGCCGTGCCACAGCCCGGATAGAAGGCTGGCAGCGGTCGGAACAGCGGCGAGTGCTTCTTGTAGAACCACTCCATGACGGGCGGCAGGACATAGAACACGTCGTAGCACTTCTGGTCCACGGGATAGCAGTCGGGCAGCACGCGGAACTGGCGCGAGGCATCCAAAAACACTTTTTTATGATAGGGGCACACGCCCGTCTTGTTCTCCACGTTGCAGACGCGGACTTTTTTCGTGTGCTGGCAATACTCCGACTTGGGATAGCCCGACTCCACACAAACCTCAATTTCAACGCTTTCCGAGGTATTTTCGGGATAGCGGTAGCTGTCGTTGAGCTTCCCGAAAACATCGAACAGCAAAGGTGCCGCTGCGCCCACGCCGGTCAGTCCGGGCCGACCCTCGCCGTCGGAGTTGCCCACCCACACGCCCACGGCGTAACGGTCAGTGAGGCCCACCGCCCAAGCGTCCTTGAAGCCGAAGCTGGTGCCCGTCTTCCAGGCCACTTGCTTCGACGAGGCGAAGCCGCCCCACCCTATCTGGCTCGTGGGGCGCGTCAAGCCGAGCATCACGTGGAAGGTCTCCGCGATGGCCTCCGCCGAGAACGGCGACTCCTTCTCATCGACCTTAACGTTATAGTTTTCATTGACATACGAGGCCAATTTGCGCCCCATCTTGGCGTAGGCGTTGGTGATGTCAAACAGCGAGGCCTCTGCCCCACCCACGATGAGCGACAGGCCGTAATGGTCGGCGTCAAAAACGATGCCGCGCAAGGGCAACTGCTTCAGCAGCGCGTGGAACTTGGGTTGGCCGTACTCGCGCAACAAGTGCACAAACGGCGCGTTGAGCGAGTTTTGCAGTGCCTTGTCGGCATTCACCGCGCCCCAATATTCGCCGCTGTAGTTTTTCGGCGTGAAGCCCGAAAGGCTCATGGGGATGTCGGGCAAGACCATCTGCGGGAGCAAAGTGCCCTCGTCGAGCATGGCCGCGAAAAGGAAAGGTTTCAGAATGCTGCCCGTGGAGCGTTGCGCCCGCACCATATCGACCATGGCGGCGTCCTCGGCGTTGAGATTATTGCCGACGTATGCGAGGATTTTATCGTTCAGATAATCAACCACATACACCGCCGCATTGTCGATGCTGTTCATCACATTGATTTCGTGGTGATGCTTCATGATGTCGGTGACCGCCTGCTGCAAGTTCGGGTCGATGGTGGAGGTGATTTGTTCCCCGTGGTGGCGTTTTTCCTGTTCCGCGAGGTAATGGTAGGCCAGCATCGGCATCTCAAAAGGTCGCGCGGGGATGTCCTCCATCATGGCGAGTTCGGCATCCTCCTCGGAGAGCCTTGGGATGTGCAGACGTTTGGGAATGAATGCCTTCGACTGCGGCAGGCCTTGGAGCAACTCGTTTCGTTTTGCCTCCAAACGCTCACGGGAGCGTCCAGGATGAATCAAAGCCGGCGCATTGGGCAGCACCGCGAGGGTGGCCGCCTCGCCCCATGAGAGTTCGTCGGGCGTGGTGTGGAAATAGCGCCACGCCGCCGCGTCGATGCCGACCACGTTGCCGCCGAAGGGCGCGTTGGCCGCATAGAGGTTGAGGATGCTCGTCTTGGAGTAATGCAGTTCAAGGCGCAGCGCGAGCAGGATTTCCAGCAGTTTCTCGCCGTAGGTCCGTGGTGGGTTGTCGCGCGACATCCTCACCACCTGCATTGAAATCGTGCTGCCGCCACGCACCACCTCGCCCGCCTTCATGTTGTCCCTAAACGCCTTGACAAACGAAATCGGGTTGAAGCCACCGTGCAGGAAAAACCAGCGGTCTTCATACTCCAGCAAGCAGGCCGTGTATTTCGGCGAATAGTGGTTGGTGGCTGGGAAGCGCCATTGTCCGTCATCGGCGATTTTCGCCCCGAGCAAAGTGCCGTCACGCGCCGTCAAAACGGTGGAATAGGGCTTGTCGAAGCGCGGCACGGGGATGCACAAAAAGGCAATGAAAAGGCCCGCAAGAGCCAAAAAGAAGATTTTCAACTTTTTATGTCTTGCAGGCCTTTTCATCAAGAATGCGATTACATTACTTCACCACACACCCACGAGCGGGAATCTGGTAATAGATCTCGTTGTTGTACATGTCCTCGCAGCGGACAGCGGGAATCATGTAGTTGCCCTCGTAGGTGGCATTGGCCTTCAGGGTGAAGGTCTTGCGCGAGTTGGGCGCGAGGTCGAAGTAGAAGTAGGCACGGTCGTCGCGGTAGTCGATGTGCTTGGCACCACTGTTGGCATCATCGCCAGCCATGCGGTCGTTCACCAACTCCCAACCCGAAGGCAGGTAATACGACAAGGCCAGCTCCGTCACCTGATATTCGCTCGGGTTCTGCACCGTAATCTGCACCTTCAGGTCGGTGCCAACATTCAAGTTGCTCACATTCACGGGGTTGCCACTCTTGTCGTAGTAGTTCACAGCCATGCGGATGAAGTTGCCGCTTTCTTCCATGTCGTACTCGGCCACGGCGGTCTTGGTGAACACGTTGGCCACTAATTTCTGGTTGCCGTTGTTCTTGATTTCCACGGAGTTGTTACCCACCTTCGGCACGAAGCTGAAGCCCGCCGAACTCATGTTGGTGTTCAGCGTGTGGGCATCGCCGTTGGCCGTCACGACGGCGGAGAGGTTCTCGCCCGAAACACCTTGTTTCTCAGCGTATTTGCCCAAGACGAAGAGCGCGAAAGCCGTCGATTGGGTGTCCAACCAGCGACCGCTGTTCAGGATGCCGCAAATGGTGTTGATGTTGTTCTTCACCGTCTGTTCGTCCGTGCCGCAGAGCATCTGGGCGTAAGTCAGGAAGGCGAGGTCGCGGGTGGTGGAGCCGAACGAAGTGTAATAGTCCGACATCCGCTCGCCCTCGGCTACAACGGGCATCAGGTTCTGCGCGATGGTGGTCTTGCCGGTTTGCGCGAAGGCAGCGGCGGTCAAGGCCTGCGTCAGCGTGTAGTTCATATCCAGCTCCTTGAAGCGGTTCATGGCACCCATCTCGGCGGCATCAGCCAAAGCCAAAACGAAGAGACGGTAGGCCTGGATGGTCTCGCCCTGCTTGAAGTCGGGGTTGTTCTTCCACTGCTTGGCCTTGTTGCTCTGGTAGCTCTTCAGGCCGTCGAGGAAGTACTGCGGCACATCGAAGCCTTGTTTCTGTGCCTCAACAAGGAAGTGCAGCGCGTAGATTTCAGTCCACGGGTCGCTGTAGGTGCCGCCGGCCCAGTTGGTCATCGAATTGTCGGACTTCTGATAGGCTTTCAGGTTGGTGATGGCCGACTCGATGTTGTACTTCATCTGCGCCTTGTCGTCGTCGTTCTGCTGGATGAAATAGTTCAGGTAGAGCTGCGGGAAGGCCTTGGAAGTGGTCTGTTCGAGGCAGCCGTGCGGATAGTCGGTCAGGTAGTCGAGGCGGCTGAACAGGTCGACAGGCAGCAGCGACGAAACGCTGATTCTGCCTTGCTGCGTGCCAGCCATGCCCGCGAGGCTGAACGGAATCGTCAGGCTCTGTCCGCCTTCGATTTCCTTGGTAATGGTGTTGCGACGCTCGGCGTAAGGCATACGGATAGGCATTGTCGTCGAGGATTCGGCGGTGTAATTAGCACCTGTGACAGCGACTTTCAGCACGGCGTTGCCTGTGGTTTCAGGCACACGTGTCTTGATGGCAATCAAACCCTCGCCGTTGTCGTCAATGCTCACCGAGGTAGGCAGCGTGCCGATGGGGTTAAGGTTCTCGTTGTCGAACTTCACCTCAACGCTCTTGCCCTTCAGCGACGGCGACAGCACCTGCACCTTCAGCGTCAGTTCATCGCCCGGGGCGACGACACGCGGTGCAGAGGCGTAAAGCGTAATCGGGTCGAGGACAGTCATCGTCTTCTCGGCGCTGCCGAAGGCCTTCTTACCGCCCTTGGCCACCACCATAAAGCGCAGGGCACCAGAGCATTGCGGCACCTCAAACTCATGCGTGTTGCTTCCGCCAGCCTTCAGCTCGAAGGGTCCCAAAGTGACCGCGTAAGCCTTGAAGCGATTGTCGAGCGTGATTTCCTGGTTGAGGATGCCGTCGCCGCCGATGGCATAGACGGAACCCAGCTCACCGCTGAACGCATCGATGACATTGCTGTAGTTGTCCCAAGTGCGCACCTTCAGCGACTGCTTGCTGTTGAAGTAACCGTAAGGATTCGGCGTCTTGTAGTTGGTCAGGCCGAGGATGCCCTCATCGACCACAGCCAAGGTGTAGGTCATGGCCTGCTTGTTGGCTTCGCTCACCTTCACCTCGATCTTCTTCTTCGTGTTGGTGGTTTCAGGGACGGTGAGGCTGGGTTGCAGTTGCAGTTTCTTGTCTTCGACCTTCACAGGCACCACGCCGTAGAGACGGATAGGCAGGTCGTTGTCAGCATCATGTGGCTGAATCAGAGCGACATAGACATAGACATTCGGAATCATGTCGGCGGTAGCGTTGATTTCCACCTTGCCCTCCTGACCGAGGTTTTCCAAAAGCATGGTCTGCATCACCTTGTCGTTGGCTTCCACCGTGACGAGGGCCTTGGCCTTGTCGTTGGCGGGGAAGGTCACCACAATCTTGTCGCCCACCTGATAGCTATCGGCGGTGGCTTTCAGCGAGAGTTGCGCCGGAGCGCCCGTGGCCGATGAGCTGTGGCCATAGCCCCAGTCGAAATAGATGACCTTGGCGAAGGTATGGCCACCTTCTCTGTCGTTGACGACAAGCAGATAGCTGCCCCAGTTGTCGTCCGAGATGTTGAACGTCATTGAGGTCGTGCCGTTGCAGGTCAGCAGTCCGCTCTTGACGGGTTTCTTGTAAGTTCCTGAGGCATAGTTCTGTAAGGTATACGTATCATCCTCACTCGACCACCACCAATAGGAATCCAGCTTGTAGAGGGCGTAGTCTAACGAAACGGTGGCGTTGCTCAGCTTGCCGTTGTCGTTCACCACGGCCACGTTAAACTTCCAATCCTTGCCCGTGTCGTAGTAACTGCCGTATTTCGAGAGCGTTTCGGGCAACTCGACACCCACATAGCGCGCGAAGGGCGACAGCTTGGCGGGGAAAGATGCGATGCTGAAATCGCCACCTTGCTCGAAGACCTTGGTCGTGAACACGGCGTTCAACATCTGATAGGAATAGAGGTCTGTCAAAGGATCGAAGCCGATGTTGGCCGTGCCTTCGCTATTGAGCGGACCGCTGAACACGGAGAGCTCAGTGGGCTCAAAATACTCTGTCTCGTTATCGAAGCAATACTTCTCAAGGCCCTTGAATTCTGTCTTGCCGCTGCGCACACGCACATCGACTTCGGCCTTCAAACCCGTGGCTTTCAATCCGTTGAGCCACTTCGAGCTCAGCGTCACGCGCTCCGGACGTGTCAAACTGACGATTTCAGGCAGTTCAAACTTGATTTCCAAACGGTTGGGCTTCACGGTCTCCACACGAAGGTTCTGCGTGATGGTGGTCGTACCCACCTTGTAACGGGCCAGCCAAAGGCCGGTCTCGTCGGCGGGGTTGGTCTGCACGGTGAAGCAATACATGCCGTTCACGGGCTTGGTGTTCACCTGCTTGGCGTAAAGACGGCCCGAAGCGTCCGTCACTTCGAGGACGACGGGGTAGTTTTCAGGCAGTTGCGCATCGGCATCGCTCAGCATCAAGTTGAGCTGCAGCTCATCGCCCGGACGCCACACGCCACGGTTGGAGTAAGCAAAGCCGATGACACCCTTCTCAACAGGCTCGCCATCGATATTGAAACGGCTGTACGACAGCGCATTACCATCGCTCAGCTTAATCACCGACTTGCTGCCTTTCCTATCCGCAGCCACGATGAAGGCCGGACGGTTGGCGCACTGCAGCTGCACATGACCCTTGCCATCGGCAGTGCCTTGGGCAATCTGTTGCTTCTGGAAGTTGTAAGCCGTTACCTCGGCACCCGAAGCGGGGTTGGCGTCGGAAATCTGATAGACGTAGGCGTCCACCACGTCATTGCGGCCCATCTTGGCGGTCACCGCGAGGTCGCTGACGACGATGTTCTTCGTCTTCTCCACATAGTTATAATAGTAGTAGCCGTTGGGATCGCCCCAGTCGCCTTCGTAGCGGTATTCCTTGTAGTCGTAGGCCTCGCCGTCCCAATAGTCGGCCTCGCGCTGAGCGTTTTCCAACACGTCATGTTTCATCTCCTCAGAGGCGAAAACGTAGTCGGCAGGACCGAAATTGAGGCTCAACTGATACATCGCACCCGGCTCCACCTTGATATAATCGGAGAGCACGATGGGGAAAGTCTTCCACTGCGTCGGGTACGGGTTGTCGAGTTGCAGGCGCACTTTCTTCTCCAAACGACCGACCTTGCGGATGCCGTAGGTCTCGGTCAGTTCGTTGTCTTGCAAGAAGGAAAGGATGTTGTCGTCGAAGATACGTATAATCCTCAGCGTCACACCGTTAAGGCAGACGGCATCGAAATACACCGTGGTTTCCTTGATGTCAGGCAAGATGACGCCCTCGTCGGTCCAACGCACCTGCGGCTCGTAGTCGGTCAGGGAGAACTGGAACTCCTGCGACTCCATCAAATTGGCGTTCGACGCGCTCTTGATGCCCGCATTGACGGTCATGGTGATGTCCTCCATCTGATAGCGGTAGAGGCTCGACTTGTCGAAATAGAAGTCGATTCTATTGTCCTTAATGTCAGACTTGTAGGCCAACTTGTTCTGGTCAAAGGTGATGAAACCGTTGAGGTTTTGGCCTTGTTTCAGAGGCTGGGTGAAATACAAAACACCGTGGCCCGAGGAGTTCTCAACCTCAAACGAGGCAGTAACGAACTTATCCTTGGCATAGACAGGCAAGCTGCGCTTGATTTGCGAACCGCCGCCGATGTTCTTGCCGTCCAAAACGACAGCAATCTGATAATCAGCACCTTGTCGCGGGATGGATTGCAACTGGAAGTTGTACATGTTGTTGCCGACATAAGTCGTCTGAATCTGGTACTGCTTGCGCTGCGACTCATCAAAAATATTGATGGCGTCTTCCGGTTCAATGGGTGTCGCAAAGGCCACACGCAGGTTGTAGGCCATCACGTCGCCGCCCTCGCACACTGGCTCGATGGCAGCCAGGCTGAAGGTCTGACGGCGCACGCCGAAGCCGAACTCTATCGGCTCAGCATCGGCCATGTCAAGCATCTCCGACACCTTGAAATGGCAGACGTACTGCTTGCTGTTGTCGATTTTGTCATACTGGAAGGCCACCGTGTTTTCGTCCATCCAGACGGCCTTTCCTTTCAGTTCGGGCGTGAAGCTGAACAGCTTGGAAGGCAGTGCCTCTCCTTGCTTCACCTTCAGCGTCTGCGGGTCCTTGAAGCGCACCACGATGGGTTCGCCTTCGCTGATGACGCCCGAGGTATAGCTGTCCAATAAAGGCAGCAGCGCCTCATTCATGGGCTTGATTTGTTCGACGATGACCGCCGGACCTTGAGTGGTTTTCTTGCCGCATCCCGACAAGAAACCGAGCAGCAACGCGCCAATAATCAGGCTGATGCCGCCGATTCTTCTGACTCTTTTTGAGGTATTCATAATGGTAAAATTTGATTGATTTCGAATGGACAAAATTAGGAAACAAAATGATATGTGGCACAAATTTTTGCCACGAAATCATATTTTGTACAAACTCAATATTTTGCCTCGAAATTCAGGCCAAACCAGAACCTGTCCACGGGCTCCTTCACCTGCAAATCGTTGTCCATGCGGGCGAAGACGGAGAGGTAATGCCGCCGCGATAGGCGATACTCCACCGAGGCCACCGTGCGCAGGTTGTCGACGACGCTGTTTTTCGGGTCGTTGAGGAGCCAAAACAGCTCAGCGGAGAGAGAATATTTGAAGCGGCTGTTCGGCTGTTGATAGCTGACTTGCAGCCGATTACGCCAATACAATTTCGGGTTCACGCGATGTACGCCCGTGCGTTCGTCATAAAAGGTCGACAATAGTTTGGTGCGGTAGGCGAACTTGAAATGATACAGGTTCTCGGAATAGGTCAGTTGGACGCCAAGACGCCAGCGGTTCTCATAATAGCCCTCATTGTTGTGGCGCCGGATGTAGTCGCCCATCACGCCGACCTTCATCCGATTGCGCCAGAAGCTGTAATCCAGGCCCAAGGAATTGAGCCAACGGTCGAACTGGGTGCAACCGTTGTCGAAGCGCAACTCCTCCTCCACCGACAGACCGAGATTTTTCCCTATATCGGTCGAGAACTCGGCAGAGAGGATGCCACCCACATCGGTCGTGCGTTTGCTCTGCGCAAAAACGCTGGCTGACAGCAACAATAGCACTATTATGTTTAATAACCTCTTCATTTTCTTTTTCTCACAAAACCTCAAAATGCACAAAACTCGTTTTGTCGTAGTGCTCTGCCCAACCGAGCGACCGCCGGAATGCCACCGGTTGGCAGCATTTCCAACCTGTTTCTTAGGTTCTGCATTGTTTTGCAAGTTTTGTGATTAAACCATCATTCACTAAAATCTTTCAGTTTGGTCACCGTGTCAATCGTGTTCACCTCGCCGTCGATGGGTTTATAATAGACTTTCACGAAGGCCACATCGCGCAAATAGTCGATATGCCCGACTTCCACCCTGCTGATTTCCAATCCCGTACGCTCCTTGAGGTCTGCCATCAGCTCGGCTTCCCTGCCGTGCTTGGTGTTCTCAATGCGGTCGTACAAAATGATTTTCATGGCAGTGTGCCTTAGCACCTTGGTACCATCGAGTACCCAGATAATCAGCACGACAAGCAGATTCACCAAAATCAGTTCGAGGTAGCTCGTCGAGAGGGCCATGCCGTTAACGATACTCAAGCCCATTACGATGAAAAGGTACGTCATCTCACGGATTTTGATGGTCTCCGTTCGATAACGTATCATGCCGAAAATGGCGAACAGGCCAAGGGCGTAGGCGATGTTCATCTTCATGTTTTCCATCAGTGAGATGATGAGGAAGATGACCACGGCGAACATGACGAAGGTGAAGTAATAGTCCTTGCGCTGAGCCTTCCGATAGTAGAAGAAATGGATGATGGCCCAGCACACGAGGAAGTTGAACACGAAGCGGATCAAGGTCGTCCAGAGGCTTTGCGGGTCGATGAAAGGCACACCGAGGAAGTCCATGCCCGTGGCGCCGCCGCCAAACTCGCGGGCGATCTCGTCGTCGAATTCTTGTCCGGGAAGTAATGCTTGTAGTAATAGCATATTGTTGATTTTTAATTGTTTGTCATTCGTAGGGGCAGACCCATGTGTCTGCCCATTTCTTATTGTTTGTTGAGCGAACACATGGGTTCATTGGGCGAACACACGGGTTTGTCGGGCGAACACACGGGTTCGCCCCTACGCATTTTTTCGATACGCCTCAATTTCTTCTTAAACCTATTCTGCTTCACCTCAGGGCGGGTCAGGCAGGTGCCGATGCAATATTTGCTGACCTTGAACGGGTTGATTCTCAGGTCGAAAAGCACATCTTTCAGTAGCGAGTGGGCGCGACCATCCTGCTTCAGTTCCATTACCACCAAGGGCGACATCGAGGCCGTTGCGCCGTTGCGCAAATTTTCGAAACGCAGGTTGCAGTCGATGGTGAGGCGCTCGGTCTTGTCATAGTTCACCAAAGTGATTCTGTCAAAAATGGTGACCAAATGCGGACTCAACGAGTTGACCTCGTATGGCTGTTTCTCTGCCAAAAACGCTACCGCCTCGGGGTTGTCCAAGATGTTCGGGATCGGCTCCACGGCGATGCGTTTCTTCTTCGTGCGGCCCTTGTTGTTCTTGTGTTTCACCTCGCAGAAGGTCAGATGGGAATCGACGTAAGTGCGCACCCTCACCTTGTCACGCACCAAGTGGCGGTTGTGATGGATGAGGTACATGGTCAGCTCAGGCGTATCGTAATACACTGTGCTGTAAGGCGATAGTCGGTTGCCTTCAACCTCTTGGGCGAAATAGCCGTCGCGGACGCGCAGCAGAATCTCCTGCAGCTGCGCCTCGGTCACCAAATACTTGGTGTCGATGCGGTTCATCAGCTTCACGCCGCTCATCTCGTCCAAGGTAATCGGTTTCATGCCACGCACTATGTCGAGAATCGCCTCCATCAATCCTTGAACACGACTTCAAAGGTCTTCACGGATTCCAGTTTGCCGTTCGGGTAATAGTTCAGTTGGCGTTTCTTGGTGCCGTCTTCGTTATACTCGAACTTACGAATTCTCACCACTTTATCGCGGTCGTTGTACTCGATTTCGCGCAACACCTTGGCAGTCACGTCGCTGCCTTCGGGGTATTCGCTCACCACGCGCGACTTCTGTCCATAGCTGGCATACTCGATTTCCTCAATCTTGCGGCCAAGCTCGTCGTAGGTCGTAACATGGTCCAAGAAGGCGCGTTTGCTGCCTGCCTGGGTGTTCCACTCCTTGATGGTCATGCCCTTGCGGTTCTCACGCTTGATGACCGTAGCCTCAGAAACCGTCTGCGCAAAGGCTCCGAAGCTAATGGCTACAAAAGCCAATATTATTGCTAAGCGTTTCATATTCAATAAATTATTAAAATTCAAAATTTCGTTTTTTACTACGGATTTCACGGAACAATCCATTTCATCCGCGTAATCCGTAGTTTATTATCTGGGTTACACATTAATGATCACTTCAAACGTCTCCTCAAGCTCGTAGACCTGTCCCGCCTCGTCAACTTTGATGGTCTGGAACAGAAGCGTCGGAATCTCATTAAAGTCCTCTGTCACTGTAAAGACCTCATACTCACCTGGTTGTAACTTCTGGAAGACAAAATAGCCATCGCCACCCACACGGGTATCGTCGAAATGCAACTCCTCCCCTGCCTTACGGATATAAACGCGATGCTCGTAGGCCCAGCCCTCGCCACGCCAACTGCCGTTGTGGTAATACGAGGCATGAACCCTGCCTTTCACGACCGAGGTGCCGTATGCCTTGCCGTCGTGAATGTATATCGTCGGAACTTGTGCCACTGTGCCTCTCACCAATTCAACGGACTGGCTCACAGCAATTTTCTCTCCCGTTGGCAAAGTGGAATAGGCGTAAACCGTGTAATTTCCGGGGTTCAGGTATTCAAATTGATACATGCCATCGAGGCCAGTCTCCACATCGTCGCCATAGAAAGGATTGTTGCCATAAACGAGGAAAACGTCCGTCTTGGCAGCGGCCATCGTGTCGACATTCAGATTAAAATCGTCGTCAGGATGGTGAACGAGTTTCACGTAACCTTGCACTGTGCCCGTACCGCCCTTGCCTTCACCTTTGTTGCAGGCGGGCAACAACAGCGCCATCGCGGTGAGAAACAACAATAATTTGATGGTTTTCTTCATATTCATCAGTATTTTGGGTTGCAAAGATAATTATTCAACGAATTGACAAGAAAAAAATTTTCCAGTTTATGCTTATTTCAAACACGAATTGCCATAAATGATTCATGAATTACCAAAACAATTATCGTTCCAATTCATGACAATTCCTGTAGAAAAATCACAGCTCGATTTCCTCCTGTTGTTTCCCGAAACCGCTGATGTTGGCGTTCACCTTTTTCAGCACGCTGACAAACGTCTGCAAGTCAGCTTCGGAGATGCCGTCAATTGCCTTCTCCATCGTATTGATAGCCAACTGTTTGGTCGAGTCTTTCAGAGCCATGCCCTCAGCAGTCACCACGATGTTGTTCACGCGGCGGTCTTCCTTGGCCACGGAGCGTGTCACAAGACCTTTTTTCTCGAGATTGTCAATGAATTGCGTCACCGAGTTCTTGTCCTTTTGGATGATGAATGCAATCGCCTGTTGGGTGAGCGTGCCCTCGTTCCAGAGCGTGTCCATCACCAAATACTGCTCCGCCGTCAGGTTGACATGATTCTTCTTGAATACCTCGGCCAAGTACTTTTTGAGCCTGCAATTCAGGATGTTGACGTAAACGCCAACTTGTTTTACGAGTATCATATTATCATATTTTTGGGATTATCTCCATTGTTGAATGTGCAAAGATAGGGATAATATTTCAATGATGCAAAAAAAGGGAGCGGCAAATCCGCCGCTCCCTATACCAGATGAGCGAAAACCTCAAACAATCCTCATGTTTGGGATTTGTCCGTCTCCGTCGTAGAAGCCTTTTCCGAGTTTCTCCCTCACCTCTTTGAAGGCGTTCAGCGTGTAGTTCACGTCGTCCATCGTGTGGGCCGCTGTCGGGATGATGCGGAAGATAATCATGCCCTTGGGGATGACAGGATAGGTGATGACCGAGCAGAAGATGCGGTAGTTCTCGCGCAGGTCCATGGCGATGTTGGTGGCTTGTACCACATCGCCCTGCACGTGCACCGGCGTGACGCATGCCTCGGCGGGACCGATGTCGAAGCCCAAGTCGCGGAAGCCCTTCTGCAAGGCGCGGGTGACCGTCCAAAGTTGTTTGCGGAGCGCGTCGCCCTCGGAGCTGCGGATGATTTCAAGACGCTTCTCGCAGCCTTCCACAATGGCCAAAGGCAAACTCTTGGCATACATCTGTGAGCGCATGTTATAGCGCAGATACTCAATTACGTACTTCGGTCCAGCCACGAAGCCGCCGATGATGGCCATGGCCTTAGCGTAAGCGCCGATGTAAATGTCGATATCGTCCATCACGCCAAAATGCTCCGAGGTGCCGCGACCCGTCGGGCCCATCACGCCGAAGCCGTGGGCGTCGTCGATAAGGATGCGGAAGCTGTACTTCTTCTTCAGGGCCACGATGCCAGCGAGGTCGCCCAAAGCGCCCGTCATGCCATACACGCCCTCGGTGATGACGAGGATACCGCCGCCCGTCTTGGCCACCACCTCCGTGGCGACCTTCAACTTCTTCTCGAGGTCCTCCATGTTGTTGTGACGGTATTTGTACTTGTTGCCGATGTGCAGACGGATGCCGTCGAGCAGGCAGGCGTGCGCCTCGTTGTCGTAAACAATCACGTCGTGGGGGCTGGTCAGCGTGTCGATGGTGGAGACAATGCCCTGATAGCCAAAGTTAAAGAGGTAAGCGGCTTCCTTTTTCTCGAAGTCGGCCAGCTCATGCTCGAAATGCTCATGCATCCTCGTGTGGCCCGTCATCATGCGAGCACCCATGGGAGCAGCGAGGCCGTATTTGGCGGCGGCTTCGGCATCCACGCGACGAATTTCGGGGTGGTTGGCCAAGCCCAAGTAGTTGTTCAAGCTCCAGCAGAGCACCTCCCTGCCGTTGAAAGTCATGCGCGGTCCCATCTCGCCTTCCAAGCGCGGGAATGCGAAATAGCCGTCAGCGCGTTCGCGGTATTGCCCAATCGGGCCACCGGAATCCTTTGATATTCTTTCAAATATGTCCATATTTTAGTTTAGAGTTTAAAGTTCAGAGTTTAGGGTCGCAGGGGCTGACCCACGTGTCAGCCCAAATGTCCGACCCCGTGTTTCTTCCCATACAACGGTGATTTTGCGAGCCACAAAAATAGTAAATATATTGATTATCCCAACGTGAAGGAATTATTTTTAATTTTGCAGCCGAGAAAAAGAGTTGGGCCCAGCCCTGAAAGGGCGGCACTACCTCAACCCAATGCAAGCGCAGCGCAGCTTCGGGCAGCACACCGGCAGGCCCAGCCCCGTAGGGGCGGCACTACCTCAACCCGATGCAAGCACAGCGCAGCTTCGGGCAGCACACCGGCAGGACCAGCCCTGAAAGGGCGGCACTACCTCAACCCAATGCAAGCGCAGCGCAGCTTCGGGCAACAACCGACAGGCAGAATAAAAACAGGAACAATGCTAAACCTCAACAACAAAACAGCACTCATCACCGGCGCAGGCACAGGCATCGGGCAGAGCATCGCGCTCCACCTCGCCCAAGAAGGCTGTCACCTCGTCCTCACGGGCTTGGGCATCGACGACCTCAACAAGACCAAGGCGATGTGCGAGCCATACGGCGTGAAAGCCTACGCCACCGAAACCCAATTGGACGACTACGCCTCCATCGACCAGCTATATGACTTCGTGATTTCCAACGGCTTAAGCATCGACTTATTCGTGCTCAACGCGGGCATCTCGCAGCGCGAAAAAGCCTTGGACACAGACATCAGCGTAGACGAGAAAATCCTGAAAATCGACTTCTTGAGCGGGGTCTATCTCGTCAAGAAGTTCAAGGAAATGATTCTGGCCAAGGAACATGTACAGTTCAGCGTAACCACTTCCCTATCGGGCTTGTTCGGCTTCCCGTTGCGCTCGGCGTATTGCGCAGCAAAACATGCCTTGTTCGGGTTCTATGAGTCGCTGGAGTTGGAATACGACAACATCGGTGTCACCTTCCTCATCCCTGGGCGCATCAACACGCAAATCAGCAAGAGCGCCCTGCACGGCGACGGCACGGCCCACGCCAAGATGGACGCCGGACAAGCCAACGGCCTCGATGTGGACAAGTGCGGCAAGATTGCCGTCCGTGCCATCAAGCGACAGAAACACAGGAAGTTGATTGGTCGCTCCGAACTTTTGATGGCGTATATTCATAAATATTGCTTACCTTTGTATTACAAATTATCGAGAAAAATATCTGCTACATGACGCGCTTCGCGTCACTGCGAGGCACGAAGCAGTCCAGAGATCAAGTTATGGATTGCTTCCACCACACTTCGTTCGTGGCAGGCTTCGTTCCTCCTCGCAATGACGCAAAGCGGCAGTAAAAACAAACCTTAATAATAACACCATGAACAACAAAATCATCTGTGGCATACAGCAAGTGGGCATCGGAGTCCCTGACTTCGTAGAGGCCTGGAAATGGTATTACGACCAGTTCGGTTTCGAAATCAAAATTGTTGACGACGAGGGTGTTGCGGAGCGTATGCTCCCCTATACCGGCGGCAAGCCCCAACCCCGCCGCTCAGGCATCGCCGTCAACATTCGCGGTGGCGGTGGCTTCGAGATCTGGGAGCCCAAAGGACGCGCACTCAACTACCTGAAAGAACCCGTCAAGCTCGGCGATTTGGGCATCCTCGTCGCCAAGGTGAAGACGCCCGACATCGAGGCGGCCTACAACACCTATATTAATAAGAGCCTCGACGTCATCAGCGAAATCCTGACTTCCCCGATGGGACAACGGCATTTCTTCATGAAAGACCCTTACGGCAACCTCTTCCAACTCGAACAGGACAACTACGTCTTCATCAACGAGAAGAAACTCACCGGCGGCGCCAACGGCGTCATCATCGGCGTGAGCGACATCGACCGCTCCCTACCCTTCTACACCCAACTTCTTGACTACGACAAGATTGTCCTCGACCAGACAGGCGTTTTCGAGGATCTACAAGCTTTGGAAGGCGGCAAGAGCACTTTACGCCGCGTTATTTTGGAACGCAGCAAGCCCATCGAAGGACCGTTGTGCCAAATCATGGGCACCTCGCACCTTGAACTGATTCAAAATGTTGACGCGCCTGGCAAGAAACTCTATGAAGGCCGCTTCTGGGGCGATCCAGGCTTCATCCACCTCTGCTTCGACGTGCGCCACATGGACGCCGTCAAGGCTCAGGCCGAGGCGATGGGACATCCCTTCGTATGCGACAGCGGCGCCGACTTCGGCATGGGCGACGCCAACGGACACTTCACCTACGTGGAAGACCCCGACGGCACCCTCATCGAGTTCGTCGAGACCTATAAGATTCCCATTGCGAAGAAGTTCGGGCTCTACCTCAACCTCGCCAACAAAGGCGACCGCAAGCCCTTGGGCATCCTGAAGCTGCTGCGCTTCGCCAAGGTCAAGCGCGAGAGCATCAAATAAAAGAACAGCCGACCCGATGGGTCGGCTGTTCCGCTATAAAATAGCTATCCTTGATACAAATTCCACTTTGTCAATTACTTGATGCCCAATTTAGCCTTGACATCATTGGTGGCGTCGACGGCATCCGTGCCCACATAGACAGCAGCGCCCGTGGCGAGGTCGAGGACGTAGGTGTAACCCTTCTCCTTGCCCACCGTGTTGATGGCATTCTGGATCTTGTCGAGAATCGGTTTCAGCAACTCGGCACGCTTGGCTTCGAATTCCTGCTCGGCGTTGGCCTGGAACTGCTGGATGCGGTTCTGAATGTCAATGATTTCCTTTTCCTTCGACTGCTTGACCAGATTCGACATGGTGGCTTGGTTAGCCTCGTAGTCCTGCATCTTGGTCTGATACTCATTGGCCATCGTCTGAAGTTGCGACTGAAGCTCGTTGTAATACTTCTCCATCGCTTTCTCTGCCGTAGCCTTGTCAGGCATGGCATCCAAGACTTCAGCCGTGTTCACATGGGCGATTTTCACCTGGGCCTGAGCCACTCCACTCATCACGAAGAGGGCAACACCCAAAAACAATACTTTGAATAATTTGTTCATTTTATTGATTTTTAATGATTTAACTCCAATTCTTTTGACTTTCAGGCTGCAAAGATACGGAATAATTCCTTTTCCACCCTAAAAACGTTATTATTTTCCGCCATTTGCGTTGCCCTTGCGACGGTCTTCGCGGCGCACGGTCTGCATGACGTTGCCCAGTTGGTCGAGCACATCATCGCTGATGTCGTTCTTCTCGTTGGCATAGAGGATGGACGTTCCCGAAGCCAAGTCGAGGACGAAGGCGTAGTTCTTCTGGTGGGCTATCTCCTGCATGGCGGTGTAGATCTTCTCCTGGATGGGCTGCACCAGTTCGGTACGCTTTTGGAAAAGCTGACCCTCAGAGCCGAAATACTGCATCTGCAAGTTCTTGGCTTCCTGTTCCTTGGCGATGATGGCGTCCTCGCGGGATTTCTTCTGGTCTTCGGACAGGAGCAGCTTCTCGGTCTGGTACTTGGAATACATCTCCTCCACCTTGTCAAAGGCGGCCTTCACTTCCTTCTGCCATTTGGTGGCCAAGGCTTCGAGCTCCGCCTGCGCATCGGCGTATTCCGGGATGTTGTTCATGATGTACTCCGAATCGACATAGACGATCTTCTGGCCGCCGCCAATCTGGGCGTGGGCGCACATGACACCGCCCAATACGAAGGCGGCTGTCAAAACTAAGGTTCTAATTGCTTTCATTTTTTCTGTTATTTGTTTGCTTTGCTTTTATCCTATCAATAATCGTTCCAAAATTTTTTCCGCAACGGTTTCATCGTTTGCCATTTTTCATTGTCGCAGGGGTTTACACCACCTGCTGTTTTTTCAATGCAGGGGTTTACACCACCCGCATTTTTTTGTATGGCAGGGGTTTATACCACCCGCGTTTTTTTGTATGGCAGGGGTTCCGCTGCGCTCCACCGCCTGCCTAATATCTTTCGTCCCTACGGGACTATTCCCAACTCCAAACTATCAACTCCTAACTCCTAACTCCACACTCCTCACTAATCAATCGAGCCTCCAATGGAGAAGTGGAACTGGCTGTGGTTGTTGCCCGTGGTGCCATAGACGTCGTCGAAGCCGTAGCCCCAGTCGAGGCCGAGCAAGCCGAACATGGGCAAATAGATGCGCACGCCCACACCTGCCGAACGTTTCACATCAAACGGGTTGAAGTCCTCGAAACCGAGCCAGCAGTTACCCGCCTCAAGGAAGGTCAGCGCATAGATGGTGGCCTGAGGATTGAGCGACAAGGGGTAGCGCAACTCCATCGTGTATTTTGTATACATGTCGCCACCCTTCGAGCTGCTGTAGTATCCCGGTGTCAAACTGTTGTCGGTATAACCACGCATAGCGATAATCTCGCGGCTGTCATAGGAAAAGGTGTTCAAACCAGAACCGCCCATGTAGAACCTATGGAAAGGCGTGGGACCGATGTCGTCGTTGTAATGGCCCAAGTAGCCGAAACGCACACGCGTCATCATCACGAGCTTGTCGTAAAGCTCGGTGTACCAAACCGCCTTGAACGTCCAACGGTGCATCTCCACCCATTTGTACTTCTCGTTTTCCGACATGTGGGCATAATCCTTGCCCGGGGAGAACAGCGAATACGGCGGCGTGATTTCAAGTCCTAACTGGAACTCGGAGCCACTACGCGGATAGAGCGGCTGGCTCACTGAGTTGCGGCTCAGGACGATGCTGTAGCTGATCAGGTTGAACTTGCCGTTGCCGTCGCCCACATTCAAGTATTGAGTCGAGTAATTGTTCAGGTTGTAACGCATCACATTGATGCCTTGATACAAGGAGAAATAGTCGTCAGGCCAAGTAAGGCGTTTGCCCAAGCCTGCGGTGACACCCGTGCGCAAGAACCAACCATATTTCTCTGATTTCCTGTCGTTTGTCGTAGACTGGAACGACTGGAATATGGAAACCGTCAAGGCATTGGGCTTGCGACCGCCCAACCACGGCTCGGTGAAGGAGAGGCCGTAATTGATGTATTGCGTGCCGATGGTGCTCACGTTCAGCGAGAGCTTCTGTCCGTCGCCGGCGGGAATCGGGCGCCAGGCATCCTTCTTGAACAGGTTGCGCATGGAGAAGTTGGAGAACGACAGACCCAACTGAAGCATCAGATAGCCAGAGGCATAACCGCCCGAGAAGCTGATTTGGTCGGCGGCGGCTTCCTCGACGGTATACTCAATGTCGACCGTGTTGTCGGAGAAATTGGGCTTCACGTCGGGGTTGATGCTCTCTTGGTTGAAGAAGCCCAAAGTGGCCAGCTCACGCACAGAGCGCACTACGTCGCTGCGGCTGTAGAGTTGGCCGGGACGCGAATACAACTCGCGGAGCACCACATGGTCGTAGGTCTTGGTATTGCCTTTCAGGATCACATTGCTGATACGGGCCTGCTTGCCCTCGGTGAGGCGTATTTCAAGGTCGATGGAGTCGTTGTCAACCGCCACTTCGACGGGGTCGGCGCGGAAGAAGAGGTAGCCGTCGTCCATATACAGCGAACTGATGTCCAGCGAGGTCTCGCTGTACGTCAGGTTCTTGTCGAGCAACTCCTTATTATATACGTCGCCAGGCTTGATGCCAAGCACGTTGCTCAGCGCCTCGCTGCTGTATTTCGTGTTGCCCGTCCAGGTGATGCTGCGATAGTAGTATTTGTCGCCTTCGTCAATGACAAGGTCGATGCCCAGATTGCGGTCGTCGATTCTATAAACGGAATCGCGGACGATGATGGCATCGCGATAGCCCTTGGAGTTGTATTTGTCGATGACTTTCTGCTTGTCGTCCTTGAAGTCGGCTTCCTTGTAGCGCGAGGCCTTGAAGATGCGCGGGCGGTAATTCTCGTAGAAATACTCCTCGATGCCCGTAAAGGCCTTCAAGGGCTTGAGAGTAAACACGTCAGCAACCGTGTTCACCACCAGCGGTCCGAGCGGGTCAAGCGGGTCGAAGTTACCGCGCTGCTTGGTTTCCTTCATGGCGGAAAGTATCTGACCATCAGAGAGGTTATCGTTGCCATACACGTTGATTTTCCCGATTTTCACCTTCGGTCCCTTGTCGATGTTGATGATCATGTCGACATAGTTCTCACGTGCGGTATCGGCCACCTGCTGGATGTCGATATCCACGTTGAGGAAGCCTTTCTCGTAATAGTAGTTCTCAATGATGCGCTGCGTCTTGGTCAGCAAGTGGTCGGTGGCGATGTCGCCGCGCGACAGGTTGATTTTGTTGCGGATATCGTCGGCTTCGCTTTTCTTGATGCCCTTGAAGGAGAACCTAGACACCCTTGCGCGCTCCTTGACGACGATTTGCAGGAACACCTTGCCGCCCATGAAGTCGGTAGCGTTGATGGCCACGTCCTCAAACATGCCCTGTTCCCAGATTTTACGGATGGCCGACGCGATGTCGTCGCCAGGGATGGTCACCGTCTCACCCACGCGCAGACCCGTCAACAAGCTCAGCATGGAAGCGTCAACATACTTGGCGCCTTCCACGACGATGCCGCCAATCTCGTAGTCCTTCGGGCGCGAATAGTCCACTTCCGAGAGGTCGTCGCCGATTTGTATCTGGGCCAGCAAGCTGTTGCCCGCCACAAGAAAGGCTAAAAGGAATAATATCGTTCGTAAATATCTGATTTTCATACTTTCATCATTGTTCAATCATTATTTTGCGACTTGTTCGCTGGTCTTGCCGAACCGACGCTCGCGGTGCTGGTAGTTCAGGATGGCTTCGTAGAGGTCGGCCTTGCGGAAATCGGGCCAGTACTTGGGTGTGAAATACAGCTCCGAATAGGCCAACTGCCAGAGCAGGAAGTTGCTGATGCGCTCCTCGCCGCTGGTGCGGACGAGCAGCTCAGGGTCGGGCATTCCCGCCGTGGAGAGGTAGCCGGAGATGGTGCTGTCGTTGATTTCCTCAGGTTTCAGCCTGCCTTCCGCGACGTCCTTTGCCATGCGCTGCGAGGCCTGCGTGAGGTCCCAGCGACCCGAATAACTCAAGGCAAGGGTGAGCGTCATGCGCGTGTTGTGGCTCGTGTCGTCGATGGCCCGCATCAGCTGGTCGTAGTTGGTCTTAGGCAAGCTCTTCAGGTCGCCGATGGCGTTCAGCTTGATGCTGTTCTTATTCATCGTAGACACCTCATTCTTAATGGTTTGCGCCAACAAACTCATCAATCCGCTGACCTCAGCCAAAGGACGGTTCCAGTTCTCGGTGGAGAAGGCGTAGAGCGTGAGGTATTTCACGCCGAGTTCGGCCGAGGCTTCGCTCACCTCGCGCACCGACTGTATGGCGCTCTGATGCCCGAACAGGCGTTGCTTGCCGCGTTCCTTGGCCCAGCGTCCGTTGCCGTCCATGATGATGGCGATATGCTGCGGAAGCCGTTCTATATCAATCTGTTGCTTGAGTTGTTCTTTCAGTTCCATGGTCAGAATTTACTTAAGTTACAGCCCCTTCCGTCGGGCAGGTTGAATTTCCAGGTCAACGACAGGCGCGCCATGCCGAACCAGTCGTTATAGGACGAATTGCCGCGTTGTTGGCCGGGACGATAGTTTCCCGTCGGGTCGGTCAAGTCATAGTCGACGCCGTCGACGGTGACGATGGCATGTTGGTTATCATCGGGATAGACGCCTTCCACATCGTCCAAATAGTCGGTGAAGGTCTTTTGCATACGCCACTCCACCGTGCCAGCCAAGTGTCGCGAGATGGAGAACTTCAGGCCCACGCCAAACGGGATGGAGAGCGCCATCGGCATCGACTTGTATACGAGGTATTCATACCACTTCGCATCTTCAGGCAAGGGCGCTTCCGTATATCTCAGAGTCTTCTCCTTTGGATTCTCATACCTCAGATTCACCAAGGAATCGCCCACCATCGCGTAAGGTGTATACATAAACACCGAAATGCCGCCGAAGATATAGGGCGAGATGTTACGTTTCGGGTTGCCAGTATAATATTCGATGAAATTGAACTCGGCCACGACACTGAAGTCGTTGATGTTGGTCTGGAAGTTCAGACCGCGCTCGGGACGCCACTGGATTTTCTCATCCGAAGCCTTCACCTTGACATGGGAATAGTCGAAGCGGAACGACCAGCGGTTGTCCCAATTGAGACGCACCACGCCGCCATACTGAAGCTGCGACTGCGCGAAAAGCTTGGCCGGGTTGATGTCACCCATGTAATAGCTCAGGCCTACATGCGGCCCCACCTCGATGGTCTTGGGGTCGTCAAATTGGGCTTTGGCTTGACGGGAAAACGCCAAACAACACAGTATCAATAAGAAACAAAATCTTCTATCCATAGTTTGAGCTTGCAAATTTATGAATTTTTTCAATGAAAACGGAAGATTTCAATTTCTATTGTCCTTCCCCCACATCAATTTGTTGCGAATGGTGCCGAAAAAGTCCTCGTCCTTCATCCTGACCAAGTTGAGACAGAAGTCGGCCTTGCGTACTTTCAGCTCGACGGAAGTGTCTAAGGCACAGGTTCTTGAGTCCATGCTGAACACAAATCGTTTCTCGCGGCCTTCCACTTGGATGCGGATTTCGCTGTCGTCGGGGATGACGACGGGGCGCACGGTGAGGTTGTGCGTCGCGATGGGCGTGATGACGAAATTCTTGGCGTTGGGCGCAATAATAGGACCGCCCGCGCTCAACGAGTAGGCCGTCGAGCCGGTGGGCGTGGCCAAAAGGATGCCGTCGCCCCAATAGGTGTTCAAGTAGACATCATCGACAAAGACCTTGATAGCCAACAGGCTATGCTCAGGGTTGCGGATAACGTTGAGCTCATTGAGGGCATAACGCACGTCGCCGAACACGTTCTCAGGCGAGACCAGCTCGAGCAAGGTGCGCTGCTCCACGGCATAGTTGTCCGAGAGCACGCAATCCACCGCCTTGCCGATTTCGTTTTTCGAGATGCTGGAGAGGAAGCCCAGACGCCCCATGTTGATGCCTGCCACGGGCATTCCCGAGTCGAGGACGAGGGGCACCGCGTCGAGGATGGTGCCGTCGCCGCCGATGGAGAACAGCAGGTCGGCGTGCAGGTCGGAATGAGAGTGGAAGAGGCTATACTTTACGCCTTCTGGGACGAAGGCTCCAACAATGTCGGCGAAAGGCTTATAGAGGATGATTTCAGCTTGTTTCCCAGCCAATTCAAGCATGAGCTGGCGCAGATAGCCTGCGTTTTCGGGCGAGAAGTTTTTTCCAAACAGGGCGATAGTCATAGGGCTTGGATTTGGTGATTCATGGCGGCGTTTAACTTCGTTGAATCTTCGATTTCGACAGGCTCAACGACCTTAACTTATACGGCCCAAGGTCCCTGGGCTCTGAGCCTGTAGAAGGGTCGAAGAACCAGCTTTCTGTTTCTCGGCCAGTGACTTGTCCAAGTCAAGGAGGAAGCTGCGGGTCTTGTCCAAGGTCTCCAAGAGGATGATGCGTTCCTCGTAGTCGCTGAAACGCTCCTTCAAGGCGGCTTTGGCACCGGCCAGCGTGTAGCCTTTCACCTTGAGCAGCTGATAGATGACGTGGACATAGCGCACGTCGCGCTCGGTGAAGAGGCGGTTGCCCTTCTTGTTCTTGCGCGGACGCAACACGTCGAATTCCTTCTCCCAATAGCGGATCATCGAGGTGTTCACGCCGAACATGTCGGCCACCTCGCCGATGCTGTAATAATATTTTCCAGTGGTTTTATCTTCCATATATTCAATGTTTTGTTTCGTTGTTTTTTTTGCAGGGGTTCCGCTGCGCTCCACCGCCTGCTTTGCCGCATTCGCTTTTGTTTTGCAGGGGTTCCGCTGCGCTCCACCGCCTGCTTTGCCGCATTCGCTTTTGTTTTGCAGGGGTTCCGCTGCGCTCCACCGCCTGCTTAATATCTGTCGTCCCTACGGGACTTGTTCCCAACTAGTCCATCGTCTGTGTGGGCAGGGTGGATTGTTCCAAAATCTGCTCGTATTCGTCGGGGGTGAGGTCGTTATAGAAGAAGTTGATCGGGTCGATGGCCTGGTTGTTTTTCAGCACCTCATAATGCAGGTGGACTCCCGTGGTCTTGCCCGTGTTGCCGATATAGCCGATGAGCTGTCCGCGCTTCACCTTCTGCCCTTTCTTGACGGCAAATTTCTGCAGGTGAGCATAACGCGTCTTATAGCCGAAGCCGTGGTCGATGGTGACCATGTTGCCATAGCCCCAATGCCCGTTCTCCACCTCCACGACGGTGCCGTCGCCCGTGGCGTAGGCCTCCGTGCCCAAAGCCGCCGAGAAGTCCATGCCGCTGTGGAATTTCGTAATCTTATAAATCGGGTCGGGACGATGGCCAAAATAGGAAGAAATGTACTTGATGTCCGTCTCCTTGAGCGGGAAAATGGCGGGGATGCAGGCCAGCATCGCCTCCTTGTTGCGGGCCAGTTGGAACAGCTCGTCGTAGGACACCGACTGGTTGTAAAACTGACTGGCCACGATGTCCAACTTACGCGCCACGTTGACCACCTGGTCAGAGCTGCGGTAGCCATACAGCTTGTCGTAGCGGTTGGCATTCGAGAAGCCCGCCCTGCGCGTGTTGCCCGGGATGGGGTCGGCCTCGAACATGACGCGATACAGGTTGTTGTCGCGCTCCTCCAAATCCAAGGCCAGCACCTCGAGGTTGTCCAAACGGTTGCTCAGCATCTCATACTGCAGCTTCATGTATTCCAGCTCACGAGCCTGCATCTTCTCCTTCGGCGACTGGAAAAACGTGTAGAGCAGGATCGCGAAAAGAAACGCGCCGCCCGCGATGGAAAGGAACACCAAAAGAGCCCTCCCGATGCGCTTGGGAATCGACAGTTTGAACTTCTCGTAAGTCAGCGTCTTATGGTTGAAAATGTATTTCTGTCTCGCCATGAAAGGACATTTTTTTAACGTTTAGAACGCTTCAAGTAGATTTCTATTGCGCAAAATTACGGATTTTACGTAACTTTGCACGTTTTTTTGAAGCATTTTTTGAAGTAGAAACCTATAATTGTTTGAAAATGAACGCATACGAAATCAGGAATAGCTTCCTTGACTACTTCCGCAGCAAGGAACACGTCATCGTGCCCTCGGCACCCATCGTCGTCAAGAACGACCCCACGCTGATGTTCACCAACGCTGGCATGAACCAGTTCAAGGACATCTTCTTGGGCAACCAGCCCGCCAAGTGGAACCGTGCCGCCGACACGCAGAAATGCCTCCGCGTCTCGGGCAAACACAACGACCTTGAGGAAGTCGGCCACGACACCTACCACCACACCATGTTCGAGATGCTCGGCAACTGGTCTTTTGGCGACTACTTCAAGAAAGAGGCCATCGCCTACGCTTGGGAATACCTCACCGAGGTGGTGAAAATCGACAAGGACAAGCTCTACGTCACCGTCTTCGGCGGCGACGAGAAGGACGGCCAACCCGCTGACATGGAGGCGTATAACTATTGGAAGCTCCACGTCCCGGAAGACCGCATCCTCTACGGCAACAAGAAGGACAACTTCTGGGAGATGGGCGAGACCGGTCCCTGCGGTCCCTGCTCCGAAATCCACATCGACCTGCGCGACGAGGCGGCAAGAAAGCAAATCTCGGGCCGCGACTTGGTCAACAAGGACGACCCGCAAGTGATTGAAATCTGGAACCTTGTGTTCATGCAATACAACCGCATGGCCAACGGCCAGCTGGTGGAACTCCCCGCCAAGCACGTCGATACGGGCATGGGCTTCGAGCGCCTCGTGCGCGTGCTGCAAGGCAAGACCTCCAACTACGACACCGACGTGTTCCAGCCGCTGATTCAGGAGATTGCGAAGATGTCGGGCATCGCATACGGCAAGGCCGAAAAGACCGACGTGGCCATGCGCGTCATCGCCGACCACTGCCGCGCTGTCAGCTTCGCCATCGCCGACGGGCAGCTGCCTTCGAACAACGGCGCAGGCTATGTCATCCGCCGCGTGTTGCGTCGAGCCGTGCGTTATGGATTCACCTTCCTCGGCTTCGACGAGCCGTTTGTCTGCCAGTTGCTGCCCGTCCTTGTGCATCAGATGGAGTATAACTTCCCTGAAATCAAGGCACAACAGGAGTTGGTCGGCAAGGTCATCCGCGAGGAGGAAGCCGCTTTCCTGCGCACCCTGGCCCAAGGCATCAAGCGCTTCGAGGGCTATGTGGAACAGCACCCCAAGCAGGACATCGACGGCAACTTCGCCTTCGAGCTGTTCGACACCTTCGGCTTCCCCATCGACCTCACGCAACTGATGGCCGCCGAGAAGGGTCTCAATGTCGATATGGACGGCTTCAAGGTCAACCTCGAAGAGCAGAAAAACCGCTCACGTAAGGCTGCTGAGAAGGCCAACGGCGACTGGGTCGTAGTGAACGAAAGCGAACAACCCACTGATTTCGTGGGCTACACCGACTTCCAATGCGAGAGCCGCATCCTGCGTTTCCGCGAGGTGGTCGCCAAAAACAAGAAGCACTTCGAAATCGTGTTGGACAAGACCCCGTTCTACGCTGAAATGGGCGGCGAGGTCGGCGACACCGGCACCCTGAGCTCCGACGACGAGACCATACGCATTATCAATACGGTGAAGGAGAACAACCTCGTCATCCACATCACCGAGCAACTTCCCCAGAACCCTGAGGCGAAATTCACCGTCGCCGTCGATACGGTACGCCGTCAGCGCATCGCCAACAACCACAGCGCGACCCACCTGATGCACGCCGCCTTGAGGCAAGTCCTTGGCTCGCACGTCGAGCAAAAGGGCTCCTTGGTCGACGACCAACGCCTGCGCTTCGACTTTAGCCACTTCGCCAAGATGACGAACGAGGAAATCCGTCAGGTGGAGAAGATCGTCAACCAGAAGATCCGCGAGAACATCCCCAACGTGACCTACGCCGAAATCCCGATTGACGAGGCCAAAGCCATGGGCGCCACGGCCCTGTTCGGCGAGAAATACGGCGACAAGGTGCGCGTGGTCGTCTTCGGCAAGGACTATTCCATGGAGCTCTGCGGCGGCTGCCACACCTCCGCCACGGGCAACATCGGCATGTTCAAGATTGTCAGCGAAGGCGCCATTGCAGCGGGCATCCGCCGCATAGAGGCCATCACGGGCGAGGCCGTGGAGCAATACCTTGACGAGCAACTCGACCTCATCGGCAAGCTCAAGGAAACGGTGAAGTCGCCCGACCTAGTGAAGGGCGTCACCTCGCTCAGCGAGCAGAACTCGGCCTTGAAAAAGGAGGTCGAACACCTCATGCAAGAGAAGGCCCAGAACTTGGCCGAACAACTTTTGGCCAAGGCCTCCGACCACGAGGGCTGCAAGCTCATCATGGAGACCCTACCCTGCACCGGCGACCAACTCCGCAACATCGCATTGATTCTCAAACAGCTGAACGAGAGCACCATCGCCATCCTCGGCGCCGTGGTGGAAGGCAAGCCCGCGCTTTGCCTCCTGCTGCCCGAAGCCTTCGCCGACGCCAAAGGTTTAGACGCCACCAAGCTCATCCGCGAGGTGGCCAAGGAAATCCAAGGTGGCGGCGGCGGTCAGAAGACCCTCTGCGTGGCCGGCGGCCGCAACGCCGACGGCCTGCCCAAGGCCATGCAGCTGCTGAAGGAAAAAATCTAAACCAACCCATCCTTCACAGAAATCAAACAGGGCTGCCATCGTAGGATGGCAGCCCTGTTTTCGTATCGGCTACTCGTCTTTCTTTCGCCGTTTCCCTATCAGATACGCCCCGCCGAGGCAGCCCAAAATCCAGACGCTGCCGCCCAAGGGCGCGTATTGGTCTTGGGTGGAGCCGAGTTGGGGGATGATGGGCAACTGCCCGTTGGTGACACGGCTGCGGCTGCTGTTGAGGTATTCCTCCTCGTCGATGATGAAAATCTGTGCGTTGGCCTTGGGCAGGCTGGCTGTCATCAGAAGGGCCAACAGACTCAATATGACAATGCTATTCTTTTTCATCGCTTTACTCCTTTCCATTATTTGATGACCATTTTCTGTACTTGCGTTTGCTGGTTGCCCGTCAAGCGGAGCAGATACATGCCTTTGGACAGGCTCGGCAAAGGCACGCTGCTTTGCTCGCCGGCGAGTCTCGTCGAGAGCAGGCAGCGACCGTTGAGGTCGAAGAGCTGGAACGTGCCCTCGCCCGTGACGATGAGCTCCTCGCCGAACAGGAAGGCGAAGTGGGCATAACCCTCGGCAGGCTCCGGCTCCGGCTCGTCGATGCCCGTGACTTGGAAGACCAGCTTGAAGCGCGAGATGTAGTCGGAGCTGTGGCCCTCGAACTTGTACTCCTCCGCGTTGAGCAGGTCGATGTCGGCGCCGGTCAGGTTGTCGATGAGGTGGACGTAGTGGAAGTCGCCGTTGTACATGCTCCACTTCATCGTGAACACGCCGTCCTCGAACACCTCGAAACGGACAGGCACCTCACTCACGCCCTCGGGCGCAAACAGGGCCTGGTAGTCGCTGTTCTCGAAGTGGGCGTAGATGAGCGCGTTGCCCAGGCGCAGCCCCTTCATCTTGTGCGCGCCGCCCGTCTCGGGACGTGCAATCTCGACCGTGGTGAGGTCGCGCTTGCCATCGCCGTCGTAGCACAGCAGGTTGACCAAAGGATAGTCAAGGCGCTCGTCGCGGAAGTTCGACGACAGGCTGACGTTGGTCCCTGCCTCGCGCATGGCATTGGTAAAGGTGAGATCCGTCTCCGATGTCACCCTCACAAAGAAGCCTTGGTGCGGGTGGATGTATCGCGAGGCATACACGGGATTGCCTGAGCCGTCATTGGGATAGGTGATGTAGCCTTGCGCGTCGGCATCGATCACATAATAGGCGTTGTCCTCTATCAAGCCGCTGTTCCCAGCGACAAACGCTGAAAAGTCCAAGTAGCTCTGGTACGGGTTGCCGATGAGGTTGCAGCCCATGAGCAGTGCCTGTGAGCCCCACAATCCGGAAGAGAAGGTGATGCTGTCGTTTGTGATGTCCCCGTTGTTCAGCACACCGTCGGCCATGAGCATCGACTCCTGGCCTATGGCCATCATGTAGCCCCTGCCGGGGGTGAGGGTCTTCTCGTTGGTGTATTTGATTTGGTGATGGCGATGGTCATCTGGGTCGGCGTCCTGTCTCCAGTGGTCGAACAGTCCTGTCTTCCCCTCGCGCTTGAAGTTGACCCAGTGGCAGTTCGGCTCGCTGTAGCTGTAGAAGTCGAAGCCGTCGTTGTTAGTATAAGGACTTGGGTCCTCGTTTCTCCACGGGCCATACGGGGCGTCTGTGGGGAAATAGCCTATCATATTGTCTCCCGATCCATTATAATAGCTATCACCGGAAGAATTGTCCGTCTGCCAGAAGGTGACCTTAGGAGGATCCATCTTCCACTGGACCTGATAGTCTGCATCGGGAATGCCGGACGAGGCAAAATCTGAATAGTGGTTCCCGACATAATAATCCGACACGCCAGGATAGCCCGATTGGGTGGTATGGTACTCCAGTCCCAAAGGAGCCTTTTTCAAAGCCGAGCTGAACATGTGCCAGTCGTAGGGCTTACCCCAAAGTCCCGCATTGTGCTCACTGTTATCGAAGGTGACACCCACGCGGGCGTTGAGCACATTGCCAGTCCCTTGAAGGATGCCAATGTTCTCGTCGATGTAGACGCGCACATCACTGTCGGTATTTGCTGTCACTTCACTTGGCACATCGTAAAGATAGATGTTGCCGCCGCCGGATACACCGTTGTAGGCTGTAATTTGGTCGTTGAGGTCAGTGTTGTAGGTGATGAAGATGCCGTCCTTGGAGCCGAGGCAGATGGTGCCGGGCATCATCAGCACGGGATAGTCGCCGTTGATGGGGCTGGCCATGGTGCGTGTCCACTTAGCGTAGCCCGTACCTGTGGCTTGGTCGTTCAGTTTGTTCACCAACGGGATGACGTTCGGAGCCGTGCCCACTTTCTGGTCGGGCATACCATATTTGTACTTGCCGCTCGCCAAAGCCGTGGGGGTATAGGTATCGCAGTCTATGGTGGAGCCGATAACAATCAACGGGGTGGCTGGAGCGTAGCAGTTTCGGATGGTGCCGCCGTTGTTTCCGGCCAACCAGCCGAAGCTGCTTCCCGTGGTAGTGCTGCCTTCTTGCATGCGGCTGTAACAGTTGTCCACCGTTCCATCATTAATGCCGACCAAGCCGCCGACTACAGGCGTGCCACTCACGGTAAATTTCGCGTTGGCGAAGCTATTGGCCAAGGTGCTGTTTTCGCCTATCGTGCCGACCAAACCGCCCATGGTATGGCTACCGCTCATTTCGGACATGGCCATCGAGGAGTGGATGGTGGAGGGCTTCTCTGAAGTGCCGGTGACCTTGCCGACCAAGCCACCCATGACAGACGGGGTGCCTGACATGGTGACGTGAGCCTCGCTGTAGGCGATAGTGCCCTTGTCAAGTTCGCCAGCCAAGCCGCCTATATAGGCCACGTCCTTGCTGCCGTCGGCGTAGGTGCATTCGAGGTTGCCGCTTTCGATGAAGATGTTCTTCACCGTGCCGCCCTCGCCGATGAGGCCGAAGAGACCCATCGCAGCGTGGGGCAGGAAACTGCGAAGATTGCTGATGGTGTGTCCTTGGCCGTCGAAGGTGCCTTTGAAGGGCCTGTCATTGTCGCAGGCACAAGGATACACGAGGCCGACGGGTTCCCAAAGGCTGGCATTAAGGTCGAGGTTGGCGTTGAGCGTGACGGTTTTGCCCGAGTAGTCCTTGCCGTCGTTGACTTCCTTGGCGAAATAAGCGAGACCCTTAGCAGTCTTCACCACCGTGACGTAGCCGTCGTCGTCCGCCGTGTAGTCGATAGATGTGGCAGTCGCCCCTTGGTTGCGCCAGCTTGCGATGAAGTAAACCTTGTCGGTGGAGTAGTCGGGGTCGGAGTGGTTCAGACAGTAGGCCTGGTATTGACCTGAGTCGTCGAAGAAGAAATGGTTGGCTCCAGCGGTGAGGCTGTGTCCTGCCGTTGTCTCTTGTGCGACTACTCTGTTGTTTGCGCTGTTGTTGCTCACGCCGATGCGGGAGCCACACGACAAGCCTTGCTCTGCAATGGTGATGGTCTTGTTCGAACCTGCCATGTAGGCGTTGTTGAGTGCGCCTCCACTGCCTTTCCGGTTGTTGTCAACTTTCACCTCGCCCGAAACGGTAAGAGTGCCACTAACATAGATGCCTCCGCCAGAGCTGCTACTGCCAGAATTACATCCGCTAATGGTGACGGAGCCTGTACCAGTAAGGTTGACGGGGTTGGATCCGGCATAGATGCCGCCACCTGTGCTATTGGAGGTGCAATTGGTGATGGTGATATCGCCGCTGTTGCTGCCGTTGGTGACGGGAGCGGCCTGCATGGCGCCACCGGTGGAGGTACTGGAGCAATTATTGAAGTTGATGGTGCCCGTGTTGCTGACGGTCAGCGGATAGGCGTCGGTGCAGATGCCGCCGCCGTCCTGTCCGGAGGTGCAATTGGTGAAGCTGATGGTGCCAGCGTTGGCGATGGACATCGGGGCTACCTGCACGCTGATGGCGCCGCCGTCATACCCAGCAGAACAGTTGTTGAAGAGCAACGTCTTCCCCGATGGGGTGTCGAAGCTCACGGTGCCGCCGTTGGCGTAGATTGCTCCGCCCTCACCGTTAGTGGACTGGCAGTTGCTGAACGTGCCGCTTTCCACTTGAATGTGGCCGCTGCTCGTCGAGTAGAACACGCCGCCGCTCGCCGAGCTGCTGCAGTTTTGGATGGTACCGCCCTTCATCGTGAGTGTGGAGCTGCCCAGCACACGTGCTACGCCGCCGTTGACGGCGCCCGTGAGGTCCTTGAACAGGGCATCGTCGAGGATTTCGACCTGCGCCTTCTTTTCCAGATGTATAGTACTATAACTGCTGCGGTTGTTGATGTTCTGCACGGTGACGTTGTTAAACGACAACTGCGGATGGGTGAGCGTAACGTCGTTGGCGTTCACATAGAACATGCCCTTGCTGACGTTGGTCACCGAAGAGGTGGCGTCCTTCCTGCCGTCGAAGACGAGGTTGTCCAAGGTAAGGGTGTGGTCGTCGGTGTTCTTGATGTTGAACAGAGGTGTGTTAGTATTACCCTTGTAGAGCGTGGCAATGGTTTCATCATCATCGGGCACAAAAGGATGGAGCGCATCGCCCGTTCCGGCGGTGGTAAGGGTGATGTCCAATGGTAAACCTTGCACGTTGGTGGCGGTCTTCATGGAATAATTGAGCAGCATTTTCAGGTGCGTGGGAGTTGCCGAGGGAGCGGACGGGTCTATTCCGGTGTGGAAATTGGTGCCGCTGTTCAATCTCAGCTCCTCAAAGGCTTCTTCGAGGCTGTAGAAGACGGCTTCTGCATATCCTGTGACATCCTCCTGCGAGTAATACAGGAGGTTGCCCGCGATGTCAGTGAACTTGCAGATGGGCGTACCCAGCCAAACAATCTGTTGAGGAGAGTAGGTGCCAGCCTTTAAGCTGTTGATATCGGAGACGATATGTGACGTTCCACTTGGATCTGTCTCGTATACAGAAGGTTGTGTACCGAATTGTGTCGTGGCTTTTCCGGGGTTGCACACGCCCACCTCGCCAGCCATCAGGCTGTTGACGCGGACGCTGTATTCCCAGTTATTGCCTTTCTTGGTCCCGGAAGTATAGGAAGCCAGTCTCAGGTTGGAAAGCTCGCCGCCCGCCACGGTGTCGTTGGCGATGGTGACGGTGTTGCCCTCTTCAAGGACATCGCCGATGGTGAGGGTTCTCCAACTGCTGCCGGACGAAGAGCCGCTTCCGACCATGTAGATGCCCGCGCCGTTGGCCACATTGCTGTTGGTGAGGCCGTTCCACTCAATAGTGGCATCGCCTTTCAAGGTGATGTTCGCGTTGGCGTAGATGCCGCCGCCCTGATTGGAGGCCAAGTTGCCGCCGATGGTGCCACCGCTCATGGTCAGACTGGCGTTGCTGTCCACGTAGATGCCACCGCCGTTGGAGGCCGTGTTGCCGCTGATGGTGCCGCCCGAGATGGTCGTGGTACCTCTTTGTAGGTAGAACGCGCCGCCGTTGCCCACACTGCTGCAGTTGCTGACGGTGCCGCCCGTCATGGTCAGGGTGCCGTAGTCGAGGCGCACCGCACCGCCGACGGAATTGCTGTTGATGCCGGCGCAACTGTCGATGACCGCACCCGCGTTGATGTTGAGCGTGGAGCCATTGGTCGAGAGGCGGATGGCACTGTAGCTGCTGGTCACGCGGCTGTATTGGACAGTGGCACCGTTGTCTAAGGTGAGTTGGGGGCTGTTGTTGCTCAGATGGAACATGGAGTTTCTGCTGACGGCAGTCACCTCACTGAGCAACTGGTCGGCGTTGGCTCTGCCATCCAAAGTAACGTTGGAGAGAGTCAGTTCCTCATTGGCGTTCAGGGTGAACAGCGTGCCCGTGAGGGTACCTCTGAAGATGTGGGCCGTGGTGCCTGCCCCAGTGAAGGGATAGTCGTCTTCGTTGGCAGCCTCTGTGCTTGCCGTGGTGAAGGTGATGTCGCCATACGTGGCAGCGGCGGGCTTGGTGAAGGTGACGAGGCTCCTCATGGTGTAGTCGTTCAGCATTTTCACGAAGGAAGGTGTCCTGCCCTCATTGGAGAGATTGACGAACTCCACCGTGGGTTTGTTGAGTTGCTTGAAGGCATCCACGATGTTGAAGAACACGGCGGTGGTGTAATCGCCTTCGTCTCCGTCCCTGTATTTCAGGAGGTGGCCATCGCTGTCGGTAATCTTGCAGATGGGGTCGCCGCGCCAAATGATTTTTCCGACTTCACCAGACTTGGTTTGGGCCACAAGGACATTGACATCGGAAATGATATGTGGTATTCCGCTCGGGTCGTTGAGTTCGGTTGAAGGTTGCGTGCCGAGTTGGGTGTCTTTCCTACCAGGATTGCACACGCCGACGGTACCGTTCATCTTGCTGTTGACGAGGACGGCGTTCGTCCAGTTGTTTCCGTTGTTGCTTCCCGAGGTGTAGGAGGCTAATCTCAGGTTGGAGAGTGCGCCGCCCGTCACGGTGTCGTTTTGGATGGTGACGTTGTTGCCCGCATCACCTTCGCTGGTGTCGCCAATGGTGAGGGTCTTCTGGTTCATGTACACGCCTGCGCCGTTGGCCTCGTCCCCGTTGGTGAGGGCGTTCCATTCCACGAGGGTGGTGCCTTTCAGGGTGAGGGTGTTGTTGGCGTAGATGCCGCCGCCTTGGTTGGAGGCCTTATTGTTTCTGATGGTCACGCCGTCCAGCTTCAGGTCGGCGTTGTTATAGATGGCGCCGCCGTTGCCGCAGCCGCTGTTGTTGTCGGGGTTCAGGACAGTGCAGCCCTCGATGGTGAAGGTACCAGCGCCCTTGCACTCGATTTTGGAGGCTTGGCCGGAATAGATGGCGCCGCCTTTGTCGTCGGCTGCGCAGTTGCTGATGATGATGGTGCCGAGGTTGCCGTCGTCGCCGGTGTCGGGTGCGCCGCTGATGGCACCGCCGGTCGAGGTGTCGTAGTTGGAGGTGTTGTGGCTCCTGTGCGACACGCAGCCGTCGAACGACAGGGTGGCACCCGCCTTGTTGTCGATGTGCAGCACGTAGCCGTCCACGCAGATGGCACCGCCGTCCTGACCTGATATGCAGTCGACGAAGTTGATGGTGCCGTGGTTGACGATAGTGCCATCCCAGGACTGCACGCCCAGCGCGCCGCCGTCACCATAGATGGCCTCGCAGTGCTCGAAGTTGATGGTGCCGCTTGGATCCAAGTTTTCAACGCTCAGCGTGGAGGAGGAAGAATTGTTGGCATAATTGACATAGATGGCACCGCCTTCGGTTTGGACGCTACCTGCCTTGGTGCCGCACTTGGCGTAATAGGCACCAATCGTTCCGTTCGTCGTGTTGCGGTAGATGACATTGCCCCTTGAATACACGCCGCCGCCGTCCTGCTCGGCAGAGCAGCCCTTGCTTTCGTTGCCCTTCTCGCCGAAGTTGACGTTGGTCAAGGTGGTGGTCTTGTTGGTGCTGTATTGGTAAATCGCGCCGCCGCTGTCTTTCGAGGTGCAGGAGGTGAAGTTGGTGTTGCTGATGTCAAGGTTGGCGCCCGTGCTATAGATGGCGCCGCCGCCATAGTTACTGCCCGACCCTTCTTTGAGGTTGGCGCAACCGTCGAAGAGGGCACCGGAAATGCTATTGGTTGCGGCATTGATATAGAAGCCGCCGCCGTTGTACTTGGAGGCGCAGTCCCGCACGGTGCCGCCCGTCATGGTGAGGGAGGAGGCCGCGCCGGTGATGCGCACCGCGCCGCCCTCGCTGTTGTTGATACAGTTGGTGAAGAGGGCACCGTCTTTGATTTCCACGGTGCCTCCGTTATAAATGTAGAGTGCGCCGCATTTACCATTGTAGGAGCTGGTGCGACAGTTCTGCAGCGTCGCGCCGCTGTTAAGCACGATGTTGGCGGCCTTGGTCGTTCCACCTTTGGCGACGGTGGCAATGCCAGTACCGCTGAGGGGCGAGGATGAGGCGGTGGGCACTTCGGCCAAGGCGTTGGAGCGACCGTCGAGCTTGATGTCCTCGAAGGTGATGGTCACGTCGTTGGTCGGGTTGATGATTTTGAACATGCCGTCCTGCCCGCCCTTGATTTTGCCTTTGTACAAGGTGGCGGGCCAACTGCTGCCGTAGTGTTCGTTATCGTAGGGATAGTCCGCATCTGTTGTTAATGCCGTTGTCAAGGTGAAAGAGCGATACTTGACTTCCAAGGTGGTGGTGTTCAGTATCATGGCACTGTCGACCACCATCTTGATGTACTTAGGTTCCACGGGGTTGGTGTTGGTCTTGTCCTTGAAGTAGCCTTCCGACATGTTTTGCATCGCGGTGATGGCATCCTTCATCTTGGTGAAGACCGCATCCATGCCGTTGTTGTAAGTCAACAGGTTGCCATTCTCGTCGGTGATCTTGCAGATGATTCTGGAGACATCGGGGAGCCAATAGACATTGGCGTTACTGTTGGGTGGCAGCACACCGCCGTGCATGTCGCTCACATCGGAGACGAGGAACTCCAAGCCGGTACGATAGATTGTGCCATCAAGGAGGTCGGTGCCGAATTGTGTGCCAGCGGCGCCCGGGTTACACACACCGATGTAGTCGCCGAGGTTGCTCTGCACATTGACAGCCTTGTACCAGTTGTTCGGTTCGCTTACAGCCAAGCGTACGTTGGAGTCGTAGGGCGTATTCTCGTCGATGGGTTTGGCCTCGTTACTATAGACCGTGGAAGTTTCGGTGTTGATGTAGTCAGCACCAAGAATGAGAGTATGGTTTTGAGTCATGTATATACCCGCGCCGTTCGCCACGTTGGTGACTTCGGTGAACTTGTTCTCAGTGACGGCGGTGCCGTTTTTGAGGGTGAGGTTGTTGTTGGCATAGATGCCCGCGCCCATGACGGTGGAAGCGTCAGTGCCACTGAGGGTGTTGGCGTGGATGGAGCAACCGTCGAGGACGGCGGTGCTGTTGGCGTAGATGCCACCGCCCTTGATGACGGCAGCGCAACTGTCAACCACGCAGTTGGCGAGGGTGAGTAAGCCTGAAGCATAGATACCGCCACCGCTGTGGTTGGAGCCAGCCTCGCAGTGGCTGATGGTGACAGAGCCTGAGCCTGTGAGGTCAATGGTACTGCCATGGATGCCACCACCCGTGCTGTTGGATGTGCAATGGTCGATGATGATGGTTCCGCTGTTGTTCCCGCCAGTGGTTGGTGTGCCTTCTATAGCGCCGCCTTCGGTGGCACTGGTGCAATTGCAAATGCTGAGAGTGGCTCCCGCAGCGTTGTTAATATACAGCGCGTAGCCGTCAGTGCAGATGCCACCGCCGTTCTCGTTGGAAGTGCTGTGGTCGATGCTGATGGTACCCGTGTTGGTGATGTTCATGGTGTTCTCTTGCACACTTATGGTGCCGCCGTCGTGGGTCGACTCGCAATGGTCGAAGAGAATGGTGCCGCCGTTCGTGTTGTTGAGCGTTATCGTGCTCACAAGCCTTGTCGATGCGTACATGGCACCGCCTTCACAACGGCTTCCGCCAATGGCTTTGCAGTAGTAGAAGCCCGTGGTGTCGGCGGTGTTGTTGGTGTAAGTGATGGATCCTACCGAGTAAATGGCGCCGCCGTCTTCTCTTGCCGAGCAGCCTAAGTCGGGTTCGTCTATCACGCCGAAGGTGGCGTTAGTGACACTCACGTCACCGCCAGTGTAGATGGCGCCGCCGTTGCTGTTGGCCGAGCAATTCATGAAGGTGGCCCCGCCCGCCTCACTTGCGTTGACGGTGAGGGTGCCGTCGGCGTCGACGTAGAGTGCACCGCCGTTTTGCGTGGTGTTGCAGTTCTGCACCGTGCCGCCCGTCATTTCGAGGGTGGAGCCTGCACCCGTGACACGCGCCACGCCGCCATTCACTTTGGCGTAGCAGCTGTCGAACAGCGCGCCAGGCTCAATGTTGATGGTGCCGCCGTTTTGCACTTGCAGGGTGCTGTTGCCGCTCTTGACCCTGATGTTTTGTACAGTGGCTTGGCCACTCACGGTGAGTTGCGCCGAGGCGTTGTTCACAAGGAACATGCCGTTGGCTTTCCATGCGGGTTGGGTTATCTGGCCTACGGTCTCCTTGCCGTCAAGGATGATGTTGCCCACCGTGATGGCGTCGGCGGCACTCATGGTGAACATGGATGCAGTGAGTCCGCCTTTGCAGAGGGTCGCCGTGGTGTCGGCAGAGGTTGGACCCACATAGGGCAGATCGTCTTCTTCGGCAGCCACGGTTCCCGCCGTGGTGAAAGTGAAGTCACGGATGCCCGCCGTCAAGGTGACAGCCTTACGCATGTGGTAGTCGCAAAGCATCTTCAAATAGGCAGGATTCACTTCTTCGTTGCTGGCGTTATGGAAATGGTCTGCCTCGATGTTGTTGAGATGGTCGAAAGCCGTCTTGACGCTGAAGAATTTCGCATCGAGATAGTTGTCGCCTTGTTTATAACGCAGCAGGTGTCCGTCGGCATCGGTGAGCTTGCACACATAGTCGCCGGCCCAGACGACTTTCAGCACATCGCCGTCTTTCGTGACGGCCACGCGGCTGTCGAGGTCGGAGAAGATGCGTGAATCCTGTTCGGGATCGACGTAGTTGGTCGCACCTTGTGTTCCGAGTGGGGTGTCTTTCACTCCTGGGTTGCACACGCCGACCGCACCGGTCATTTTGCTCAAAATACTTACGCTGCTGGCCCAGTTGTTCGTCCCGTCGGCGGCCAACCTGACGTTGGAAGCATCGCCGTTGTCCACGGAGTTGTTGAGGACGGTTACGTCGTTGCCACCATCGCCATCACCTGTGGTGCCGATGGTGAGGGTCTTGCTATTCGCCATATAGATGCCCGCGCCGTTTTCCACATTGTCCGTGGTGAGGGTGTTCCACTCGATGCTGGTGCCGCTCTTCAGGGTGAGGCCGGTGTTCGAGTAAACACCGCCGCCCATGCCGCTCGCGCTGTTTTCGGTGATGGAAGATTCGCTGATGGAAGGCGTGCCAGCGTTGAAATAGATGCCACCACCGTTACCGCTCGCGCTGTTGTCAGTGATGATGGTGCTGTTGATGGAAGGCGTACCAGTGTTGAAATAGATACCGCCGCCATTACCGCTCGCGCTGTTGTCAGTGATGATGGTGCTGTTTATGGATGGCTTGCCGGTGTAGAAGTAGATACCGCCGCCGTTAGTGGCCGAGCAGCCTGAGATGGAGTCAATGCCGATGGTCATGACAGTACTGCCATTGTTATTGGCATAGGCGTAGATGCCGCCGCCATTAGTGGCCGTGCAGTTCTTGATTTTGCCGCCACTTATGGTAAAGGTAGTTGCAGCATATATGCCGCCGCCGTTAGTGGCATTGGCCGTGCCTGCGGCAAGGGTGTTGTGACCGTCAATGATAACATCGGTCAATGTGGCTGCATCAACGAGATACACGGCGCCGCCGCTCGTCGTTGCGTAGCAGTCCGTAAAGCTCGAATTAATCTCATCCCCTTCAGAAAGGCCCACCGCCGTACCCGTGGTATAGGTATGACCTGCAGGCACCGTGGACTTCCCAATCGTGGTATTCGTTGCATTAGCATACACCGCGCCGCCGTTTCCGTTCGATTTGCTGTTTTTGAACACGCTTCCCAAGATGTTCAGGTCTTGCGCCTTTCGTTGCACATTCAGTGTGCCGCCATTTACCATACCCATGTTGTGGCTGATGCCTTCGCCATCAATGTATGCATTGTCGAAATTGCACCGTGTGACGTTGATGGTTTTCCCAGTTGAGGTGGTCGTGCAATTGATATATGCTGTGCAGGCATTATTGCCCTCTGTGCCTGTCGTGGTGCCACAGCAGCCGACAAAGTCGCAGTCCTCAATATGCGTGTTGTTGGAGCGCAACACCAATGCTCCGGCCCAATCGGTTGATTTGCAATCTGTGAACGTGCATTCTCTAATGTAGGTGTTCAATGCGCGAGCATTGTCGGGGTTTGTATAACCTTCGCAAATCGCCGCGTAAGTGCTGCTGTTGCATCGGGTAAAGTTGCACCGTTCGAAGGTAATATCACGTGCAGTATTTTCTGATTCTATAAAGACACCTCCACCGCAGGTACCGGAACAATCCGTAAAGTTCGTACCCGTGACTGTGACAGCTCCCGCACTTGATTGGAAGATGGCACCGCCATAGGCCGAAGATGTGCTGCCATAGAAATTGCAGTTCGTGACGCTTAATTCGCCCGTAGCCGCTACGGCACCGCCGTTACCGCCGATAGTATAGCACTTCTTGGCAGTGTTGACTGTGCCATTGGCATCCAGTGCACCGAAAGTGACGTTTTCTAACGTGACCTTCGCGCCCTTCACAGCACCACCGCCACCGCTAGCCTCTGTCCGACAATTCTCAAACAGAATCGGATATGTGGTTGTACCTATGAGTTTTATCTCTGTATTGTTCCAACCGCAAATTGCACCACCACCGTATGAAGCATCAGCACCCTGAACATAGCAGTTGACGAATTTAATTTGTCCGTTTTCCGCACATCTCATGTCAACGAGGCCATTGAGCACGAAGATAGCTCCGCCTTGGGTGCCCGTACCCTGAGTACGACAATTCTCAAAAAGAATGGTACCCTTGTTGTTCAATGCATTCAGCTGATAGTTTGTTGCCGCACCTGCCTGTGTGGCAATCGCACCGCCGTCGGCATTTTGTCCAGTAGAATAGCAGTCTCTGAACGTGATGCTGCCGCTGTTGTTGTCCATGCTCATACTGGAAGCCGTATATATCGTTCCGCCGTATGCGTTAGTACTTGTGTTCCAGCAGTTCTCGAACAGGATGTCGCCCGTGTTGTTGTCCATGTTGAAACTGCCACTTGCCGCAACAGATACGGCACTTCCTGAAGCCCCTGTATTGAAGTTACGGATGGTCGTGCCACCTTGTACCGAAGCGGTGCCGCTATTGACATACATTGCCCTTCCCGTGCGCTGCGTCGTGCCTTCCTTGCCGTCCAAAATGAGATTCGTGGTTGTCAGCATGGCACTTGCGTTGTTCACATAAAAAAGTGCCTGTGCATTCGTGTCACCGCCATTCCAGCCACGGGTCAGGGTGGCGGTTTCGACTTCAGACGTGTAGGTGCCGGCAGTAGTGCTCGCCGTGGTGAAGACGAAGTTGTCGATGGTGTTGTCGAGATTGACTACATCGGAACTGATGACGGTGTAGTCGGTCAGCATCTCAACGGTGGCCACATTATTAATAAATGCCGTGGCGCTATTGCTACGCGCCCAGTTCACCGCACCCATCAGGGAGGAGAACGGGTGCTCTGCGTTGGCGTTGTCCACTATCTTGCAGATAACACTGCCCCAGTAGATCGTCGTGCTGCTTCCATGCGAAGTGCCAAAGAGTCGGTCATTGCGGTCGTTGACGAATTTTTCCAAGTTGCTGGCATTGGCCGCGCCCATGGTGCCAAAAGGCATACCGTTGTTGCCGTGACCGGCCATCTGGTCATCCACCACATACACGCCGATTTGACTATTGCTGCTGATACCCGTAGCCGTGGTCTTGATGATACCGTTGTTGTTTTGGTCCAAAATCACGTTATGTTGATGCCCTGTGTCGTGGTCAGTGTTGGTGTTGTCCCAAACTTTCACATCGCCCTCGAAGGAAACAATCTTGCCGGAGGCCATGTTGATGGCGCCGCCGATGGTAGTAACGCCGCTGTTGTCGCCCGTCGTCGCCGTACAGCCGGTGATGCGCATTTTGGGATTGCCCGACCCATCGACTCCCGTTCCCACAAGGGTTAAGTTGCCGTTCGCCAAATAGATGGCACCGCCGCCGTAATAGTTAACAACTTGGTTGACCTGGGAATGGCAGCCTTCAATGGCGCAGTCGGTCATGGTCATCGCGCCAGTGCCAGCTTTCCAGATGGCTCCGCCGCCGCCCTGACTGATTGTACAGGTACTCTCGCAGTTAGTGAAACTGCAGTTGTTCACCGTCACCGCACCCGTCGTGTTGGTGTAGAACGCACCGCCACCGGAGCCTGCCGTGCAGTCTTCAAACTCGGCGTTCGCAATGCTGAGGACCCCGTCGCCATCTTGCCTTCGGATGGCACCACCGGCATAGATGGCTTCACAATTTTCAAACTTCGTCGTGCCACCACTGATGGAGAGTGCAGCTGCTGCATAAATCGCAGCTGCGGTTCGGGCAGAGCAATCCTTGAAAGTGGTCATCTTGTCTGCCGCATTGGTGAGCGTCAGTGTGTTTGCCGCAAATATGCCGCCGCCGCCGTTGGCGGTGCTTTCGCTGCCGTTGGCAAGGGCATAAGGAATGGTGCACGATTCAAAATTGAGTGTGCCGTTGTTGGTAATGGTGCTTGCATTGTCGCAATAGATTGCGCCACCACGTGCAAATCTGTTGGCATTTACCGCGTTCACATCAAAGCCTGAGGCGACCTCGGCCTGGCAACTGATGAATTTCGTCGTGCCGGTAGCGTTATTGGTGAGGGTTCTCGCTCCACCAAAAAAGATCGCGCCACCGTAAGCGTAGGGTTTGTAGCTTGTGCTCGTCGAGGTGGTCTTCGCGTAGGTCTTGCAGTTCGTGAACTTCACTGTCCCGTCAAGGGTGATGTTTACATTGGCATATACCGCGCCGCCTTTGGCGTTTGCGTTGTAGCTTCCTCCGCACGTTTTGTTGGCTTCGCAGCCTGTGAAGGACACGTTTTTAAGACCCAGTGATCCCCCAGCTACGTACACCGCACCGCCCTGGGCCTCCGTGCCATTGTTTCCTGTCACTTGCGCCTTGCAATTCTCGAACTGAATTGGATTCTCCGCGTTGACACCAGTGAGTGTCGCAATTCCGTTGGTCACATAAACGGCACCGCCGTATATTGCCGTGCAGTCTTCAAAGCTGGTGCTGCCACTTCCTGTGTTAGTCAGCTTGAAAGTATTAGTAGAAGCCGCATTTCGGTTAGCAACGATGGCACCGCCTTTGTTTGCGGAAGTGCAGCCATTGAAGCTGAGACTGCCACTGTTGTCTTCGGCGGTGAAAATACCCGTCCAAATCGCGCCGCCTCCATAGTCTATGCCAGTATAGGTGCAGTCAGTAAAGCTGATGGAGCCGCTGTTGTTAACCGTCAATGCACCATTGGTATTCGTGGAGATGGCACCGCCGGCATTGGCAGCAGTGCAGCCGCTGATTGTGATGGTGCCCGCATTGTTGATGGTCAGCACTTTATCTACGACTCTGATTGCGGCTCCTTCAGTTGCCGTGCAGTTGAGAATGCTCAAACGCTTACCCGCGCTAACATCGAAGGTCAGATTAACCGCACTATAGATGGCTCCGCCATTCGCACATTTGAAGTTTTCAAACAGCACATCATTAATGCTGAGTCCACCGATATTGCTGACAGAGAAGCAGCCACCATTGCTTGTAAAGGCCACGTCGTCGCCGTCGAAGAGCAGCTTTTCAACGGTGATGTTTGCGGTAGTATTGAGAGTAATCAACGGCGATGCTGTACGGACGCGCTTAATCGATGCCCAATCGGCCTCGCGCAGGCCTTCGTATGGATCCGTGCCGGATTCACGCTCGTAGAAGTAGCCGTCTGTGTTGGCAGCTTCGAGTTCCGCCGTGGTGATGGTCAAAGCGCGGCTGCCCGTGTAGGAAGGCACGTCAGAGCTTATCATCTCGTAATCCTGCAGCATCTTCAACTTGATGTCCGTGCCGGTATATTCCTCATACACGTCCGCGTTTTTGGCATACAACAAACCTCCCGCAGCAGTCGTTGCATTCTGAATCTTGCCGTAAACCGCAGGCGTGCCTTGGTCGTTCTTGTAGAGCAATACGTTGTTTCCGTCAGTCAGTTTGCAGATGCCGTCGCCCGCCCAAACAATCAAGTTGCTTGCGCCACTCGCGCCCGTGAGCCTCGTGTTGCGGTCGTTGATGAATTTCTCCAAGTTGTTTTCGCCAGCATACGTGCCGAAAGCCTGGTCGCCATAGCCGTGATTGGTATAGACATCGCCTGTGACGCAATAGATGCCCACCTTGGCGTTTGCGCCCAGTCCGGCAGCGGTTGTGCGAATAGTCGTGTTGTTGTTGAGCGTCAACACCACGTTCTTCTGGTTCGCGCCCGTGGAAGGATTGTCGTAAACCACCACATCTCCGGAAAAATACAGGCCCGTTGTTCCACCCGATGTGCCCGAGTTCGTCGCGTTGATAGCGCCACCCGATTCATTGTCGGAACGGTTGCCAGTATAGCTTCCGCCATTGATGGTCAGATTCCTGTTCGCTTGCAAATGCACGGCCGCACCGTATGTCGTGGCCGTGCAGCCCGTCGCCGTGCAATTGGTCATGCTGTTCGCGCCGCTGTTGAAAAACACGCCGCCGCCGTTGGTTGCCGAGCAGTTATGGAACTCAACAGAAGACAAGGTTCCGGTGCTTGCGGCATACAAGCCGCCACCGTTGCCTGATGACGAACTGCTATTATAGAACTGAACCGAAGTCAATGTGGCAGCACCTCCTGAATATACGCCGCCACCGTTGGTTGCCGCAGAACAATAATAGAGTTGAGCAGTATTGATAGTGGCAGCACCTCCTGAATATACGCCGCCACCGTTGGTTGCCGCAGAACAATAATGGAATTGAGTAGTATTGATTGTGGCATCACCTCCCGAATACACCGCGCCGCCCGCCGCGCTGGCCGTACAGGCTTTTGTTTCATCGCCAGAAACACCGAAAATAACGTTGGTTAGCGTTGTGGGACCTTGATTGTATAGACCACCACCGCTGCCGTCTGTGGCTTGACATTTCTCGAACAAGACCGGATGCGTTGTGGTACCAGTAATAGTAATGTTGCCACCACTGCTGCTAAGACGATAAATCGCACCGCCGTTTGCCGTTGCCGAGCAGTTGGTGAAGCTGAGTTGACCATTGCCGGAGTTGGTCATAGTTATATTATGTGAATTGCTGGAGCTGGAATTGATGGACAACGCACCACCTTGACCCATAGCGGAACAGTTCATGAAGGTAATGGTACCTTGGTTATCTGTCGCAGTGAGATGCCCATAGCTGGACTTGCAAATCGCGCCGCCATTGCCGGAAGCCGTCGTCTGACAGTTGATGAAGCTGATGATGCCGGTGTTATTGTCCATGGTCGAGGATGAACTAGAACCTGAATACACTGCACCACCGTGACTGGTTGCTTCGCAGTTGTTGAAAGCGATCGTGCCGTTATTGTTGTCCGCCTTGAAAATGCCTGTAGTGCTGATGGCACCGCCCGTGCCATTGTTGGCTTCGCAGGTCTCGAACTTGACAGTTCCGCCGCCCGTGTTTTGCAGTGTCACCGTGCCAGTGCTGTTGATGGCACCACCGTTGGTGCCTGCGGTGGAATAGTAGAAACCTAATTCCGAAGAAGAATTATTGGTATAGGTCAAATCGCCGGAATACACCGCGCCGCCTGCCGCGCTGGCCGTGCAGGCCTTTGTCGCATCGCCGGAAACACCGAAGGAGACACTGGTTAGGATTGTGGAACCTTCATTGAATAAACCACCACCGCTGCCTCCTGTAGCTTGGCATTTTTCGAACGTGACTGGGTGAGTTGTGGTACCAGTAATAGTAATGTTGCCACCACTGCTGCTAAGACGATAAATCGCACCACCGTTTGCCGTGGCCGAGCAGTTAGTGAAGCTGAGTTGACCATTGCCGGAGTTGGTCATAGTTATATTATGTGAATTACCGGAGTTGCTATTGATGGACAACGCACCACCATTACCCATAGCGGAACAATTCATGAAGGTAATGGTACCTTGGTTGTCTTTCGCAGTGAGATGCCCATAGGTGGACTTGCAAATCGCGCCGCCATTGCCTGAAGCCGTCGTCAGGCAGTTGGTGAAGCTGATAATGCCATTGTTATTGTCCATGGTCGAGGATGAAGTAGAACTTGAATACACTGCACCGCCATGGCTCGTTGCCTCGCAGTCGTTGAAGGCAATCGTGCCCGTGTTGTTGTTCGCAATGAACGCACCGCCGGTGATGGCGCCGCCCGTGCCGCCATTGGCCTTGCAGTTGTCGAAGCGAACCGTACCGAAGTTAGTGTTGTTCATCGTTACCGTGGAAGTGGTATAAATGGCACCGCCGCTGGTTTCGGAGGTGCAATGTCCGAAAGTGATGGTATCATTGCTAGTGTTGTTGATGGTAACTGTACCATTGGCATAAATCGCACCACCCGCTTTGCTGGCTTGGCAGTTCTCGAAACGCATATCACCCTTGTCGAGGTTGAGGGTAACAGCAGCGTTCCACCAAATGGCACCGCCTTGTCCGTTGTCGCCAGTGGTCACGCAGTTAATGAAATCACAGTTGGTAATGTTCAATGCAGACGCACTATTGGAGTAACGAAGAATGCCACCAGTGTCAGGCGTAGCATTGTTTTGACCATCAAAAATCAATTCTTTCAGTGTCAGATTTCGCTGCTTGGCACCGAAAATAATCATTGGGTCTGTCGCTTGGTCTTTTTTTATGGTGGCTTTGCCGCCCAAACTCGATACTGTTCTAATCTCAAAATGAGACTGGATGGTAAACGAAAAACTTTGATCCAGTGTATAGCGTTCATGCTCCAAATAGAGCAACTCAATAATGACTGTGCCTGACAAGGTATTTGCCTTGTTGAACGCACCCTGTTCCGTGCCCGTACCGTCATGGATCAAATATTCATGATACGACCAATTTGCACCGTTGTCGTTGGACACGCGGGCAATCAGGTCACTCGAACTCTCTGGTGTCCATTGGGCATACAGCGTCAACGTGCCTTCAACTTCAGCACTGGTGTGATATAGCGGACCGCCTGGCGTGTAGCTCGTACCATTGACACCATTGGTTATGGTATTCCAACCGAGGAAACGACGGCCTGCCCACGTAGGCTCCGTCGTATAAACCGTTTCGGTAGCCACTACTGAAGTAGTGGTAAAGTGAACTGTCTGCGGGCTGGTTTCGATAAAGGTCGCACCCGCATCGCCGTCGTTCAGGTTATAGACGACATCCATAGTGTTGGAGTCGTTCTTGGTGCTCCATGCGTTTCTTTCCAAGTTGGTGCCATTGATGACAAGGGGATAAGTGTAGTTGGTCTGGGGAATCTGGGTAGGTGTAGCCGCCGTAAGGCCGTTGGCCGCATCAATCGTGATGGTCCATTGGCCGCCCGGGCGGGCATAGCCGGTTCCCGACTCTATCTGTCGCAAGACATATTGCCGCCCGTTGATGAAACTGGCTGCGCCGCCATTGCCGCTGCCTTCAAGCGGTGTCTCTTGGCCCGTCCATGGGATGGTGACTTGTCCGTCAGCATTGGAGACGCCCCGCCAAATAACGTGGTTAGCATCCCAGTTGTCGCGCCTCAACTCGAAACGCGCATTCGCAACGGGCGTGGTGCCACCCACAGCAGTCAGAGTGAGTACTATGTTTTCGCCTTTCCATGCAATCAGTTGGTCGCCTTCGAAGCTGATGAAGCTCTCGCCGTAGAGTGGAGTGGTGCCATCGGGACGATAGAAACGCTCGTTGATGATTCTATTTAAGTTGTCATTGCTCGTGTAAGTGCCGAAGGTACGACCCGAGTAGCCGCGCTTGCCCTTGATGGCATCCACCACGAACACATTAATTTCGGCATTGGCAGCCAGGCCGTCGGCATAGATGACGGTTGGGCGGTCTTGGTCTAAGTAAACATTGTGCCCAGATGTGCCGTCGTAAGTGTTGTTCCTCACTTTGGCAGAACCCTTGAAGTGCATGCTGCCGCTGGTGCTGGCCTGCATGGCACCGCCAGTGGCTTCGGTGGCATTGTTGCCAGTGATTTCGCCGCCGTTCAGCGTGAAGTTGCCGCTCGCCACATAGACTGCCGCGCCATACTTGGCGGAGATTCCTGTGATGGTGCCGCCGTTCATGGTAAAGTTGCCACGCACATAGAGTACACCACCCTTTTCCGTGGCCGTGCAGCCGGTGAAAGTGACATCATCGGACATGTTGCCGCCTGCCACGCTCATCGCACCGCCGTTGCGACTCTCGCAGCCAGTAAAGGTGCAGTTGGAAATTGTGCTGGTGCCATTGGCAAACAAACCGCCACCGCTGGCATTGTCATCTTTTCGGTTAGTCACCTTGCATCCAGTGAAGGTGCATCCCGTCAGTGTCAGCGTGCTATTAGCGTACAGTCCGCCACCTCGTGAGTAATAACTGGTATTGACAGCGGTTTTGCCAGCGATACATCTGGTAAAATTACACGTTTCTATGGTAGCCGCACCGCCTACATAGACGGCACCGCCTCGGAGATCGTTTGAGTTGTTCAAAGCCGCTTGGCAATCCGTAAATGTGGAATTCCGCAGCGTCATTGCGCCTGCACTATGCATCGCGCCGCCATCGGTATTTGACTGGCATTCTTCAAACTCGCAATTTTCCACCCTCAACGTAGTGCTGGAATGATAGGTGTAAATTGCACCGCCGGCGCCAGACGAGATGCAGGATTCGAACCTGACCGGATGTGTTGCTGTACCGATAACTGTTATACTACCACTTGCATTATTCCAAGTCGTAAGTGCGCCACCCGTGGAGTTGGTTGAGCATCCGATAAACGAACAGGTACCGTTTCCTGTATTTGTGATTTCGATGCCGCCGTAATATATGAACAGGGCACCACCTTCAGACCCCGAACTTGCTCCGCTTATATTCGTTGAACAGTTTTCAAATCGAATGGTTCCTTCGTTGTTTAACGCTTTGAACCCAGCAGAACCAGTGGAATTACTGGCGATGGCACCGCCATCACTTTTGGAGGTACATCCGTCAAAAGTAATGTTTCCCTGATTACCCGCGCCATTTGCTCCCGTGATGGTCATACCTTTTGCAAAATAAACTGCGCCGCCTCCTTCGTTTCCTGCTGTCGTGGTATGACAGCCTTGGAACAGAATCTCATCCGTTACAGCTGGATTTGTAAGTGACACAGTGCCTGCGGAATAAACTGCACCGCCATGACTGGGTGCGCTGCAGTTCATAAAAGAAGAATTTTCTATTACAAGATTCGTATTGCTGCTTCCGACATATAACGCACCGCCATTACCGCTGGTGGTGGTGATCTGACAGTCCGTGAACGCACAGTCCGTCACGGAAGCGGTGCCGGCGATGTTTCGTCCATTATTGATGTAAATGGCTCCAGCATTGCCGGCGGCTGTCGTACATTTGCAGCGGGTAAAGGAGCTGTTGGTTACATTCGTATTGACGGCTCTCGTCACAATGGCACCGCCAGCGTCCTTTGTTCCAATGCAGTCAGTGAACACGCAATTTTCCACTATCAGGGATTTGGTATTCGCATTAGCGACATAGTTCTCGTTAAACGCTGCGTAGCCATTGGTCGCATAACAACCAATAAAAGCAGTATTGGTGATGGATAATTCACGAACAGCATTAGTTGGAGCTTGGGACTCGATATTGACCGCCGAACCGTTTGTTGCTTGTCCACCATAGAACGAGCAACCGTTAAAGGTCGCCGAAGTGACACCCGAGTGGGCCCATATCGCACCACCGTTCCCGCTTACGATGAACTCCTTGGTGAGGTCGATGTCACTGGATTGCAGTGCGTTCACCGGCGTGCCGGCAGCCGCTGCCGTCAGCGCGCCAAACTGCACATTCGTGAACGTGATAGAGGTGCCCGCTGTGTAGTTGATGGCTCCGCCGTTACCGGTAGAGGAGGCGCCGTTGCCATGGAAGATGGTGTTTTCAACCGTCAGCGAACCGTTATAGCTAGTCGTTATCATCGAAGCCGCATTCTGGTCGTTCGTCAGCGTGGGCCTTGTCGCCCCCGTCCCAGCAGAGGTCAATGTCAGGCTCGTAATAGCCGTGTTGTCGAAAGTGAAGCCAGAGGAAAGGGTATAGCTCCCGCTCGCCGGCAGGGTGATGGTTACGTTGCCCGTTAAGGTGTTCGCATAGTCGAAAGCACCCGATTCCGGATCACCTGTAATCAGTTGCGTGAAACTTTGTGGGCTTCCTCCGTTCGTTACGGTGACGTTTTGTCCGAAAACAGTCCCAAAGGAAACCAATAAAACAGCCAAAATGGCTCTTCTCAAAAGGCTTGAATATCTCATGGATTTCATATTTTTCTGTTTTTTATTCCTTGAATGAACACAATTCATTCTCTGCATTTTGCATTTTTTTAAAACTTGCAAAATTACGGAATTATACTCCTTAGAGTACATTGTTTTTTGCAAAAAAGTCAAATCCTTGCAAAACGTTGGCCCTTAGTGTACTACCATAAAACGATGCTCTGTCATTGCGAGCGAAGCGAAACCATCCAAAAACAGAAAATGATGGCTCGCTGCGCTTCGCTCGCAATGATAGGCTCACTCCGTGTCTTTCTTCCTGCGCTTGCCTAACAGATAGGCACAGCCCATGCCGCCCAACAGCAGCCAGCCGCCGCCTATGGGAGAATAGTCAATCCAGTCAGTATTGCCGCCTTGGGAAAGGATGGCCACCACGTCGCCTTCATTGACAGCACCACGGTTGAGGTTCATGTACTCCTCGTCATTCAGGATAAAGAACTGCGCCTCGGCCTGACTGATTCCCTTGGGGCTCACCAAGAGACCAGCCATGGCAGCGACAACAACAAACCTTTTAGCTATATAGCTGATTCTATGTAATCTATGCTGTTTCATTTTTTTCTCCTTTCTTAATACATGACGATTTTCTGGATTCTCGCCTTGTCGCTGTTCCAGAGGCGCAAGGTATAGACGCCCTTGGCGAAGCGACTGAGGTTGACATGGTTCTGATCATTGTACAAGTCCTCGGTATGGAGGATGCGACCGGTCACGTCGACGACTTCGAGGCGGCCCGTGCCGTTCACCACCAACGAACCGTTCCCGTTGAAGAAGGCGAAGGTGTTGAGGTCTTCATTCTCCTCCACATCCGTCACGTTGAAGACGATGACGAAGCGCGAGAGGTAGTCCTGGCTCGACGCGCTGAACAGGTAGCTGTTGTTGCGCGTCATGTCGTAGGTCACGCCGGTCATGTTGTCAATCAGGTAGAGGCTGTGGAAATAGCCGTTCTGCGTGTCCCAACGGAGCGTGTAGGTCTTGGTTCCCTCCTCAAAGGTCCTGAAGCGGATGGGCACCCTTTCGGTGCCTTCCTCGGCGAAGAAGGCGCCGTAGTCGGTGTTGCCGTTGTGGGCGTATATCAGGTGGTTGCCGCTGCGCAGCGACTTCACCTTCTTGCCGCCGCCGTTCTCCGGACGGTTGAACTCGACCACGACCACATCGCTGCGGCCATTCTCATCGTAGGCGAACAGGTTGACCAAAGGATAGGCCGGCCTGTCGTAACGGAAGGCCGAAGAACTGGCTTCCGATTGTGTCACGCCCATGGTGGGTTGGAAGGTGATGGTCTTTTCGTCAGCTGTACCCGCCTGGATGAAGAAGCCCTGATGCGGATGCAGGTACTGACCTGCGTATGCTCCACCCATTGAGCCACTGATGGGATAAATGCAATAACCGCCCGTCTCCCCATAGGTGGCATCATAGACATAGTAACCAGTATACGCACTATTCGCCGCATAGAACTTCTCGAGATCCAAGTAAGAGTGATATGGGTTGCCGATGAGGTTGTTGCCCGTATATTGCTCACCCAACCCCCAAACACCAGAGTTGGTCTTCGTCACCTCGAATTGCACGGTCCCATTGTTCAACTGGCCGTGTGACTGCAAGTAAGTGTCGTCTTGGATGGACATCATGTAGCCCTTGCCAGGAACGAGAATAGTCTCGTTTATGTTTTCGGGAGCATCAGCCGCCTCATCAACACCAAAATACGCCTTGTAGTTGATATGGGGGTGATCATCGTGTCCTTCAGCATGGTCGAAGTGCCAGTGGCTTGGGCCGTTGCGCTTGAAGTTGATCCACTGCCAGTCGGGCTCGTACCAAGTGTAGAAGTCATACTCGTAGCCGTAATGACCGCCTACTCCTAAAGTTCCAGTAGGTGAAGACGGGAAGTAGCCATCGCTCGTACTCGCTTGGGTGAAACCATAGACGGGCAAACTAGGATCGATCAAATTACCAATCCCCCATGCATTGGGCTTGTAAACGAACTGATTGGTACCACTCGGATAGGCCGGATCATAAATACCATTAAGATTCTGATTTGAAGTTGCGCCATTTAAGGTGTAATCCATTCCCAACGGTGCATCGCTCAGCGGCGTGCTGAACATGTGCCAGTCGCGGCCCAAGACATTGCCGTAATGGTCGAGGGCTTGGCGCGAAGGATTGTCGAAGGTGACACCCACGTAGGTCTCGCCGTGCGAGGCCAAAGTGCCAGGCGCAAGGATGGAGGCATCCTCGTGGATGGCAATCTTTGCAGCCGCTGGAGGTGCCACTGACGGGGCAACGGTGATATCGCCGTAGATGAACAACTCGTCCGAAGCGGTCATACGGCGGATGGCTTCGTCAAGCTCGACGGGGGTGTCTTTGTCCGAAGTGATGTCGCGCACAGGGCCGCCATACTGCAAGGCAGGACCTCCAGCATAAGTGGCCATGCTGCGGAAGCCGCCAAGGCCGATGTTGCCGCCGTCGTAGTTGTCAAGCATCAGCACGGGATAGTCGCCGTTGATGCCGCCCAGCGTCGGGCGGGCCCAGCGGGCGTACTTGTGCGTGGCTTCGGGGTCGTTGAGGACTCCAGCTGCAAGAATGTCGCGGTTGAGCCTGAGGAACAGGGCATCGTTGAGCTTCTCCCAGTCGCCGCCGCTCTTGTTGTAGAGCTGGTTGTCCAAATACAGGTAGCCGTAGGTGTCGGAAGAAGCAACGGGATCGTAATAGTAACAGGCTGACACATCGGAACCACCTTGGGTCAGCGGGAACTCGGTGCTATACGGAGCTGCTTCGCCGTAGGGCTTGAATCCATAGCTGTTCTTCACCGTGGCATTGTTGGTGTACACGAGTTGGCCATAATTTTCAGTGCTCAGGCCTGTCGAGCTTTGCAGCATCGAGTAGCAGTTTTGCACAGTACCATCCCCGTGGTTACCCACCAAGCCGCCCATCTTGACCGTACTTGAGCCTGTAATAGTGAACTTCGGGACAGCAAACGAGTTGCTCACTTTCAGTGTGGTGCTGGTGACGGTCTTACCCACCAAGCCGCCGATAGCCTCAGACTGCGTGGCATGGATGTCAGGCATGGCCATCGAGGAACGGATTTCGCCGTCCGACATCCTGCCCACCAAGCCGCCTGCGGCATAGTCTCCCGTAGTCGCGGCGCAATGGATCTGCACCGCTGCCTCGCTGTTGGAAACGACTGCCGTCGCGCCGTCCATACGACCCACCAAACCGCCGATGTCGGCCTTGCCCTCGGGACGGACCATGCCACTCACGACGAAGGTGCGGTCTATGATACCGTCGTTCACGTCGCCGAACAGACCGAAGTCGTCGTACTCATACACGCGGTCGCCCTCGCCGATGTAGTCGATTTCAAGGTTCTCGATGAGGTGTCCCTTACCGTCGTAGGTGCCAGAGAACGGCTTCGTGTCTTTGCTGGTACCAATAGGCACCCAAACGTACTGCTGCAGGTCGAGGTCACGGGTTTGGGTCACCGAATTGTTGAAGGCAGCACCTGTCTCCCCGTTCAGCTTGTTCACCTTGCTGATGAGCCAGGCCATGTCTTCCTTCGAGTCGATGGTGACATTGCCGGAGACGTCGGCGAAGCCGTCAGGCTCGGTGCGCACCACATTGGCCCAAGTCCAACCGAAGAACAGGGTCTTGTTGTCCAGGTTGGCATTGGTCGGGTTCGGCGTTGTTGCTGTGGGGTCGTAATAGGCCCTACGGCGAGCATTCAAGGCGTCGTAGCCGTTCACGAAGAACCAATCCAAGTCGTCGGCAAAGTTGTCGTAGCTCCATGCATTCGAAGCAAGGGTCGCGTTCTGCTCCGCAGTGGCTCCTGACTTGTCGGCCACCGCTATGGGCGAGAAAGTGTTGCCCATATAGTTCGTCGCCGTGTTCCTGATGGGGCTAGTGATGCCGATGCGCGTATCGGCATCCAAAGCATCACTGATGGTGAGGTGGGTGGCGAAGGTGGGCAGATACACATTGCTCTTCAGCAGGACAGGATTGGTAATCGTGCCGCCTTTCCGCTGCCTGTTGCCCGTGATGGTCACCAGACCTTCCACCTTCACGGTGGCATCAGCGTCCACATACATGCCACCGCCGTTGTGCACAGTCGTCACATCAAAGTCGGGATTCAGATAGTAGTTCTTCTTTTCACTGTAGGTTCCCAAAGCGTCGATGCTGTTGTAGCTGTTCGTCAAGGTCGTGCCGCCCTTCAGCGTGAGCGTCTTGCCAGAAGTAGTAACCACCAAAGGCTCGCTCACGTTATACCTTTCCGTTGTGTAGAACGTTTCAGGATGATGAAGACCGTATTGCGTTTCCAAAGCAGCGTTTTCTGCAAACATACCGTCCACAACGACATTGTCCAACACCAAGTCAGCGTTGACGTTGATCAGCATACCCTTGTTGGCACCAGGGCCAGCATTTCCTGAAGTCACGCCATTCCAAGTAGAAGGATCCGTAGGTGCAGTGCCTCCTCCGTTATCATACACGCCGTTACTCATCGTATGGCCGCCTGGATAACGGTACAATTGCAACGGGTTTGCGGTCGAACCGTTCAAGTCCCCGCCGCCTTCTTTGAATGCGTCTACAGGACCCACCACGAAGATAATGTCAGTAAGCTGGTTATATCCAACGTCATCAACACCAGCAAAAACTCCTTCTCCTGATTTCTTAAGAGTCTCTTTAGGCTTGTCGGGATATCTTCCCCAACCATCAGTTCTCGAGTCTTTGCCCCAACCTCCAGCTCCAATGCCTCTACCGTCGACATACCAAACTTTACCATCCGTGTTCGGGAACCTCCATTCACGGAAGTCTACCACATCCTGATTGGTATTTTCCTTTGTAATTCCGTTGAAGTTGAAGTATGGATACTGCTTTCCTTTGGTATACTCGGTACCGCCGTCATTACCATCAGTCTCATAGGTAAATGCCGCTGGCGTTCCATTTAGCACCGTACAATACTTTGTAAAGTCGTTATTTGCATTATCGTAGCTCAAGAAGCCGCCGTCGTTATTGTTCCAAGTGTAGCCGGAGGGGGCATCATGAGTTCCTGTATTATAGCCTGCAATGGGGTTGACCTCTGGAGTCAGCTTGGGACGGGCGTAGGCGAAGGTCTCCAAGCCTACTTTCGAGATGGGACTCTTCATCCTGAAGAAGCCGTACAACTCTCCGTACTTCGTCTTGTGGGCAGTTACGTCTAAATAGCGCACCCAAAGCTTCGATTCGCCTTGGAAGAGGATGACGTTCTCTTGGGCTGTC
>Ga0310690_10000144_pt1 | contig 164704 bp, 103 predicted proteins | sample AusTroGonzalo_MG_2_FD_207661 | JGI IMG/M metagenome (GOLD analysis project Ga0310690, IMG submission 207661) | Bovine rumen microbial communities from tropical cattle in Woodstock, Queensland, Australia - Gonzalo_04 (v2) (version 2) | ecosystem: Host-associated > Mammals > Digestive system >... | reverse complement strand
ACAGTACAAGATCGGCGACGGCGCGTGGCAGGACTACACCACCGGCGTGGTCGTCGAGGAAAATGCGACCGTCTCCTTCAAGGCGGTCGACACGTCGAGCAACGAATCCGATATCGTCAGCATCACGATCTCGAATATCGACAAGGTCGAACCGACCATCACCGCCATCACGCCGAGCACGACGGAGCCGGCGACATCCGTGACCGTCACCGCGGTGTTCGACGACAACGTGGCGCTCGCGTCCAAGCAGTACAAGGTCGGCCTGGGCGACTGGGCCGACTACACCACCGGCGTGACCGTCACGACGAACACCACGGTCTACTTCAAGGCGGTCGACACCGCCGGGAACGAGGCGAACGCCAGCTACGTCGTGACGAACATCAGCGGCGGCGCTCCGGACACCACGAATCCGGTCGTCTCCAACGTGAAAGCGGACATCACGGCGCCGACCAACCTGGACGTGACCGTGACCGCGGACTTCTCGGACGACGTGGCGCTGGCTCAGTCGCTGTACAAGATCGACGACGGCGCATGGCAGGATTACACCGGCGGCGTGGTCGTGACCGAGAACGCCACGGTCTTCTTCAAGGCGGTCGACACGTCGGGCAACGAGTCCGACGTCGCCAGCATCACGGTCGACAACATCGACAAGGTGCCGCCGACCAAGCCGGTCGCGGTTGCAAACGTCACCGCGCCCACCAGCGGCAGCGTGACCGTGACCGCCACGTTCAGCGACGATTCCGCCATCAAGGAATATTCGCTGGACGGCGTGAACTGGGGCGCCTATCCGGGCGCGGTCAAGTTCGATGACAATGGCTCGGTGTATTTCCGCGCCACCGACGCGGTCGGGAACGTGTCCGAAGTCACCAGCTACGCCGTGACGAACATCGACAAGGTGCCGCCCGCGAAGCCGACGGCATCCGCCGACATCACGACCGAGACCAGCGGCAAGGTCACCGTGACCGCTGTCTTCAGCGGCGATTCCGCAGTGAAGGAATACTCGCTGGACGGCCTGGTGTGGCAGGATTACACCTCGCCCCTCGTGTTCAGCAAGAACGGCAAGGCGTATTTCCGCGCCGCGGACGCCGCCGGGAACGAATCCGGCATCAGCAGCTACGAAGTCACGAACATCATCGCGGTCACCCCGGACAACGAACCGGACACCGGCTGGAACGATTACCTGTACGACAAGAAATCGAAAGCGTGGAACTCCGACGCGAACATCGCCAACTTCGCGACGAACACGATCGCGGGCAACGGCGAAATCTATCTGGACGTCCCCGGCACGATCGACTTCGAAGACATGCACAACATGTTCGGCAACGACGCGACCAACATCGACACCGGCGACGTCGGGAAGGTTTCGGTCACGACCGCCGCGAAGCTGTCGTTCTCGGTCAAGTCCACCGCCGACGGCACGTTCTACATCTACGAGGACGGCGTCGACAAGAAGGGCAACCGCGCGCAGATCCAGGTCGCCAAGGTGGCGGTGAAGAAAGGCAAGGTCGCCCAGCTCAAGGACGTCTGCCTCACGACCACCGGCAAGTACTACGCCGCGATGACCGCGAAGAACGTGAAGAAAGCCGGCACCCAGGGCGTTTACAACGTGCTGGTGGTCGACAGCAGGCTCTTCGTCGACGCGGACGACGGCTGGAACAACATCGCCACGAACAAGGCGGTCGTGGACAATCCGGTCGCCGTCGAACGCGGCGTGAAGCAGGTGAAGCTGGACAACACAGCCATGATCGACGGCGGCGGGTACCAGAACTTCGTCGGATTCAGCGACGGCATCGACTACGCCAAGCTCAATCTCGCCTCGACCACGTACCTGAGCTTCGACATCGGCACCAACGGCAACGCGAAGTTCACGCTCTGGAAGCGCGACACGAACTCCGGCAAGATGACGAAGGTCGGCGGGGTCGTGTCCCTGAAGTCGAAGAACGGCGAACTCGCCGCCAAGTCGACCAAGGCGCAGCTGCTCGAAGTCAGCGATAAGTACGAATACTTCATCTCCATGGAGAGCTCGGACGCGGCGAAGGGCGGAAGCGCGTACTACAACGTGAACGTAAACACCGTGGCGACGCGGTTCTTTGACAGCGCGGACGGCGGCGAGAACAACTGGCTGTACGACAAGAAGTCCAAGAGCTACAATGACGACGCGAACCTGAGGACGAACACGATCTCCGGCTCCGGCGAGAAGGCGATCATCCTGGACAACAACGCGATCGGCGACCCGGCATTCAACAACTTCGTCGGGTACCAGGACGCCGCGGACTACGCGAAGATCGTGCTGACGGAGAAAGGCCTGCTGAGCTTCCAGGTCACGGCGCTGGCGGACGTGTCGTTCGAGATCTGGCAGAAAGGCGAGGACAAGAAAGGCAACGCCGTCCTCAACTCGCTCCAGAAGAAGACGGACGTCAAGGTCAAGGACTACGCCGTCGGAGCCTCCGCGACGACTGTGGCGCTCTCGCTCGACGCGGGCGAGTACTACGTCTCCGTGACCGCGAAGAAAGCGACCGCCAACGAAAAGGGCAGTGCGCTCTACAACGTCACGGCCAGCTTCACATCCGCCGTCGCGGATGCCCAGCTCGACAGCGCGCTCGCCGCTTCCGGCTTCGCCACCGGACTCGCCGGACTGGACGATAAGTCCGCCTGGCAGAACATCGGACAGCTGGCGTAAGCTGAAACATCTAAAACCAACAACCACCTCCGGCTCGGCAACGGGCCGGAGGTTTTTTAACGCTTGCAAATTATCCCCCCACACCCCCACGACGCCATCTCTCCCCCGACGGCAGAAACCCCGTTTTAGACTCTGACAGTAGTTCGAGACTGTGACCGTGAAATCGTCCAGTTCGCCTTGCACCGAGACCTGATAAACGGTGCTGCCGGATTCCGGTACATCGAACCAGTCGCAGCACTAAAGACGGTGAAAATCTTCTCGGAAATCGCCTCGCGAAAATAGATATTTTTCTTTTCAGATATAATGATTGTTTTTTGAAAAAAGGATGGACCAAATGAACAGCATTGACATCTATTTTATGAATTGCACCATATCAATCATCGGTGAAGCTTTCAATGAATCAGCAAAAATCAAAAAAAGGACAAGGGACAAAAAGACGGCAGACAAGAATGATGATTAAAAAAAAGACAAAAAAATAACGATTGATCCTTGTTTTTACAGAAACAGATGTTATATTTTGCTAAAATGATACGCGCGCAGGCGTATTCAGCTCCCCGTGCCCGGGATTTCTGGCGTATTTGCCGGGGACAATGCTTCCGCGCCGGACTTTTCATCGCTGCATTGATTCAAATTTGACACATAAACAAACAGACAACCGTGGAGAAACAACTATGGCCTCTCTCGAAGAACTTCAACTAAAAGGTTTCACTACTGTCGGGAATATTTATGTCGACGGCTCTTACTCCTCCGGATCCATCCCTCCATTCGATCCCATCACCGGCGAGGAACTCAAGCTCGGCGATAATGTCTTTCCTGGTCTCTCCGGCAGCACGGTTGCGGCTGTTCCCGAAGACGGTTCCGCGCTCTTCCTGACGAATATCGATCTCGGCGGGATCAGCTTCTTCAACGGCCGCACGAACGGCGGCGGCCCTGTTTATGACATTTACGTCTCCTGCGCGACGGGCCTCACCAGCATGTTTGCCATCCCGAGGCAGGCGGGCAATTACTGTGCCGACTCCGACGGCGCCCTGGACATCTACATCGAAGATACCCTGTTTACCAGAGGCGGCTACTTTGGCTTCAGCGCCACAACGAACGCCAATTTCACCGGCAACTACAACGTCACCATCGTGAACACCTCGATGCAGTATTTGGCCCTTGCTTCGGGCTCCGCTTACGGTGTTGGCGAAAGCAATGCCAATAACCATCGCTTTGCCACCGTCAACGGCGACATCACATTCATGCTCAGCGGCGTTACTGTTTCCGGCGTGGCCGGCTTCGCCAGAGGTGTTGTCGGTTCCTCCGAAGACGCAAGGTCCTCGATCACCGGCGTGATCGAGAACTCCCGGTTCGGCAGCGACTTCCATGTCCTGCACATGGGCGTCGACGCCAATAGCCAGAGCTTCAACAGCTATGCAGACATCGATATCACGATCTCGGGATCGTCTTTCTACGGCGCGTTCATGATGCTCCCGAACGCATCAAGCAGCCCGAGAAACGACAGAGGCGAACTGATCTTCCACGGCGACATCAACCTCAAGGTCGACGGATCCATTATGAACGGCCTCGTCATCGGCGCCGGCTTGAGCGGTACCGGCTGGAGACGCAACGGCTGGGTCGACGGCGACATCGCGTTCGAACTCTCCGGCTCGACCACAGGCCGCACCTTTGTCACCAAGGGCAGTGTCGGTACCACGGACAATTCCCGTATCGTCACCGGCACCATCGATGACTACTCCGTCGTCGGGGACCTCGTGGCTTACGAACTCCGCGGAGACAGAGCAGATACCGTGTACGCCGACAGCACCATCACGGTCACGGCTGCCACGATCGGGAACTTCACGTTCCTGACCTCGATCAACAGCAGCGGCACCACGAACTCCGTCGCCGACCGCCTCTACGGCGCACAGAGCCTCGAACTCACCGGGGCAGTCGCCGGAAACCTCCTCAGCGCCCAGGCTGACCAGTCCGACGCCACGTTCGACCTGGCTTTCCATGCTTCCGACAAAGACAGCGTGACCGGCACGATCCGCCGTTGGGACACCCTCACGGTCGATGCCGGAGCGGCTGTCAGGGCTACCGCCCTTGATACCATCGACATCGTCACGCTGAACGGGGAAAATGCACTCTCCGCCGCTTCCGTCAGCAACATCGGCGCGCTCTACGTGAACGGCGATTTCGTCGGAGACACCATCCTCATTTCCGGTCTCACAAACTATGAGGACGGGATCGAAACTGTTTTCGTGAACGGACAAGAGTACACTTACGGCGAGTTCGGCGGCCAGTACTCGTTTGTGGACGGCAGCCTGGTCGCTCACGTCGGCGAAACTTTCCTGGTGAACTGCTACTATGAGAACGGCGAGCCGACGGAACCCGGCCCGATCGGATATGCGTCCATAGCCGATGCGCAGGAAGCGGTCACGAACAAGGCAACTGCCACGATCATGGTCAGCAACCTGGACTGGAGCGTATATCACCACGAGTTCGAAGAGGACGTCGTGACGAAAGACTACAATGTTTCGCTCCTCGGCGATGACGGCGATCCACTTTATCTGAACGGCTACTCGATCATCATCGGCGATCCCGACGAGGAAGTCGAGTCCGCGAGAGTCAGCCTGTCGTACATCAGCAACGCCGGCGATATCTATTTCGGCGACATTTCCGGAACCGCCAACCTCTCGATCCGCAACGCGGAAGAGGTCAACTCCCTCGATTTGTCCGAAGTGACCCTGGCTGATGCGACGGTCTCGGTCGACTCCAGCAGCATTTTCTTCCTGTATCTTGCCGACAACGAGGACTCCCACGGCGTTTTGACCGTTACGAATTCCCAGATCGACACCGTCTACGGCGGCGCGAGCGGCATGACAGCCGACCTCAGCGGCGGAAACTACATTACGAACGTGTATGCCGAAGGAAACGGCGCGTCGATCATCCTTGGCGATACCACTACGGTCGGCACGTACATGGCAGGAATTTCCTACCCGGGCGGCGAGCTGGAAACGCTCGTCTTCAACGGCGACATCAATGCCGAGACCCTGATCCTCGGCGGCGAAAACGGAACCATCGGCAACATCAAAGCCCACATCACCGGCGGCGGGGCGGATACGCTCCTGATCGGCGGCGAAGATACCGTTACCGGCAACGTGAAAGTGGAACTGTCCGGCGGCACGTTCAGGAAAATCGCCTTTGGCGATGGGATCGAGGGCGAGGTCGACGTGACCCTGTCCGGCGGCACGGTGGCCCCGGTCAACGGCACGTTCTACGGCCTCGTCTACGGCGCGGTCATACCCGGCACGCTCGATGCCGGGAACACCGACGGCAAACTGAGAGTCACCGGCAACGCGAAAGTCTCCGCCGTGACCGGTTTTTCTTCCCTGCTGGTCTTGGGCGGCACGCTGAACGTGTCGGACGGTGACACGAAGTCCGAGACGAATTCCTGGAATACGATCGAAGTCAGCGGCGACATCCACAACCGCCGCGCCATCAATGCCGGCGGCATCTTCGCGGAAGACCTCGTAAACTACGGCCTCATCGGCACGAAGCGCGACCTGGAGTCGGATCCCGGCATCGAACTGAGCGATGACCTCGACAACGAGGGGTACATCAAGACCAGCCGCTTGACGGTCGGAGGCGATTTCTTCAACTCCGGCAAGATCACCGCCACAGGCGACATCACGGTCAACGGCATGTTCACGAACTGGGGCGAGATTTACGTCCGCGGCGCTTTCGACGCGCTGGGCGGGTTCACCCAGAACGGCAGCCTGACCCTGAACGACACGGACCTGGAGAATTCCGGGTTCATCAACGTCGGCAGGCTCAGCGGCGTCAACAATCTGTGGACCGCCTATCTGTGCGTGACCGGCGGCGCCGAAATCAGCGGCAACATCGAGATCGCCGCCGGCGCGGACGTTTCGTTCACGAACAGAGGCGTCGACCTCGACATCTATCCCGATCTTCACAATGCGCTTGAGCTCGGCGGAAGCATCTCCCTGTACGACACATCCACCCTGACCGTATCCGGCAGGCTCACCACGAGCGGCAGGAAGACGATCACGATCAACGCCGGCGGCCTGATCGGCTCCAACGAGATCGTGCGCGCCGAGGGCGGCCTAGACGAATGGACGATCGTCTGGGGCGACGGGGCGTATCAGAACGATTACGACGTCGTCAGGACCGACACGTCCATCACGCTCCGCTCCCGGACCAACCCGGGGCAGGCAGGCGGGGAGGGGTCCGGAGCCGAACAAACGATGGTGGGAACGTCCATCTACGGACTCGCCCCGGAGTACATCTCAAACGAGGACCTGTACCTAACCATTTCCGACACGGTCCAGACATCCGGCGCGACGTTCCTCGCCGGGGACAGTCAAGACAACGTGATGAACGGCAATATCTACGCCGTGATCAGCGGCAGCACGCTTCGCGACACGAAACTCGGCGCCGGAAGCTTCGGCATCGACGAAACGAACCCGATCGATGTGGACATCACGGTCGTGAATTCCCGGCTCACCGCTTTCTACGGCATCCAGACCATCCCGGACAACGACGATCCGGCACGGCGCCAGGACATCAACGCGAACATCAGCATCAAGCTCTACGATTCCATCGTCGGCGGCACGTTCACAGTCCTGAACACCAACAATGAGCACTGGAACGGCAACGGCGCCACGCTGCTTCAGACCTATTTCTCGGCCGGCAGCATCACCGTGGAGATCGGCAACACCTACATCTCGAACGAACTTCGCGTCGGCGGATCCCTCGAACTCGGCGCCAAGGCTTTCCAGGCGTTCAATGTGCCGAACACCCTTCATATCGTGGCGACCGAAAACGGCTCCGTGTCGACGGCGAACTATATCCTTGAATGGGACACCATCATCGTCGACGCGTCCGCACAGCTGCAAGTCAATACCATCCAGTCCACCACGCTTTTCATCGGTTCCGACGGCGCCCTGGACAACGGAGGCACGCTGCCGCAGATCATGATCAACCTGTCCGGTTACAAGGGCGGCACGCACAAGGTGATCTCCGCCAGCGGCAGGATTTACACGGATGAGAACCTGAGCAACATCTCGGTCATCGGCGACGGCGATCCGACGGGCAGCTACATGCTGGTGTACGACGCCACCATCAACGGGGACGGCACGGTCGACCCGAATTCGCTGAGGGGGATCTCTGTCTTCGACCGGTCGGACGACATGTATGTGAACACCAGTTACTCCTCGAACATCACCGGCATGTTTGTGAACGGGCAGGAGATTATTTTCAATTACAACGCCCACATCGACTTCGACTCCGCCCTGGCCTATGCCGACGAATGGCACGGCTCCATCATCGTGACAGGCGGCGTATACGACTGGCAGGACTTCCACGGCAACAACGTTGAAATCCAGGGCGGCGCCATGTTCCATTCTGTCACTTTGGCGGAAGATGAAAAGGCATGGGACAGTGCGACCGTGAAGATCGCGGGCGAAGCCACCGTCGACAGCATCGACGGCTCCAAGGCCAGCATGGACGAATCCATCCTTGAGATCATGGCAGGCGCCACGGTAGGAGACGTCTCCAACTTTACGGAAGTCAGGATCGAAAAGGGCGCCGAACTGGCGCTGAACAGCATCAGCGATTCCGGCATCGTGCTCCATGCCGACAGCTTGATCCAGGTTGAGACGCTCGACCTTTCCGACGGGCATGTCGTGATCGACGTGACCGGGTATTCCGAAGGCGTGTACACCGTGATCTCCGCGTCCAACGACGTCATCGGCTTCGATGCGGGGAACATCACGCTGATCGGCGACGAAGCGGCCCAGTACAAGGTCATGCTCGTCGACGGTACCGACCTGGTCGTCACGTCCGAACTGCCGGACTATGTTTTCGTCGACTCCATGTGGGAGGGGCTGGACGACGGGACGACCGTCGATGTCGACGCAACGGTCGCCATGATCGGCTTCGACGCGTTTGCTTCTTATGAACTCGCCCGGAACGCGGTTTCCGAAGACGGCATGATCGAAATCGTCGGCGGCGAAGTCAGCTTTGCCTCCGGCTGCGACAAAGACATCACCGTCGATGTCGAGGCGACCATTGTCGGGAATGCCGAGTTCACCAGGGCCATCACGGTCAACGGCACGATCGAATTCGATATCGACTATGCGACCGCGGATTCCGCGCAGTTCACCGGTTTCAGCTTTATCTCCGGCGCTGCGACCTACACGCTGCGCGTCGACTCTCCCGCCGTCGGCACCTATCTGCTCGCGAGCGATGCCGCCGGGTTCGATGGGGCCGTAGAGTTCGACGACTGCATACTGTACGCGGGGGCGGAAGCCGTCGTGATCGGCGATTACACCTACATGCTCGGCATCACGGACAACAACGACCTGGCCCTCGTCATCCGGGAAGATGAGATCCCCGCCGATGTCATCAGCGGATCCATCCTGAACGACTACACCGAATTTGTCAGCCGCGGACAAATCTACGTAAACACTCAGATCTTCGGGACCGGCGGCCTGTATCTCTGCAATGGCGGCATAGCCATCGACACCGAGGCCACTGGCTACGATTATGATAGTTTTTACGATCCCGACATGACCATGATCCGGGAACCTGCATCCATCTATGTCGAAGAAGGCGCCCTTGCCAGCAATACCACCCTCTATTCCAGCGCATTGCTCATGATCGATGGCGGGACTGCCAGGGGCGTCACCGTCAGCTCGGGCGGGAGTGCGTATCTCAACTATGGCGGCATTGTCGAGGACGCGACGCTTTATGACACGATGGGCGCCTACTCCGGCACGGTGTCCCAGGTCACGATCCACAAAAACGGTTTCCTGGATGTTTACAGTGCTTCCGCAGTCGACATAACGGTTTCCAGCGGCGGCATCATCAGAATCGCAAACGACGGCAAGGCAACGGGACAAATGACATTTGAAAACGGTGCCGTCGTTTCCGTTAATTCGGGCGCGATCTTCGATTTCGATCTCACCCGGACGGCGCCGGGCGCCGCGGCGCTTGTGAACGACCTTTCGCTTGTCCGTGGAGTGCCGATCTACACGCTTACGGTCGACGGCACGCAGGAAGACGGTATGTACTCGCTCGCGGGCGGTGCGTCAGGATTCAACAGCTTGATCAGGGTCGTGGGCACGGATGGAACGTCTCTCGGCAGACTTACGGTCGGAAATTCTGTTACGATCGCCGACGTCGAATACACGCTGAATCTCTCGGGCGGCGATCTGTCCGTAACCGTTTCGGGGAATATCGGCACACCGACCATTGTCAGCGGGCTTATCCTCACGAATGAAACCCGGACCATCTATGACGGCGAAATCTACGAAGATACCAGGATTTCCTCCGGCGGCCAGCTCAATGTCTCGGAAAGCGGCATCGCAAGCGATACCACCGTGTACCAGTATGGATATCTGGATGTCTCCCAGGGCGGCATTGCTTCCAATACAGTCACCATCGGCTGGGGGGCGACAGTCCATGTTGCTCCAGGCGGCTCTGCGCTGGATACCACGGCCACCAGCGGCGGCAAGGTCGAGATCGAGGGATACGCCAGCTCCCTGGAAGCGAATGGATACTGCTACCTCTACGTCTCCAGCGGCGGCGTGCTGGAAGATGCCAGCATCAACGACGGATATATCACTGTTTCGAGCGGCGGTATGGCGACCGGCCTCAACATCAATGATTATGCCGATTTCTACTTCGATGTCGCGCCGGACACTTATGTGCAGGGGACGTGCTACGGCAAAGCTTTCGAACTGAAAGACGCCTACATTTCCGGCGTCTCGGTCATAGATGGCGGACTGAACGTTTCCAACGGCGGCGTGGCGGAGGACCTTTTCAGCGAGTGCGGCTGGATCGTTGCAGCTGACGGCGGGACGGTCTCCAACATCATCAACTCCGGAGTGCTGATCGCCGATGCGCACGGGACAGTCAACAACGCGACGCTTGAAGAGGGTGGATTCCTGGCCGTCTATGCCAGCGGTACGGCGAACAACATAACTGTCTCAAGCGGCGGCGAACTGAATATCTCCGGCGGCAAGGCCACCGGAAAAATGACTTTTGATCCGGGAGCAGTCGTTTCCGCTTACGAGGGCGCGATCATCGACTTCGACCTGACCGGTGCGGCGCCTGGCGAGGATGCGTTTGTGAACGACCTTTCGATCGTTCAGGGGACGCCGGACTACACGCTCACGATCGACGGCATGCAGGAATACGGAACGTACTTGCTCGCGGGCGGCGCGGCCGGATTCGACGGCACGATCACGGTCATAGGCACGGACGGAGCGACTTGCGGCACGCTCACCACCGGCGTGGGAACGTCAATCGGCGGCGGCTTCTATACCCTTGCCCTTACGAACAACAATGACCTCGTATTGACTATCTGGGCTTCCGAACCGCCCCCGACGCGTCCCGACATCGTGTATGTGAACAGCGATTGGGCGAGCCTCTCTCCCGGAACGTTTGTCGTCGTCAACGGAGGTTATGGCGCCACGGTCGGCTGTGATGCTTTTGCAGATTTTGCGCCCGCGGCCCTTGCCGTCGCCGAGGACGGCGTGGTGAGAGTCGTCGGCGGAGAGATTTCCCTTGCCGACGGCTATGACAGGACGATCATCGTCGATCCCGGGGCGACCGTCGTCGGCAAGGCGTCGTTCGACAAGCCTATCACGGTCAACGGCACGATCGCGTTTGACACGGCTATCGCGACCGCGGAATCTCCTCAGTTCAGCGGTTTCAGCTTTGTCTCCGGCGCTGCGACCTACACACTGAACGTTTCCGCGCTGTACGCCGGCACTTATCTGCTCGCGAGCGATGCCGCCGCGTTCGACGGGGCCGTTGTGTTCGGGGGATACATGCTGTATGCGGGGTCGGAAGCCGTCGTGATCGGCGATTACACCTGCATGCTCCGCATCACGGACAACAACGATCTGTTCCTGTTCATCAAAGATTATGGCAGTCCGTCGACTACCAGCGGGCTTATACTCACAGACGAGAGCCGGACCGTCTGTCCCGGCGAGATTTATGAAGATACCACAGTCAATTCCGGCGGTCTGTTGAATATTATCTCTGGCGGCATGGCTAACAATACCACTGTCAACTTCGATGGCCGTGTGTTTGTTTCCAACGGCGGCATGTTCAATATCGCAGATGTCAATCACAGCGGATGGATTTATGTGTATGATAATGGCGAGGTCAATGAGGTGTCTGTCAATGCCGGCGGCAGGGTCTATGTCTTCAGCGGCGGCATGTCTGAAGATACCGAGCTTACTGGCAATTATGGCACTGCCGCCCTCCTTGATGCTTACGACGGAGGAGTAGCAAACAACACCATACTCAACCTCAATGGCTTCCTGACTGTTCTATCCGGCGGTCAGGCAAACAACACCACGATCAACGGCGGGGGATTGGCCACACCATGCGGCGGCATGATGAACAACACCGTACTCTACGGAGGCACTCTTTCCATTGAAAACAATGGCGAGGCAAACAATACGGAAGTCTACGGCGGTGAGATCCTTGTTTCCGACGGCGGGACTGCAAACAGTACCATCGTCAATGAGGGATCCCTCTCCCTCGGTTATGGCGGGACTGCGAACGACACGGAAATCAACGGCGGTGAGGTGCATGTTAACGAGGGTGCCACGGCGAATAACACGACCATCTATGATGGATGTTTTACCCTTGATTGCGGCGGGACTGCGAACGATACGGAAATCAACGGAGGCGAGTTCTTTGTTAACGATAAAGCCACGGCGAATAACACCGCCATCCATGATGGATGTTTTACCCTTGATTGCGGCGGGACTGCGAACGACACGGAAATCGACGGCGGTTACGTTTATGTTTACGATGGTGCCACGGCGAATAACACCACCATCTGCGGGGGATTTTTTACCATTGATTATGGCGGAACTGCGAATGACACGGAAGTCAACGGCGGTGAGGTCAGGATTTACGATGGTGCCACGGCAATCAACATCGCGGTCTATGATGGATCCCTTTCGATTGATGGCGGTTTGGCAGAAGGAGTTGTGCTCAATGCCGGTTTTATGGATGTTTATTTCGGCGGGACCGCTTCTGACATCTACGATACGGGAGGATTCATTTGTGTTTCCAATAACGGCGTCGTCAATGATATAACAGTCACTTCCTGGGGACAAATCAACGTTGATTCCGGTGGCACAGTGATCGAAGCGACAGTTTCCGATGGAGCCTATTTCTGTTTGTATGGAGGAGGGACGGCAACTTCAATCGACATCGAAAGTGGAGCATATTTTGATTTGACACTGGCGCCTGAGACCTATTTTTACGGGACGTACAACGGAAGCGCCATAGAAGTCGAAGATGGATATGTATCCGAATATAGTATCCATGATTACGGGATGCTCACTATCCTCAGCGGCGGTCGGGCCGACTCTGTTTCGGTTGGAAATGGCAATCTTTATGTCTCCTCCGGCGGCACGGCTTTCAACATTGATTGGACACCATGTGAAGGATTCATCTCCATTGAGGATGGCGCTTATGTCACCTTTGCCAGCGAGTATTCCGGAGTATATTACGGTTCCAACAACCAGCTCCTTTCCCATGCCCAGACCATGAGCGATATAACGGTGCAGGACGGAGCTTCGATGGAAGTCCTGTCCGGCGGCGTCGCATCCGATATCGAAGCATATGGCTCTGTGCGGGTGAGAAGTGATGGTGCCGCTTACAATGTGAACGTACACAACTGGGGCTATCTTACCGTATACAACGGCGGTATTGTTCATGGCGCCAGAACAAGCACCGCCCATATCGTAGTTTCCAACGGCGGTATCGCAAATGACACGATACTTGACGGAACTGAAAGAAATGGACATGGACAACTATGGGTTTCCAGCGGTGGCACGGCCAGTAACACAGTCATGAACAATCTCGGAATGGTCAATGTCCTCGACTGCGGCACAGCGGATAACGTCACAGTAAACGTCGGGGCCTGGCTTGAGGTCTTTAGCGGTGGTACGGCAACTGCCGTCAAGGAAAATGGCGGACAAGTCGGTTTTTATGATGACACCACGGTGATATTTGTGTCCAATTCGTTCTCCGGACTGCTTATTTCCAATTCGGTTGCCACCGTTCATTCCGGTACCACGGCAAACTACAACTCGGCTACTTCAGGTTTCTTTGAGGTGTTTAGCGGTGGTATTGCTAATTTCACCACGGCTAACACCAGTGGCGGCGTCAGAATTGAAAGCGGCGGCACGGCGAACAATACCACGGTCAACTCCAGCGGCTACGCATATGTTTATGATGGCGGAACCTTGAACAATGCCATAGTTAAGTTTGATGGAAAGCTTCTCGTCTTTGAAGGCGGCAAAATGACCGGACAGATGACGTTCGAAAACGGAGCGGTCGTTTCCGCTTATGACGGATCCATTCTCGACTTCGACCTGACCCGGACGACGCCGGACAAGGAGGCGTTTGTGAACGACCTCTCGATCGTTCAGGGGACGCCGATCTACACGCTCACGGTCGACGGCACGCAGGAAGACGGCACGTACTGGCTCGCGGGCGGCGCGGTCGGATTCGATGGCACGATCACGGTCATAGGCGCGGACGGCTGGGATCTCGGCGACATGACGGTCGGAACTTCTGTCGAGATTGCAGATGTAGAATACACGCTGAACCTTTCGGACGGCGAGCTGTCCGTAACCGTCGATACAGGCGCCGCGCAACCGATCGTGATCAGCGATAGGTATATTTCGTCGGAATTCCAATCCGTCTATGCCGGCGAGATATATGAAAACACTACGGTCAGTGATTTCGGTTCTCTCGAGGTGCTAAGCGGTGGTACGGCGAACAACACTTACCTTGCCTACTACGGAACACTGGAAGTCTCCAGCGGCGGCTTCGCGAACAGTACCACGGTCGACTATCTGGGCATTTTCTCCGTCTCCAGCGGCGGAACGGCGAACGACACCACGGTCAATTCCAGCGGCATGGTTTATGTCTCCAGCGGCGGCAAGCTCACCGGAAAGATGACTTTTGAGCCGGGCGCTGTAGTTTCTGCTACTTCGCGCGCGATCTTCGATTTCGACCTGACCCGAACGACACCGGGCGCGGAGGCGCTTGTGAACGACCTTTCAATCGTTCATGGGAGGCCGATCTACACGCTCACGGTCAACGGCACGCAGGAAGACGGCACGTACTTGCTCGCGGGCGGCGCGGCCGGATTCAACAGCACGATCACGGTCTTTGGCACGAACGGAGCGACTTGCGGCACGCTCACCACCGGCGTGGGAACGTCAATCGGCGGCGGCTTCTATACCCTTGCCCTTACGAACAACAATGACCTCGTATTGACTATCTGGGCTTCCGAACCGCCCCCGACGCGTCCCGACATCGTGTATGTGAACAGCGATTGGGCGAGCCTCTCTCCCGGAACGTTTGTCGTCGTCAACGGAGGTTATGGCGCCACGGTCGGCTGTGATGCTTTTGCAGATTTTGCGCCCGCGGCCCTTGCCGTCGCCGAGGACGGCGTGGTGAGAGTCGTCGGCGGAGAGATTTCCCTTGCCGACGGCTATGACAGGACGATCATCGTCGATCCCGGGGCGACCGTCGTCGGCAAGGCATCGTTCGACAAGCCTATCACGGTCAACGGCACGATCGCGTTTGACACGGCTATCGCGACCGCGGAATCTCCTCAGTTCAGCGGTTTCTCCAACATCTCCGGTTCGGCATCCTATACGCTGTCCGCTTATGGCTCCTCGGGCACTTATCTGCTCGCAGGCGATGCCGCCGGGTTCAACAGCAGCATCATGTTCGGCGATTGTATACTCACGGTCGGAGCCGGAGCCGTCCTGATAGGAGATTATGTCTATTCGCTCAATATGACCGGGAATGTCCTGGCACTGACTATTTCGGAGTATATGCCGCAGCCTGTTGACCTGATGCCTCCGACCGTGTCGAACATCCGGGCGAACACCACAGCCCTGACCAACCAGTCCGTGACCGTGACGGCGGACTTCGCCGATGACGTTGGGCTGGCATCCGCGCTCTACCGCATCGGGGACGGCGGCTGGATCCGATATGCTGGCGGCGTCACGGTCTCCGATAATGCGACGGTCTACTTCAAGGCGGTTGATACCGCCGGGAACGAATCCGAGATCGCCAGCTATGTCGTCAGCAATATCGATATGGTCTCCCCGACCGCCCCGACCGCTGCCGCTGACATCACGGAAACGACGAAACAGGATGTCACCGTCACCGCTTCGTTCAGCAGCGATTCCGCCATCCGGGAATACTCCCTGGACGGCAGGAACTGGCTTGCCTACACAGGCCCCATCACCTTTGCGGAAAACGGGACGGTCTATTTCCGCGGCACGGACGCCGCAGGCAATATTTCCCGTATCACGGATTACGCGGTCAACAACATCGACAAGACGATCCGCCCCGACTTCAGCGTGTCCGGCTTCACCGTCCCGGCGGCTTTCACTGCCGGCGAGACTGTCACGTTCAGCTGGAACCTGACGAACAGCGGCGACCAGCCGGAAATTGTACGCCAGTATGTCTATGTGGTCGACGCCGACAATCCGGAACGCAGGACGCTCCTGAAGTCCGTCTATCTGACGGAAGCGCCCGCTGCCGGCGAAACCGTCGCACAGACGGCTGAACTGGCCTGGAGCGATACGCTGGGATACGACAACTCCCTGTTCCAGGTCGTCGTCGAGGCCGCGAACGAAGTCACAGCTGACAACAATACGGCCGTTTCCGGGAAGCAGTATCATTTCGAGCGGAAACTCAGCATCGAAAAACTCTCCGGCAACATCACCGAAAACGCCGGGAGGCTCCGCCTGATCGCTAAGCGGACCGGTTCCCCCGATGCGGCCCTGACCGCCAATATCGTGCTGAACGATTCCACCGGACTGGTCTCCGTGCCGGAGACCGTGACGTTTGCCGCCGGCGAGTCGGAAAAGGTCTTCTACCTGACCGTCGGGGACAACGACGAATTCCAGGGCGACCGGGAGATCCAGGTCGGCCTGCAGGCGCAGGGATACGAGGGCTATTCGCAGGTTGTGACGCTTGCCGACGACGAGCTGCCGTCCCTGTCTTTCGAGATCGCCGCCGATGAAGTGACCGAGGGGGAAACGTTCGCAGCATTCGGCAAGGTCAAGCTGGACCATGCGCTGGACCATGACCTCCGGGTCAGGATCGCCTACGACAAGAACCAGCTGTCCGGCATCCCGGATTTCGTGGTAATCAAGGCGGGCGACACCGAATCCGCATTCGGGCTGACAGTCATCGACGACGCCGCATCCGAAATCGACAAGGCCGTGAAGCTGACCGCGTCCGCGGACGGCGTGAGCAGCGGCAGCGTATCGCTGCTCGTGAAGGACAACGATGTCCCGTCCATCGCGTTCACCGTGGACAAGACGGTCGTTTCCGAAAACGCCGGAGCATATGCGCTGGTCGGCACGATCACCCGCACCGACGACTCCGTGAACTATGTGAAAGTCAAATTCACGGACGTCGACCAATCCGGGCTGATCCTGCCCGACACCGTCACGCTCGGCACCGGCGCGAAGTCCGTCAACTTCTACATCGGCATCGTGGACAACGCGCTGGTCGACGGCGACCGGACCGCGACCGTGAAGGCGAGCATCTACATCGACAGCTGCGGCTGCACCGTGCTGCCCTTGTCCGAGGAAACGCAGGTCAGCTTCACCATCCTGGACAATGACGGCGAAGCGCTCGGTTTGTCGTTCGACAGGGCGAACGTCGCGGAAAACACCACCGGCGCCGCCAGGCTCACCATCACACGCAACACCATCGACGGCGATGCGATGACCGTCAATCTGAGCGTCTCCGGGACTTCCCTGCTGGAACTTCCCGAGAGCGTCCAGTTCGAGGCGGGCCAGACTTCCGTCACCATCGACGTGAACACGCTCACGGACGGCGTCAACACCGGCAACCAGATGGCTGTCGTCACCGCCACCGCCGACGGATACGCCAGCGCCGCCGGATACCTCAACATCTCCGACGTCGACCTGCCGGACTTCTCCATTTCCCGCGTCGCCCTCGACGAAACGCCTGCGTACGCCGGCAAGGCCACGCTCGTGAACCTCACGCTGGAGAACAACGGATTCCAGTCGTACTCCGGCAAAGTCGACGTGAAGCTCAGCCTGTCTGACGGCACGTCCCTCGGCACCTACAAGGTAAACGGCCCGTTCGAAGCGGGCGAAAGCAGACAGGTCGGGTTCTACGTGAACATGCCCGAGATCGCCGGGAAGCAGACCATCCTTGCCGAAGTCGACCCGGACAACCTGATCTCCGAGCTGAACGACGGCAACAACACCGCCGTCTCCTCGTCGTTCGACATCAAGCTGGACTATCTTGTCTCCGTCGAGACCGAGCCTGAAATCATCTTCACGAAGGAGCCCATCACGGTCACCGGGACCACGAAGCGCCTCGACGGGACCGCCATCGGCAACATGGACGTGGAAGTGCTCCTGAAAGCCGCGACCGGAGAAAAGCTCCTGAAGACCACCAGCGACGCGGACGGCAACTACTCCCTCACCGTCGACACCACCGACCTCTACGCGGGCAGCTACGCCGTCTACGCCGGAAACCTCGGCAGCTACGGCGAGGCGCAGGACCTCGTGGAGATCGCAGGCATGAAGCTCAAGAACACCGGCACGATCACCTGGGACATCGAAAACCTGACGACTGCAGAGGGCAGCTTCACGATTTCCAACCTCAGCGGCGTCGCGCTCAGCGGCGTGACGGTCCGCGCAGTGAACGCGCCCGACAACTTCGTCTTTACGGTCGACGGACCTGCCGACCTCGACGCGAACGGCAGCCTGATCGTGAACTACACCGTCACCGCCGACGGCGAGACCGAGGGCGGCGGCTACGAACTTACCCGAGGCTGGCAGAAGATCGACTTCGTCGCCGAGTCCGACGAGGGCGTTTCGACCTCATTCAGCGGGTATTTCTACTCCAATCCGCAGACAGCAGTGCTGACTCTCAGCGAATCGAAGGACGTCCGGACGCTCTTCTCCGGCGGCGAATACTACTGCGAATTCCAGATCACGAACACCGGTTTCGGAGACACCGGAGCCGTCACGCTTTACGTGCCGGAAAATAACCTGGTAAAACTCATCTCCAATCCCGAGATCGAAAATCTCGCCTATGGAGAAAGCGCCACGGTCACGCTCAAGATCAACCCGGCTGCGCTCGGCGAAAGCCTCGCCCTGAACGCGCCGTATGCCGGCAGCCTCGGCATCATCGCCGAGCACGCCGATACCGCGACCTTTGCGTTCGACTACACGTTCGTTTCCAACAACAAGGGCAACATCTCCATCACCATGACCGATGACTGGACCTATTACGCCGCGGAACAGCCGATGCTCTCCGGCGCAAAGGTCGGCGTTTATAATGCCTATACCAACAAACTTGTCGCGACCGCGTATTCCGATGAAAACGGCGTCGTGAACTTCACGGACCTTGACGAGGGCAAGTATCTTCTCAAGTATTCCGCCGACGGTCACAACAACGCGCAGGAAGTCGTGACGGTCCACGGCGGCGAAACGCTCGAACGTGACACGTACCTTCAGGTCTCCACCGTGAATTACACGTGGGAAGTCCGCAGGGTCGAACTGACCGATACTTATGAAATGGTCCTTTCCACCGAGTTCCAAACCCATGTCCCGGCGCCGGTCGTCATCATCACCGGCCCCGACGAACTGCCGGAACTCGCCTATGGCGAAAGCACCCTCATGAACTTCACCGTGACCAACCACGGCCTCATTGCAGCGCAAGACTTCATATTCGAACTGCCTGAGATCGGATACGGCTACACCTGGCGAGTCCTCAATGACGAGGCTGTCGACATCGGACCGAATTGCGCCATTAACGTTACGGTCCTGCTTGAGCGTGAGGGGACCCCGGAAGAGGAGATCGAAATGGACGGGTCCTATGTTGTTGACGGCATCAAGTACGTCAAGAAGGATTTCGACGGCAATGTGCTGCCGCAGTCCGACACAACGACCGACAGCTACACCTACGGATATGACAGTGATGGCGCAGTTGTGTCTTTTTCCCAGACAATCGGCGGCGTGACGGTCGATTATCTCTATGACAACGAGGGACGCATCACGTCCGCGACATCTTCCGACGGAAGCATCGCCGTCTGGTCGTACGATGAATTCGGCAACGTGGCGAGCATTGATGTGAACGGACAGGTCTCCACCTATGAATACAGCGGGGACGGACAACTGTTGACCGGTTATGTCGATGAACGCGGCAACGTCTATGATTACACCTACGACGATGCCGGGAACCAGAACAGCATCACCGTCAACAACAATACGACGACCTACACGCACGATGCGAACGGCAATGTCACTTCCGTTACCAATTCCGCAGGCGAAACGACGTTCTACGAATACAATGACAACGGCGACTTGACGAAGTTCACAGATACGAACGGCAATGTCACGGCTTTCACCTATAACGGCGATTCCATGCCGTTGCAGATCCTCTATGCCGACGGGACGAGCGAAAGCTATTCCTACGACGCCGACGGGAACCTGACCGGCTGGACCGGACGTGCCGGCCAGACCGCCGCATACTCCTACGATGCTGACGGTAATCTGGTCTCGACCTCCTATTCCGATGGCACTGTCCAGTCTTTTGCTTATGGCGCTGACGGTGCGCTGATCTCCGCCAACGATATCACGTTCACGTACAACGATAGCGGATGGCTGGACGGGCTTGTCTTTGCCGACGGCAGGGCGGTGAACTACACCTATACCGCGGACGGTCTGTTCTCCGGATACTCCGATGAACTCGGCCATGCCGTGAACTACACTTATACGGACAACGGGCTGTATGACCGCCTGACCGACGAATCCGGCAATCTCATCGTCGACTACGATTACAATTCGACCGGATACCTTGTCAAGGAGACCAAAGGAAACGGCACATTCACGGAATATGCCTACGATGCGTTCGGACAGGTCACGGCGATCGAAACCCGCACCGAGGCTGGTGACCTTGTTTCCTATGCCCGGTATGCGTATGATTCCATGGGACGGCGTACCGCGATGGAGACGCAGGACGGCGTGTGGGCGTATGCCTATGATGTGAAAGACCAGCTCATTGGGGCTGTCTTTACCGCCAAGTCGGGGCAGGTCACGCAGGAGCTTTCCTACGAGTACGACGCGATGGGCAACAGGACGAAAGTCACCGAAAACGGCGTCTCGACCACTTATATTTACAACAACCTGAACCAGATCGTCAGCGCCAATGGCTTCAACTACCGTTACGACGCCAACGGAAACCTGCTCGAGGACGAAAAACGCATCTACACCTGGACCGCGGACAACCGCGTCGCATCCGAGACGCTCAAGTCCTCCGGGCAGGTCTGGGAATACGGTTACGATGCGCTCGGCAACCGCGTCAGCTCCAGGACGAACGGCGTTACCACCACGTGGACAGTGGACACCAACGGAAACGTCGTCGCGGAATACGTGGACGGTGTCTGGAACCGTCTCTACTATCAGGGCAATCTGCTTGCTGGATTTGCCGATAAGGACGGAGAGTTCTATTATTTCAACGCTGATGCCCTCGGGACCACGCTTTCTGTGACCGGAAACGACGGTGCCGCGGTCAACACCTACAGTTACGACCCGTTCGGAAATATCATCGACAGTACGGAGGAGGTCGGCAACGACTTCACGTACATCGGCGGCTACGGCCTGATGCGGAACGACTCCGGCACGTACTATGCCCGCGCGCGCAATTACGATCCGGAAACCGGTCGCTGGATCTCCCCCGACCCGGTCGGTATCGACGGCGGGGAGAATCTGTATGAATACTGCAACAATAATCCCAATAATTATCTCGACATCAACGGCAACAGTGTCGTCGGCGACGTTCCTATCTACTTCAGGCTGGATGGAGCGACCGGACATGTGATGATGTCTGTAAACGGGCATTATCTCAGCAAACAGATAGATGGGGACGATCAGGATACGGAAGACAAATTCAACAATTATCTTAACCGTTCGGATCGTGTCATGTCTGGCGTCAAAATCTATGCGGACGGGGCAATGAAAGCACGCATGGCACGCAGAATCGACGTATTGAATACTCTTGATCTGCATTTTTTGTATGGTGCCCCTTATCTTCCCATAAATGGAAGAGCTCCCGGTTGGATTTGCACCAGGGAGGTTGAGGATGTCCTTAACTATGGCGGATACTCTGTTCCCGATGTATGGGCTCCATTGGAGCTGGAGAAATTCCTGCTGTCTCCCGGTTTCCAGGAGCAGCAGGCGAAGCAGTATTTCACCGTGAATGGTATCCCGTCTTACAAGCAGACGCATTATGGATACAGGAGCAATGGGGCGGAACATGCAGAAGGGAAAATAAGCTACGGGGTAGTTTCAAATCCTTTTGGCTTTTATATTCCCATTAAAGTAGGAGGGGTCATCCCTGTAAAGCTGCCAATAGGCGGACCGGTCTATGGTTCTTTGTTGAGCGACTATTCTTTTGCAATCAACGATGCCCCCACCGCGGATGCGTCCGCCACTGCATCACGCCAAAGATATAGTGCGTCGGGAATTGTGCTGAATGGTTCCAAGTCCCATGACAACGGTGGAATCCAAGAGGATCCCGGAGAAATCGTCACCTATTACTGGTACAAGTGGTCCGAAGTCGATGATAAAGAGCTCACATTGTATACGTCAGGCCATTATATTACCATTTGTAACGGAAAACAAAGAGGTGAAGCTGTTCCCGCTGTCCTGAAGACAACAATCACCACAAAGAAGAACGACTGGGTGCTGATCGGCACGACCCAGGAAAAGACTCTCAGTGTGTACCAGAAAGCCAATACGACGGTGACTTATGGCTTGAGAGTGGTCGATAACGATAGAGACTACAATCAGAACGGCGTACAGAGGTCAGGCGCGTATGAGTGGTATGACACGATCTCCGTGACCACCTATACTGATTCGAGTGGCGGACAGCCGAATTACGTTCCTGGAAGAGGAATTGGAGGCGGCGGCATCTGGTGGGGAGACTGGGACCTGTATCTTCCGTCCATTTTCTCGTCCGGTGAGCATTGCTACACCTACTTCAAGCCCGACAGCGCGTCCGCGACTCCGGACGGCGGTCTGATGACCTATGCCACGGTGGTGTCCGATTCCGAGGGGGACGGCGAGCCGGAAAGCATCTGCGCGCACGTGCGAGTCGAGTTCAAGCAGACCGCGGTCATGAGCCGCGAGGGCTTCGAGGGGACGCTGACGCTGACGAACGAAGCCCCGACCGAGATGACCAACATCACGTTCACGGCGACGGTCCTGAACAGCGCTGGTGAAGACGTGAGCAACCTCTTCGAGATCGCGTACAACGGCGCCGACGGATTCAGCATCACGCAGGACGGCGGTGTGACGGAGTACGGTCTCGGCAACAATGAGGTCGGAACATTCACGATCCTGTATGTGCCCGGCCGCTACACCGCGACCGAGGGCCCCGAGGACTACCAGTTCACCGGCACGCTCAGCTACACGGATTCCCTGGTTGGCGACGTCGAGATCGACATGACGCCTGTCACGCTGACGGTCAATCCGTCGCCGTCGCTTCAGCTTCACTATTTCGTGGAACGCGACGTGTATGCGGACGATCCTTTCACAAGCGCGATCGAGAAATCGGTCCCGGCGGAAATCTCCGTGCTGGTGGTGAACGCGGGCAAGGGCGACGCGCGCAACTTCTCGCTGTCCGGCCTGACGCCCGAGATCGTGGAGAACGAAAAGGGCCTGCTGCTGAATTACACGATGGCGGATGCCGCGATGAACGGCAAGAAGAACGACAACGGCATCGTGGACGTGAACTTCGGCACGATCGCCCCCGATTCCAGCGCAGTGGCGCAGTGGTGGTACACGACTAACATCCAGGGGCATTACTCCGACTACAGCGTGGACTTCCGGCAGATGGACTACAGCTATGTCGACCTGTACGGGAACGTGCGCTACGTGCCCGCCGCGGGCCGCGAAGACGTGAGCCTGATCGAAAGCGCAGACATCCATGAACTCACCCGCAGCGTGCAGTGCGGCGACGACGAACTGCCCGACTTCCTGGTGGACGACCTGCCGGACCTGGACGATATGGCGGACACGCTCTACCTTTCCACGGGCGCGGTCGAGGATGTAAACGCGGTATTCGAAGCCGTGAGCAGCGGCAGATTCGGTTCGACCGATGTCACGATCACGCTGACGGCGGACTTCGAGGAAGGCTGGAACTATCTGCGCATCCTCGACCCGGGCAACGGCGACTACGAACTCACCGGAATCGTCCGCGACGGCGAAGCATTGAACGTGCGCAACTTCTGGCAGACCGACCGCTACTATGTGGATGAGATCGGCGTGAAGTATGAAAACCGCCTGCACCTGCTGGACCATGCGGATGCCGCCGGGACGGTGGAATACACCCTGACCTACACGGCGCGCGACAAAGACCCGCTGGCCGTGAGCTCCATCTCCGGTCCGGAAGCCGTCATGAAAGACGCTGTCGAATCCGTGATGGTGACGTTCAACAAGGCAGTCAACGCATCCAGTTTCACCTGGGCCGACCTCGACCTGTTCTGCCAGGGCAACCTCGCCAACAACCTGATCTCGGAATCCGTGACCATCACGCAGATCGACGACAAGACGTTCGAGATCGGCAATCTCGGCGCGGTCACGGATTCGGACGGGTACTACCAGCTGATCGTCCGCACGGACGGCATCACGGACCAGGTGGGCAATTCCGGTTCCGACGGCGCCGCGCTGACCTGGACGATGGCGGCGGCGGTCCCCGCGGTGAAGAGCATCGAGGGCATCGACGACCTCATGAACGGCAAGGTGGATTCGGTCGAGATCGTGTTCTCCGCTGCCGTGGATGCATCCACATTGACGCCCGCGGTCTTCCTGGTCAACGGCGAGACTTCCGGAAACCTGGTCATCACGCCGGTGGAGGCCTCTCACACGCGGTTCACACTGAGCGGCATTTCCGGGTTGCTGGCAGAGGGGGACAATGTGCTGGAAATCGACCTGACCCGGGTCACCGGCGTCAACGGAAACAACGGATTGCAGGCTTTCTGCCGGGCATGGGCAATCGACATGACTCCGCCTCAGGTGAGCGAACTCTCCGAGAGTTTCGGCACGGCCAGGACCGCCCCGGCGAGCCTCGTTTTCGAGGCGACGGAAGATATCGAGGTCGATCCCGCCTCGTTCGTGCTGAAGAAAGACGGCGCGGCGATCGCGTCCGACAGCCTCCACGTCTCGGTCGAGGGGCGCACGATCACGGTGAGCGGCATTGCCACGGGATCGGACGGCGTTTACGAACTGAGCCTGGACCTTGCCGGAATCACCGACGCGGCGGGCAACGCCGGAAGCGGAACGGCGCTCAAGAGCTGGACCATCGACCGGAGCGCCCCCGCGGGAATATCCGGGTTCTCCCTCGCCGCATTCTGCGACCTCGGCGAATCCGACAGCGACGGCAGGACTTCGACTCGGTCCCTGACTTTGGTTGGCACGCTGCCGGAAAGCGGCCTGCGCGTCCGCATCTATCAGCAGGCCGGGACGAACAGCCGGACGCTTCTGCGCGAACTGACGCCCGAGGGAACCGCCCTTGAGGCGGCGGTCAAGGTCCAGGGCGGTCATTCGACGCTGGTGGCGGAACTGACGGATGCCGCCGGGAACACGTCGGAAACCACCCTTTCGATCTTCGTCGACGAACTCGCGATCGCGGCGGAATTCCAGGAGAAATTCGAAGAGGAACTGAGCAAATCGCCGGAGACGGTCACGGTCAAGCTGTCGGAAGCCGTCGACGGGCTTTCCGCGGCAAACTTCAAGCTGTCCCTCGGCGGGAAAGAGGTCCCGCTGGACGGCGTGAGCGTCATCCGCCTGGACGAGCTGACCTTCGCGGTCACCGGGATCGACGCGTCCGCGAACGGCGAATACACGTTGGAACTTGACCTGAGCGGCGTTTCCAAGACGTCGACCGGGTATGCCGGCGGCGGCACGCAGGCGATCCGCTGGACGGTGAACCATGCGGAACCCCCGGCTGTGGTCTCGACTTCGCTCGACCCGTCCCAGATGCTCGACAGCCTGTCCACGTTCAGCATCGTCTTCTCCGCGCCGATGAACTGCGCCGAGCTCATTTCGACGGGCGCGGTCTCCCATGCGGTGCGGATCGCGGAAGTCGATTCGGCGAACAGCATCGTCCGCTTCATCCCGCTGGACAGTGAAGACTTCCAGTATGTGGAAGAGACTCAGACGCTGATCTGGAACAGCGCGACCGCGCTCACGGACGGCGGACAATACCGTCTGCTGCTGGATACGCAGCTCCTGAAGAGCGCCGACGGCGTCGAACTGGCAGGCGGTTCCGCGGTAACGCAGCTCGCCTACCGGACTTCCGCGGATGCCGCCGTGTCCGTCGCGACCGGCGCGTATGCGGTTCCCGTGTGGTATGACTGGAACGGCGACGGAAAACTCGATCTCATCGTCGGCGAAAGGCCGACGGCGACGGAGGGAAAGATCCGCGTCATGCTCAATGTCGGCACGGCGGAAGCTCCGGCGTTCGGCGATTACACGTATCTGCAGGGCGCATCCGGCGACTGGACGGTCGCAGGCGCGAACTGCCTGGGCGTGGCGCCGCGATTTGCCGACGTCAACGGCGATGGCGCGGACGACCTGGTCTACGGCACCAGCGACGGCCGGATCGAGTACGCGCTGAAGAACGGCGGCGTCTTCGCGACCGGCGCATCGCTCCTCGCGGACGGCGCCGCCATCGACATCGGCAACCGCGCGGTGTTCGATCTCGTGGACTGGAACGGCGACGGCAACCTGGACATCGTTTCCGGCGCCATGGACGGCGGGATCTATCTTTTCGTCAACAACGGCGACTGGACGTTTGCCGCGGCGCAGCAGCTGTCCATTCAGGTCCAAAACGGCTGGTCCGCACCCGCGGTGGCGGATCTGGACGGCGACGGCGACCTGGACATCGTTTCCGGCGACGCCACGGGCAACCTGTACCGCTACCTGAACAACGGTGACGGCACATTCGGCCTCGCGGACGTTTCCGCCGGCGGCAGCCTGCGCAGCCGTCCGTTCATCTGCGACGTCAACGGCGACGGCATCCCCGACATTACCGTCGGCTATGAGGACGGCACGGTCTCCGTCCTGTACGGAGAAAAAGGCAGCGTCGTGACGGAAGACTTCCGCATCAACGCCTCGCCGGTCTTCACAGGAGCCCCGGCCGCATCGGTCGAAGGCTACCAGGCAACGATCACCTGGGAACCCGCCACCGACGATATGGGCGTGAGCGGCTACAAAGTCAAACTGGGCGACACCGTTTACACCACGTCCGATACTTCTCTGACCATCTCGGACCTTGATGTCGGCGCGTATTCCTATCAGGTCTGCGCCTTCGACGAGGCAGGACTGGAAGGCTGGAGTTCGCCCGGCTCGTTCGAGGTCAGGGATGTGACGCCTCCGACGCTCGACGGCGTCCCGTCCGGCAAAGTCTGGAAGAATTCCGTCCGGTTCTCCTGGTCGCCCGCCTCGGACAACATCGCGGTCGCGGGATACCGCATCGAACTGAACGGCCAGACATACGATACCAATCTCACGGTTCATTTCATTTCCGGGCTGGGGCTCGGCGACTACGAGTACAGGGTCGGCGCCATCGACACTTCGGGCCTGATCACCTGGAGCGAAAAGCAGACCTTTACCGTGACGGAACTGGCGGACACGCTGGACCATGTCCTGACGGAAACGGTCCCGACCGCGGACTACGGCCCCGGATGCGTCGCATCCAGCATCGGAATGCTCCTCGGCTACTACGACAAGTACGGCTACTGCGGGTTCGACGTGTCCGACCTGATCGAGGGCGAGATCGCGCTTGAATCGCGTGCCGCCGGAGACGCCCTGCTGAACACGTTCATCGCTTCCGACGAATACTTCACCAGGTTCATCGGCAAATCCGAGTCCGCGGAACGTCCGTACACCCTGACGGACCAGAACGAGCTGAACACCGCCGCATGGGATTCCCTGGCGGATTGGCTCGGCACCGGCCAGAAGTGGCGCGGCAACGAGGATTACGCCACGGCATATTACTACGGGACCATGAATTCCGTGAAGGAATCCCAGGACACGTATACGGTTTCCGGGACGGCTCTGCCCGCGAAATTCGCCGACTTCAAATACGGCCTCGGCCTCTTCGTCGAGTCCGTCAATTACAAGCTGGACGGAGACCTGACCAGGACCGTGAAAGCCGATACCGCCGCCGACGGCACGTTCTCCTTCGCGGACTACGCGGCGGAAATCGACGCCGGCCGCGGCGTCCTGATCTCCCTCGCTTCGCCCGGCAACCTCGGGCACATGGTGCTCGGCTACGGCTACAACGAAGCCACCGGGGAGATCATCTTCGACGACACGTCCTCCGCAGGCCGGAGAATGGCATGGACCGGAACGTACCAGTACGCCGGACACGAATACCATATCCAGTCGGTCACCACGGTCGTGCTGGATACCGCCGGACTGAAAGTCTTCGACAAGACTCCTCCGACGATTTCGCTGGCCGGCGATACCGAGACTCCGCTCCAGTTCGCCTCGCTGACCGCCGAAACGGACGAGGAAGCGGTCATTTCCTACAGCTTGGACAACCAGACCTGGACGGAATATGCCGGCGCGCTCGAAGTCACGGCAAACGCAACGTATTATTTCAAAGCCACGGATGCCTCGGGCAATACCGGGACCGCGGAGATCACGTTTACGAATATCGATGCCGTGGCTCCGGTCATTTCCTCAATCGCGGCGGACAAGACGGCTCCGACCAACCAGCCCGTGACGGTGACTGCATCCTTCTCGGACAACGTCGCGCTTGCGTCCAAACTGTACAAGATCGGCGACGGCGCCTGGACGGAATATCTGGACGGCGTGGTGGTTTCCGACAATGCGGTCGTTGCTTTCCGGGCGGTGGATACGGCTGGAAATGAAACACTCGCGCAGTACGAAGTCGGCAACATCGACAAGACTGAGCCGGAAGCTCCGGTCGCATCCGCGGACATTACGGCTGCCACGAACGGCGACGTTCTGGTCTCCGCCGTATTCAGCGACGATTCCGTTGTCAGGGAATACAGCCTTGACGGCAAGACCTGGCAGGCGTACACGGAAGCGGTCAAGTTCTCGGAGAACGGTTCCGTGAGCTTCCGAGGCACGGACGAAGCCGGAAATGTCTCCGCCGTTACGGAGTTCACAGTCGCGAACATCGACAAGACTGAACCGGAAGCTCCGACGGCATCCGCGGACGTCACGGCTGCCACGAACGGCGACGTTCTGGTCTCCGCAGTGTTCAGCGACGATTCTGTTGTCAGGGAATACAGCCTCGATGGCAAAACCTGGCAGGCGTACACGGAAGCGGTCAAGTTCTCGGAGAACGGTTCCGTGTGCTTCCGAGGCACGGACGAAGCCGGAAATGTCTCCGCCGTTACGGAGTTCACAGTCGCGAACATCGACAAGACTGAACCGAAAGCTCCGACGGCATCCGCGGACATCACGGCTGCCACGAACGGCGACGTTCTGGTCTCCGCAGTGTTCAGCGACGATTCCGTTGTCAAGGAATACAGCCTCGATGGCAAGACCTGGCAGGCGTACACGGAAGCGGTCAAGTTCTCGGAGAACGGTTCCGTGAGTTTCCGAGGCACGGACGAAGCCGGAAATATCTCCGCCGTTACTGAGTTCATCGTCGGCAACATCGACAAGACTGAGCCGGTCATCACGCTGACCGGAGACAACCAGTCGGCTGTCAAACAGTCCACGCTTGCGGCTCAGGCCGATGACGGCAGCGAGATCTTCTACTCCGCCGACAACCAGACCTGGACGAAGTATGAAGGGCAGATTGAAGTCACGGAGAACGGCACGTATTTCTTCAAGGCGACGGATGCCGCGGGCAATACCGGAACGGCGACCATCGTGTTCGCCAACATCCTCCCTGCCGCACCGGACAATCTGTCCGGCACGAAAGAGAAAGTATCGTGGGAACCAATCGCGGCGGAACAGTACGTCGTGGAATACTCGACCGACAATTTCGAGCGCGTGATCAGGACCGTGACCTCGGGCACCGCGATCGACCTGCTTGACCTGCCCGCCGGGACGTACCAGTGGCGCGTCAGGACGGAAGACGGCACGGAATGGGCGGTCGGCGAAGAGGTCGTCTCGGACAACGAATCCGGCACGGCGAAAGTCGTCCAGTCCAACGAAGACGGCATCGACGACATCTTCTTCGCCACGCCGGACGGCACGTGGGAAACCCTCTATTACGCCCGTCACGACGGCTCCGTGAACGACTGGGCGGGGACGTGCGACCTGGCCGCGGCAAGGGGCAAGGGCAAGGTCCGCAACCTCTTCTTCGGCTCCGCCGACCCGAACGTGCTGTGCCTGACCGATGCGGACAACGGCGACGCGCTCTTCATCGACGACGTTTACACCGAGCTGCCGGAAGAAGCCGGGGAGAACACCTCCAGGCTGTACAGGATCCAGGAGATCCGGGCGGGCGCAGGCAACGACATCGTGGATATGACCAGCCAGCGTTTCGAGTACACGGGCGACGGGCTGACCATTTGCGGCGGCGACGGAAACGACACCATCTGGGCGAACAAGGGCGACAACTTCCTGTTCGGCGATGCCGGAAAGGACCGCATCGTCGGCGCGTCCGGCAACGATGTGATCGCGGGCGGCATCGGAAACGACCGCATGCACGGCGGCGGCGGAAACGATGTCTTCACGTTCTGCGGCAACTGGGGTGCTGACACGGTCGAACAGCTCGCGTCCGGCACGGTCACGCTGTGGTTCGCCTCCGGCAGCATGGAAAACTGGAACGCGGAAACGCTGACCTACACGGACGGAAACAACTCCGTGACGGTCTCCGGCGTGACCGCCGACCAGATCACCCTCAAGTTCGGCGATGACGGCTCTGCCCAGTTCGCCGCACTGTCCGACATGGGCGCGTTCGACGCGTTCACCTCGCGGAAGATCTTCGAGGAATCCGACAAGGGCATGCTCGCCGGCGTGTGATCCCCCGGAACTACGCGATTCACTCAAAAACAAATCATCGGCCCGCCAGTTTCCTCCCGGAGATTGGCGGGCTGAACCTTTTTAACAAACAACACGACAGTACCGCGTACCGCCTTTCTGCTTCTGTCCTGCCTCGGTTGCCGTCTCCTCGTGTTTTCAGACTTTGCTGTCCGGTCGACTATGCTTTTCCGTGTATTATCGAAACGATATCGGGGAACGGACTTGAAAGGCTGCCGCATGATGCTATGGTAACGTACAGATAATTGCGCACATTTTAAGAAGCGCGGCTTGAAAAAAGCCTGTTTCAATGGTTGATTATAGTATCCCTAAAACAATCAAACCAAAGGAACAGGCTATGAACAATGTAGCACAAAAAGGCGAAAAATCAATCATCGGCGCGATCAAAATCGACAAAAAAGAAGTTCAGGAACACCTGAACACGCTCGTTAAGGAGTCGGTCGAGGAAGTTTTGAACAAGCTCCTGAACGCCGAGGCGGATGCGATCTGCAACGCCTCCCGGTATGAGCGCAGTCCAGACCGTCTTGACACGCGAGCTGGGACGTACAAGCGAAAGCTCCTGACGAAAGCCGGCGAGGTGGAATTACAAGTGCCCCGGCTTCGAACTCTGCCGTTTGAAACGCAGATCATCGAACGGTACCGGCGGAAGGAAAGCAGCGTTGAGGAGGCGTTGGTCGAGATGTATCTGGCCGGAGTGTCGGTCCGGCGCGTGGAGAGCATCACGGAGGCGCTGTGGGGCGCGAAAGTCAGTCCCGGCACGGTCAGCGACCTGAATCAGAAGATTTACGGCAAGATCGAGGAATGGCGAATGCGTCCGATTGAGGGGGAACACCCGTATGTTTTCGTCGACGGCGTGTACCTGAAACGGAGCTGGGGCGGCGAGGTGCAGAACGTGTCGGTCCTGGTCGCGGTCGGGGTGGATTCTGACGGCTACCGCGAGATTCTCGGAGTGGCGGAAGGCAGTCGCGAGGACAAGGAATCCTGGCAGAATTTTCTGCGGTATCTGAAGGATCGCGGCCTGCACGGCGTGAAGCTGGTCGTGTCGGATAAATCCACGGGGCTGGTCGAGGTGCTGGGCGATTTCTTCCCCGAGGCGAAATGGCAGCGGTGCGTGGTTCACTGGTATCGCAATGCGTTTGCGAAGTGTCCGAAGCGCAAAACCGGGCTTGTGGCGGCGATGCTGAAAGCGATCCACGCTCAGGAAGACAAGGATGCGGCACGTCAGAAGGCCGCGCTGGTCGCCGATAAACTCCGCGGCATGAAGCTTGATAGCGTGGCGGAGTTCGTGGAGAAGAGCGTCGAGGAAACGTTGTCGTACATGAGCTTCCCGCGTGAGCATTGGACGCGTCTGCGCACGAACAACTGCCTTGAGCGCATCATGAAGGAAATCCGACGGCGTACCCATGTCGTAGGAGCCTTCCCCGATGGCAATTCGGCGCTTATGCTCGTCGGCGCCCGTCTTCGGCATATCACCACGACAAAATGGGGCACGAAACCGTATCTTGCCACTTGCAATCTCTATGAGGAGGATGTATTGTAATAGATGAAGCCAGGGGGGGCTCCGCCGAGCCCCGACCTGCTCCTCCGGAGCTATATGGTCGGTCGGGTTCGGCTCCGCCCCTGTTACGAACTATCACAAACAATCAGCCATTTCAAATGTGCGCATAATTCTGCACACTACCGATGCTATAGTAAAAGATCATCAAGCCTTAACGTTGATACGCATTCACAATCACAGAAAAAAACGAGACCGGACAGCAATGGTTTTTGGTACAGTTCGAATCGCACCGGCGCCAAAGGCGGAATACACATGCCATTATGATTCTCCGCTGGGCGGCATCACCATGGCGGCGGACGGTGCGGCGCTGGCGGGGCTCTGGTTCGACGGCCAGAAGCATTTCGCCGGCACGCTCGCCCAGATTCACGAGGAGAGACCGCTGCCGGTATTCGATGCGGCACGCCGCTGGCTCGACGTGTACTTCAGCGGCAAAGACCCGGGGTTCATCCCGCCCCTGAACATGAAGACGACGCCGTTCCGCAGGGCGGTATGGGAAATCCTGCTCACGATCCCGTTCGGCGGGACAATGACCTACGGGGAGATCGCACGCATCCTCGCAGCAAAGCGCGGGCTGTGCCGCATGTCCGCGCAGGCGGTCGGCGGGGCGGTCGGGCACAACGCCATTTCGCTGATCATACCATGCCACCGCGTGATCGGCGCGAACGGCAATCTGACCGGCTACGGAGGGGGACTCGACAGAAAGATGCGCCTGCTGGCGATGGAAGGCTTGAACTTAGACACGCTATTCCTGCCGAAGAAAAGCTCCGTGTGCTGAGCGGCAATGCCCGTTTCCGCCGCCCTACCCCAGGGCCACATCCAGCGCCATCATCAGGGCAAATCCGGCGGCAAACGAGATCACACCCACATTCGAATGCTTCCCTGCTGACATCTCCGGGATCAGCTCCTCAACCACCACGTACAGCATAGCGCCCGCCGCAAAGCCGAGCAGCAAAGGCATTCCCGGCGCGACGAGTTCCGCCGCCAGCAAAGCCGCCGCCCCGAACACAGGCTCCACGACCCCGGACAACGCCCCGACGAGAAACGCACGCCCCCTGCTCCGCCCCTCGGAATGCAGCGGCATGGACACGATCGCGCCCTCGGGGAAGTTCTGGATGGCGATGCCGAGCGCGAGCGCCAGCGCCCCGCCGCCCGAAATCCCCGCGTCCCCGGTAAGCATCCCGGCATAGACCACGCCCACAGCCATCCCCTCCGGGATGTTGTGCAGCGTGACCGCCAGCGCCATCTTCGCCGTGCGGGTCAAATGGCTTTCCGGCCCCTCGGCACGATCGGTGTTCCGGTGCAGATGGGGCGTCACGTGGTCCAGCACGAGCAGGAAAGCCATGCCGGCAAGAAACCCCGCCACGGCAGGCGCAAACGCCCATTTTCCGAGCGAAGAGGACAGCTCCATGGCTGGGATCAGCAGGCTCCACACGGACGCCGCGGTCATGACTCCGGCGGCAAATCCGGTCATGGCGCGCTGGGTGTTCTCGCCCGGCGTCCGTCTCAGGAAAAACACGCATCCTGCCCCGGCGATCGTCCCCGCGAACGGGATCAGCAGTCCCCAGATGATCTCTTTCATGTTCCTCGGGCCGCCGTTTTTCGCCGCAGAGCAGGCGCGGCCGGACGGCCTCTCTCCTTTTGAACAATACTATAGCATCAAATCCTCACAAATCAATCCCGATACAGAGGGTAGGCATAAAAAACCGGAGTCGCTGAAAACGGCTCCGGTCTTTCTGTGATTCCGTGCGATGTGTGAGGCTCAGACGAGCTTCAGGGCGTCGTCGAGGGCGCCGATGATGTCGTCGACGTTCTCGAGGCCGATGGAGAGGCGGATGAGCTCGGGCGGAAGCCCTGCCTTGATCTGGTCCTCCTCGCTCAGCTGCGAGTGCGTGGTGCTGGCGGGGTGGATGATGAGGCTCTTCGCGTCGCCGACGTTCGCGATGATGGTGAAGAGGCTCACGTTGTCAACGAGTTTCTGCGCGGCGGCGGCGCCACCCTTCACGCCGAAGACGACCATGCCGTTCGCGCCGTTCGGGAGGTATTTCTGCGCGAGGGGCTGGAATCCGGGGTACTTGACCCAGGCGGCTTTCGGATGGCTCTTCAGGAAGTTCGCGACGGCGAGGCCGTTCTCGCTGTGGCGCGCGGTGCGGAGCGGCAGGGATTCGAGGCCCTGGAGGAAGATCCAGGCGGCATCCGGGGCGAGCGTCGGGCCCTGGTTGCGGAGGCCGACGGTGCGGAGGCGCAGGATGAACGCGAGCGGGTTATTCGGGCCGAGGTCGTGCGCGAAACGCAGTCCGTGGTAGCCGCGGTCGGGTTCGTTGTAGAGGGCGAACTTCGGGTCTGTCCAGTCGAAGTTGCCGGCGTCGACGACCGCGCCGCCGATGGCGGTGCCGTGTCCGCCGATCCACTTGGAGAGCGAGTGGATCACGATGTTCGCGCCGTGTTCGATGGGGCGCAGGAGCGTGGGCGGGGTGAACGTGGAGTCCACGATGAGCGGCAGGTGGTACTTCTGCGCGATCTTCGCGTACGCTTCGATGTCGGCGATGTCGAGGCCGGGGTTGCCGACGGTCTCGATGTAGATGGCGCGGGTGCGTTCGTTGATGGCAGCCTCGACCGCCTCGAAATCGTTCACGGGCGTGAAGTTGACCTTGATGCCGCTCTGGGGCAGGATGGCGTCGAACTGGGTGTAGGTGCCGCCGTAGAGGTTGTTCGCGGCAACGATCTCGTCGCCCTGCCGCGCGATGTTCGTGATGGTGAAGTAGATCGCCGCCGTGCCGGAGGAAACCGCCAGCGCGGCCTTGCCGCCGTCAAGCGCGGCGAGACGCTGCTCGAGCACGTCTTCGGTCGGGTTCATCAGGCGGGCGTAGATATTGCCGGTCTCGCGCAGGCCGAAGAGGTCGGCGCCGTGCTTGGAGTTGCGGAACGCATATGCCGTAGTGCGGTAGACCGGGACGGCGCGGGAAAGCGTGGTCGGATCGGGGACCTGTCCGGCGTGAATGGCGAGAGTTTCGATGCGGTATTGCTTGTTGTCGGCCATGGTGAAGTCTCCTTATGAAAAACGTTGTTGCTGTTCAGGGATTGGGGGAATTGATGGGATTGAGTTCGGTTTCGTGTTTGGAAAGGGGTGGAATCATTTTTGCGCCGCAAAAAGATACGGCGGAAACGTGACGTTTATTTGATCGGCCTCCAAATACATGATTTATTCAGTTGTGTTTCTGTTTCAAAAAAAGAGCCGCACCTGACTTTTCAGGCAGAGACGGAACGTTTCTTTTCTGTTGACGAAAATAATATACACCCTCGGGAAACAAATGTCAAGCGAAATCTTGATTATTTCAGTAGTTTTTTTTGATTGATACTGCGAAATCCGGGAAAACAAGCTCAAAAAGGCGCGGAACGGGATTGTGGAACGCACCGGTTGAGGGCATACAGGGCACATTCCGGCGCCCTGTCGGGCGCACCAAAAAAAGAATCCTCCGGACAGGAAATCCGGGGGATTCGGAAGAAACGAACTTGAAACAGGGATCAGTGGCGTTCGCGGAGCCACGCCTCGACGAACTGGTCGAGGTCGCCGTCGAGCACGGCGGCGGTGTTGCCGGTCTCGACGCCCGTGCGCAGGTCTTTCACCATCTGGTACGGCTGAAGCACGTAGGAGCGGATCTGGTTGCCCCAGGAGTTGTCGGTCTTCTCGCCGGAGATCTGCGCGGCCTGCTGGCGGCGCTTTTCCTCCTCGATTTCGTACAGGCGCGCCTTCAGCATCTGCATCGCCATCGCGCGGTTCTTGTGCTGGGAGCGTTCCACCTGGCAGGAAACGACCACGCCGGTCGGCAGGTGGGTGATGCGGACGGCGCTGTCCGTACGGTTCACGTACTGGCCGCCCGCGCCGGATGCGCGGTAGGTGTCGATGCGAAGGTCCTTCTCGTCGATCTCGATGTCGATCTCGTCCTCGATTTCGGGGAACGCGTCGACAGAGGCGAACGAGGTATGACGGCGGGCGTTGGCGTCAAACGGGGAGATGCGGACGAGACGGTGCACGCCGCGTTCGGCGCGCATGTAGCCGTAAACGAATTCCCCGGTCACTTTCAGGACGGCGCTCTTGATGCCGGCTTCGTCGCCGGGCTGCATGTCGATGATCTCGTCCTGGAACCCGCGGCGCTCGAACCAGCGGCGGTACATGCGGAGCAGGATGCTTGCCCAGTCGCAGGACTCGGTGCCGCCCGCGCCCGCGTGAATGTACACGAAGCTGTTGCAGCGGTCGAACTTGCCGGAGAGAAAGCTCACGATCTCAAGCTTGGAAAGCCCGGCCTCAAGCTTCGACCAGGCATCGTCGGACTCATCAAGGAACGACGGGTCCTCCTCGGCAAGCTCGGCAATGGCGAGGAAGTCGTCGGCCTCGCGCTTGAGCTTATTGAACGGCTCGACGATGTTCTTGCAGGAGGAAAGTTTCTGCACGGTGGCCTGCGCCTTTTCCTTGTCGTCCCAGAAATCGTTCTGCGCCATGATTTTCTCGATTTCGGCGATCTGGGCGAGCGTCTCCTCGACATGCAGATAGCTGGACAGCTTCGACAGGCGTTCGGTCAAATCCGCGCCGTGAGCCTTGATTTCGTCAATGGTCATGCTTCGTCTCCAAAAAACTTACGCCAGGCTGCGCACGAGCGCCACGGCGTCGGACACAGACTGCGCGATGGCGTCCCAGTTTCCGGCGCGCATATCGGCGGTCTTGCCGAGCCAGGTGCCGCCGACCGCGGCGATCTCCGGGACCGAGAGATATTCGGCCGCGTTCGCGCTCGTCACGCCGCCGGTGGGCATGAAGCGGATGCCGAGGTGTTTGTAGGGGGCGATCAGGGATTTCAGGAACTTCACGCCGCCAGCGGCTTCCGCCGGGAAATACTTCAGGAACGTGCAGCCCAGCTCCATCGCCTGCTCCGCCTCGGACGGGGTGCAGACGCCGGGAGCGAACGGGAAGCCGCACTTCACGGCCTCTTTCACCACGGTCGGGTTGAAGCCGGGCGCCACGGCGAACTTCGCGCCGGCATCGAACGCCCGGTGCAGGTCGCGCACGTTCAGCACGGTGCCGGCGCCGAGGTAAAGGCCGGGGAACTCCTTCGCCGCAGCGCGGATGACGCTCTCGGCAGCCTCGGTCCGGAACGTAATCTCGGCCGCAGGCAGGTTGTTCTCCTGAAGGACCGAGCACATCTTGAGGCCGTCCTCAAGGTTTTCGAGGACCAGGACCGGAACGATGCGGATTTCGCTCAGGCGGGCGAGTACGGCTTTGACGTTCTGCTGGAAATGTTCCATGGTGGTTTGCCTTTCGTATCTTGAAATTGTTTTGTCTTGCGATTTGTGCTGCCCCGTGTTCACTTCTTCGGGACGATGGTCGCGCCGCGGCCCTCCACGGCGTCTTTCGTAATGATGCATTCCGCAACATCCTTGCGGGACGGCACGTCGAACATCACGTCCAGCATGATGCTCTCCATGATGGAACGCAGGCCGCGTGCACCCGTGCCTTTTTCATAGGCTTTCTTCGCGAGGGCGGCGATGGAGTCGTCGGTGAACGTGAGCTTGACGCCTTCCATTTCCATGAGCGCGGTGTACTGGCGGACGATGGAGTTCTTCGGCTCGACCAGGATGCGTTTCAGGGCCTCCTCGTCCAGCGGGGTGAGCGCGGCGGTCACGGGCATGCGGCCCATGAACTCGGGAATCATGCCGTAATGCACGAAATCCTCGGGCTCGACCGCGGAAAGCGGGGATTCGAGCAGAAGCCTGTTTTCCTCCTCGGTCCGCTTGTCCTCCTCGCTGGCGTTCTCCGTGCCCTGAGTGAAGCCGAGCACGTGGCGGCCCACGCGGCGCTGGACGATCTTGTCCAGCCCGACGAACGCGCCGCCGCAGATGAAGAGGATGTTCGAGGTGTCGACGTGCAGGTATTCCTGCTGCGGGTGCTTGCGGCCGCCTTTCGGCGGGACGTTCGAGACCGTGCCTTCAAGGATCTTCAGGAGCGCCTGCTGGACGCCCTCGCCGGACACGTCGCGCGTGATGGAGACGTTCTGGCTCTTCTTCGCGATCTTGTCGATCTCGTCGACGTAGATGATGCCGATCTGGGCGCGTTCGACGTCGTAGTCCGCCGCCTGGACGAGCCGCAGGATGATATTTTCCACATCCTCGCCCACGTAGCCGGCCTCGGTCAGCGTGGTGGCATCCGTGATGCAGAACGGCACGTCGAGCATTTTGGCGAGGGTGCGGGCGATGAGCGTCTTGCCGCTGCCGGTGGGGCCGATCAGCAGGACATTGCTCTTGTCCAGGTCGACGTCGGAGGAGTCGTAGAGGTTTTTGGATTTCAGGCGGTTGTAATGGTTGTGCACAGCCACGGAAAGGATCTTCTTGGCCTGTTCCTGGCCGATCACGTAGCGGTCGAGCTCCGCCTTGATGTCCGCGGGGGCGGGGACGTCGAGCGAATCCACGAACGGCAGACGGCCCGGCTTCGCATTGTCAGCAGCGGGTTCGTCGCCATCGAGCGCGGACGACTTCACCTGTTCGCCGGGGAAGCCGTTGCGGGCGAAGAGCGTGTCGCAGATCGAAACGCAGTTGCGGCAGATCGCCGCGCCGGACGGCCCCGTCAGCAGGCCGCCTTTCAGCTCCTCTTCCGTGCGTCCGCAGAAAGAACAGCGGGTTTGCTTCTTCATGTTCAGTTCCCCTTGACTTTGAGCGCGGCGACGTCGGCGCGCGGCGGCAGGACATGGTCCACGAGGCCGTATGCCACGGCTTCCTCGGCGGACATGAAATAGTCGCGCTCGGTGTCGCGTTCGATCTTCTTCAGGGACTGTCCGGAGTGCTTCGCCAGGATGGTGTTCAGCGCGGCCTTGGTGCGGAGGATCTCTTTCGTGTGAATCTCGATGTCCGTGGCCTGGCCTTCGGCGCCGCCGAGGACCTGATGGATCATGATGCGCGAGGACGGCAGGGCGTAGCGTTTGCCCTGGGTCCCGGCGGACAGCAGCACGGCCGCCATCGACGCCGCCTGCCCCATGCAGAACGTGCAGACGTCGCACGGCAGCGACTGGATCGTATCGTAGATGGCGAGGCCGGCGGTCACCACGCCGCCGGGGGAATTGATGTACAGGGAGATGTCTTTCTTCGGGTCTTCGCTCTTCAGGAAAAGCAGTTCCGCCACGATCAGGTTCGCCACGGTGTCGTCGATGGGATCGCCCAGGAGGATGATGCGGTCCCGGAGCAGGCGGGAATAAATGTCATACGAGCGTTCTCCGTTGCCGGTCTGTTCCACGACGATCGGCACGAGCATTCCGTTTCTGGTCGGTTTCATGGGTTCCATCTCCTTCGTTTCTTCCGGTGTTCGGGTCTTTCTAAAAATGCGCGGCCTTCGTGCTTCTTTCGTCGCGCAAAGGCCGGTCATTCTGCTGGCGGGAATGGCCAGACTTTATGGGACGCGCCGGGAGAAGCCGAACTCCTCCGGCGTTCCGTTCGTTTTTTACTTCGCGGCAGCCTTGATGCGGCGTTCCGCGAGCACGCCGAGCGTCTTTTCCACAAGGAGCTCGATCTCGAGTTCGTTGAGGCGGCCGGTACGCTGGAGGATCTCGGCGAGGCGGGCGGGCTCCATGCGGGTCTGCTGCGCCATGTTCTGGATGGCCTGCGCGACTTCCTGTTCGGAGAGCTTGACCTCTTCGATCTTGGCGATCTTGCGCATGATGAAGTTCTTGCGGAGCTGTTCGGTTGCTTTCTGCTTCGCCTCTTCCATGTGCTGGTCCTTCTCGGCGTTGAACTTCTCGAGGGCGTCCTTGTCCTGTCCGACGGCGTATTCGAGCAGCTTGAACTCGTTGTCGGTCGCGGTCTCAAGGGACTTCTTCGGCAGGTCGAACTGCTGCGTCTTCTCGAGGATGGCGGCCTGGATGGATTCCATCGTCTTGGAACGGCTCATGATCTCGGCCTGGCGGGTAGCGAGGTCGTGGTAGAACTTGGTGAGCTCCTCGGCGGACTTGAACTCCATCTTCTCGGCGAGCTTCGCCATGTCCTCAATGGGCTCGCGGCGCTGGCCGTCATGGACTTTCATCTTGTAGGTGACTTTCTTGCCGCGGAGGCCTTCCTCGCGCCAGTCGGCGGGGAAATCGGCCGTGAACGTGTATTCGCCGCCGACCGTGGCGCCGGTGAGCGCGGCGTTCACGCCGGGGATCATTTCCTGGCCGATCAGGTAGATCCACGCGGAATCGCTCTTGACCGCGCGCTTCAGGGAATCGGAAGCGTCTTCGGGGAGCTCGAAATCGCTCTCGTAGGAGACGTGGAGCATGTCGCCCTCTTTCGCGGCGTCGGTGATGGGCACGAAGCTGCTGTACTGTGCCTTGGCGCGCTCGACGAGGTCTTCCTCGATCTTGGCGACGTCTTCGCCGGCCGCGGCTTCGCCGAGTTCCTTGTAGTCCGGGAGCTCGAATTCAGGCGCGATCTCGAAATCGCACTTGAGCGTGAATTCCTTGCCTTCCTCCAGCGTTCCCTCGGGCTCGAGCTTGCTGTAGGAGATGATGTCGAGCTCTTCGGCTTTCTTGGAAAGCAGGTCGAACGCGGCGATCTGGAGCAGCCGTCCGGCTTCCTCGTCGACGTATCCTTTGTAACGGGCTTTCACCATGGAGACCGGGGCCTTGCCGATGCGGAATCCGGGGATCTGGGCCTTGCGCGCCACGCTTCTGGCGGCGGTCATGAAAAGATCGGCGGAGCCTTCCGCGGACAGTACGAATTTCGCGTCGCGCCCGCAGACGTCGGTGTCGGTGATGTTGAGCGTGAGTTGTTCTTTCCAGCTGGGATTGGACATGATGTGTCTTGCCTTCGTGATGTTGTTATCTGATTTTGTAGTAGGTAGCGGGGTCCGGGACGCCGTCCGCCGCAGGGGCGGTGGCGTTTTCGGAAGATATGAGTATATAATATACACCGTTTCTTTCCGCTTTTCAATCTGCTGTTCCCGCATTTTTTTTATTATTTCGCCCAAAAGGAAGGGCGCCGCCGCGCGTGGGACCGGTCTTCCGCAACGAGCGCATGGAGACGGTCTCCTTGTCCGCTTTTTTACGGTTTCACCCGTTTTTTCCCTGATGCAAAACGTTTCCGCCCTGTTTTGCCTCTTTTTTTTTGAAAGCACTGGAAAAAACGGAAAAAGGGACTACATTAAAATGGGTCCAAGAAAAGGAGACGCCCCGCCGATGAAATCGCTCAAGTTTTTTTGTTTTGCCGCCGTCTGCACGGCTTTTCTGCTGACCGCCTGCGGGCCCGAGCCCACTGCCGATGAATGGATGCGCAGATCCCTGGCCTCTGCGAAAGAGGCGAAGTGGAGCCGCGCGCTCGACCAGGCAGTGAACGCCGTGGAGAAAGCCCCCGGGAACACGCTCGCGAACGTCCTGCTCGCGATCGCGCTGGAAAATAACAACCGTCCCGAAGACGCACTGAACGCGGCGGTCCGTGCCGGGTCCGACACGTCCAGCTTCATCGCCCAGTATACGCTCGGCCGCATCTACTGCCGCCAGCAGAAATACGACAGCAGCGTCAAGCCGCTGACCCGCGCCCTGGAGCTCCGGCCCGACGACGCGAACACGCTGATCCTGCTCGCGCGCGCCAAGCTGCGCCTGAATACGGAGGATGCGCTGAACCTCAACAAGCGCCTGCTCTCGATCCCGCAGTTCAGCCAGTCGGCGGTCATCTACAACGAGCTGGGCGTCCTGCAGGTGCTGAAAGGCGAGCCGAAGAAAGCCACGGCGCTTTTCCTGAAAGCGCTTTCCCTCGACGCGGACAACCCGCACCTGAACCTGAACAACGCCATCCTCCACGACTACCACCTGGGCGACCTCATGAAAGCGCGCCAGTACTACAACTCCTTCCTGCGGCTGGCGGCCAACCGCCGTGAACTCCTCGACGAATACAAGGAAGTCCAGACGCGCCTGGAAATCATCCGCTGAGCTCCGGCCATGCCCCGCTATATCCCGGACGACGTTCTCGACCAGATACGGCTGCGCGCCGACATCATAGACGTCGTGCAGTCCTACGTGCCCACGCTCAAGAAAGCCGGCCTGACCTGGAAGGCGTGCTGTCCGTTCCACCACGAGAAGACCCCCTCGTTCACCGTCAACCCGGACCGCCAGATATTCAAGTGCTTCGGCTGCGGCAAGGGCGGCGACGTCTTCAAGTTCGTCATGGAGCTGGAGAACCTCGACTTCACCTCCGCCGCCGAACTGCTGGCGCACAAGTACGGCATCATCATCCCGGAGACGGCCCCGCGGCGCGGTCCCGGCGGGAGCAAACGCGAAAACCTCGACGGACAGCCCGACTACGGCTCACGCGAACGCCTCTGCTCCCTGCATGAAAAGCTCGCGCTCTTCTACCGCCGGTACCTGCTTGACAATCCGAACGGGCCCGTTGCGACGTATTTCCGCACGCGCGGCATCCCGAACGACGTCGCGGACAAGTTCTGCATCGGCGCGTCGCCGGACAGCTGGGATGCCGCCATCCAGTTCGCGCACAAGGAGGGGTTCGTGGACGACGAGCTCCGCGCGTCCGGCATCGTCTCCAGCAGGGATGACAGCCAGTCGCACATCTACGACCGGTTCCGCAACCGCCTGATGTTCCCGATCTGGAACGAATCCGGGCGCGTCGTCGGGTTCAGCGCGCGGTCCGTCGAAGCCGATCCGCAAGGCTGGAAATATGTGAACACGCCCGACTCGCCCATCTTCCACAAGGGCCGCCTGCTCTACGCCCTGAACTTCGCACGCACGTCCATCCCGAAAGCCGGGTCCGTGGTCCTCTGCGAGGGCCAGCTCGACGCCATCGCCATGCACAGGGCGGGCGTGACCAACGCGGTCGCTCCTCAGGGGACGGCGTTCACCGCCGACCAGGCGACCATCCTGAAGCGCCACACGTCTACCGCCATCCTCGCCACGGACAACGACAACGCCGGGCGCGAGGCGGTCTTCAAGGACGCCGCCATCCTCCTGCCCCTCGGATTCAACGTGAAAGTCGTGCGCTATCCCGGCGCGAAAGACGCCGACGAAACGCTGTCCAAGTTCGGCGCCGACGCGCTCGCCGGAGCTGTCCGGGACGCCGTCGACTTCTTCCAGTTCGCGCTGGAGCACGCCATGTCGAACGTGGACCCGTCGACGCCCGCCGGACGTGCCGCCGCCGCGAACGACGTCATCTACTGGATGGTCCAGCTCGAAAACGAGGTCACGCGCGACTTCTACTTCGACTGGCTCGCCAAGCAGCTCAATGTGCCCGTCACGTCCATTCAGAGAGTCGCGGAACGCCGCCTCGTGGACGGCGCGCGCCATTCCGCGTCCGTTGTGCGGCGCGATGCCGGGGCCGCCCCGGCGAAGAAGCAGCCGGACTCCGCGCTCGAACGCGCCGTCTTCGAACTGCTCGCGCTGATGCTGGATTCCGAAAAATTCACGCTCAAGGCCGTCGACGACCTCCCCCCGGATTCCCTCGGAGACTCCGTTGCCGGGCGCGCCGCCGAAGCGCTGCTCCAGAGCACGCTGAACGGCGAATGGGAATCCGCCCCGGCGTCCATCCTGACCTCGCTTGAGATCGAGGGGGCGGACGTTTCCAGGCTGGTTGAGGCGATCGACCTGGCAGCCGGACGCCGCGCGGAACGCGACGCCATTCTGGAAACCCGCGGAAACGGTCGTGCCGAGGAGATTCGCCCGTCAGGCCCCGCCGCCGATCCCGAGCTTTATGTCAGGTTCTACAGCAACACCTACAATTCGAGCATGAGGCTCATCCTCTCCGATTATTACAAGCGGAAACGCGCCGCCCTGATCGAGCAGGCACGGTCCATGCCGCAGGACGACCCCGGCTATGCCGCGCTGGTCCAGGAGATCGGCGCCATCTCGTCCGCCATGCTCAAGCTCCCGCAGAAATTCCGCGTCGTCATCTGACGGAGCGAAAAAAAGATTTCAGCGGAATTTCCGCAGGCGGAGAGCGTTCGTCACGACGAAGAGCGAACTGCACGCCATCGCAGCGGTCCCGATCATAGGGGACAACTGCCAGCCGAACGCCGGATACAGCGCGCCCGCCGCGACCGGAATCCCCAGCACGTTGTAGAAAAACGCCCAGAAGAGGTTCAGGCGGATATTCCGCATGACGGCGCGGCTCAGGCGCACGGCGGTCACCACGTCGCGCAGGTCGCCGCGCAGGAGCGCCACGTCGGCTGCCTCAAGCGCGATGTCCGTGCCGCCGCCGATGGCGATCCCCACGTCGGCCCGGGCAAGCGCGGCGGCGTCGTTAATGCCGTCCCCGACCATGGCGACCCTGGTCCCGTCCCGCTGAAGCTCGCGGATGCACGCCTCCTTGCCGTCCGGCAGGACTCCGGCGATCACGCGGTCGATCTTCAGTTCGGACGTGACGGCCGCCGCCGAGACCTCGGTATCGCCGGTCAGCAGCACGGTCTGCAATCCGAGGTCATGAAGCGAACGCAGGGCGTCCGCGCTGCCCTCCTTCACAGTGTCCCGAAGCGCCATGACGGCGCAAAGCCGTTTCGCGTCGCGGTCCGCCATAAAGAGCAGGCTGCAGCCGCCGGATTCCAGCTCGCGGATCAGTTTCTCCTGCGCGGCCAACGGGATCCCCTCGCACTCCATCAGGCGGGCGTTGCCGCAGACATAGCGGACGCCGTCGACTTCGCCGAACACGCCCATGCCGGGCACGGCGGAAAAGCCTTTCACCTCCACGCCGGAAACATCCGCGCCGCGCTCCGAGGCGTACTGGACCACGGCATGCGCGAACGGGTGTTCCGACTTCGCCTCGAGCGGAGCGGCGATCCGCAGGAACGCGTTTTCCGCGCCGTTCGTCTCGGCTCCGTCAGGCGCAAATGTCACCACACGGGTCACACGGTGACGCCCCTCGGTCACGGTGCCGGTCTTGTCCAGCACGACTGACTTCACGGCATGAAGCTCCTCCAGCGCGGCGGCGTTTTTGAACAGGACGCCGTGCCTGGAGCCGACGCCGGTGCCGACCATGATGGCGATGGGCGTGGCGAGCCCGAGCGCGCACGGGCAGCTGATGACCAGCACGGCGACCGAGGTCGTCAGCGAGAAATACACGGTCTGGTGTCCCACGAACAGCCAGAAGCACCCCGCCGCGAGCGCGACCAGGAGCACGGCAGGTACGAAAACGCCGCTCACGCGGTCGGCGAAACGCGAAATCGGCGCGCTGGAGTTCGACGCGCTCTCCACCAGCTGGATGATGCGCGACAGCGTGGAGTCGCGCCCCACGCGGTCCGCCCGGAACCGAAACGAGCCGTTCATGTTCATTGTGCCGCTTATCACGCGGTCGCCGGGCTCCTTGCCAGCCGGGACGCTCTCGCCCGTCACACTCGACTCGTCCACCACGCCGTTCCCCTCCACGACCACGCCGTCCGCCGGGATCGACGAACCGGGCCGGATGACCACGACGTCTCCGGACACGAGCCCGTCCGCCGGGATCTCGGCCTCATTTCCGCCGCGGACCACGACGGCAGTCTTCGGCGACAGGTCCATCAGGCGGGACACGGCATCCGTGGTGCGGCGTTTCGCCCGCGCCTCCAGGAATTTCCCGAACGTCACGAGCAGCAGGATCATGCCCGCCGTCTCAAAGTAAAGATGGCCCGATGCATCGGCGACGCGGTCAGCATCCCCCTGCAGCTTCCCGAGGATGATCTCCCCGGTCATGACGAGGCTGTACAGCACGCTCGCACCGGACCCGAGCGCGATCAGGGAATCCATGTTCGGCGACAGCTTCACGAACCGCTTCACGCCGCTGACGAAGTACACGCGGTTCACATACAGCAGCGGGATCACGCAAATGAGCTGGAGCCATGCGGCGTCCAGCGGGTAGTTTTTCAGCCAGCCGTGCATGGAAACAAACGCGAAATACATGAGCGGAAGCATCAGGATGGCGGACCAGATGAACTGGCGGAAGAGCTCGCGGGTCGGGTCGGGGATGGCGGGCGCGGGCTTCGGCGCAGAGGCCGGAGCGTCCTTTTGTTCAGGAACCGGGGCAGAAACTTTCTCAATGAGTTCGGCGGTGAATCCGGCGTTCTTCACGGCGTCGATGACCATCTGCGGACCGCACGCGGCTTTCACAGCCATGCGCCCGGTCACCAGGTTGACTTCCGCACTCTGCACGCCGGGCACGGCTTTCACCGCTTTCAAAACATGCGCCTGGCAGGACGCGCAGCGCATCCCGCCGACCTGAAAGGCATACTCGGAACCGGCTGCGGGCGCGGCGGGGGCCTCTTCGACAACCTCGGCGGTAAACCCGGCGTTCTTCACGGCGTCCATGATCTTCCGCGGCATGTCCGGCGCGTCGTCCGTTTCCGCCGCCATGCGCCCGGTCACCAGGTTGACCTCGGCACTCTGCACGCCGGGCACGGCTTTCACCGCCTTCAAAACATGCGCCTGGCAGGACGCGCAGCGCATCCCGCCGACCTGAAACAGATATCTCATGCTGCTATAACCTCCAACTTGTTTTCCCTCGGGCGGAACACGCCCCGATTACAATACACCTGACCGCCCGTTTTTCAAGGCGGGTTATCACTTTTTCATATCCGGATTGCCATGGTCGTGGCGGATTCGGGCGAACTTGCCATCGCCGAACGCGTGAGCGCTGCGAACGCCGCAGTCTGTTCGGCGTTGCCGATGGCGGCGATCAGGTCCCCTGCGTAAAGCACAGTGTCCGGGCGCGGATTCGCGTCGACCTTGCCCTCGTGGATGACGCCCACGATGGACATGCCGGTGCGGGCGCGGATGCCGGACGCTTCGATCGAACGTCCCGCCAGGGGGCTGTCCGGCTGGATCATCGTCCAGTGAAGTTCGATGAGGCCCTGGAACGCCCGGATCTTCTCCGCGAGCGCAAACGCCGGGCTGCCGTCGAGCATGGGCTTGTAGCGGCTGGCGCGGACGGAGTCCAGGTAGTTCTGGATGTGCGCCTCGGAAATGCCGTTCAGCACCAGGATGCGGCGCGTGAGCTCCAGCGAGACCTCGAACTGCGACAGGATGATCTCGTCGACATTCTCCTCGGCGAGGCGCTTTTCCGTTTCGGGCGAAACCGCGCACATCACGGTGCGAAGGTCCGGATTGAACTTGCGCGCCAGCTGGACGACCGCGAGGCTTTCCTCGATTTTCGGGATCATCGGGACGAGGACTTTCGCGTACCCGATGCGGGCTCCTGCCAGGATCACGTCGCTCAACGGGTCGCCGTAGATCACGTTCAGCCCTTCGTTGCGCGCCTCGCAATACAGGTCGTAGGAAGGCTCGACGAGCACATATTGCAGTTTCAGTCGGATCAGCACGTGCGCGATGACGCGCGACACGCGGCCGCCGCCGACCAGCACCATATGCCCCTCCAGGTCAGGCTGCGGCAGCACGATGTCCGTGCGCCGGAGGTCTTTCCACACCGTCCGCCTGAGCAGGGAATAGACCGGGGCGGTCAAATTGTTGATGATGGGCCCGGCGATCATGGAGCAGACGACCACGCTGAGGATCAGGGAGTAGAGCTCGGAAGTGATGAAGCCTGCCTGAAGCCCGGTGCCGATCACCACGAACGCGATTTCCGAGGTCGGAAACATCCCGAAGAACATCGCCACGGGGATCACGTTGCGGTACTTGAAAATCCATGTGACGGCGGCCAGGAACGTCGTCCGTGCGAGTCCGGTCAGGATCACCAGAACAGCCACGAGCATCCAATGCGACCCGAGGTAGCGGACGTCCAGCATCATCCCGATGGACACAAAGAACAGCATGGCGAAGAAATCGCGGACCGGGGAGAGCTCGGCGAGAGCTTTCCTGCCGTACGCGCTGTCGCTCAGCACGATGCCCGCCAGGAACGCGCCGAACGAGAAAGACACCTGCATCGCCACGGAAACCGCGCCGGAAACAAGCGCAATGCCCGTGATGGAAAGCAGGAAAAGCTCCTTCGACTCCAGGCGCGCCGCATGTTCCGTGAGCTTCGGCAGGTAGTGCGCGCCGGCGGTCAGCATCAGCGCCATGAACGCCGTGCTGAGCAGGAGCGGCATCAGAGAGGAAAGGCCGCCGCCGGACGACGAAAGCGTCCCGAGCTGGCAGACCAGCAGCATCAGCGGCATCACGGTCAAATCCTGCACGATGGAGATCCCGATCATGACGCGCCCGGAGAGCGAGTTTTCAAACCCTTTGCTGGAAAGCGTCTTCAGCACGACGGCAGTACTGGTGGAAACGAAGCAGACGCCGAAGAGGAACAGCGAAACGTTCGAGGTGAAAAGCGGTATCTTCGTCTCGCCGCTGAAGTTCAGGACGGTATCCCGGCTGAGCAGCCAGGCGAGGCCCGTCCCTGCCAGGAACGTGAAGAAGACCTGCGCCAGCGCGCCGAAGACGGCGATCCTGAAAATCGGGCGGATGTCCTTTTTGGAAAACTCCAGCCCCATGGAAAACAGCAGGAGCGCGACGCCGATGTTCGCCAGGGAGTTCACCGCGCTGTTCGCAGCGTTGCCGAATCCGGCCTTGAACAGGACGCCGACCAGGACGCCCGCGAGGATGTAGCCCAGGATCAGGGGCTGCTTCAGCTTCTTCGCGACCACGCCGCCGACCAGCCCGGTCACCACGATCAGGAGCAGCGCGGTCACGATCGCCTGTTCGTCCGTGGCGCTCATGATCCCCGTCACGGACAGGAACCAGGCTTGGATACGGTCCAGAAACTCGTTCACTGCCTCGGCTCCCTTCTCTTTCGGTCAGATGTCGCGTGCCATGGAGAACTGGGTGTCGTGGAGCTCGCGGTAACGCCCGTTCATAGCCATCAGTTCGTCATGGGTGCCGCGTTCGACGATCTCGCCGTGGTCCAGCACCAGGATCATGTCGGCGTTGCGGATGGTGCTCAGGCGGTGCGCGATGGCGAACACGGTCCTGTTCTCCATCACACGGTTCAACGCGTCCTGAATGAGCTTTTCCGTGACCGTGTCAAGCGCGCTGGTCGCCTCGTCGAGCACGAGGATCGGCGGATTCTTCAGGATGATGCGGGCGAGCGCGATGCGCTGCTTCTCGCCGCCGGAGAGCTTGCAGCCCTTTTCGCCGGCCTCCTCCTCATAGCCGAGCGGATGCGCGCCGGAAACGATGAATCCGTGGGCATTGGCGCGTTCGGCGGCACGCCGGATCTCCTCCTCGGAAGCGCCGGGGCGGCTGTAGGAAATGTTGTTCGCAATCGTGTCGTTGAAGATGATCGGGTCCTGCGTCACGATGCCGATCTGGCGGCGCAGGGACGCAAGTGTGTAGTCGGTCACCGGGATGCCGTCGATCAGCACCTCGCCCGAGGTCGCATCGTACAGGCGGGACAGCAGGGACGCGGCGGTGGTCTTGCCGCTCCCGGTCTCGCCGACAACGGCGATCATCCTGCCGCGCGGGATCGTGAACGAGACGTCGTGCAGGACGTCGTGCCCGGGTTCGTAGGCGAACGAGACGTGGTTGAAGACGATGGAATCGCGGAATTCGCGGAGCTCCACCGCGCCTGGCTTCTCCGGCAGCACCGTGGCAGTGTCGACCAGGTCGAAATAGCGGTCCGCGGCTGCCATGCTCCGCTGCAGGTTGTTCACGATCTTGGTGATCTCCTTGATCGGATGGTACATCAGGACGGCGGGTGCCAGCAGGATGAACATCTGGGAGACCGAGACCCCGCGGGCATAGGCGAGCACGAGAAAGCCCAGGCAGATCGTGACCGTGACGGATTCCAGGACGGGAGCCATGAAAAGCTTCAGGCGCAGCGCCCTCACCACCGTGCGGAAATACTTGCCGTTCACCAGCACGAACCGCCGCACTTCGCGCGTTTCCGTGTGGTTCGACTTGATGAGCAGGATGCCGGAGAACGTCTCGTGCATCCGGGAGACCAGCTCCGCCACCTGCGCCAGCGCGCTGCGGTAAATGCGGCGCACCTTGCGGGCGATCACCAGCACCGGGACCATGCACAGGGGCATGCCGACCACGATCACGACCAGCATCGCGAAGAGGTCCTGCTGGATGCTCACGATGATCAGGGCGCAGAGGCACGCCAGGATCTCGAGCGGATACCGCGTGGCGTCCGCGATCACGTCCGAAACCGATGACTCGATCATGGCAGTGTCGTTGGTGCAGCGGCTGATGAGGTGCCCCACGTCCTGCTGCCCGAAGAACTTCATCGACTGCATCAGCAGCCGTTCGTACAGCAGATTGCGCATATCGGCGATCACGCGGGCGCTGACCCAGCGCAGATTGTAGTGGCTGACATAGGTCGCGACGTTCTTCAGGATCCACATCAGCACGAAAAGCGCGGCATAAACGAGGAAGAACTGCCACGTCATGCGCCCGAGAGCGTCCACGATCGGGAACTCGAACCGGACCGGCCAGTTCACCGTCACGGAACGTTCGCCCACGTCGATGGGCAGATGGAAGACCCTCTTGTAGTCGCGAAGCGTATCCAGGGACTTCGTGAGCTTCGGATCGGCGTCGACGGGGTGCATGATCTCCGCCACAAGGCGCGCCTTTTCCTCGGCGGTCATATCCTCGGGCGCCTCTTCCAGCGTCCGGATCACATCCTCAGCCGCCTTCTGCCGTTTCAGCGACTGCCCGGAATCCTGGTCGACGATCGTCACCATGTTCGGCAGGAGCATCAGGCTGCCGAACAGCGTGCCGCCGACCAGCAGGCCGGCGATGAGGCCGATCGTCAGGCGCAGCCAGTAGGGCCGCACAAACCGGAGGATGCGCCGGTAGCTCACGGCCTTGAATGACTTCTCGTTCTGTGTTCGTCTGCTCATGGATGCTGCGGATTCCGGGGCATGGATCGGTTCAGAGGTTCAGGGGAGATGGGATGCGGATCACTTCGCCTCGACCGAGTACACCCAGCCGCCGTCCTTGCTCCAGGCGCGTCCGATGCGGACGGGGAGCCGGCGCGTGTCGGAGTTCGCGGCGAGCTTGGCGAGGATGCCTTCGAGTTCGTAGAGGCTGTCTTCGAGATTGAGTTTGTGCGCGAGTTCGGCGGCGGAGCCGGAGAACGGCGCGACGGCGGGGAGCGATTCCTCAAGGCTGGTCAGCAGCTTGATCACGCCCTTGCTCGCCAGCTTGTACGCCTGAACGCCGGGCTGGTGGAACGCGTTGATGTGGATGAGCTCGGCATATGCCGCGACGGCGCGTTCGTACAGCGCGATGATCATGCCCAGGCAGAACGCGTCCACGTCCGGGATGCGCATCTCGATCACGCTGCGGCCGCGTCCGCGGAGTGCGTTCGAGAGCCCAGTCAGGAATCCGTGGAGGTAGTCGCCCATGTCGATGCCATCGGAAACGGGCGCGGGGAAGCTGTCTTTCAGCACCTCGATGAACGTGATGAAGAAGTCGTTGCGGCCGTCGTTCAGCTGCTGGATGAACGCGTGGGCGTCCGTGCCGCCCTTGTTGCCGAACACGTTCAGCCCCTGATGGACCACGTTTCCGTCCAGGTCGAGCTCTTTTCCGAGGCTTTCCATCACGAGCTGCTGCAGGTAGCGCGAGAGCAGGATCAGGCGGTCGGAATACGGCACGATGACCATGTTCCTGTCGCCCTTGCCGCCGCCCGCGATGTACCACATGGCGGACATCATGTACGCGGGATTGTGCAGGAGCACGGGGTTGCGGGTCAGGGCGTCCATGTGGCATGCGCCGTCCAGCAGCGCGCCGAAGTCGATCCCGGCGAGCGCGGCGGGCAGATGCCCCACGATGCTGGTCACGCTGGTGCGGCCGCCGATGGATTCCGCCATCTCGAACGTCTTCAGCCAGCCTTCGCGGGAGGCGTGCAGGTCGAGCTCGCTGCCTTTCATGGTGATGGCGCAGGCGTGCTTCGCGAACGGCAGACCTGCTTTCGCATAGGCGTTCTCGCAGAAGATCATGTTGTTCTTCGTCTCCTGCGTGCCGCCGGACTTCGAGATGTTCACGACGAGCGTGGTCTCGAGGTCGCAGACGCGCATGGCGTCAGCGGCGCCCGCCGTGTCCGTGTTGTCCAGGAAATAGATCTTCAGGCTGCCGCCGCGCTGTTCCTCGCTCAGCTCGTTCCAGTACGGGCCGTTCAGCGCCATCTGGAGCAGCTGCGGCCCCAGTGCGGACCCGCCGATGCCGTTGATGATCGCGGACTGGAAGCGTTTTCCGGTCGATCCTGCCAGGCGTCCGGCGCGGATATCGGCGGCGAACTCCTCCACGTCGGCGAATTCGCCGCTGCCGGAGTACACGGAGCGGTCGGTGAAATGCGTGACCTTGCGGTGTTCGTCCGGGTTCTTGATCTCGCCGCATTCGATCTTCTGCATTTCGGCGTGGACGGACGCGAACCGCGGCTCGATTGCCTGCAAATCCGCGTCGTCGAAGTTCATTCCGGCGAAATTGATCTGGAACGACGATTCTCCGTCGATGATGGTATATTTATGGCAACGTTCTATCCACATTGCGCTTTGTTCCGACATGTTTCTGTCCTTTCTATCAGGTGCCGATGACGTTTACACTTGATATATAATATATCACGCTCCGCACGCGTTATCAAGCTTCTTTGCCGGTTTTTCACTTTTTTAGATAATGAATTATTTCATGATCCGCTCTTGACTTTTCCGGAATTTGCGTCTATTGTATTCGCAGGAAACGCCTTGCAATCGCAAACCGCAACTATAACCGATCAGAAACCAGGAGTCCAAACCATGAAAACTAAGACTGCAATCCTCTTCTGTTCCGCCGCAATCGCAGCAATCGCTTTCGCCGCTGTCGCCGCCGAACCGACTCAGAACGCGACGGCCAAAACGGAAGCCGCCGCGGAAGAGCCCGACAACGCCCCGATCATAAAACTCCAGCTTTTCAAGAACGGTTTCGGATTTGTCACGCGCGAGATCGCGCCGCGCGACTGGAAAGACCCGCTGGTCCTGAAGCCCGCCATTACCCCGCGGCACGGGACCCTGTGGTTCGACCCGGCGGAGACCATCATCCGCCGCACCACGCGCGAACGCACCGTGGTCGAAAACGCGGCAGCGAAGAAGAACGACATGCCGGGTTACCAGCCGAACTGGTCGAACCTCACCGATGCGTTCGCCTGGCAGCAGGTCACGGTGAAGACCAAAGACGGCGTCAAGTACACCGGGACCGTGCTCGGCAATCAGCAGCCGCAGCCTGCCGATGAAAAACAGCCTCAGACCGTCGAGATCATCGACACGCTTTCCGCGTACCGTTCCTCCTCGTCCTCCATCCGCGCCTATTCGCCTGCCGCGACTACTGCCGCCGTCAAATCGCCGTTCGGACAGGTCTTCCTCACGCTGAAGACGGACGAAGACGACTACCTCACGCTCCGGCAGGAGGATATTGTCGCGATCCGCGCGAAACGCATGTCCGACGGCGAATCCGCTGCCCCGAACGGCGGGCGGAAGACGAAAACGACCGAGGAAGTGCAGGTCGTCGAAGCCCCGAAGAACCACCTCGGACCCGTCAGGATGCGCTACCTGTCCCAGGACATCACCTGGTCGCCGTTCTACCGCGTCAATCTCAAGGACGATGGAAAGCTCACGATCGACGCGTCCGCCACGGTCATGAACAACCTCGAAAACTTCGAGGACGCCGAGGTCGAGTTCATCTCCGGCTTCCCGAACATGGTGTTCGCCTCCTCGCTCTCCGCCCTCTCGAAAGGCATGTCGTTCCAGAGCTTCCTGAATAACCTCGCCAACCCGAGCGAGCCGTCCTATCTGCGCTCGACCAGCAGCAGATCCAGCGTATTGAGGCAGGCATCGGTCCTGTCCAACAGCTCAGTCTATTATGACATGGACGATATTGACGAGGAGGAATACCAGGCGCAGAAGCCGTCTCTGTGGACCGCGTCCGGGATGGACGACATGCAGTACAAGTCCGCCGGCAAGCTCTCCATGCGCAAAGGCGACGTCCTGCAGATGCCGATCGCGTCCGCATCGGCGGACTTCGAGCATATCGTCACCTGGACCGCCCCCATGGAGAAACGGTTCTCCTTCGGCGAGGCTTCCGGCGACACGACACTGTGGAACTGCATCCGCTTCCGCAACCCGTTCGACTTCGCCCTCACCTCCGCGCCGTATGAGATCGAACAGGACGGCAACGTCCTCGGCCAGAGCACCGGCACCTGGTTCGGCGCAGGCCAGCCCGCCACGGTCAAGATTACGAAGTCCATGGCAGTGACCGCGACCATGACGCAGACCGAAAGCGGCAGCCTGAACCGGTATTACACCGAGGTGAAATGGAACAACAACTACAAGTTCCATTACCCGGACGTCACGGCGCAGATCATCCTCACGAACCACGGCACGAAGCCAGCCAAGGTGGTCTTCGACTCAGTCTTCTACGGCGAACTCGTCCAGGCGGAAGGCGAACCGAAAAAGACCAAGCTGCTCACGGACAACCGGACGCGCAATCCGAAGAGCAAGCTGACATGGGAAGTCACCGTGCCCGCTTCCGACAAGCTCACGCTCAACTACACCTACAAGATCATCCTGGACAACTGACACACTTCGTGTGCCGATACAGTGTCCGGCTACGCTCGGACACACAAGGTGTGATGAGTAGTACCGTGCTTCGCGACGGTACGTTCTCTCGCGTAGCAGAGCAATGTATCAGCACACGCAGTGTGGCCGGACACAGCCGCAGTGGAGGCTCAGCTTCCCCGTGTCCGAGCGTAGCCGGACACTACCGCAGTGGAGGCTCAGCTTTCCCCGTCCGGGTGTTTTTCGCCCGCGCGGGCGTTTTCCGCTTGAAAAAAGCGCCGACCTGGGATATATTATTGGTTTGACTGCCTTTTGAACGTTTTTCGACAGGAGACCGATAATATTATGCTGGACGACAGGGACTATATGAGACGGAGGCCGGAGCCTGAAAACAAGGCGAAGACCGGCCTGAGCTGCATGTACGCGCTGATCGCGGTGAACGTCGCCGCGTTCATCCTGACCGGGTCGCCGAGGACCGTCGAAACGCTCTGGCTGAGCGTGGACGGCGTCCGCGACGGGATGTTCTGGCAGCCGCTGACCGCGATCTTCATGCACGGCGGATTCGGCCACATCTTCTTCAACATGTTCTCTCTGTACGTGTTCGGCGGGCTCGTCGCGCCGCGCCTCGGCGGACCGGCGTTCATGGCGCTCTTCCTTTCGTCCGGACTGGCCGGCAACCTGCTGTGGCTCGCGAGCGCATGGAACAGCAGCGTCCCCATGGTGCTCTGCGGCGCGAGCGGCGGCGTGATGGGCGTGCTGGCGGCCGCGGCGGTCATGGCGCCGGAGACCCCGATGCTCATCCTCTTCATCCCGTTCCCCGTCAAGCTCCGCACGATGGCAATCGTCTTCTTCGCCATCGACGTGCTGCTCCAGATCACCGGCGAACAGTCCGGCGTAGCATATCTCGCCCACATCGGCGGCTTCATTACCGGTTACGTCTTCCTCAAGCTCTTCTTCCGCCGCGAAATCCTGTGGGACCCGCTTGCCGCGCTCGCGAACGGCAGGAAATACCGTCCCCCGCGGGGCAGCAGCAGCCAGGGCGGCGCGTCCGCGTCCGGCTGGACCTATCACCGCAGCCCCGACCGCGACACCGACTACGGCCCGAACTTCAGCTCCGGCTCGAACTTCGGGTTCAACGGCACGCGCGTCTCCCAGCGCGAACTCGATTATCTGCTCGACAAGATATCCCGGACCGGCATCAACAGCCTGACCGAACAGGAACTCGCGCGCCTGAAGCAGGCGCGCGAGCAAATGCGCCGCTCCTGACCACCCCTCACGCATCAGCACGACTTCACCGCCCATCCCCGACTCAACCGGAAAGGACTCCCCGAAATGAAAATCCTCTGGGTAACAAGCGAAGCGATCCCCTACGCGAAAACAGGCGGCCTTGCCGACGTGTCCGGCGCACTGCCGGAAGCCCTCGCAAAACGCGGCCACCTGGTCACGGTCTTCATGCCGTACTACCGGCAGCAGATGGGAAAGCTGAACCTCAAGTTCACCGGGCGGCTCGACCTCATCGGCGTGCCGTTCGGCGCAGGCATGGAGTGGGCGGGCGTCAATATCCTGAAGATCAACGACAACCTCACGTTCATGTTCCTGGAGTACGACCGCTTCTTCGACCGTCCGCGCCTCTACGACTGGGGCGGGCAGGAATACGGCGACAACGCCGAGCGGTTCGCGTTCTTCTGCCGCGCCGCCATGGAAGTGGCTGTGCTGCGCAAGCTCAATCCGGACATCCTGCACGTGAACGACTGGCATGCCGCGCTGTGCAGCGTGTACCTGAAGAGCGACTACTACCGCACGCTTCCGGCGTTCCAGAACTGCCGCAGCGCGCTCACCATCCACAACATCGGATACCAGGGCATCTTCCCGAAAGACAAGCTGTACTGGACCGGGCTCGGCTGGGACTTCTTCAACTACACCTGCCTGGAGTTCCACGACTGCGTGAACTACCTGCACGGCGGCATCATGACGTCCGACATGGTGAACGCAGTCAGCCCGACCTACGCGTCCGAAATCCTCTCCCCCGAGTACGGGTTCGGGCTTGACGCCTCGCTCCGGCACGTCGCCGCGCGCGGCAGGCTCCGCGGCATCCTGAACGGCATCGACGTGGATGAGTGGGACCCCGCGAAAGACGCGACGCTTCCCGCCAAGTTCACGCCGGATGACCTTTACGGTAAAGGTGTCTGCAAGGCCGCCCTCCAGCAGCAGTTCGGCCTGAAGCAGGACCCGGACGTGCCGCTCTTCGCCACGATCTCCCGTTTCGCCGAGCAGAAAGGGCTGGACGTTTTCGCGCGTGGACTGGAATACCTCGCGCAGAACTTCGACATGCAGTTCGTGGTCATCGGAAGCGGCGACATGTACCTGGAGAACTGGTTCCGCTACCTCGCCGGGAAGTTCCCGGGCAAGATCGGCGTGTACATCGGGTACGCCAGCCAGGCCACTGCCCACCTCGCTGAGGCAGGCGCGGACTTCTTCGTCATGCCGTCCCGCTACGAGCCCTGCGGACTCAACCAGATGTACAGCATGCGCTACGGCACCCTGCCCGTCGTCCGCAGCACCGGCGGCCTCGCCGACACCGTGATCAACCTCTCCGACGATAAGGCACCGGCGACCGGATTCGTCTTCTGGGACCTGAACTCCATGGCGTTGAACAACACCATCACGTGGGCGGCGAACGTCCGCAAGACCAAGCCCGCGATCTTCCGCAAGATGATCCGCCGTGCCATGACCACCGATTTCTCGTGGAACCGCACCGCCGGAAACTACGAACGAATGTACGAAGATGCGCACAAGTGATTTCGACTACGAACTGCCCGAGGAACTGATCGCGCAGGAGCCCTCGCAGGTGCGCGGCGCCGACCGCATGCTGGTGCTGGACCCGGTCACGTCGGACGTCTCGATCGGGATGTTCGAGTCCCTGCCGGACCATCTCCGCCCGGGCGACGCCGTGGTCATCAACAACACCCGCGTGATCCCCGCCCGCATGTTCGCGCGCAAGGAGTCCACCGGAGCGGAGATCGAGCTTTTCTACCTGAACCCGGACACGGACGGACGCTGGATCTGCCTCGCCCGCGGGGCAAAGCGTCTGAAAGAGGGTACCGTGCTGCAGCTCCGCACTTCGTCCGGCGAACTCTCCCCGTACCGCGTCACGGTCGCCGGGAAGCTCCCGGACGGCTCGTGCGTGATCGACTTCACGGGCAGCGACCCTCAGGAGATCTTCGCCGTCTGCGGGCATCTGCCTCTGCCGCCGTACATCAAACGCCCCGACCAGCCGCTCGACAGCGACCGTTACCAGACCATTTACGCCCAGTGCAAAGGCGCGGTCGCCGCACCCACCGCCGGACTGCATTTCACCGAAAAGACGTTTGCCGCGCTGGCTGAAAAGGGAGTGGAGCGCATCGAGCTCACGCTTCACGTCGGCGCAGGCACGTTCAAGCCCGTCTCCGAGGAGAACATCGAGGACCACCCGATGCACGCGGAGTATTTCGTTTTTCCGCCCGAAGCTGCCGAACGCCTGAACCGCGTCCGCGCCGCCGGGGGCCGCATCCTCGCAGTCGGCACCACCTCGCTCCGCACGCTCGAATCCTGCGTGGACGAGCGCGGCGTCTTCACGCCCCGCACGGGCGAAACGTCCATCTACATCTACCCGCCGTACCGCATCAAGTCCGCCGACATGCTCCTCACGAACTTCCACCTGCCGAAAAGCACGCTCCTGATGCTCGTTTCGGCGTTCGCGGGCATGGAGCCGATCCGCAAAGCCTACCGCATCGCCGTTCAGGAGCGCATGAAGTTCTTCAGCTACGGCGACTGCATGCTGATCACCGGGCGCATCTGAACGGGACAAGAGGGGCACGGAGGCGCGCATGTCGAAACTGCATCCCGAGTTCAGGCCGTCCGACATCCCGGACAAGCCCGGCTGCTACATCTACCGCGACCGCTTCGGCACGGTCATCTATGTGGGCAAGGCGGCGAACCTGAGGCGGCGCATGAGCCAGTATTTCCAGGACTCGCGCATCCGGACCGCCGACCCGAAACTCCGTTCGCTGATCCACTCCATCGCCACGTGGGAGACCATCACGGTCCGCACGGAGGACGAGGCGCTGATCCTCGAATCACGCCTCATCAAGGAGTACGCGCCCCACTACAACGTGCTGATGCGCGACGACAAACGCTACCTGATGCTGAAGATCGACCCTACCGAAACGTTCCCGCGCCTCAAGTTCGCCCGACTCAAAAAAGACGATTCCTGCCTCTATTTCGGGCCGTTCCCGAAGGGCGGCGCACTGCACCTCACCGCCGACTTCCTCGTGCGGCATTTCGGCATCCGCGTGTGCCGCTGCGCCGAGCCGGGGCCGGAGGACCGCGCGCACTGCCTCGCCGGGACCGTCCGCGACTGCTGCCGCCCGTGTGTCGGCGAGGTCACGAAAGAGGAATACGACGAACGCGTGAAGAAGCTTATCGACGTGCTGAACGGGCACATCGGCGAGGTCTCCGCCATCCTGAAGCAGCGCATGGCCGAAGCCGCCGCGAAACAGCAGTTCGAAAAGGCCGCCAACCTGCGCGACGTGGCAGACAACCTCGACTGCCTCTACGCCGGACGCCGCCGCAACCTCGCGAACGTGCAAATCCCATCGCTCGTGACCGGAAGCGGCGCGGTGAAGGAGCTCGGCGAAGCGCTCTGCCTCCCCGTCATGCCCGACAACATCGAGTGCTTCGACATCTCGAACATCTCCGGCACACTCGCCGTCGCCAGCATGGTCCATTTCACCGGCGGACGCCCCGACAAGAAGAAATACCGCCGGTTCCGCATCCGCACCGTCGAGGGGCCGAACGACTTCGCCATGATGAAAGAGGCCGTCACGCGGCATTTCTCGCGGCTGATGGACGAGGGGCGGCCCCTGCCCGACCTGCTCATGGTCGACGGAGGCAAGGGCCAGCTCTCCAGCGCCATCGACGCGCTCGTTGCCATCCACTGCCCGCCGTTCCCCGTCATCGGACTCGCGAAGAAGCACGAGGAAGTCTTCATCCCCGGCGAATCCGAGTCCATCCGCCTGCCCATCGACGGCGCCGCGGTCAAGCTCCTGCAGGCGGTCCGCGACGAGGCGCACCGGTTCGCCATCACCTACCACCGCGAGCTCAGGTTGAAGACCATCCGCGACTCCCTGCTCGACGAAATCGAGGGCATCGGCGAGGCGAGGAAAGCAGCGCTGCTGCGTGAGTTCGGATCCGTCCGCGCACTCCGCAACGCCACCGCGGAGGAGATCGCCGCCCGCGTGAACGGCATCGGCATCGAGTTCGCGCGCACCATCTGCGACTACCTTGCGAAGCACGCCGCCGATGGCTCCGTCGACCCGCTGTGATGCCTTGTTCAGACAAGGTTTCTCCGGGTGCAGGATTATCAAAAAACGAGAAAAATGGTTTCTGCAGGCTTGAAATCGCAAAACAGAAGTGTATAGTAAAAGTGTATACTTCAAAGGAGGCAAACCATGGAAGCCAGTGTCCTTGACCTCAGAAAAAAAATGCGTGAAGTCATGTCCGCCATTGACCGGCACGAACGCGTCACGCTGACGCATCGCGGAAAACGCCGCGCCGTCATCGTCCCCTGGTCCGAAACGAAAAAGAAAACGGTCAAAACAGCCGATCTTCCGGCGTTCGGGATGTGGGCAGACCGCGCCGACATTGCCGATCCTGTCGCATATGTCGAGAAAATCCGCAAGCCGAGGTTCTAATGCTTTTCGACACCGACGTCCTGATCTGGGCTCTCCGCGGATCCGCGCGCGCCGCAAAGGAAATCGATGGCGCTGAGGAGCGTTATATTTCCGCCGTCAACTACATGGAACTCATGCAGGGGGCGCGCAGCAAACGCGAACAGACGATGATCAAACAGTTCCTGAGCTCGCTCGGATTCGTGGTCCTGCCGGTCACGGAGGCCATTTCCCATCGCGCCACGGTCTTCATCGAGGAATACGCCATGAAATCCGGCATCCAGGTGGCAGATGCGCTCGTCTTCGCCACCGCCTGCGAACATTCCCTCACACTCTGCAGCGCGAACCAGAAGCATTTCCGCGGGATACGCTCGCTGGACGCGAAAGTCTTCCGTCCTGACTGATGAGGTCCCGCATCCCCGGCGCAACGCCCATTTTTCAGCCGTTTTTCCATTTTTCCGTTGATTTTCGCGGTTTCCGTGCTATTGTAACTCACAGCAACAATCATTCATCATCCCCAGTGAAAGGATCCTGCCATGTCCGTTGAACTCGCCAAAGCTTTCTGTGTCCGCCTGATGTCCGACGACGAATTCCGCGATGCCATCGGCCGCGCCGCCTCCGCCAAGGAGATCGCCGACCTCGTCGCCGCCAACAACTACACGTTCACCAGGCACGACCTCCTGAAGGTCGTCAGCGAGCTTTCGGGCAAGAAGATCGACATGGAGCACCTCTCCGCCATGATCTGCGAAGTCTACGAGGAGGAGATCAAGACCGAGGGCGGCTCCGCCGACGCCGTCACCGAGTGGCTCGCGAGCCTCCAGTAAGCTTTCCCTTTTCCGCCCCGATTGTCTGGGCAGTTTGCGCCTAAAATACTTTAGACAATTCCAAATAAAAACAACTGACCGGGCGATTTTTCTTCGTTGCCGGGGACAAAATGTCAAGCATGCGGCAACTGTTTTTGTGGGAACTGTCATGCAAAAAACATGGAAAGCATGTATTTTTTAGCAAAAAACTATGTTCATGGGATTGACAAAAGCGTGTTTCCGCTGTAATTTACTGTAAATCATTCTTAATTTCACCATGCCAAACTCAAAACAAAGGATTTCCATCATGAAAATGAAAACGAAAGTCTGTATCGCGGCAGGCGCTTCCCTGCTGACACTCGCCGCATTCGCACAGTTCGGCGGCGGCATGCCCGCGGGCGGCTTCGGCGGCGGTTTCGGCGGCGGCATGCCCGCAGGCGGCTTCGGCGGCGGTTTCGGCGGCTTCGGCGGCGCGCCCCGTTCCGCGCTCCCCGAAGGCTTCGTGCCTGCCGAAACGAACATCTACAACTCCGAATTTCCCGCGGTCAACCCGAAGACCCGCCAGGCGTTCTTCCGCATGCAGGCTCCGGGCGCGCAGAAAGTGACCATCACGCAGGAAGGCAAGACCTACGAACTGCAGAAAGACCAGAGCGGCTGGTGGTCCGTTACGACCGATCCGCTGGTGGTCGGGTTCCATTATTTCAGCTACACCGTGGACGGCAACAAGGCGTTCGACTACGGCAGCGAGGCGTTCTACGGATGCAGCTCCGAAATGGCCGGCATCGAGATCCCCGAGTCCGAGGAAGAAGCCGCCTACTATCACTTCAACAAGGACATCAAGCACGGCCAGGTGCGCCATTGCCGCTACTGGTCCGAGATGAACGGCCTGGACCGCCATTGCCGCGTGTACACGCCCGCCGAATACGAAACGAATCCCGAAAAGCGCTTCCCGGTGCTGTACCTGCTCCACGGCGGCGGCGAGGATGAGTCCGGCTGGGAGGAACAGGGCCGCATGGCGGACATCATGGACAACCTGATCGCCTCCGGCAAGGCAGTCCCGATGATCGTCGTCATGGACAGCGGGAACGTCCGCAACTACGGCGCGGTGCGTCCGCGCGGCGTCCGCGTGACCGACATCTTCGTGAAAGAGCTGAAGCCGTGGGTCGACGCCACGTTCCGCACGAAGACCGACCGCGACAACACCGCGATGGCCGGCCTCTCCATGGGCGGCGTGAACACCTGGAACACGATCTTCCCGAACAACATGGACAAGTTCGCCTACATGGGCGGCTTCAGCGGCGCTGGCAACTTCAGCGGCCCGGGCGCGGCGGCGGGCGGCGGCGACGTGAACACCATTTTCGGCGGCGTCTACAAGGACGCGGACAAGTTCAACTCCCAGATGAAACTCGTCTTCATCAGCGTCGGCGAGGCGGAAAAGACCAATCCGGTCCGCGAGACCTACCGCATCCTGAAGGACCACGGCATCAAGAACCTGGTGTTCTACGAATCCCCCGAAACCGATCACGAATGGCTCACCTGGCGCCGCAGCCTGCGCGAATTCGCGCCGCTGCTCTTCAAGTGATCCGGCGTTATCGCATCCGCGGATTGCAACACGGCATTCCGGCCTCCCGCCGGGATGCCGTTTTTCGTGGCGGACGCATCCGGAGCTGTGTTTTCCGGCTTTCCGGCGCTTTTTTTTAAAAGAAAGCTTTCATTTTTCCCTGCCGGATGTATATTATATGGATGTCTTCTTTTTTCCCAGTAATCGGAGTAACGAACTATGAAACATGTGAGCGTAGGAATCCTCGGATTCGGCACGGTCGGCGCCGGAGTGGCGGATTGTCTTCTGAAAAACCGCGGTCTGATCTGCGAACGGACCGGCGTGGATGTGGAATTGACCGGGATCGGCGATTTGGATACGACTACGGACCGCGGAGTCGCGGTTCCGCCCGGACTGCTTACCAGCGACACGCCGTCGGTCATCGCGAAAAGCGACATCGTGGTCGAACTCATCGGCGGCACGACGGTTTCCCGGAAGTTCATCCTGAGCGCGCTGGAACAGGGCAAGACGGTCGTGACCGCAAACAAGGCGCTGCTTGCCGACTACGGACGCGAAATTTTCGACGCGGCGGAAGCCGGGGGCGGCACGGTTTTCTACGAGGCGAGCGTCGCCGGCGGCATCCCGATCATCAAGAGCCTCCGCGAAGGCTTCGTGGGCAACCGCATCAACCGCATTTTCGGCATCCTGAACGGCACGTGCAACTACATCTTCACCCGCATGGAACGCGAGAACCTCGGGTTCGAGGAAGTCCTGAAAGACGCGCAGCGGCTCGGTTACGCCGAGGCGAACCCGTCGCTGGACATCGACGGATTCGACACCGCGCACAAGGCGGTGATCCTGGCATCGCTCGCATACGGCGGCTGGCACAGCACCAACGAAATCTACGTGCAGGGCATTCGCGACGTCTCGCTGTCGGACATTCGCTGCGCCGACGAGCTCGGCTACAAGATCAAGCTCCTCGCCATCATCAAGCAGTGCGCCGACAGCCGTATCGAGGTGCGCGTCCATCCCACGCTCATCCCGAAGCACGCCCCTCTCGCCGGAATCTCCGACGTCTTCAACGGCGTGATGGTGAACGGCGACTTCGTAGGCGACACGCTCTTCTACGGACGCGGCGCGGGCCGCGCGGCAACCGCCAGCGCGGTCGTCTCCGACATCGCCGATGCCGCGCTGAATCTCGCAAGCGGCGCCCCGGTCCGCATCCCCGCCTACCGCAAGGCTGTCGAATGCGCCGGGATCGTTCCGATGGAGGAGATCACTTCCCGTTACTATCTGCGCCTCACGGTCACGGACCGTCCCGGCGTGCTCGCGAAACTGGCCGGAATCCTGGCGGAACAGGGCGTCAGCGTGTCCCGCCTGATGCAGAACCCGGTCACGGAAAAGGCCTCGGGCGAAGCGTCCATCGTGGTCATCACGCACGAGGCGAAAGAATCCGCCGTCCGGCAGGCCATCGCGGCGATGAATTCCTTTGACGCCGTCCACGGCAAAATCTGCCTGCTTCGCATTGAGGAGCTTTGAACATGAATCACACTGTTGAAAAGATCGGCGGCACCAGCATGTCCCGCTTCGGCGAGATCATGCAGAACGTCATCATCGCGGACCATTCCCCCGCCGACATGTACAACCGCATCTTCGTCGTTTCCGCCTACTCCGGCATCACGAACCTCCTGCTGGAGGACAAGAAGACCGGCGCGCCCGGCGTCTACGGCCACTTCACCGCCGGCAGCGGCGAATGGCGCGAAGCGCTCGCCCGCGTCCGCGAAAAAATGCTCGACTACAACCAGGAATTCGGATTCCTCGGGCTGAACGTGAAAGAGGCAAACGCCTTCATCAACGGCAAGCTCGACGACATCAACAAGTTCCTGCAGGACCTGGAGGACATGCGCTCCTACGGATTCATGCGGCCCGGCGACTACCTGCCCATGACCCGCGAATTCCTTGCCGCCGTCGGCGAAGTCCACAGCGCGTGGAACTCCGTCCAGATCCTCAAGGCGAACGGCGTCAACGCCCGTTTCATCGACCTCTCCGGCTGGCGCTCCACCGAATCCCGCACGCTTGACCAGGCGATCCTCTCCGGGTTCGAGGGCGTCGACTTCGCCACGGAACTCCCGGTCGTGACCGGTTACGTGAAGTTCGACCCGGGCATCATGCTCCGGTTCGACCGCGGATACAGCGAGATCACGTTCAGCAAGATCGCCGTGCTCACGGAAGCCCGCGAAGGCATCATCCACAAGGAATTCCACCTCTCCACCGGCGACCCGAAGCTCATCGGCGTCGACAAGGTCCAGGTGATCGGCAACACCAACTTCGACATCGCCGACCAGCTCTCCGACATGGGCATGGAGGCCATCCACTCGAAAGCCGCCAAGGAAATGGAGCTCAAGGGCATCCCGATCCGCGTGAAAAACGCGTTCGACCCGAAGCACCCCGGCACCCTCATCAGCCGCGGCTACGTGTCCCCGAATCCGCGCGTGGAAATGATTTGCGGTCGCGCCGACATGCTCGGCGTCGAGGTCTTCGATCCGGAAATGGTCGGCGAACCCGGCTACGACTACCGCCTCACCAAGCATCTGGCGGACCGCGACATCGACTACATCGCCAAGACCACGAACGCGAACACGATCGCGCATTTCGTGCCGGAGAAGAGCAAGCGGCTGAACAACTGCCTGGAAAGCATCCACCGCGACTTCCCGAACGCCGAAATCCACGTGACCAAGGTCGCCATCGTCTCCGTCATCGGCTCCAACATGAAGATCCCCGGATTCCTCGCCCGCGCGGCAAACGCGCTCTCCGAGGCCGGAGTCAACGTGCTTGCCATCGACCAGACCATCCGTCAGGTGAACATCCAGTTCGTCATCGAACGCGAGCAGTTCGAATGCGCCCAGAAGGCGCTCCACCGCGAATTCGTCGAACGCCAGGCATAACCGTTTCCCTCACAAAGCAGGAGCCCCCACATGAGCAGCCATCAGGACAGACCCGACTGGGACGAGTACTTCATGGAGATCGCGAAAGTCGTCGCGGCACGCAGCAACTGCTGCCGCAGACACGTCGCCGCCGTCATCGTGAAGGACAAACGCATCATTTCCACCGGCTACAACGGCACTCCGCGCGGCATCAAAAACTGCAACGAGGGCGGCTGCCCCCGCTGCAACTCCAACGCCCCGTCCGGCACCGCCCTTGAGGAGTGCCTCTGCTCCCACGGCGAGGAAAATGCCATCGTCCAGGCGGCATACCACGGCATCTCCATCAAGGGCGCCACGCTCTACACCACGTTCAGCCCCTGCCTGCTCTGCGCCAAGATGATCATCAACGGCGGCATCGCCGAAGTCGTCTTCAACGAACACTACTCCATCGACGGAACCGCCCGCAGGATCCTCCAGGAAGCCGGCGTCATCCTCCGAGCACTCCCCGGCAAGGAGGAGTAATAAAGCATAAGGAGGCGGGATGAAAAACGACAAGCCTATTTTTCAGAACAATTGGGATAGAATTCGAACAATAAGGAATTCTTGACCATGAGTAAAGAAATGAAAAAGGCCGTGGAGGCTAAGCAGGCAGCCGTGAATGAAATGCTGGAACGCAAAGCAAAACTCGGCTACAAGGTCGTCATCGGAGACAGGAACGGGAATCCCAAACTGGTTTCCGCAAGGTATTTGGTCAGAAAAAGAAGAGCTGCCCTCGCCGCCGCTAAAAAAGCCAGTCCGAACACAATTTGCAACCCGAAGGAGACTTGACATGAAACATCTGAAAACGATTCTCCCGACGATCCTGACCGTCCTGGCCGCGCTGTTTTCCGGAACGGCTTATTCCGCCGACGAAAAGGAGGACCTCCTGGCCCGGTTCGACCGCGAGCTCCTGACCGTCATGAGCGGATTCTCCTTGGCGCGCGAGGCGTCCGTTTCGTCCCCATTCCGCCAGGAGTACCTGGGGACGTTCGACAGGTTCATCAGCGATGCGAACACCCTGCAGGGGATCATCAGCGAACTCGGCATCGGCGAAGACCTCAACCTGGCGACACATGCCCGGAACATCCGCAGCGCGTTTCAGGCACCCGTCCAGACCGCCGCGGCATCGCCCGCGACGCAGCAAGACAAGAAAAAATCCAACGTGGCAAAGGCGAACGACCCGATTTCGCGCTTAACCGGCAAATCGCTCAGCGAGTATACGGGGCTCGGCAATTCGTCGGGTTCGGGGACGGGTTCCGCCCAGAACCAGACCCCGGCGGGCTTCTCGTTCCGCATGGCGGGAAACGCCGTCCAGACGCTTTCTTTCCTCGGATTCGGGATTCGCAACGGCAAGTATTCCGTCTCCCCGAGATACCGCGGCATCCTGCCGTACCTGGAGTTCAAGCGCGACGTGGAGCATTTCAACGCTTCCTACGAACACTTCGACAGCCTCATCGGCAACGCGATCTGGCGCAGCGATTTCGAGAAGCGCCTCAAGCGCATGACCAAGCTTGCGGTTCAGATCCAGCCCGTTTACAGAGCATATTTCCCCAACGGGACCGTCTCCATCGGCACCGAGGCCGAACGCCTTTCCCGCGTCTACTCCAGGTTCGTCGAATACGTGAAAGCCACGGAGCAGGCAAAGCAGGAAAGCAGCCGGCTGAACGACAACACCAACGCATTCAACCAGATCCGCCAGTCCAATATCCCGGACAAAGGCGCCATTCTGAAAGACTACGATACCGCGGCCACCCGGCTGAAAACAGTCTTCGCGGACATGGATTCCATCGACTGGACGTCCAATCCATTCTCCGAAAACGGTCCCGGAGCGAAGGCAAAGGCAGCCAAGCCGTCCGCGAAAGACTCCGACTGAATCCGCCGCGATCCGGCATTCCGCTTTCCCGCCCCAACAGAAAGACAGACCATGTTTCAGATAGAACGCACAGTCGCCATCAGCGACACCGCCCCGGGCGGCTGTCTCCGCCTCAGCCACGCCATCGACTACCTCCTCGAATGCGAATGCTTCCAGATGGATTCCGAGGACGAGTTCTCCGTGTACCTGCGGAACAATGGCATCGCGGTCTTTCTGGCGTTCCGCCAGGTTGAGATCATCCGGCTTCCCGCCTATGGCGAACGCCTCGTCATCCGCACAAATGTCTACGACTGCAAGAACTTCTTCGGGTTCCGCAACACTACGATCTACGATGAGCAGGGGCGCATCTGCGTCCTGTGCGCCGCCATCGGCGCATTCGTCGACCGCGCATCCGGACGCCCCGGGAAAGTGCCCGCACAGATCGTCCGGGACCTCCATTTCGACGCGCCGCTCCCCATGGAGTACCTTTCCCGCAAGATCACACTCCCCGCGCAGGAACCGGAACGCCTCGCGCCATTCCGCGTCAAGGAACATCAGGCAGACATGTACGGCCATTTCAACAGCAACCGTTCCCTCGACGAGACCATGGAATACCTGCCGCCGGGGTTCCGGTTCAACCGCCTCCGCCTCGAATACAAGGCCCAGGCCAAGCCCGGCGAACTGATCACGCCGGCGGTTTACCGCGGCGTCCCGAACCCGGACGCCCTCACGTTCACGCTCTCGAACGAATCGGCTGTCTGCACCGTCTTCGAGTTCTCCACGGCTCCGGTCGGCTGAATTGACACGCGGCGCAGACCGTCAAAAAACAACGGCTCCTCCTGGATGGAAGAGCCGTATTTCATTTCAGGGAAAAGGACCGGGCTTCAGCGCTTGATGGATTCGCGGGCGATGCGCTGCGTTTCGGTGAACGTCTCGGACATGTCCTGAAGGACTTCCAGGAACGCCTCCTGTTTTTCCTCCGGCACTTCGTCCAGGATCCCGGTCATCACGTCGGTCAGGTAGACTTCCAGCTGCTTGCGGATGCTCTTGCCGAACGGCGTAAGGGAAATGTGAACGGAACGGCGGTCGACCGAAGAGGGAATGCGTTCGACGACGCCGTCGGCGGCCAGGGCATCGACCGTCTGGGAAACCGCGCCGGAAGTCAGGCCGAACATCTCGGCGATCTCCTTGACCATCGGAGGTTCGCCCTCGCGGACAAAAAGATAGTTGATGATGCGGATCTTGCCAAGGGTGATTTTCATGTTGGGGATGGACACGTTGCGCGCGCTTTTGGCACGCAGACGGTCAACGACCCGGAAGAGCATGGTCCATGCAGTTTTCGGCCTGTTCGTAATCGACATCTTGAGTTTCCTTGGTTGAAATAAGGTGTTTACGTTTTCTTTAACGCATTTTTATGATGGTTTATTGTGTAAAGATCTTCTTTTTTTCGTTTTTTTTGAGGTATGAGGTCATTTTAATAATTAACATCATAATAATATTTTTATTTTCGAATTTATTTCCAGAATAGTTGTTACTTTTCTCAATAGTTTTTACAGAAAAGAAATTGAAAAAGCGCCGCGCCCATGCTATATTATATAGATTCGTAGTTCGTTTTCTTTTTTCGCGAACCCATCCCTGCTCACGAACAGACTATCATCACAATCCATGGATATGCTCATGCTCTCCCAGCGCGACACAATGCGACCCCCCGCCATAAGCCGGACCAGAAAACACCATCAACCGACCAATCCGGAACGGAGCGTGGAAGCATGAACGAAGAGGCATTTGTCAGACAACCGGTCAAAAAAGGCATCATCGGGGGCCTGGCGCTGCTGAGCGCATGGATCCCCGTCTACGTCTGCGCGTACTCCGCGCTGCTCATCAACCGGGAAGTCCCGGTTTTCAACCGGCAGGCGCTGAACGTGCTGCTGGTCGCCGCCGTCTATACTGTGCCGTTTCTCTTCACCAGCGTATTCTGCCAGTTTCTCTGCACCCGGTTTTCCGCCCGCAACGTGGTGGTGTTCAGCCGGGCAGTCGAGATCTTCCTGATCCTCGCGGGCAGCTTTTTCCTCGCCCCGGTCAAGAAGTTCGGGCCCATGCCGCTGCTGGTCTTCGCGGGGTGTCTTGGCGTGGTCTTCTCCTTCTACCGCCCCGCGCTGAAGATCTACCTGGCGGACTCCGCCGACAAGAAAGAGCTGTCGCGCACAGCCGGCATCGTCGAATCCATGACGTTCCTCGGCATCATCATCGGCACGGTCTCGGCGGTCTTCTGCATCCATTTCATTTCCAGTGCTGCGGCGGTCACCGCGGCAGGCGTCTCGCTTGCCACGCTGAACCTGCTTCTGGCGTCGCACCTGAACCCGAACCAGTCATTCTGCCGCAAGCTGAAGTTCCGCGACCTGAAGCAGCAGTGGGTGACGGCGTTCAAGCTCCAGCAGCGTTACCGCGAACTGGTCCTGACGGGAATCGGCGAGGGATACATCTTCGCCTCGATCATCCTGATCTCGTCCATGGCAATGCAGTTCATCTCGGTGCAATTCGGCAATGCGGGAACGCCTGACAACGACATCTTCCTCTACGCCATCATCGCCTCGCCCGTGATCGGCGCCGTAATCGGCTGCCTCGTGGCGGGCAGGCTCTCCGGCGACATGATCGAGATCGGTCTCGTGCCGCCGTCAACCGTCGTCATGACACTCGCCGCGCTGCTGATCGGCGTGCTTCCGTTCTTCCACGACCAGTACACGGGCGGCGGCCTGCTGCCGGTCCTGCTGTTCGCGTTCGGGTTCTTCGCCGGAATCATGCTGGTGCCGCTTGAGGCGTACCAGAAGTACTTCATCCGGCACGAACTGATCCCGCCGTTCTTCAGCTGGTTCTACCTGCCGTTCGCCGCGGGGATCCTGCTGACGATCCTGATGTCGTTCCTGATGTACTACTACGGGCTCTCCATCTTCACGATCACGCTGATCCTGGCGTGCCTCACGATCATCCTGGGCGTGACTTCGTTCTATATCATGCCGCAGTTCCTGCTGCGGTTCCTGATGCGCACGCTGATGGGCACGCTGTACCGACTGCGCAAGTTCGGCGTGGAGAATCTCCCTGAGGAAGGCCCCGCGCTGCTGGTCGGCAACCGCGCGAGCTTCGTGGACATCCTCTTCATCCAGGCATGCACGTCGCGCCCGATCCGATTCATGATGCACGAGAGCTATTTCAACATCCCGTTCTGGAAGCCGCTGTTCAAGTCCGCCGGGTTCATCTCGGTCCCGTCGAACAAGCCCAAGCAGCTGAAAGCGCTCCTGGAGTACACGCGGGAACTGCTCCGTCAGGGCGAAATGGTCTGCATCTTCCCGGAGGGCGACATCACGAAGAACGGCACGATGTCCAGCTTCAAGGACGGCCTGGGCGAACTCATGCCCGCCGACATGCCGGAAATCCCGGTCATCCCGGTTCGCATCGGCATGACCTGGGGCAGCATCTTCTCCTGCTACTACGGCAAGTTCAAGCTCACGTGGCCGAACGAGCTCCCGCATCCGGCGAGCGTCACGGTCGGCAAGCCCATCCCGCGCGACACGTCCGCCTACGAAATCCGCATCATCCTCTCCGAGCTCGCCGCCGACACCGAACTCATTCCCGAACGCAGCGAACGTCCTTTCCACAGCCAGTTCACATGGATGGCGAAGCACTACCCGCTGCGCCGCACCATCCAGCAGTACGACGATACCCACGGGCTTCAGAACCCGCCGCTTTTCACGCTGATGCTGAAATCAATCCTCATCAGCCGCTGGATCCGCCGCATCTGCGACGAATCCGAGGAATACGTGGGCGTGATGCTGCCGAACAGCCTCGCCGCGGTCTGCACCATCACGGGCGTCCTGATGTCCGACCGGAAACCCGCCGTGATGAACTTCACCGCGGGCATCCCCGCCAACAAGCATGCCGTGAAGATCGCGAACATCAAGCATATCCTGACCAGCCGCGTCTTCATCCAGAAGATCCGCATGAAGCCCACGCCCGAGATGGTGTTCCTGGAAGACGCCGCGAAAGACATCGGCCGCCCGAGCTCCAAATACATCTGGCTTCTCGCCTGCATCTTCCTCACGCATGAAGAGCTCATCAAGCTCGTCTCGCCGAAGAGCTGGCAGGACGTCAACCGCATCGCCGTGCTCATCTTCTCCAGCGGATCCACCGGCATCCCGAAAGGCATCATGCTGACCCACCACAACATCAACGCGGACGTGGCTGCCATGGTCTCCATGATCGGCTGGCGCAAGACCGACAGCGTGCTCGGGAACCTCCCGATCTTCCACTCGTTCGGACTCACCGTCTGCATGTGGCTCCCCATCATCACCGGCACGCGCACCATCTTCATCGCGAACGCGCTTGACGCGGCGATATCGCTCAAGGTCATCCGCGAACAGAAGCTTTCCATTGTCGTCGCCACGCCGAGCTTCCTGATGCTCTACATGCGGCGCGGCATGCCGGAAGACTTCAAGTCGCTCCGCCTCGCCATCACCGGCGCGGAACGTCTCCGCGATGACATCGCCGTGAAATTCCGCAAGCTCACCGGACTGGAGATCACCGAGGGCTACGGCTGCACCGAACTCTCGCCCGTCGTCTCCATCAACGTCGCGAACTCCCGCATGGAGCTCGGCGTGGAGGTCGCCAAACCGGGCAGCATCGGCGCGCCGCTCCCCGGCATCTGCGCCAAGATCGTCGACCCGTCCACGTTCGAGCTCATGCCCGAAAACACCGACGGACTCATGATCGTGAAAGGCGCCATCGTGATGAAAGGCTATCTGGGCGAGCCCGGCAAGACCGCCGAGGTCATCCGCGACGGCTGGTACGTCACCGGCGACATCGCGCACATGAACCGCAACGGGTTCATCACCATCACGGGCCGCCTCTCCAGGTTCTCCAAGATCGCCGGCGAAATGGTCCCGCACGAACTCGTCGAACGCGAGATCAACAACATCCTCCAGCCGGAGGAACGCCTCGTGGCAGTCTGCGGAGCAGCCGACGCCAAGCACGGGGAAAAGCTCATCGTCTTCTATACGGACGCGCGCCGCCTGGCGCCGGAAGAACTCATCCGCCAGCTGAAAGACCGCGAAATCCCGAACCTCTGGATCCCGAAAGCCGAAAACTTCATCCTCGTGGATTCCCTCCCCATGCTCGGAAACGGCAAACTCGACCTCGCCGCGCTCGTGGAACTCGCAAAGAAATACGGCGACCCCACGCCCGCAGCCTGAAAAAAAGCAAGGCGGCGTCCCGCGGCGGAAAGCTCAATATTTCGAGAGCAGGCCGAGGAGGAAATCGCGGGCGGCGTCCTCGTTGCCGTTGTAGATCTCCGTCACAACCTGGTAGGAATACCACTGGTCCGACGGAGACCACTTGCGGCGGAACGAGAAGAAACTGCCGATCGACTCGTGCGGCCCGGTATACCATACGAACGTCAGGACGGGGGTCCCCCTGATTCTGGAGCGGATTTCGGTGACCGGCAGGCTGCGTCCGTCCGGCATGGTGTGCATGACCACGGATTCGGACAGGATTTCCGCCCCGCTGGAACGGAGGCAGTGGCTGGCAGGATGGATTTTGTGAATGTCATCCCCGCATTTCACCTCCAGGATACTGGCCTGGAACAGGCCGTCGCCTATCGCATACTGATGCACCTCGGCGCCCTCGAAGAAGCGGATCGAATCCTCCGACAGCGGCACTTCCCTGACAGTCAAGCCATCGGGAGCGGAGGCAAGATCCGGACGGAACGGCGATGCGGTCCGGTCGCCTTTGCGGATTGTCACCGCACCGAAGAGGATCAGCCCTGCGGCAATGAGGAAACAGAAGACTTCAAATCGCATCACGTAGCCGGTGAGAATGAGGACCGCGCAGAGGACCGCGCAGAGGACCGCGGCGGCAAGCTTCAGGAAGAGGGCGGTCTGGGGCTGAATGAGAAGCGTGCTGCACATCAGGAACGTCGTGCTGGTGCTTCCCAGCGACAGCGCCACGAACGCGGGAACCATCGACCATGCGCCCCGCCATCCGCAGAAAAGCCACACGCCGGTCCACCAGAACCCGATCCCAGCGAGAATACGGACCATGTATATCTGCCGCACGACGCCCGCGCCGTACAGGAGGGCGAAACCGATGACGAAAAAAAGCGACGGCATGTCGAACGAAAACCGTTTCAAGGCCTTCGCCGAGTCTTTCAAAGCGGGCGCGGCACATAAGGCAAGCAACAGGAACGCGAGGTGAAAGATCCAGTTCGGACGGTCCATTGGGGACGACCGCCACGATTGGAACGTATACGGCAGTGTGCAGAAGAACGGGATTCCCGCCAGGAAAGCGCCCGCCAGGCGTTTCCAGGGCAATCCTGCCAGGGACGCCATGCCCGCATCAGCTTTGCCGGGAGCAGGCGCCGGGGCGGACTCCGCGGACTTCCGTTCGGCGGCATCGTGGTCTTTCATGACTTTCTGTCTCCTTTCCGGGATTCCCGCTTGCTTTCCCCGGCTTTCGCAGGCTCGCCGGGGCCGCCGGACTTCGGCGCTGGAGATTCCTTTTCCGGCAGCAGGCAGCCGACCAGGAAAAAGAGGGCGACGGTGAGGATGACCTGCACATAGCCGAGCCCCTCATGCCAGGTGTTGTTCAGCACGGATTCGAACCCGGCCTTGTACAGGACGATGGTCAGGACGATGCGGACGGCGTTGGCGATGATGATGGACGGGATCAGGAACAAATAATGGATGCACCGCCAGATGAAGAGGCGCTGCCAGACCATCACCAGCCAGAAAGCCACCAGGATCATGGCTTCGAACTGCTGAATGCCGCTGCATGCGTCCGTGATGGCGATGTCCAGACCTTCGATGCGGATCGTGGTCATGTCGTTTTCGATGCTCATCCCGAACATCTGGAGGAATCCGACCGAAAGCACCGTGGAGACCATCCGGAACGGATAACTCAGGTACAGCACGATCTGTTCGCGGAACGGCACCAGGCAGAAGCATCCGAACAGGGGAACAGCGCCGAAGAGCGCCGCCCGGATGCCGCAGAAGAAGCTGACCGCCCCGAGCGCCAGGAAAAAGCATGCGCCGAACTTGAATCCGGGCGCGCCGGCATTCGGCCACGGCAGGAAGATGAGCCCGAGCGCAACGGCGACCAGAAACCAGGCGAAAGCCTTGTACCACGGGAAGCCGCCCGCCGTTCCGGCTGAGGGGACGGACGAAGAAGTTTTCGCCGCCTGGTACAGCAGGCACGCCAGCAGGATCAGCAGGGCGGCCGCCCCGCCCCATTCGGAGCGTATCTGATATGCAGACTGCCAGCAGGCGAAAACGAATGCCACAGCGAAGATCGCGGTGCATTTCCAGTCCTTGCGAAGCGGCGCAACTGCCTTTTTGAGATCAAGCATCATGGTTCTCCCGATGTCTGGCCTGCGAACCGTGAAAGACGGCCCGCCAAAGGAAGACCGGATTGCCGATGATATAGCGGCGGAACAGCCGCAGCGGTTCGTTGTAAAGCCGGTAGGTCCATTCGATCCTGAGCTTGCGCATCCAGAGCGGAGCCCGGGGAATGCGGCCGGAAGCGAAGTCGAAAAGGCCGCCGACGCCGATGGCGACGCCGCAAACGAGCTGCGCCCTGTGGTTGAAAATCCATTCTTCCTGACGAGGGACGCCCATTGCCACAAGCAGGATGTCCGGTTTGGCGGCGTTGATGCGTGCGATCACGGCGGCTTCTTCCTCGGGCGTCCGGCAGAAGCCATGGTCGACGCCGACGATCCTCGCCTCCGGGAATTCGGCTGAGAGGCGTTCGCGGGCTTTTTCCGCCACGCCCGGGGCAGCGCCGAAAAGATAGAGCGACCAGCCGCGGCGGCACAGGAAAGGAAGCATGTCCGTACCGTTGACGTTGCCGTGTACCGGCGTATGGACGATCCGGGCGCCGATGGCGATGCCAACGCCGTCTGCCCAGACGGCATCCGCCCGCGCCAGGATGCCGGCATATCGCGCGTTTTTATAGGCGATGTTCAGGCAATCGGCATTTGCAAACGCACAGAAATGCGGCTGGCCGTCGGGACGGGGATGTTTCAACATATTGTCAAGTTCGTCCAGGGCCTGCTCCATGGTATCGGTACGGAACCTGACCCCGAAGACTTCCGCGAATCCGCGGAATTGGCCGGCAAGCCGTTCCGCATGTTTTCCCCAGTCGAATTCGGCGGCCCGAAGAAGGCCTTTTCTGCGGAGTTCCGCCCGAAGCGGTTCGTCGGTCAGGGCGCGCCGGATGGCTTCCGCGATCTCCGCGGGATCGGCGGGGTCGAACGTGAGGGCGGCATCCGCGCCGATTTCCCCGAGGGAGGAATTGTTGGAACAGGCGCAGACGAGGCCGCACGCCATGGCTTCCACCAGGGACAGTCCGAACCCCTCGAAGAACGACGGGAAAACATACAATGACGCATGCAGGTAGAGCTCGCGGAGACGCTCCGCCGAAATGAACCCGCTGAACTCGATGGAAGCAGCGCAGGGAGAAGCTTCCGCCTGACGGTGGATCTCGTCGGCTCCGGACCAGTCGGACCCTGCCAGCAGAAGTTTGTATTCATTCGTGATCGAAGGCGGGAGGAGTTCCCAGGCACGGATCAGGTTCGCATGGTTTTTTCCCGGGGCCTCGATGCGGGAAACGTACAGGACGATCTTTTCCGAAGCGTCGTTTCCGTCCTGCGGAAGCGCACTCTGGTCAACGCCGTTGTAGTTCACCATGATCTTTCCGAGGGGGATCTTCCAGAACCGCACCAGGTCGTCCGCCGTGCTCCGGCTCACTGCCGCCACGACGTCGGGGACCCGCCTGACGCAGAACGGCAGGACATGGCGGATATAGAACATCCGGAATGCGTCGTATTTCGTGGGGATGTGATATTGCGAAAGGTCATGGACCACCGCATAGGTCTCGCAGGGAGTCCAGAGCAGCATGCGGCGGTTGCCCGCTGTGATGATCAGGCGGTCCCATTTTCCTCTAGGGAGACGGAACGGCAGCAGAAACAGGCAATAAAGCATGCTGAAAAGCGGCCTGGCCGACCAGCGCGGCATGACGATGCGCGCGAAACCGGCGAATTCCGGCGCGTCGACGGCGGACGGCTCCAGGATCAGGGTCAGCTCATGCCCGCGGACGGCAAGTTCATGAACGATGTTTCGGATGCAGACGGAGATGCCGGATTTCCCGGAATCATAGGGAACGCACAGGATCACGATCTTCATTCGGCGTATACCTCCGCCAGCCTGAGCCAGCCGCTGAGCAGCGAAGCGTCGGTGAACCGGGTGGAAACGAGCTCGCGCCCGCGCGCGCCCATTGCGGCAGCTTTCGCTGGGTCGTTCAGCAGGGTGTCGATCGCGTTCGCCAGGGCAACCGTGTCGCCGGGCGGGACGAGCAGGCCGGTTTCGCCGTCAATGAGATAATCGCGGATCGCGCCGACATCAAATCCGACGAGCGGGACGCCGTGCGCAAGCGCTTCCGGTCCGACCAGTCCGAACGGTTCCCGCCAGCGCCACGGGAGCACGACGGCGCGGACGCCGCGGAACGCGTCGTCCGGATTCGGCACATAGCCGTGGAACACGACCGAAGATCCGAGCGGGGCGGCAAGCCTCTTCAAATACGCCTCGTCGTTGCCGGTCCCGACGATATCCAGCACGCACGGAGTCTTCACTTTTCGCATGGCGTCCAGAAGCAGGTCGACGCCTTTGCCGCGGATGAGCTGGCCGATCGCCAGGATGTGCGGCACGCCGGACGCGGCGGTTTCGTTTTGTCCGAGAATGGCGGCGGGAATGTCGATGGACGGCGGGATCAGGGCGATCTTCTCCGCGGGAATTCCCTGCCGGACCAGGATATCCCGCATGAACCCGGACAGGACGATAAAGCCGTCACAGGCGCGGATCTCGTGCCAGAGCGCGGCGAAACCGCCGAAGTTGGCGTGAAACGTGTTGTCCGGCGAGGGGCGCCGGAGCATCGCGCAGCATCCGCAGAGGAATTCGCAGTAGGCGCGCGAGCAGTTTTTCCGTGTGACCGGGTAATAGTAGGACCGCCTCGGACAATAGTACTCGTGGTCATGCACGAAGACAGCAGTCCTGCCCGAACTCCGCAGGGCACACACTGCGGCCGCGTCGCGGACCTTGTGCAGCACTGTCAGGCCGTATTCGGAACCGGAACGTTTCAGCGCGTCGGAAATCGTCTCGGAACGGTCGAAGGCGGAAAGGAAGCGTTCGGAATCCTGCGCGGTCTCCGCATAGCAGCAGTCGACCGTGAAGCCGTTCCGGCGCAGGAGCAGCGCAGTGCGCTCCATGTAGCGTTCGACGCCTCCGATGAATCCGGCGTACTGGTTGATGAAACGGATGTGTGGCATGAAGAGAGAAACGGATCGGAAAAGACTGTTGAAAAGCGGGAAAGAGCCATATTAAATATATCCGCAAACGTTATGAAATCAACTCGAAACGCGGGAATCGGATGAAAAAGACGATTTTTTTACGGAAACCGGTTTGAAAGCGCGGTTTTGCAGGTTATATTATGGATGTTCGATTTGAACGCGATCCTGTGAACCATGAACATGGACAGCCCGTTTCGGCTGTTCCTTTTCACCCCCGGAGTTGTTATGAGCGATGTGATCAAAGTCCTGGCCGTTGATGACGTTGAGGCGAATCTGATGATCATTCGCGGCTGTCTGAAGGGGGACGGCTTCGAGCTGGTGACCTGCACCAACGCCGTCGACGCCCTCCAAAAGTTCAAGGAACAGTATTTCGACATCCTGCTTCTCGACGTCATCATGCCCGGCATCGACGGTTTCGAGTTGCGCAAGCTCATCCGCGCCACCGACCCGGACCGCCCCATCATCTTCCTCACCAGCATGGTCGAGGACAAGAACATGACCATGCTCAACCAGATCACGTGGGACGCGAACACCTACTACCTGAACAAGGCGGTCGGAAAAAAGACGCTCATCCAGAAGATCACCGAGGTGGTCACCACGTACCGGCAGAAACTGATGGAGCACAAATACAGCGACCAAATGGAAGAAGAGCGGGTGCTCGCGGGCGACCTTCAGAAAGTCCTGCTGCCGAACTGGTGCATCTGCAACGACGACGTGCTGTTCTCCTCCATCTACGTCCCGTACATGCACGTCTCCGGCGACCTCTACGAAATGATCCCGTTCGGCGACTCCAAATACCTGTTCTTCATCGGGGACATCTCGGGGCACGGCCTCTCCGCTGCGCTCTACATGGCGGCGGTGCAGTCGTGGCTGAAAATGACGCTGCGCGACAACGACATCAAGATCCATGAGCTCATGTCCCGCCTGAACAAGTTCTTCTGCGAAGACCTCCAGAGCAAGAACTACATGACCGCACTCGCCGCCATCATCGACTTCAAAAACAATCACATCTCCCTGCATTCCGCGGGCCATCCCGGCCTGATCTTCGCCTCTCCGGGCAAAAAAACCGTGAGGCTGAGCGACACGAAAAAAGGCAGCACTCCCCTCGGCTGGATGGCAGACGCCGTCTTCCCCGAAACCGAAAACTACGACTGCGATTTCGACGACGACACCATCTTCGTCGCCATCACGGACGGCGTGCTCGACATGACGAACGAGGACGGCCAGACCATGCCGGAGGAAGACCTGTACGAGCTGATTCAATGCCAGCTGGACAACCCCAACGTCGTGGCGCTGCCCTACCGCATCAAGGGCATCATGGCGAAGATGGGATACGACAAGGCTCCGGACGACTTCACGATCGTCGCGTTCCAGAAACGGTCCGCCCGCAAAGGCATCCTCGAACGCGTCATCCCCGCCAAGCTCTCCGAAGTCGACAAGGTCGCCCAGGAGTTCTCCGCCATCACCGACGACCTGCGCCAGAGCACCGGCATCGACCTCTGCGTCCGCGAATACCTCAACAACATCGTTGTTCACGGCAGCCATGACAAGAAGAAAGCGCCGGACCTGATCTACGTCGGCATCGGCATGGAGAACGGCGACCTGGTGCTGCAAGGCGCGGAACGCGGCGGCAAATGGGATATCACCGGCACGCGCGAAACCAACGATCCCCAGCTTTTCACCCCGGATCCCGAATCCGGCGGCAAGAAGCCCGAAGAGGAAGAGAACCTCTTCGCGACCAGCGGACGCGGCATCCAGATCATCAAGGCGCTGACGCAATACGTATCGTACGAAACAAACTGCGGTCTGAACGAAACAAAATTCGTATTCAATAAGAGGACACCCGAATCATGAAATCCGATATCGCTGCCCACCTGAAAGAGATGCTGGAACTCGAAGACGCCGAGATCCAGGAATTCTACGATGCTTTCATCACGGAATTCAACAAGTCCTGCACGGAGCTGCAGGAAAACGGCGTCGACTCCGATTTCCAGAAACTGAGGATCATCACCCACACCATGTTCGGCTACTGCGAAAACATGGGGGCCATGGACATCTTCGCGCTGGCTAAGGAGCTCAACACAGCCGCCAAGGCCGCCGACGTCCCTGCCTGCCAGGAAGCGATCCGGAAAATCTTCAAAATGCACGAGGCGTATCTCGCCGAGGGCTGAAAGGAGCTCCCATGACCCGGACCACCCGCCGCCATAAGCTCGGCCTCGCCCTCTTCTGCCTCGCTTTTTCGGCTTTTTCCGCCGTATCCGCCGCGGAGTCCGCGGACATCCCCCTGTGGAAATCCGGTACAGGCGGCGCGAACGCCGAAAAAGCTTCCCTGCGCTGGTTCGTGCCGGAGAAACCGAACGGGACGGTCGTCGTGATCTGCCCCGGCGGCGGCTACGGCATGCTGGTGAAGTCCAACGAGGGTTACGACATCGCGAAATGGCTGAACGGATTCGGCGTCACGGGCGTGGTGCTGTCCTACCGGATCGCGCCGAACCGGCATCCGCTACCGCTTCAGGACGCGGCGCGGGCGATGCGCACGGTGCGCGCCGAGGGCAAGGAACGCGGCGTGGAGCCGAAGAAGGTCGGCGTGATGGGATTCTCCGCGGGCGGACACCTCGCCAGCACCATCGCGACGCATTTCGACGACGGCGACGCGAAGTCCGAAGACCCGGTCGAAAAGATGTCCTCGCGCCCCGATTTCCAGGTCCTGCTCTACCCGGTCATCACGATGACCGTGAAGACCGAGGGCGGCACGAAACGCAATCTGCTCGGCAACAATCCGTCGCAGGAGCTGATCGACCTGCTGTCCAACGAAAAGCAGGTCACGGACAAGACCCCGCCGGCGTTCGTGTGCCATTCCACGAAAGACCAGCTCGTTTCGGTCGACAACAGCCGCATGTACGTCGATGCGCTCAAAGCGCACAAGGTCCCGGTCGAATACCTCGAGTTCACCGAGGGCGGGCACGGGTTCGGCGGGTCACCCCTGCCGCTCTGGCAGATGTGGCAGGACGCCTGCGCGAAATGGATGTTCCAGCAGGGCTACATCCCCGACGCCCCCGCGAAAGACAAGAAAGCCGACGACAAGGCGAAGAAAGACTGAGCGAATCGGCTAATCAGCTGAGAATAAGTCACATAGGACTTATAGATCCTATTGGTCTTATTTCGAAAGACCTTATCCGAGGAGAGCAGAAATGGCGATCGTATCCCCATCCCCGACCGGCGATCCGGAAAACAATAAACATTTGTGGTGGCGCTGCGTCTTCATCGCGGCGGCCGTACAGCCTGTCCTGATCCTTCTGTACCTCATATTCCGGTCGACTGTCTTGGGGAACATCCTGTTGATCGTCTATTTTCCTTGTATTGTGTTTATGTGGCAGACGTTGTGGAATCCTGCTTTTCTCCCGCTTCTTTTTTGCCTGCTGCCTGTCTGCTTCGTGCTTTACTCCTTCGTTCTCGGCGCGATCATGTATTTCGTGTGCTGGCTGAAAGAGAAAGATTTTTAATGGGAAAAAAACGCGGAGAACAACGCAAATGAGCAGCAGGTTTCCGACCGGCGGTTATGATGACGGCTGGACATGGCTGAACTGTGTCGGTGGTGCGACTGCCGTGCAGATACTGCTGATCATTTTGTGTTTCATTGTGCGGAACGTGCAATCCATGGCAGTGTACCTGGTGTACCTCTATCTTCCGGGGCTCATCGTCGCGGCCGGGGGCGAAGCCCCCTATATGTCCGCTGCGGCCGTACGGATCCTGTTTTTTCTTTCCGTCGCGTTCTATTCCGTCCTGTTCGGGACGCTCGTTTATTACGGGCATCAATATGTTCTGATGTTGAGGTCAAGAGGGGCGGACCAGCCGCATAAGCCCGTGTCTGAAAGCGAGCCCGAAAACCGGGAAGGACAGGGCGAAACGAGTTCGAACTGCGAATCTGACGGCGGAGCGAAATGGGGATGCTGCGTCAGTGTCCTGGTCGTCCTGCAGCCTCTGCTGATTCTTTGCGGTTTTGATGACGGCATCGTGGGATCGCTGTACAAGCAATATGTGTATAAGCCGGCACAGTGGCTGCTTCCCGTCTCTCCTCAGCATTATACTGGTATAGAGCTTTTCCCGGTCGAATTGTTCCTGCTTCTTGTGGTCGGCACGTTCTATTCCGTCCTGTTCGGCACGCTCTTCTACTGGCTGTGCAGGGGATCGCACCGCCTTTCCAAGTTTCTGTCGCGGAAAGCCAGCAGGTAATAGGGCGTATAGGGCGCATAGGACCTATCGGACCTATTCTTAACGGAATGACTTGAAGAGCGCAAATGCGGCGAGGGCAAGGCAGGCGATGATCGCCGCCGTGCAAAGCAGATTCCAGATGTTTTCCGGGATTTTCGTCTTGCGTTTCATAGTATGATGTCGCAAAAAAGGACGGTTCCCTGTTCGGAAAACCGTCCCTGATGATATCGAATTTCAGTACACGATTTCTTCCCAGGGGAGGCCGTATTCGTTAAGCTTCTGCATGAACGGAGCGGGATCGAATTCTTCCATATTGAAGACGCCGGGGCCCTTCCAGGTGCCGGTGACGAGCATCATGGCGCCGATCATGGCGGGGACGCCGGTCGTGTAGGAAACGGCCTGCGCACCGGTCTCGCGGAACGATTCCTCGTGGTCGCAGACGTTGTACACGAAGCGCTTGACGGGCTTTCCGTCCTTGGAGCCCTGCAGGAGGCAGCCGATGCAGGTCTTGCCCTTGGTGAGCGGACCGAGGGAGGCGGGATCGGGGAGGAGCGCTTTCAGGAACTGGAGCGGGATGATCTCGTGCCCCTCGTACATGACCGGGTCGATCCGGGTCATGCCGACGTCCTGGAGGACTTCGAGGTGCTTGATGTAGTTGTCGGAGAAAGTCATCCAGAAGCGCGCTTCTTTCAATCCGTAGGGCTTCAGGTACGGGGCAAGGGATTCGAGCTCCTCGTGCCAGAGCAGGTAGATCTTCTTCGGGCCGATGCCGGCGGGGAAGTCGAACATCTTGGAGAACTCAAGCGGCTCGGTCTCAATGAACTGGCCGTCCTTGTAGTATTTGCCTTTCGCGGTGACTTCGCGGATGTTGATCTCCGGGTTGAAGTTCGTGGCGAACGCCTGGCCGTTGTCGCCCGCGTTGCAGTCGATGATGTCGAGCGTGTCGATCACGTCGAAATACTGCTTCTCCCAGGCGGTGTAGACGTTGGAGACGCCGGGGTCGAAGCCGCTGCCGAGGAGCGCGGTGATGCCCTTTTCGCGGAAGCGGTCGCGGTACGCCCACTGCCAGCTGTACTCGAAGTGCGCGACGTCCGGCGGCTCGTAGTTCGCGGCGTCGACGTAGTCCACCCCGGTCTCAAGGCAGGCGTCCATGATGTGGAGGTCCTGGTACGGCAGGGCGAGGTTCAGGACCACGTCGGGGCGGAACGACTTGATGAGCTCGACGAGCTGGGGCACGTTGTCGGCGTCGACCTGCGCGGTCTGAACGGGACGCTTCAGGGCGGCGGCGAGCTTCTTGCATCTGGACTCGGTGCGGCTGGCGATCATGATGTCGGTGAAGACGTCCGACGCCTGGACGCATTTGTGTGCTGCGACGGTCGCGACGCCGCCGGCTCCGATGATCAGGACTCTGGACATGGGGAGGTCTCCTTTCGTCAACGTTCAAAGTAAGTGTAACCGCGAATGCCGTCCTCGAACGCGTTCGTGATGGTCTTTCGCTGGGCGGGAGTGATCATTTTTCTGCGGACCGCGCGTTCGGCGACGCTGCGGAAGAACGTGATGAGCTCCTTGGCGTCGTACTCCACGTAGGAGAGGACGTCGCCGACGGAGTCGCCCTCGATCTCCTTGTCGATGTCGAAATGGCCGTCCGGGGAGATGGTGATGCTGACGACGTTGGTGTCGCCGAGGAGGTTGTGCAGGTCGCCGAGCGTCTCCTGGTACGCGCCGACGAGGAAGACGCCGAGGTAGTACTCCTCGTCCGGCTTGAGCTCGTGAAGCGGAAGCGTGTGGAGCTCGTCGTGCAGGTCCACGAACTTGTCGACCTTGCCGTCGCAGTCGCAGGTGATGTCGGAGAGGATGCCGTTGCGCGTGGGGCGCTCGTTGAGGCGGTGGATCGGGACGATGGGGAAGACCTGGTGAATCGCCCAGGAGTCGGGGAGCGACTGGAAGACGCTGAAATTGGCGTAGTAGATGTCGGCGAGCTGGGCGTCGAGGTCCTCGAACTCGTCCGGGACGTAGGAAAGCTTCTGCACTTCCTTGTTCGCCACTGCCATGATGTGCCAGAACGCGGATTCGACCAGGGCGCGTTCGCGGAGGGAGATGCGGCCGTTCTTGAAGAGGAGCCGGATCTCGTCGCGGTTGTAGATGGCGTCGTGGAAGAATTCCTGCAGGTTCTTCTGGTTGATGTTGGAAAGGATGTTCATCAGGTCCTTGGTGAGGTCGTGCGCGTTCTCCGGGATCTTGTCGGGGATGGTGACCGGGTCGAAGCGGGCGACGTCCAGGACGTTGAAGAGCAGGATGGAGGAGTAGGCGACGGTGGCGCGTCCGGACTCGGTGATGATATCGGGGTGCGGGACATTCGCTTCGGTGAGAAGCTCGCCGACGGTCTCGATGATGTCGACGCAGTATTCGTCGATGGTGTAGTTTCGGCTGTGCTGGTAGTTGGTGTGGGACCCGTCGTAGTCGACGGCAAGGCCGCCGCCGAGGTCGAGGTAGCCCATCGGGGCGCCTTCCTGCACGAGACCGATGTAGACGCGGCTCGCCTCCTGCACGCCGGAACGGATGTCGCGGATGTTCGGGATCTGGGAGCCGATGTGGTAATGAAGCAGGCGGAGGCAGTCAAGCATGTCCTCGTCCTTCAGGTGGTCGACGAGCTCCATGAGCTGCGCGGTGTTCAGGCCGAAGACGCTGCGGTCGCCGCCGGACTCGGTCCACTTGCCGCCGGCGCGCGTGGAAAGCTTCATGCGGACGCCGATCATGGGCTTGACCTTGAGCTTGCGGCTGCGTTCGATGATGACGTCGAGCTCGCTGGGCATCTCGATGACGAGGATGCAGCGGTAACCGAGCATGGACGCGTAGAGGGCGAGGTCGATGAACTCCTCGTCCTTGTAGCCGTTGCAGACCACGCACGCCTCGGGATCATGAAGCGTGCCGAGTGCGGCGATGAGCTCGGCCTTGCTGCCGGCTTCGAGGCCGTGGTGGAATTCCTTCCCGAAGCGGGAAATGTCCTGCACGACCTGTTGCTGCTGGTTGACCTTGATGGGGAAGACGCCCTTGTACTGGCCTTTGTACTTGGTCTGTTCGATGGCGCGGCGGAAGCTCGCGTGCAGCTGGTTGATACGGGATTCGAGGATGTTGCTGACGCGGATCAGCACGGGCATGTTCATGCCGCGCTCCAGGATGCCGTGCACGATGTCGGGCAGGCTGACCGCCGGGGCATCCCTGTCCGGGCTCGGCGAGATCGTGAGCTCGCCCTTGTCGTTCACGTGGAAATACCCGGCGCCCCAGTCGTTGATGCCATAAAGCGTGGCGGAATCCTCCGCCGACCAGTGTTCAAATTTGTCTTTCTTGACGTTCATTCCCGCACCCCCGGAAAAACGGCCTTACAGCCGGAAAAACAGGTGATTATTTGTTCGCCGCGCGGGCGTCCGGATGTCCGTGTTTGATGGACTGCGCCGCGCGGATATCTGGCGTTCCGCCGCCTCACTTCACGTTCAGGCGGCCTCCCGCTGTCAGGATGACGCGGTCCTCGTCGGACACGTTCAGGTTCAGCTTGATCTGGAAAGACTCGCCGCCGGGCTTTTTGACCGTGGCGGTGATGACGCTTTCCTGCACGGCCTTGCGGAGGTCGGCGATCTCGACGGAATCCTCCGGGTCGATCCGGTCGTAGTCGGACGGATTCGCGAACGTGAGCGGCAGGATGCCGAAATTGATCATGTTCGCGCGGATGATGCGTTCGATGGCGATGGCGATGACGGCCTTCACGCCGAGGTACATCGGGCAGATGGCGGCGTGCTCGCGGCTGGAGCCCTGGCCGAAGCTGTCGCGGCCGACGACGACCGCCTGGCGGCCGGAATCGCGGACGGCGGAGGCGCGTTCGGCGAACGTGGGTTTGCCGGGGACGTTGGTCTGCGCGAAGACGGCTTTGGCGTACTCGGGGATGTTGCTGCGATATTTGAGGTAAGCGCCCGCGGGCATGATGTCGTCGGTGGAGGTCTTGTCTCCGGTCTTGATGACCACGACGCCGTCGAGCTTCTCCGGCAGGGGCTTGCAGTTCGGCGGCGCACCGATCGTGGGCTTGCGGATGATCTCGACGGATGCGGGATCGTCGGACGGCGGCAGGATCATGGAGTCGTCGACCGTGAAAGTCTCCGGGTCCTTGAACACCGGATATTCAAAACCGAGCGCGAGCGGGGAAGTGAATTCGCCGGTGAGGGCTGCGGCGCAGGCGGTCTCCGGACTGACCAGGAAGGACTGGTCCCCCTTGGTGCCGGAGCGGCCGGGGAAGTTGCGGTTGAACGTGCGTACCGTGACGGTGCCGTTGGCCGGGCTCTGGCCCTGGCCAATGCAGGGACCGCAGCCGCATTCGAGGATGCGTGCTCCGGCTGCCACGATGTCGGCGAGCTTGCCGTCGGCGGCGAGCATGGCGAGGACCTGGCGGCTGCCGGGCGCGATGTCGAGGGAGACGTTCGGATGGACCTTGCGGCCCTTGAGCATTCCGGCGACGATGGAGAGGTCGCGGTAGGAGCTGTTTGTGCAGGAGCCGATGATGACCTGGTTGACCTTCATGCCGGAGAGCTCGGAAACGGTCTTGATGTTGTCCGGGCTGGAGGGGCAGGCTGCCATGGGCTCGAGGTGGGAGAGGTTGATGTCGATCACGCGGTCGTATTCGGCGTCGGCGTCGGCCTTGAGCTCGGTCCAGACGTCGCCGCGTCCCTGCGCCTCAAGGAACGCGAGGGTGCGCTCGTCGGAGGGGAAGACGGACGTGGTCACACCGAGCTCGGCGCCCATGTTCGTGATGGTGGCGCGCTGGGGGACGGAGAGGGTGGAGACGCCGGGGCCGAAGTATTCGACCATGCAGCCGACGTTGCCTTTGGTGGTGAGGATGCTGAGGACTTTCAGGATGACGTCCTTGGCGGCGACCCACGGCTTGAGCTCGCCGGTCAGGTGCACGCCGACGATCTTCGGATAGGCGAGGCGGAACGGCTTCCCCGCCATGGCGAGCGCAACGTCCAGGCCGCCCGCGCCGATTGCCATCATGCCGATGCCGCCGCCGGTCGGGGTGTGGGAGTCGGAGCCGAGCAGGGTCTTGCCGGGCACGCCGAAGCGTTCGAGGTGGACCTGGTGGCAGATGCCGTTGCCGGGACGGCTGAAACGGATGCCGTGCGCGGCGGCGACGGACTGGAGATACAGGTGGTCGTTGGGGTTCTCGGGCCCCATCTGGAGCATGTTGTGGTCGACGTAGGACACGGACAGCTCGGTCTTCACCTGCCCCGTTCCCATCGCCTCAAGTTCCAGGTAAGCCATCGTCCCGGTGGCGTCCTGCGTCAACGTCTGGTCGATGCGGATGGCCGCCGGTTCCCCCGGGACGCCGCTGCCGGACACGAGATGGTTCGCTAAGATTTTCTGAATGACCGTTCCTTTTGCCATTGCTGTTGATCTCCGATTTCAGATGTAAAAAAAACGGGGACGCACCTGGTTGGGACGTCCCTGATCTCAGGACCCGCGGCCCCGGCAAAGCCGGAGCGGAGGCCCGAACCGCAAGAAAACGGTTTCGGCTTACTCTTCGGGCTTGGTCTTGGGAAGAGCGCTGAGAACTTTCTGGCCTTCCTGCCAGCGGCCGTCCTGCTTGAGGAGGTTGATGCGTTCAAAACGCTTCAAAACGTTTCTCTGTTTCCGGATGCGTCCGGCGGCTTTCAGACTGGGATGCTTGGACATTTCAAATCTCCATTGATATCTGTTATGTGTTGTATGTGTGTCGCGTAAAAGTAACTAAATACTATACATTGTTTTGCGGAAAATGCAAGCCGCCAGCGGATTTTTCTTGAAAAAATGCCGCGGGAATCCGACCAAAGCCGTCGGAGAAAGGAGGAAAACGACCTGACAAGTGCAAGCAACGCCCGCTCTCCGCCATGGCGCGACGGAGAGCGGAAAAGCGCCGCCGCACGTACCATTACAGGCTGGCAAGCATCCCCCTGCCCGTTTCCCCGAAGATGGCGGTATCCCGTGAGGATTCGAGGGATGCCGCCACAGAGGAGAGCGACCCGTCCTGAGCGGAATCCGGCCCGGCGAGAAGCCCGCCCTGCCTGACGCCGCCATCCAATGCGGAGAGGTCCGTCCAGCCGTCAAGGCCGGCGTACTCGGTCCCGGAGTCTGCCGGCGCGCCGAAATCCTGTCCGTCGCCCGGCAGGGCGGCGTAGTTGTAATCGTAGTCAAAGAAATCGGTGAAATCCTCGTTCACGCTGATGCGATAGCTGGCGCTGCCGCCTTTGTCCGCGTTGGTCGACTGGACCGAGATGGCGTAATATCCCCTGGTCTTGATCGTGAGGCTCTTCGTCGTCGCGACGAAATCGTATATTTCCCCGTCTTCATCTTCGTAATTATACGAGGAACTGACCTGTTTCGTCGTCGTGCTCTGAAGAGACTTGAGAGAATAATTCTTCTCATTGGTTTTCGTTATTTTCTCAACCAGGCTGTAAATCGTGACTTTCACGCTGTCCGTCGCCTCGATATTGAAACACAGCACGGCAGCATTCTGCGAATAGGACGAGGCAGGAGTAGAAACCTCGAAGACCGCATAGTCGATGGGGTCGCCGAACCCGACCCAGCCAGAATAATCGGTTTCATAGCCGATCTCCTCCAGATCATCCACATCTCCGGATCGTCCTGCCCGTGCCAGGTTGCCCCAGTTGTTGTCATCCTGGACGTCTTCGAAGAACGCGCTGTCTCGCCAGTTGACGGAGACTGCATAGCCGGCGTTGCCGCCCTTTTTCGCGTTCGTGGATTCCACCGCGATGAAATAGTGTCCGCTTTCCAGCAGAAGCGGTTTCGTCGTCGCCCCGTATTCGTAATACACGTCGTAGTCCTCGTCGTAGTCCTCGTCGTAAACAGGCCCGCTGCGTTTTGCGAGCGTCGTGGACTGCAGGGACTTCAGGGAATACTTCCCTATGCTTCCGGCGAGGCTGTAAACCGTGAACTTCGCCGCATCCATGGCGTCAATGCTGAAGCTCAGCTTCGCGACCCCGTCGATTGTAAAACGGAAGTAATCAATGGGATCGCCGAACCCGACCCAGTCATCGATGAGCAGATCGCTTTCGTAGGTGATCGATTCCAGGTTGCCGTACTGTTCGCTGCGCGCGCCCTTTGTTTTCAGGTCGTTCCAGTTGTTTCCGTCCTGGACGTCCTCGAAGAACGCAGTGTCTTTCCAGTTGGTGGAAATATCGTAGCCGGCGCTGCCGCCTTTCTTCGCGTTCGTGGATTCCACGGAGAAATAGTAGCTGCCTTTTTCCAGCAGAAGCGATTTCGTCGTCGCCACGTACGCGTAGTACGTCTCTTCCTCGTCATAATAGTACTCGCCGTCTTCTTCATCGTAGTAGACGGGCCGAGGCTGGCTGTTTTTCGCCAGCGACGTGGACTGCAGGGACTTCAGGGAATAGTTTCCCTTGCTTCCGGCGAGGCTGTAGATCGTGAATTTCGCAGCATCCGTGGCGTTCAGGTTGAAGCTCAGTTTCGCAGGTCCGTTCAGGGTAAACCTGTAGTAGTCGACAGGATCGCCGAACCCGACCCAGCCCTCGACCTCGATCCCCTCGCCAAGACCGTCTTCCAGGGTGTCATACAGTTCGCTGCGCGGGCCGTTCGTCTTCATGTCCGTCCAATTGTTGTCGTCATGGACATCTTCGAAGAACGCGCTGTTTCCGTTGACGGAAATGAAGTAGTCGGCGCTGCCGCCTTTCTTCGCGTTCGTGGACTCCACGGAGAAATAGTAGCTGCCCCTCTCCAGCAGAAGCGATTTCGTCGTCGCTACGTACGCATAGTAGGTCTCTTCTTCGTCATAGTAGTACTCGCCGTCTTCTTCATCGTAATAGACGGGCCTCGGCTTGTTGTTTTTTGCCAGCGAGGTGGACTGCAGGGACTTCAGGGAATAGTTCCCCTTGCTTCCGGTGAGGCTGTAAATCGTGAACTTCGCCGCGTCCGTGGCGTTCAGGTTGAAAATGAGATTCGCGGCGCCTTCCAGGGTGAACCTGTAGTAGTCGACGGGGTCGCCGAACCCGACCCAGCCCTCGACTTCACATTCCTCGCCCAGTCCGCCCTCGATGTAGTCGTACTGTTCGCTCGCGGGGCCCCGCGTCTTCATGTCGTTCCAGTTGTTCTCGTCGTAGACATTCTCGAAGAACGCGCTTCCGCCATCGTTAACGGAAACGGAATAACCGGCGCTGCCGCCTTTCTTCGCGTTCGTGGACTCCACGGAGATGTAATAATTGCCCCTCTCCAGCAGAAGCGATTTCGTCGTCGCCACATACGCGTAGTAGGTTTCTTCATCGTCATAATAGTACTCGCCGTCTTCTTCATCGTAATAGTAAGGCCGCGGCTGGCTGTTTTTTGCCAGCGAGGTGGACTGCAGGGACTTCAGGGAATAGTTCCCCTTGCTTCCGGCGAGGGTGTAGATCGTGAATTTCGCAGCATCCGTGGCGCCGATGCTGAAACTGAGATTCGCAGCTCCACTCAGTGAAAACCTGAAGTAGTCGACGGGATCGCCGAACCCGACCCAGTCTTCAAGGTACAGGCCGTCCTCGCTGGAAACCACTCCCGCATCCCCATATTGTTCACTTGCGGGTCCCTTGACTTTCATGTCAGTCCAGTCGTTATCGTCATGGACGTCGTCGAAGAACGCGCTGTTCCCGTTGACGGCGAAATAGTAGCCGGCGCTGCCGCCTTTCTGCGCGTTCGTGGACTCCATGGAGATGTAATAACTGCCTCTCTCCAGCAGAAGCGATTTCGTCGTCGCCACATACGCATAGTAGGTCACTTCATCGTCATAATAGTACTCGCCGTCTTCTTCATCGTAATAGTAGGGCTCCGGCTGGCTGTTCTTCGCCAGCTTCGTGGACTGCAGGGACTTCAGGGAATAGTTTCCCTTGGTTCCGGCGAGGCTGTAGATCGTGAATTTCGCAGCATCCGTGGCGCCGACGGAGAAACAGAGATTTGCGGCGCCCTCGATGGTGAACCTGTAGTAGTCGATGGGGTCGCCGAATCCGACCCATCCTTCGATCCAGGTTTCCTCTCCGAGCCCGTCTTCGATGGTGTCGTACTGCTCGCTTGCGGGGCCCCGCGTCTTCATGTCGTTCCAGTTGTTCTCGTCGTTGACGTCTTCGAAAAACGAGCTGGCGCGATGATTGACATAGACATTGTAATACGCCGATCCGCCAGTCTTTGCGGTCGTGGATTCCACGGAGAGGTAGTAGGTGCCTTTTTCCAGCAGCAGCGGGCTTGTCGTGGCCGTGAAGAATTCGGAAGACAGGTCGAATTTGAGCGTGGTCGCCTGCAGGGATTTCTGGGTGCCGCCGCCGTTTTTGCCGGGGACGAGGCTCCAGATCGTGAATTTCGCGGCATCCGTCGCATTGACCCTGAAACTCAGGTTCGCGGCCGATTCCAGATAGATCTTCGCGAAATCCGCGGGATCGTCCATCCCGACATAGTTGTAATACTCATTATCGTCGTAATCGTCCACATAAAGGATATCGTCCTCGTCCAGCACGATTTCCTCTGTGTCTGAATTGATGAACATCGATTCGGAGCTGATGACATCCTCGATTGTCTCGTTGTTCGCCATATTGATTTGCCCTGATTTAAAAGATTTTGTTACATGTAGACGCTACAATATAGCTTGTGTTCGCGGAAAATACAAGCCGTTTTCGAAAAAAATCGCAAAGCATTCACGATCAGGGCGGAAAAGCCCTCCGCACAAGCATGCCGTGCTCGATTCAGGCACATGCGGGGGGTATCGTGCAGCACCTGGCCCAGTTTTGGCCAGTTCAGTTCGGAAGATTCTCGGAAAGGATCCTCGCGGCGAGTGCGACAAGCTCGGCACAGGGGCGTTTTTTGTAATAGGCGGCGGTACGCGCCTCGGAGACCGGCGGGTCGCTCTGCTTCGGGCCGAGGCCGAGGAGTTCGCGGCAGACGATGGAGCCGGTCTCGTCGCGGAACGCATCGCAGAGGCCGCGGATGAACGCGTAATGCTCGTCTTTCGCCGTCTTGTACGTGCTTTCGCCGGGGCCGCGGATCAGGCCGGCGGCCATGCACATGCCGGTGACCGCGCCGCAGACCTCGCGCTGGCGGGCGATGCCGCCGCCGAAGCCGGATGCCAGTTTCATGGCTGTTTCGCGGTCGAGGCCGCAACGGTCGCAAAACGCGCAGAGAACGGCTTGGGCGCAATTCGCACCGGTAAGGAAATTGTTTTTCGCATCTTCAGAGTAATCTTTCATGGCAAACACCCGCGTGAAAAACGTGGAAAAAGGTCAATACGGCGCCTGAACGGGCTCGAATTGCATGTCGTTGAAATTGCGGAGCATGACCGGCGCGGCGAAATCCTCGGCGACCGGGAGCGAGAAGATCATGCCGTTCCTGGCATACAGGATGCGGTTGCGCGGGGCGTCGTAGTCCGCCCAGCGCCAGCCCGTGCCGTCGACTTTCAGCTGACGCGCGGGATTGATGATGCGATGGCGTTCCCAGTAGCAGCCGTAGCCGTTTCCGGGATGTCCGCTGACGAAAAGTTTCTGGAGCGCCCAGCCGAACGCAAGCTGTTTTTCATAGACGATGGAATTCGCCGACTGGTGCTTTTCCCTCCAGCCGTCGCGGACGAGGCGATGGCAGTAGACGCCGGGGCACTCGCCGCCAAAAGACGTCCCGAACGGGGAATCCTGCGAGACATCCAGGTCGAGCCCAAGGCGTGCGGGCCGCAGAACGGCGATCCCGGACGCGGGCGCATTGAGCCAGACTTTCCGGTCATTCAGGAAAAGGCCGCCGCCGTTCCATGCCGTGCCGTTGAACCACAGGTCAAGCGCTTTCAGGTACGGTGCGCGGGAAATGGCGGTCCAGCTGGGCGAAGACGCTTCCGGCGAAGCGGCGAAACGGTCGAGTTCGTCGGATTTCTCCAGGCGGATCACCTCCATCTGGCGGCTGTGCTCTTTCACCTGCTGACTGATGTTCTTCCAATCACGCGGATCCTCTTCGCGCGAGCCGAATCTCTCCTCGCGGAGCTTTTCGGCGTACTGCTGAATGGTGTCCGGGCGGCGGAAGTCCGTGGCGAAGTAGATCATGAGGTTTCCGTCGGGGGAAAGGTCGCTGCGGTATTCGTAGATGCGGCCTTTCAGCCACTGCCCCATGGTGAACGTGTCGGTTTCGAGGTCCCAGCCCATGGTGCAGACGCGGCCGGACGGACCACGCCGGAAAACGACCGCTTTCGGCGCTTCGCGCGCCAGGATGACATGAAGCCGGGCGGAAACACGCTCGGGACGCTGTTTGAACTTATGCTGTACGGGCCGACGGAACGGTTTCCCTTTCGGACGTGACGGACGCGGTCTCATATTCATGGAAACGACTTTCTGGCTTACTTGAATTTCCGGCAGGGACGGGCTTTATTCCAGGCTCTTGATCTCTTCCAGCTCATGCTTGTGGACTGACGCCTCGAATCTCCTGCTGAGGAAAGAAATGATGCCGATCAGGGATACGGAAAGGAGGAAATAAAGCAGTGTCGCAAAAGCGATCGGGAAGAACGATTCATAGGTGCGGCCCCGAATCCAGTCGATGGCTTTCGTGAGGTCCCAGACGGAAATGTAGCCCACGACCGTGGTAAGCTCCACCAGACGGATGATCTCCTCGCGGAACGGCTTTGCCAGGAACGCTGCCGCCTGCGGGAGGATGACCCGGCGGAAGAACGTCAAGGGACGCAGCCCGAGCGCCCTGGCGGCATCCAGCTGGACGCCGCCAATGTGTTCCAGCGCCACCATGTAGAGCCTGCACGACGACGCCATGAAACGCAGGATGAAGATCACGAGCGCAGCGGCGATTGGCTGGAACCCGAACCTGCGGAGCACCACATAATACATGCCCATCAGGAGGATCAGGATCGGGATGTTGTACAGGAGCGCGCAGACGATGTCGGCGGGGATCGAGTAACGCTTCCGCTTCGACTGGCGGAGCATGCAGAGCGGGATCCCGAGGAGCGTTCCGAAGAAGACCGCGGAAGCTGTAATGATGAGCGTCGTCTTGAATCCGCCGAGAATCTGGTGCATCCGGTTGTCTTTCCACAACGCCCGGTGCATGCTGAAAGCCTGTTCTTTCAGGAAGAACTTGATCTGCGCCATCAGGGACATGTGCACCCGCCCGGTCCCGGTCTTGTCCGACACGATGGCAACCAGTCCGCCGCTGTAATGGGGCTCGGAGAAAACGATCTTGCCGGACGAAGTATACTTCGACGTGATCTCCGACGCTCCGAAATCGACTTTTCCGTCCACGAGCGCCTGCTCGAATTCGTCCGGGGTCATCCTCACGAATTCCACGAGATACCCCATGGAAGCCGCGGCACGCACAGCGGTTTCCAGGTCGTAGCCGACGAGTTTCTCGTTCTGGATGTAGGAGAATGGCTCGCGGTTGATCATGACTGCCATGCGCAGCACCCCGTAAGGCGCGTCCTCCGGCATCTGCGGCAGGGTCGCCATGCTGTTCACAGGAGACATCCATTTGCTCTGCAGGGCTTTCAGCATGCCATTTTTCTTCATGGCGCGAATCTGGCGGGAGAAAGCCTCGCAAAGCGCTTTGCGCCCGACCGGGAAGAAGAAAGAATAATCCGTGCGTACAATGTATTCCGGGACCTGGACGAACTGCGGATAATTGGGGAGATATTCACGGGCACGCGGTTCGGTAATGATGAACGCATCGATCTTACCGGCGCCGAGAAGATAGAACAGATCGCGCTCCTGGCTGGCATAGAACGGGACTGCTTCGGGAAGCTTCTCGTCAAGTTCAGCGGCTGCGTACGTGAACGGCACGACGCCGACCCGTTTCCCGGCAAGCTGGTTGAGCTTGGTGATGCCGAAGACATATTCGTCGTGGGGGATGCAGGTCACGAGCGCCGCACCGCCCTCGTAGTAGGCCTCGGAGAACTCGATGTTTTCCGTGTTTCCCTCATCAAGGGAAAGCATCCCCCCTGCAACGTCGACCTGTCCGGAACGAAGCATATCCAGCAGCATATCCCGGCGAACGGGAATGATCTGAAGCTCCATGCCGAATTCATAGGCTGCGCGGCGGATGATCTCGATCTCCAGTCCGAGCATGGTGCCGTCTTCCCCCATGAAACAGAGCGGCGTGTATCCGGGCGTGGTCGCATAACGGAGAACACCGTTGACCATCGGCACGTCGTCACGTTCAAAAAGGACTTCGAAAGTCTGCTTCTCCGGCTCGGCGGAACACCATTTCGACGCCATATCGGTGAGTTCGCCGCTGTCTTTCAGCTCTGCGATGACCCTGTTGACGGCCCTGTAGAGGGGCGATCCCTGCGGCATGGCGAAAGAATAGGGTTCCCGCTTGATGAGGGAGGATATCTTGATCTCAGGATACATCGCCGTGCAGGAACGCGCCAGGGGCTCCTCCATGAGTATCGAATCGATCTTGTTCGAAATCAGCAGGGAACAGGCGGAGTCGCGGCTTTCGGCGAGAACGAATTTCGTGTCAGGCAGCAGCCCCTTGCATTCCGCGGCGTATTTGGACCCCGAGAGGATTGCTGCATAGCTTCCGGCGAGTTCCTGCGGGGACTTCATGTCCAAACCGCCCGCGACCGGTTTGTAAAGCTCTTTCCTCGTCAGGATGGCAGCCGGGCTGTCGATGTAATCGTCGGAGAAAAGAATGTTGCGGCCTTCCCCGCCATACGTGTCCATGGACGCAACGGCAAGGTCGATGGACGAAGTCTCGACGGCAGTGAAAAGGTCATGATACGGCATCACCCGGATGTCGACCGACATATTGAGGGCTGCGGCAAGGCGGTAGATCAGTTCCACATCGAACCCGGCGGGCGCTCCGCTGGAATCCGTGAAATTCATAGGCTCGTTCGTATCCTCCGTGCCTACGATGAGCTTGCCGGACGGATTGACCGGAGACGGGATCACCGGCATCTCCTGATTGCTGGATTTGATCCAGCGGGCAAACATGTTGTCGTACAGGCCCGAGGAGAAATACAGGCTGAGGAACGCATTCACGTTCCTGAGGAGTTCGGGTTTCGACGCGGAAACGGCGATCGCGATGTGACCCTCCGCGTAATTGTCCGGCAACAGCACGAAAACATCCCTGCTGCGCTGGGCGAAATCCAGCACGGGACGGTCGAACGCGACGGCGTCGATGATGCCGTTCTCCAGCGCCGGATACGTATCAAGGATCGATTCATATTCACGGAACTGCGCCTCGGGAAACGCCTTTCTCGCCTCAGCGGCGGAGCTGGTCTCGGAAACGATGCCGATGACGTATTTCGAATTGTTGAAATCCCCGGGCTTGGAGACCATTTTCGCGGATTGACCGGTTTCCTTTTTCCCGCAGCAGCAGAGCATCACTGCTGCAAGAAAGAAAAACATGGCGGACAGGATGCGTCCTGCATACGGACGGAGAACCGGCCCCGGATGTAGCCTAAGACGTTTCATAAAGCCTCTTCATGTCTGAAGCGCATTTCCCGGCATCCCCCCGTTGCGCCGGGCCATCCGGTATTGTCATTGCTGCGCCAGTGTTGATCGGAATAAGTGTGTAAACCTCATATAATTTAGCATGGTTCCCGGATTTTACAAATAAAAAAATGTGGAAATGTACCGGATTTGCCATCCTGCCCTTCTTTCATCATGCTTTTTTGGAGTTCCCGCGCGAAAAAAAGGAAAAAAAGTTTGATTCACGGCGTTGCGCATGCTATATTAATGGGAACAATTTTCACACAGGCGGCGTTATGTTCATCCTCAACTGGTATGTTACGAAAAACTTTCTGGCGACATTCCTGATGTCGATCCTGGTCCTGACCTTTGCCATGACCGGCGCAAACCTCATGCGCGTCATCGAGTACATCAGCCAGGGCATGTCTCCGCTGATCGCCGGACAATTCCTGCTGCTGGCGATGCCGATGGCGCTCGCGTTCTCGATCCCGTGGGCGTCCCTCGTGTCCATCATGCTGGTATTCGGCAGGATGTCGGCGGACAACGAGATCACCGCCATGCGCGCCTGCGGCATTTCCATCCTGCAGATCATCTCCCCCATCATCCTTTCGTCTTTCCTGCTGACCTGTGTGTGCCTCTGGCTTCAGCTCCAGGTCGGCCCGCCGGCGCTCGGCGAAGCCCGCGACCTGGTGAAAAGCGCGGCGGCGAACTCGCCCCTGTCTTTCTTCACGCCCGGCATCCCCGTCCAGCTCGGCGACCTGACGTTCTTCGTCGACGCGAAAGACACCGTCGGCGGAGAGGACCAGATCTACGGCGTCCAAATCTATGTGCCGGAGAAGGACGGCACGACCAAACAGGACATCCTCGCCTCGCACGGCACGCTGTCGGTGGAACCGGCGTCGCAGGTCATGACGGTGCATCTGTTCGACGCGCTTCTGGAAAGCGTCGAGGGGACGGGCAAGGAACGCCGCAAAGAGCATTCCTACTGCGAATCCATCGAACTGCATGTCCCGTTCGGCGAACGGTACAACCAGAAAGACGTTTACATCCGCGACAAATACCTGTCGTACAAGGGACTTTTCGCACGTCTCGCGATCTACATGAAACGCGGCATGGATGCGGCCGGGGTCGACGCCACGGCAATCAACGTGGAAATCAACCAGCGCATCGCCCTGGCGCTGGCGCCGATCGCGTTCATGATGCTCGGGATGCCCCTGGCGATCCGCACCAGCCGCCGCGAAACGTCCATCGGATTGTGTCTCAGCGTGGCCCTCGGCGCGCTTTACTACGGCGGCGTGCTCGTCTCCGACGCGCTCCGCAACAACCCCCATTTCTACCCTCAATACGTTGTTTGGATCCCGCCGCTGGTGTTCCAGCTCTTCGGCGTGATCTACCTCACTAAAATCGCAAGGAAATGATTCCATGAAATCTCCCGAAATGTATCTCGAATGCGTCAGCTGCGGCAAGACCTACGACCCGTGGGACCTCCGCTACAAATGCGACTGCGGCGGCATCCTCGACGTGAAGCGCGACCTCTCCAAGATCGACGGCGAAGAACTCCGCAAGCTCTGGGATTCCCGCTGGGGACTCAAGCGCGGCGTCGAATCCTCCGGCGTCTGGCGCTACCGCGAGCTCATCCTGTCCGTGCCGGACGAAATGATCGTGACGCGCCAGGAAGGCAACACCCGCCTCTATCCCGCCGGGGCCGCCGGAAAATGGGCAGGCCTCTCCGACCTCTGGTTCAAGCACGAGGGAGAAAACCCGACCGGCAGCTTCAAGGACCGCGGCATGACCTGCGGCGCCAGCGCCGCCCGCAGACTCGGCGCGAAGAGCGTCGCCTGCGCCAGCACCGGCAACACCAGCGCCAGTATGGCTTCCTACGCCGCCGTCGCCGGGATGCGCGCCGTGATCTTCATCCCGGAAGGCAAGATCGCCTACGGCAAGCTCGCCCAGGCGCTCGCCTACAACGGACGCACGCTTCAGATCCAGGGCAATTTCGACGATGCCATGGCGCTGGTCCAGGACGTCTGCCGCGAACTCAACATCTACCTGCTGAACTCCATCAACCCGTACCGCATCGAGGGGCAGAAAGCCATCTGCATCGAAACGCTTCAGCAGCTCGACTGGCAGGTGCCCGACTGGTTCGTCATCCCCGGCGGCAACCTCGGCAACAACAGCGCGCTCGGCAAGGCACTGATGGAACTCCACGAGCTCGGCATCATCTCCAAGGTCCCGCGCATCGCCGTCATCCAGGCCGAAGGCGCCAACCCGCTCTACACCATGTGGAAGAACCATACCGAGTTCAAGCCCGTCAAGAACCCGGAGACCATCGCCACCGCCATCAAGATCGGCAACCCCGTCTCCTGGCCGAAGAGCATGCGCGCCGTGACATGGAGCAACGGCGTGGTCGAACAGGTCACCGAGCAGGAGATCATGGACGCCAAGGCGAAACTCGACGCCGCCGGGATCGGCGCGGAGCCCGCATCCTGCTGCTCCCTCGCCGGTGCCAAGAAACTCCGCGACAGCGGCGTGATCGCCCCGGATGAAAAGGTCGTCGGCATCCTCACCGGCAACATTCTGAAAGACCCGGACGCCGTCGTCGGCTACCACCAGGACACGCTCATGGACCACTACGGCATCCGCGGCACGTTCGCCAACAAGCCCGTCGTGATCCCTGCCACGCTCGACGCCGTCCGCAAGGCGCTCGGCGACTGAGCCGGACACTATATCAGCACACACTGTGTGGCCCTCCCGTCAAACGGAGGGCTTTTTCATTGTCGGGAAAAGAAGCGATTTCTGAGGGAATGCAGATTCAGAGAGACGAATCGTCCTGCGGGGGCGGCTCATCCGAGAACTGCCTGGACACCCAGCTCTTGAGATCAAACCAGATGAACTGGCACGCCACCTTGTAGCGTTCCACGCGCCGTGAAAAAGAGAACTCCTCGCCCCTGAGGTTGATGGAGTCCACGATAATGATGCAGGCAATGCCTGAAGTAACGATCAGGAAGCAAACGAGGCAGGCGGCTAAAGCCAGGAGACAGCAGCTTTTCGACGGGCGTTTTTCACGCGTCCGGGAAGATGCGGCGTCATTCTGCATTTCAGGACGGAGCTGCGGATTCATTACGGGAAGAGCTTTTTCCCGCAGTGCGGGCAGTATTGCGGCGGCTCGAAGCCGGAATCAGTGTTTTCCGGCGGTTTGGTTTCCGGTGCGGCGGGACCAGCCGCGGACATCGCCTCGGACTGGCATTCGTGCTGCACCCCGCCGGATTCTTCCTTGGTATTTTTTTCGAGCAATTCCATGAAGCCCGCGCTGAGGATGCTGGTGGGAACGGCGACCATGCCGATGCCCAGGATGGCGATGACCGCCCCGAGGAAGCGTCCGAGCGGCGTGATTGGGTAGAGGTCGCCGTAGCCGACCGTGGTCAGCGTGGCGACCGCCCACCAGAGCCCGGAAAAAGCGTTTTCGAACTGATCGGGCTGGGCGTCGTGCTCGGCGTAGTAAATGAGGAGCGATGCGAGGATGAGGATGATGAAGACGAAGAAAACCGAGGCGATCATCTGCTGGGACTTGCCGCGGATGACTTCGCCGATGGCGGCCAGCGCGTCGGAGTAGCGGTTCAGCTTGAAGACGCGGAGCAGGCGGACAAGCCGGAACACCCGGACGCCGACGAGGTTGTACGGGATGAACGGTATCAGGAACGGCAGGATCGAAATAAGGTCGATGATCGCCATCCCGGACGTCATGTAGCGGATGCGCGCACGGATCGGCCCGAGTTCGGGATAAAGGTAATTCGCCGTCCAGATCCGCAGGGCGTACTCGATCGTGAAGATGATAAGGGAAATGACCTCAAGGCGGACCAGGACCCGGTACAGCCAGTCCGGGATCCGGAACGTGCAGAGGAAGACGGAAAGGACGCTGCACACGATCAGGAGCATGATGACGTCATCGAAGATCCTGCTTGCAAGGCGGCTCCGGGATGCGTCGGCGTGAGGCCGGATCACCTCGAACACGCCATGCTTGATGCGCTGATAGAGATTCATGAAAAAAAGCTTTCCTGCTTGGGGAGACGGCCGTGCGGCGGGGAGCGGTACGGAACAGTGGATCAAACGGAGAGACTAAGACTACAATAGCACATGATTGCGGCATTTTCAAACGGCAGGCGCAGGGAAAACCGCGTCAAAAGGCGAAAAAAAGGAAAATTGTGAAAAATGGCGGCGGGAGAATTGATTTTCGCGGGAAATGCAGTATATTTATTTTTGAAAAAGATACCAAAACACCGAAAGGACCTCAATATGAAGAAACAACTGTTTGTGCTCGGATGCGCCGCGCTCGCGGCTTTCGGAGCCGCATGTTCATCCGATCCTGCCCTGAAAACCGCCGTCATTTCCCCGATGGAGGAACCCTCCGCCCAGATCCAGCAGACATTCGCCAATGAATACCGCACTCTGAAAGCGCTGGACATGACGCAGGAAGTCCTGACGAACTGCAATGGCGAACTGAAGTACTGCCAGGGCGTGTACAACGAGGAAGAGCCCGGCAAGTTCGCGATCCTGGTCTTCCTGCACGGCTTCGGGGAACGCGGCGACGAAAACCTCGCCCAGCTCCGCCTCGCCCTGCCCGAGATCGTCAAGCAGATGCGCGAAGACAAGCGCAAAGTCATCGTCCTTGCTCCTGAGTGCCCCAGCGACCAGGTCTGGGCTCCGCTTCACCGCGGCGGCGCGATGGGCGACCTCATGGAGGAACCCTACCAGGCGCTCGGCATGATCCCCGTGCTGATCGAGAAGAAAATCGAGGAGTTCAAAGCTGACAAGAAATGCGTCTACGTGACCGGGCTCTCCATGGGCGGCTACGGCTGCTGGGACCTCCTGGCGCGCTACGGCACCAAGATCTTCGCCGCCGGCATCCCGTGCTGCGGCGGCGGCGACCCGAACCGCGCGGAATTCATGTCCGACCTGCCGGTCTTCATCTTCCACGGCAGCGACGACGTGACAGTACCGCCCCAGCTCGCCCGCTGGATGTACATCTCCATGAAGAACGCCGGCAACAAGAACGTCTTCCTGCGCGAATACTTCGGCGTCGGCCACAACTGCTGGGACAACGCCTACTCCAGCAAGGCCACGTGGGACTGGCTTTTCTCCCAGCGCCTCGGCCATCAGTCCAATATCTACCCCGGCAACCAGCCGGTCGGCCCCGTCACCGCCGGCCAGTATGAAAAGGGCTTCGGCTTCAACGGCGGCCCCCGCCCGAAAGGATCCAAGCCCGGCGACGGCCTGATTTCCCCGTTCCCTAACGCTCAGGAACAGGAAAAGCAGCGCGCCTGGCAGGCGCTTGAATCCGTCGAACCCGAGGAAGAGACGGAGGAAGCCGAAAAGACGGAAGAGTGACCGTCCGGCGGAGCAATGGCACGGCGGACCCGGGTGTCCGCCTGTCCGCAACCCCCTGCCGACGGTGAAATGATCCCGCCGCTTCAGGCAATATTCAGAGCGGAAGCCATAGCAAGCTCCCGCTCTTTTCTATTCTGAAAAGCCGCAGGGGGGCCGCTCGCATTCCGAAATAATCCCGGAAAAAAGAAAAAGCGCGCTAAGAATCCGGGTTTTTCCGCGTCTAATTAAAAAATCCCGTTCAAATCCATCCATTTCATTTTATTCCAGACCGCACGAACATGAGAATCCGCAAAAAAGACGACGACGACGTGACGCTCGAAATGTCGCCACTGATCGACTGCGTCTTCCTCCTCCTGATATTTTTCCTCGTCACCACCATGATGAAGAAGCTCGAAAAACAGATCCCCATCGAAGTGCCGGACCCCGCCGTGACCATCTCCGAACGCATGGACACCCGCCGCGTGATCCTCGCGATCGGGAAAGACGGCCATTATTATTCCGCGGAACGCCGCCTTCAGGACGGACGGCCTGATTTCCGCGTGGTCGGCGACGTGGACAAATTCGTGGAGAACCTGGGATGGATGGCGCAGCAGGGCGGCAGCGAGATCAACGTACGCCTGTACGCCGACCCGGACGTGGAGTTCCAGACCGTGATCGAAATGCTCGACAAGCTCCAGATCAACCATTTGAACAAAGTCGACGTGCGAATGAGGGACTACCGGGAATCCCGGTTCTATGTCCCCGGGACCACGACGGACAGATAACGGGGGCACGACATGAACAGCAAACGCAACCTGCAATCCGGCCGCGCCACAGCCGTCATCTGGGGCATCACGCTTCTCTGCTACCTTGCCGCGTTCGTGGCGGCATGGCAGCTTGACTTCATCCGCTACAGCCGGTATTCCCTGGAGGAAGCCCTCAAGCAGAAACAGGAAAACGAGGCGAAACGCGAAGCCCACAAGAACGATCCCGAGAAAATCAAGAAAGAGGCTCCGCCCGCCGAACTCAAGCGCATCCACGACCGCGTCCAGAAGCGCAAGGAGAAGGAAATCCGCAAGAAGCTGGAGGAAGTCGAGGAGACTTTGGAAAAGATGGAGGAACGCAAGGAGGAGCTGAAAGACATCTATTCCGAACTGCGCGACCCCATGGAAGAGGCTTACGAACGCCTGTTCGACATCGCGGAAAACCTGTCCAATGAATACGACTACGTCGTGCCGTTCATGGACAACGCCCGCATCGCCGCGGACATCCGCCACCGGCTGGAGAATTCCCCGACGTCCGACCAGGTCCCCGTTTTCCGCAGCCAGCTGGAGGCGATGAAAGCCAACAGCGAACAATTCCGCGCCAATCCCGGCGGCTACCTGGACTACGGCGTCGACCCCGCCACAGCCGAATGGCAGTCGCTCGAGCTGGAACGCATGATCGACTCCATCCTGAACGGCGACCTCTCCGGCGTGTACGACATCAACGTCATGAACACCGCGCCCGAAATGCCCCCCGTCGACGCCACGCTCCAGCAGCTGAAGGACTTCATGCAGGCGATGGAGGAACAGCTCGACACGAAGTACGCCGAGGTGAACGCCTACCAGAACGCCATCCGTTCCATGGACTCCCTGAACAAAAACATGGACCAGACCTCCATGGAGCATTTCTCCCGCGACCTCTCGGAAGCGGGCGCCGGAGCCGCCGAAGACCCGCAGAAGATCCTGGACGCCGCAGAAGAGGTGTACCGCATGACGCAGGAAACTTACGATCTGAACAAGACGACCGTCAGGGAAAGCCGCGAACGCATCGAAAAGGAAGAGGCGGAACGCGCGAGCGCGCCGCGCCGGTCGTCCACGCTCCTCAGGCCCGGACGGCTGGGCGTCATCTACGACGAGCCATATGAGGTGCCGTCCTACGAGATCTACCTGGTGAACGAGTGCGAAGAGAACTCCACCCACACGATGGAGCAGGCCACGCGTTCCTACAACGCGGTCGTGAAAGCGATCGACGACAATGATACCGACACCGCCAGGCAGGACCTCAAATTCCTTCAGACAGCCGCACGCGACATGCAGGGCATCCAGACCCAGCTGAAAGACACCTCGAAGACCGTCCAGCGCAAGCTTCCCGACCTCGCGCAGCAGGCGTACCTGTCGGCGATGAACCACCGGAACGACATCAACCTGAAACTTTCCGAGTGGATTTACAACGTCGACCCGGAATACGCCGACATCCAGGAAGCCGCGAAAGCCATGGACAAGGACGCGGAGGACTTCATGCTGAAAGCCCTGGACAACCGCTATCAGGACGAGTTCACCACCTACGAGGCCGAACAGTATCTCCGCAAGCTCCTCGCCTCGCTCCAGTCCGACCGGAACAACGAATCCCAGAGCGCATCGCAGAACGGCGGCCAGCAGGGCGGGCAGCAGGGCGAACAGGGCCAGGGCGGCGGGCAGCAGGGCGGCGGCGGACAGTACATGACCAAGGAACAGCTTCTCCAGGCCATCGAACAGATGACCGCACTGCAGGACGCCGCCGATTCGCTCTCGTCCCGCGCAAACAGCCTCGCACGCATGGCGGGGATCAACATGCCGCTTTCCGCCGAACGCCTTTTCTCCGCGTTGCAGAACCGCGCGATGCGGAACCAGCAGGGCGGCATGCAGGGCGGACGCCAGGGCGGTCAGCAGGGCGGCAGTCTCGCCGACATGATGCGCCAGCTCGCCCAGATGGGTCGCGAAGGCGTCCAGCGCGCCGGACAGCAGGGACAAGGCCAGGGTCAAGGTCAGGGCCAGGGACAGGGTCAAAGCCAGGGTCAGGGCCAGGGCGGAGGTTCAAGTTTCGGCAATAACCGCGGCGCTTACGGCGGAGGCGGCATCGCGTTCCGCGGAGACTTCGACTTCGAGTTCGGCGGCTACACCTACAGTCCGGTCGGCAACTCCGACAGCAAGCGCGTCGCCTCCGAACCCGCCGACTACGCCATTATCGCGGAGTCCGTTCCCGGCCGCCGCGTCACCAAAGACGCCGCACGTCATGGTTTCGTCTTCATCGATTCCTGGTACGTGATCGGCCCGTGGGATGGCAAATACGATGGCAGCAGATACACGCACATCGCGGAACGCGTGAAGCGGGAGCCGGAAACCAGGATCGACCTCGATGCCGAATACGACGGCAAGCTCGACCCGGTCACGCAGAAGCCCATCCGCCTCCGCTGGCGTTACGTCCAGACCGACACGAACTGCATCCGTACGCCGGACAAAATGGACAACGCGATCTACTACGCTTACACCGACGTGTTTTTCGAGGAGGACACCGACGTCCTCGCCATGATCGGCACCGACGACGCCAGCGTCCTCTGGATCAACGGCGAACAGGTCTGGCTCGATGATGAACTCAGCACCTGGGGACTCCACGAAAACATCATCCACGTGCATTTCCGCAAGGGCTGGAACACCATCCTCTTCTGCGTCGAAAACGGTCCCGACGAATGCCAGTTCTCGTTCGTCATGGTCCGCGAGGAGACCAAGGCTGCTGCCGACGCCGCCAAGCGCGCCGCCGAACAGCGCCGCAACGCCGCGCAGCAGACGCAGGCGACCCGTCCCGGCTCGACCACCCCGGTGCGCCCCACCGGCTCCGGCATCATCCGCTGAACAAATCACAAGAATGAATTAACATAAACAACTACGAAAGGTTCTCCATGAAACTTCCCATCCGTGCTTCGTTTCTTTCCGCAGCGGCGCTTTTCTGCGTTCCCGGACTCCTCGCGGCCCAGGCCGCGGCCGAAACCGCCGCTGCCGATGAACCCGCCGACGAAATGACCATCGACTGGATCCAGGAGATCATCAACGGCGGCATGACCTCCGCCGTGCTCCTGCTCCTCAGCGCCGCCGCCATCGGATTCCTCGTCGAACGCCTCATCCGCATGCGCAAAAAATACCTGGCACCCGCCTACTACGCGGATTTCTTCGCCGAAGCGATCGCGAACCATGACGACGAAGCGATCCTCAAGGAAGCGGAGACCAGGCCCAGCATCCTCGCCGACGCCGGGGCATACATCGTGAACCATCGTCCGCACACCCATCGGGCAGAGCAGCGCGCAGTAGACGAGGCCCGGCTCCAGACCGCGGTCGCGGACGCCGCTGCACGCGCGTTCGAACGCCACAGACAGCGCAGCTATCCGCTTGCCATCATCGCCACCATGGCCCCGATGCTCGGCCTGCTCGGCACCGTGATCGGCATGATCGAGGCGTTCTCGAAAGTCGCCATCCTCGGCGACACCGGCGACGCCGCGCTGCTCGCCGACTCCATCAGCAAGGCGCTCATCACCACCGACATCGGCCTCGTGCTCGCCATCCCGTCCCTCGGCGCGTACCACTACCTGAAGCAGAAGCTCTCCATCGCCGAACTCGCCGTCGAGGAAGCGCTGGAAACCATGTTCGCCGCGCTCAACGCGCAGAAGTAAACCGCAGGAACGGCTCCCATGCGCATCAAACGTCCACTGGAGGACAAGCTCGAAATCGGCATGTCGTCGCTCATCGACTGCGTGTTCCTGCTCCTCATCTTCTTCCTGGTCACCACGATCGCGAAGAAAGAGAACCGGGACATCGACATCGACCTGCCCGTTTCGACGTCCTCGCTCGACGTGCCGCCGGACAACGACACGATGGTCATCGGCGTCAACAAGGAGAAGATGCTGTTCTACAACGGCCGCCCGGTCACGATCTCCGAGCTCCACCAGATCCTGCTGGAGCTCTCCGAGGAAAACCAGGACCGCCGCATCCGCGTCGACTGCGACAAGGCCGTCGCGTTCAGCCGCGTCGTCGAAATCCTCGACCTCTGCTCGTTCCGCGGCCTCCACAATGTCGCCGTCCGGACCTACGACGAACAGTACAACACCCGCTGAACCGGGACCATTTTCCGGGCGTCTCCCGCTCCGCTTTTTTTCAAGTTTTTTGGAAAATCAGCTTGACTTTCCGGCAAAACGGCCTATATTAAATACCATACTTGATTTTTGTGCGCCCTTAGCTCAGTCGGCTAGAGCAAATGACTCTTAATCATTGGGTCCGGGGTTCGAGTCCCCGAGGGCGTACCATTTTTTTTGTCTTTTTTTTCCGGGCGGATCACTTTTTTTGAGCTCGGGATTAGGATGGAAATCCTTCTTTCTGCGAGGTGCGCGGTGAACATTCTGGAAGCTGCATTCATGGGCGTGGGACTCGCGATGGATGCGCTCGCTGTCTCCCTCACGCTCGGAGCAGTCGGCTGGTCATGCCCCAAAACGTCCGCCGGGTACGCCGATTCAGCCGATTCAGCCCAAACTTCCCGGTTCCGGAAGCTTCCGTTCCTCAGCCCCACTCCCGCCGCTCCTGTCTGCGCCGTCTGCCATCCCCACGGTGCTTGTCCGCACGGATGTTCACAGGGGACTTTCGTTCCCGGCAACATGCCTTTCACCTGGGACAAGATCATGCTGACAGCAGCGCTTTTCGGCATTTTCCAGGCCATGATGCCGACGATCGGCTGGTTCGGCAGCGGACTCTTCGGCGGATTCGTGCAGAAACTGGGGCGGTTCGCCGCGGGCGGACTGCTCGCGGTCGTGGCGGCGCAGATGCTCCGCGAGGGCTTCTCCAAAGAGGAAGACCCGGCAAAAAGGATCGGCGCATGCTCGCTCCGCCGCCTGATCGTGCTGTCGTTCGCCACGAGCATCGACGCGCTTTTGGTCGGCGTTTCCTACGCATGCCTGGGGCGCACGGACATCACGGGCGACGTGCTGGTGATCGGCGCAGTCACCGCGGCGATTTCCGCGGCGGGCTGCATCTTCGGGCGGCTGTCCGGCAACAAGCTCGGCAGCCGCAGTTCGATCCTGGGCGGGCTCGTCCTGCTCGGCATAGCGGTGAAAATCATGTTTTTCGGGTGAATCCCGGGGAGGTCTTCCATTATGACGCAAAAAATGAAAAGCATATTCGGCCCCATCATATCCCGCAGGCTCGGCGTTTCCCTCGGCGTCGATCTTCTGCCGTTCAAGACGTGTTCGCTGGACTGCGTCTACTGCGAATGCGGCGCCACCACGAACCTGACCATGGAACGCGGCGATTTCTACCCGGTGGAACGCGTCCTCGCGGAACTCAATGCATTCTTCGCGAAACACGAGAAGATCGACTACGTGACGTTTTCCGGCGTCGGCGAACCCACGCTCCATACGGGCATCGGACAGATCATCCGCGCCGTGAAATCGAAGCGCCCCGAGATCAAGATCTGCCTCATTACGAACGCCACGCTGCTCGGCGATCCCTGCCTGCAAAAGGAACTCGAGGGGATCGACCTCATCATGCCCTCGCTCGACGCCTCATGCGAAGAGGAATTCGTCCGCGTGAACCGCCCTGCCCCCGGCGTCACGTTCGACGGACTCATGGCAGCCCTGAAGTCGTTCCGCGCCGCCAACAAGGTGGAAATGTGGCTGGAGGTCTTCATCGTCCCCGGGATCAACGATTCCGCGGCATCGCTCGAACGGTTCGTGAAGTGCCTGCGCGAAATCGCGCCGGACCAGGTGCAGATCAATTCGCTGGACCGCCCCGGCACCGAGGACTGGATCGAAATCCCCACGCGGGAACGCCTGGAAGAGATCAAAAAAGCTTTCGACGCCTGCGGGTGCCCAGTCACCATCATCTCCCGCAAACAGCCCGCCCCGGACGTTCAGCCGCGCGGCGCGAACTGAGCACACATTCTCCTCTTCGCGGTCGGGCAGCCTCGCCGTTGTCCATTTCCCTCGCATGACCGGATGATCCGCCGTCATGCCGGAGGATTACCGTGCTCATAAAGGGAAAAGCCGACGGAAAGATACAGTACACCCATCGGCTCATTTGCAAAGGGAAAAAGACAGCCTGAGCAGAATGCTCAGAAATACATCCACTCGTAGAACGCGACGTAGCCGTTCGTGGCGCCGCCAACGGGCGACGGCGTGTAGGTGAAGACGAGGCGCCTGCCCGGGATCTTCTTTTCCAGCTCTTCGCCGTTCGCATCAGTGACGGCGGGCCGGATGATGACGGTATACACGCCGGACGAATCCCAGCGCACATAGTTGTTGATCTTCGTCATCACGGTGGAATCTGAAGGGAGGCTTTCGGAGAGCGGGACGCGGTCGACGGAGTGGAAGTCCGCAATCGCCTGGTGCAGTTCTTCCAAATCGCTTTCATCCAGGTCGCAAGCATACACGAGCCAATCGTCGGTCACGCCGAAGATGTCGGGGTTGCCGTCGATGGTGGCGCCGGAGATCGGGGGCGGGATCAGGCGGATGTAGGAAAGGCGTCCGTCCTGGTCGACAGGGAAGATGGACGTAAGTCCGGGGATGTAGGCGAACTCGTTGCGGTCCGTGATCGCGCCGTTGCGCGGCAGCGGCGACATGCCCGCATCGTAGTATTCATCCGCCTCCCAGCTGTCGGTGTCCACGGGCGAATCGTCCGTGTCGATGTAGTCGGTAATGATGTAATTGAGCTCTTCGAGCAGGTCGGTGAAGTCGTTTTCATCGTCGACGAAATTCCGGAACTGCTGAAGCGCCTGCTGGAAGTTCGTCCCATTCAGGTTCACGGGACCGGCGGCATCCTGGATCGTGAAGACGATCGGCGTACCGTAGTAGTCCATAAAGTGCGGCACGGCGTCCGGGAGATAGCGGTCGGTGTCGTATTCGCTGTAGTTGTCGATGTTCAGCTGCTGCGGATTGCCGTAGATCTGGCGGTCGGCGGAAATCAGGAACTGGATGCGCTGCGCCATGCCCTCCAGCACGTAGTAGCTGCGCTGAAGCTGAAGGAACGGCATGACGGTGAACGACGTGGTCTTCGAGATGGACATGACCATCATCGCGAGGAGCGAGCCGGTGGCGATCAGGAGCAGCACCGAGATCAGGGCGATGCCCGATTCCGCGCGGCGTCTCATGCGTCTTGCGATTTTGCGACCGATCATTCGTCAACCTCCTGCACTGCGCCGTACACGCTGTTGCCGCCGGATGCCGCAGTCCTGCGGAGCCACTGTTCCTCCGTCCCGTCTTTCCATTCCACTTTCATCTGCACGGCCAGCGGGATGAAATCATATTGTTCGCGGTCCCATTCGTCAACCCAGACCACATAGTTGTCCTGAGCTCCTGCATAAAGGAACGAAATCCTCTCGACGTTCGTGGCGAGGACTTCGCGGTCGTAGGGCATTTCATCCTCGTCGTCCTCGTACCAGGGCAGGCGCGGGAACTTGCTGTATTCTGCCACAAGCTCCTCCGTGCGGTCGTCGACATAGACACGGACGAAGAAGAGGTTGCCGCCGATGTCGTCGTAGGAACGGCGCAGCGTCGTGAAATGGATCATGTCAGGTTCGCCCATGAAGACCTGGAACGTGTCGTCGTTGACGTCCGTAGTCTCCCAGTTGAACGGGATCATGTTGCGGAAACAGCCGTCCATGACCTGGTCGATATTGATGTAGACCTGAAGCTGCGCGGAGACGCGCTCAGAGGACGCCAGCGCACGGTAGAACGAACGCGAGGCGAACGCGATGATGCCAGCGACGGCGAGCATGATGGCGGATGCCGCGACCAGCTCCATCAAGGTGAAGCAGCTACGGCGGATCCGGCCTTTCTTATCATTCAGGTTCCAGGCCTTCATCGTCGTAGACGATCCTCTCTATTTCGAGCGTGCCGACAGTTTCCTTGCCGGTCGATTTCAGGTTGAAAAGTTCAATGACGCAGAGCTCAAGCGGCAGCTGCCCCTCGATGGATCTGAAGTCGTCGTGGATCTGTTCGTCGTCGACGTCCTCATAGGTGATGCGCACCTGATAATCCCTGTAGGGGAAAAAATCCTCCTCGACGTCGACGACGACATCCGCGGCATGCAGCAGCACATATTCCGCAGCCTGCGTCAGCATGTGCATGTTGTGCCAGCCCTCGTCGGCCTTGGCGAGGCGTGCGCGTGACGACGCGATGATCTGGAAAAGCGAAGCCAGGGAAATCGCCAGGATGCCGATGGCGATGATGACTTCGATGAGCGTGAATCCTTTCACAGCATGTCTGCGTTCATGACGTTTCATTGCTGGCTCTCGCCTCCGTCCTGCGCAACGACAGCGCCGGTCAGCTTCGCGACCCCGATCATCACGGAATGGCCCTTGCATGCCAAAGTCAAGGATGTGCCGGAAGCGCCTCCGTCAGGATAGAACCGGAACACTTCGACCGGGTCGTTGTCTTCGGTCGTGAGCTCGAATTCCTTCGGAAGCTCCCATTTTGTCGTCTTCAGGTACACAAAGCCATACTCGTACTCCATGGCTTCCTGCTGGTTCGCCACGGGACGCGCCATGTAGAATATGCGTTCATCGGGGACGTACACGATCATGCGGTCCTCGCACATTTCCATGGCTTTGAAGCGGACGCGGGAGCACAGGGAACGGAAATCGTTCGTCGAGCTCTTGATGAGGCGCGCCGTGGAGTCCGTGCGCATCGCGGAGACGGCAATCCCCCCGGTCACAAGCATGATCACAATCACGACCACGACTTCGACAAGTGTAAAAGGCTTCCGTCTCGACATTTTCGCGCTGGGCTCCCGGCTGGCGGGGTATATTACGTACTGGCTGTGATTGGCTCAGTAGTCGGCGGAATCGTAGGAGTCGCCGCCCCAGTTGTTCTGGTCGGCGTTTTCGCCTTCGCCGCCTTCCTGTCCATCGGCGCCGAACGTGTACAGGTCGAATTCACCGCGGTTGTGTTCGCCGGGGAAGATGTACTGGTATTCGAAGCCCCAGGGATCCAGCGGCACTTTCGGCTTCATGTAGGGGCCGTCCCAGCGTTCCATCTGGTCGAGGTTTTCCATAAGGCACTGAAGGTCGGAGGGATAGGTCCCGACGTCGAGCTTATACTGCTGAAGAGCGTCGTCGATGAGCTTGATCTGGGTCGTCGCCGTCGAAATCTTGGCTTTCTTGATGTATCTCATGTACATCGGGGTTGCGACGGACGCCAGCGTGACGAGGATCACGATCACGACCACGACTTCGATGAGGGTGAACGGCGTCACTCTGCGGCGTTGTTTTTGCGTTTTCATAGGGAGTATCTCCTTTGATGAATTGGAAAGAATGATTTCAAAACTGATAGTTACGGCGATTCTTTATTCGACTGCGTTCAGGTCCATCATGGCCTGGAAGATCGAGACGACGACGAGCAGCACGACCGATGCGAGGAGCAGGATCACGGCAGGCTCGAAGAGGCTCAGCAGGCGCTTGATCTTGCCGCGGGTATCACTCTCGAGGTTGTCAGCGATGCGGACCAGCATGTCGCCCACGTTGCCGGATTCCTCGCCGACGCGGAGCATCGGCACGGTTTCACGCGGCACGTACGGGTTGCCCTGAAGCGTTGCGGAAAGCTTCTGGCCTGATTTCAGCTTGTCCGCGATCGGCTGGAACGGCTCCGCCACGACCGGGTTGTGGATGATGCGCCCGGCAATCCTCACCGTGCGGATGATCTCCACATGGTTCGCTGTCATAATGGACAGCGTGCGGATGTAGCGGCACATCTCCAGGTCGGAGATGATGCGGCCGATCAGCGGTATCTTCAATTTCAGTTTGCTCGTCACATAGTCGAACTGCTGCTTGCCGAAGATTTGGATGTAGAGCAGGCATCCGCCGGCAATCAGAAGCGGGATGATCCACCACGCCCACTTCGCAAACGCGCTGAACGCCAGCAGGCGGTTCAGGGAGGGCGGCGTCTCGCGGCCCATGTCCGCGAAGATGTTCGCGAACTTCGGCACGAAGACAGTGAACAGCAGAATGACCACGATGAGCACGATGCTGAGGATCACGGACGGGTAAATCGAGTTCGACACGATGAACCCTTTCAGGTCGCGCGTCTCACCCATGAACTTGTAGAGCTGGACCAGCACTTCGGGAAGGCAGCCGGACTCTTCGCCGGATTCGATCAGGTTCGCATAGTAGTCGGGGAAAAGCGAACCCTGGGAACGGATGAGCTCGGAAAACTTCTTGCCTTCGTGAAGGCCCTGTCGCATGTTGTTCACGAAAGATTTCTGCCGCGGATCGTCCGATCCCTCGGCGATGATCGCGAGGGCGCGTTCCAGAGGGATGTACGAACTCAGCAGCGGGGAAAGCTGACGGGTGAATGCGAACGTGTCGATGCCGCTGTTTCCAAACAGCTGCAGCTTGCCGCCGCTGTTCATCGAGGCTTCGCCTAAATACTGGATCGGAATCAGGCGGCGGGAACGGAGCTTGCTGAGCGCTTCGTTCTGGTTGTCGGCTTCGATCAGCACCTCGCTCGGTTTATCGCGGCCCGAGGACGCCAGATATTTATACAGACCCATGCGGCTTTTCTCCCGTCGTTACATGTCCGCTACGGACCGGTTGGCTTCTTCGATCGTCGTGATGCCGAGGCGGACCTTTTCGTCCGCATCCTGACGGAGCGTGCGCATGCCGTGCTTGACGGCGATGCTCTGCAGGACGCTGCTGTCCTCTTCGCGGATGACAGCCGCACGGAGATCGTCCGTCACGGTCAAAAGCTCGAAGACGCCGGAGCGGCCCTTGAATCCAGTGCCGCCGCAACGCTTGCAGCGGTTGGTGATGTCGCCCTTCTGGCCTCTCGGGACTCCGATGTAGCCGGAGCCGCCGCAGACCGTGCAGATCTTGCGGACGAGACGCTGGGACAGCACGCCGTAGAGTGCGGAGGAGACCAGGAAGGGCTCCACGCCCATATCCAGGAGTCGCGTCACGGCGCCGACGGCGTCGTTGGTGTGCAGCGTGCTCAGCACCAGGTGACCGGTGAGGGCGGCGTTGATGGCGATGTCGGCGGTTTCGCGGTCACGGATTTCGCCGACGAGGATGATGTCGGGGTCCTGACGGACGATGGAGCGGAGGCCCGCGCCGAACGTCACGCCGATCTTCTCGTTCACCTGCATCTGGCAAAGGCCCGCCGTCTTGTATTCGACGGGGTCTTCGATCGTGATAATCTTCTTTTTGTTGTCGTTCAGCTGATTGATGACGCTGTACAGGGTAGTCGTCTTGCCGCTTCCGGTGGGCCCCACCACGAGGATGATGCCGTACGGGATGCTGATCAGCTTCTCGAAATCGCGGAGATTGGCTTCGGACATGCCGAGCGTCTTCAGGTCGAACGTCAGGGCGTCCTGGTTGAGGAGTCGCAACACGATGCTTTCGCCGGTGAGGATGGGCAGCGTACTGATACGCATGTCCAGTTCCTCATGGCCGAGGCGAACGTTGGTACGGCCGTCCTGAGGGAGACGGCTTTCCGCGATGTTCAGGCCGCCGATCAGCTTGATGCGGGATGCGATGGCGGGGAACTGGTTCAGCGGGCAGCTCATGATCTCGCGGAGCACGCCGTCAATACGGCAGCGGACCACGACGGCGTCTTCGCCGGGTTCCACGTGAATATCGCTGGCGCCGTCTTCAAGGGCGCGGGTGAAAATATCGTTCACAAGTCGGACGATCTTAGCCTCGCCGGCCATGCTGCGCAGGGAGGCTTCGTCGTCGGATTCGTGGAATTCCTCCTCCTCGTCAATGTTCTGCAGACGGGAGAGCATGCGTTCCAGGAACGTCCGGCGGACGAACTGGAAGCTGACGGTCATGTGCCAGCTTTTGCTGACCAGGAACGTGATGTGCTCGATCGAGTACGGGTCGGCCACGAGGAAGACCATGGTCTTGTTCTCGTCGGACCACTCGTAGGGGACGCAGAGGTTTGCGTTCAGGAATTCCTGCGGCGCGTTCGGATACGGGTCGGGCTGCTGAAGGTCGTTTTCGTCAGGGGCGGGGATGCCGTAGCATTCGGAATAGATCTCCGTCAGCTGCTGCTCGCTGATGGTGCCCGCCCTGACGAGGCCGGAATCCGCATCGCGCAGATCGCCCGCCGGGGCGTCCGCGGAGGGATATTCCTCCGTGAGCGCGGCAAGGCGCTCACGAAGTTTGGCCCGCAAGTCAGAGAATGAGTTGGTTGCGTTCGTCATGGCCGTCCTCAGTAGTCAAGCGTGAACATGCGGGAGCTGGCTTTTTTGTGGTGACCGTCGGCGGAGCTGCCCAGGTTGTCTTCGAAATCGTTGATGGCTTCGAGGGCGTCGTTGTAACGGCGGATCATGTCTTCCACGCGGCTCTTCTCGTTGATGATGTGGCCGGTGATCATGATCAGGATCTCGGTGCGCCTCAGCGAGGAGTCGGTGTGGCCGAGGAGACGGCGGAGGAACGGGATCTCGTTGATGAAAGGCAGGGATTCGAGCGCGTCGGTACCCTCTTCATAGATCAGGCCGCCGATGATCATGGTCTGGCCGTTGTGGATCGTCATGTAGGTCTTCACTTCACGTTCGGTGGTTTTCGGCGCCTGCGTGGAAGCGTTAACCGTTATCATCTGCGCGGCGGAGAGTTTCTGATCGATCTTCAGAGTGATGAGGTCGGTACTGGTGACCTGCGGAGTCACGGTCAGCGTGACGCCGGAATCCTTGAAAGACGTGCTGGTGAGGAGGGAGCCGGAGCTGCTGGTGTCGGTCACGGTGCTGCCGATATACGGAGTCGATTCGCCGACGTTGATCATGGCTTCCGTGTTGCTGGAGACCAGGACCTGCGGGCTGGCGACGACTTTGAACTTGTCATCGCCGGCGTAAGCGCGGAGATAGCCCAGCTTGTTGTTCGGATCGCTCGGGTCGGCGAGCATGAAGGAGTAGCCGGTCTGACGTGCATCGATGCCCGTCTGCGCGGTGTCCGGGGAGAGATCGCCCCATTTCGTGCCCATCGACATGATATTGCCGCCCCAGCTGCTGGCCGCAGCGAGTTCGAGACCGTACTGCATATTGTCGCTGAGCGTGACTTCTGCGACGGTGACCTGCAGGAGGACCTGCGCGGGAACGACGTCGAGGCGGTCGAGCAGCGCCTTGATGGAGGCGTAGGTCCTCGGCGTGGTACGGATGACCAGGCGGTTCAGCGCGCCGTCGGAGAAGATCTTCACGGGCGTTTCGAACACGTTGGACTTCTGGTCCGTCGTGGTGGAGCTGTATTCCGAATACTGGCTGTTGCGGTTGTTATTGGTGTTGTTACGCGTGTTGCTGGTGCCGTTGACGGTCTGCGTACGGTTGCCGCCGTCGTCGTCGATCGTGAGGGAGGTGCCGGTCATGTTGTAGAGCACGGACAGCGCCTGCATGAGCTGTTCGGACTTGGTGTACATGACCTTGTGGACGAAGATGCGTTCCTGGTCGAGGGAGATGGTGCCGTCAAGGATATTGATCCAGTTGCGGATCTCCTGCGCGGCCTCTTCCGTGGCGGCGCTGGCGATGATGAGCTGGAGACGGTCGATGGACGTGATCTTCACGGAGCCGGGCTGCTCGTTGTTGCTGTTGTCGTTGAGCTGCCGCACCACGAATCCGAGGGTCGGGAGAACTTCGCGGAGTTCATCGGCAATCTTGCTCGGGAGGATGTTCTCGCAGGGAACGACCACGCGCGGCCATTTGACTCTCGGGTTGTCGTCGAGGATTTCCAGGAGGTCTTTCAGCTTGCGGATGTTGTCTCTGTAATCGCAGAGAAGCACGGCGTTCGGGCGCTGGACCTGGATGCAGGTCGCGGTGCTGCCGAGGAACGGACGGATCTGGTTGATGATTTCCTGCGCGCTGGCGAACTTCAGAGGATAGAGGCAGATTTCAGATTCTTCGAGTTTGGCGCGCTGACCGAGTTTGTTCAGCGGGAGGATGCGGAGCAGACCGGAGTTTTCAACGGAGATCGTGACGCCGGCGTTTTCGATCAGGGTGGCGAATGCGGCCCAGAGGTCGCGCTTCGTCATCGTGGAGTTCAGGTTCAGTGTCACGAAACTGCGGATGTCGGTATCGATCACGAAGTTGAATCCGAGGGCGTCGGCGAATGCCGGGATGACGTCCATCATCGGGGCGCTGTTGAACACGATGTTCACGGCGATTTCCTCGTCGCCGCCCTGGCCGCCGTTCAGTTCTTCTTCGAAGAGGATGTTTTCATAGAACGGTTCCGGCTTCTTGTCGGCGTTTTCATCCTTCGGGGGCGGGAGAATGGGGGTCTCGACCTTTTCGATCTGTTCCGGAGTCGCGAGGTCGCGGGACTGCTCGCGGTCGGTGATGATCATCTCGTCCTTGATGGACTGCGGGAGAAGCTTGATGTCTTCGCCCTCGTAATTCTCATGATAAAGGAAACGGAACTTGCGGTTCGGGTCTGTCTTATTGCCCTCGCCGTCGCCGACCTCATCGCCGAGGCCGATGGCCGCGAAGAAACGGCCGAGCCAGGTAGAATCACCCTTTTCGGAGGCTTCGATCTCTTCTTCGGCGGCAGCTTCAACCGCTTCGATCTCGGAGCTCGGGGCGTTCACGACCGTGACGTTCTTGACTTCGACCGAGCCATCCTCGCCGGGGGTGACGATCGAGGTCTGTTCGACCGTGATTTCGTCAGCGTTCGGGTCCTCGAGGATCACGACCTGGCCGTTATCCTTGTCTTGCAGGATCATGCCTTCGCTGAGCTGTTCGATTGCGGGGGTTGCCGCTTCTCCCGCCTGAGCGGAAGCAGAGGTTTCTTCCGCTTCGTCAGCCGCGCCCGCCATTTGAGGTAAAACGAGCAGGAAGGAAGCGAATGCCGCACCGGTGAGGGTTGTGCAAATCTGTCTCTTCATTTGAGGTTCCGTTTCTTATGTAATTTTTCCCGGCAGAACCGGTTTTTTTGTTTGTTTCGTGAATCGGGTAAAGTTGGTTAAAACATAGTTGCGGGGAGATTATCTGCCGCCACGGCCGCCGCCGAAGCCGCCACCGCCGCCGGCGCGGCCGCCGCCACCGGCATTGCCGCCGCCGAAGCCGCCACCGCCGCCTGCGCGGGTCGTAGTCGTAGCGCCGCCGCCAGTACGGCCGCCGCCACCACCAAAACCGCCGCCGGCATTGCCGCCGCCGCCAAAGGAAGCAGTCGCGCCGCCACCGGCATTGCCGCCGCCGAAGCCGCCGCCCATGCCGCCGCCACCGAAGCCGCCGCCGTTGCCGCCGCCGAAGCCGCCGCCACCCATGCCGCCCATGCCGCCGCCACCGGGACCGCCGCCCATGCCGCCCATGCCGCCAGCACCGCCGCCAAAGCCGCCGCCACCGCCGGCACGACCACCGCCGAAGCCACCGGCTCCGCCGAGGCCGCCGCCGAAGTCCATGGCTCCGCCAAGCGCGCCGCCGAGACCGCCCATGCCGCCGAGGCCGCCAACACGTCCGGCAGCGCCGATTCCGGCGCGACCGGCGTTTGCAGAAGCATCCTGCATGGCGAGTTCGAGCGTTTCCTGATTGCGGGTGAGCGTGGCGCTTGTGCGCGTCACGGCTGCGAGCGTGTAACCGTTCGAAAGCGTTTCACCGACGCGGATATATTGTTTATAAGAATTGGACGCGTTGGCCGTTGCGATTTCTCCATCCGCGGTAAGGCCGTCGCGACCCGTGTTTCTCTGCTGGTTCTGGTTCTCCAGAAGCTCGATCTGCTGATTGGAACGGTCCAGGCGCTGGCGGAGCAAAGCAGTCTGCTCCTCCGTGACGCCTTCGGTCTGCTGGAGGGTTTGGAGAAGCATGTTCAGCTCGGCACGGTTCTCAAGTGCCTGCTGCATCTGCTGTTCCTGCGCCGCCGCAAGTTCCTCGGCAGTGTTCGTGTTCCCGTTCTGGTTGTTGCCGCGGCCTGTCTGCTGACGCATGGTCTGCATCTGCAGGCTGCGCTGGAGAATGATCGCGCCCGCGATGTCACCGATGACGAATGTGCCGACGAGGCTCATGTCGTTGCGGTTGACCGGAGTGGCGTTCCTGCGGTTGTTGACCGTCGCTTTCGGAGCGCGTTCAGGATCGAAGATGTTCAGCGCGACGGTGGTCGCGATCTGACTTTCAGGGGTAAGGCTGACATAGTTGCGCTGCTGTTGCTGCGCAATGGGTCTGGGCTGAGGCGTGGACGCACGGCGTTCTTTCGTCGCTGTGGTCGCGACTTGCGCCTCAACGGAGGGTTCGTTCAGCCAGCTGATCGCACCCTGCGCAATGATGCATGCAAGGAGGATATTGGCAAAGATCAGGATCGCTCTCATTTTTCATTCTCCTCATTGTTGGTTTCTTTGGATGCGGACTCCGTTTGCGCGGGGGTGGAGGCAGCTGGTGCAGACTCGGCCGCGGCTTCTGCTGCCGCAGGCTGCTGCTGGGCCGCCGGAGTGGAGGCTGCGGGTTGTTTGGTTGCCGTTGCGGCCGTCGTGGCAGGTTTCGCCGCAGCGGCGGTCGCCGTCTTGCCGGTGGAAGAATTACCAGCCGGCGAATATTTGATGACGCGGACCTGTCCGGTCGTACGGAACGTCTGGGCAGCGGTCGTCGTAACGGTCGTCGTGTTGTTCTGGCGTGCGCCGGGACCGGTCACGGCGCGGGCACGCGTGGGCTCGACGCGGATTTCAACGCGGCGCCAGGAGAGGCGCGGCGTGCATTTTTCGACCTCGGCGAAGAACCGGATGACCTTGTTGTATTCGTCAACCAGAGTGAAGTCCAGGTCGGCGTAGGAAAGTTCGCCGTTGATGTTGGAGGTCCTGACCGAACCGAGCGTCTGGAGATTGGCCTGGGCGCGCTGCGCGGCGTCGTTGACCAGGTTGCGGAGCTCGGTTTCAGGCTCGCCGTCGCGGTCGGCATTCCAGAAAGTCGCGAGGGAGTCCTCGTATTTTGCCTGAAGTTCGTCGAACGCGTCAAGGTTGGCCTGTTCGGTCGTGAGCGTGCTGGTGTCTTTCTTGATCTCCTGGCGGACGCGGTTCATGTCCGTCTCGGTCGGGAACCAGGTGCCGCCGGTCGAAGTGGAGCTGAGGTAGACGATAAGCGCGGTCCAGCAAAAGACCATCGCGATGATCGCGAGAGTGAGCTTACCCGCCGGCGTGGCAAAGAATTGTTTCGGAGACTGTTTCACTGCTGCACCTCCGTCTTGACAAGGGACAAATTGAACGTGACGACGGTATCGGAGACGATTCTCTGCTGCAGGCGGGCGATTCTCCAGTAGGAGAAGTGCATGCGCTGCGAGAGATCGACGTTGCGGTTCTGTGTCTGGATGGCGAGGTCGCAGTTTCCGTCGTTGAAGCGGAAGCTGGTGACCAGCGCGTCTTCAGGCAGGGCAAGCGACAGATCGTAGAGCTTGTTGAGAAGGGAGGGGTCGCCGGCGGTGATCGTCGAATTCTTTTCCAGTTCTTTCTTGACCTTGTCGGCCTTTTTCATTTCGCTCTTGACCGTAGCGATCTTTTTGCGGATGGCATCGCGTTCGACCACAAGCGCCCTGTATTGATTGTATTGGTGGAATGCCTTGATGCCGGTGCGGTATCCCCAGCCGATGCCGAGCACGAGAAGCAGGAAGATCATGATGATGATCTGGGAACGGAGCCTGCTGGGGCGAAGTTTGGGGGGCATGACGCGGACGGAGGACTCGTTTGCGGCGAAGCCCTTGGACATGACAAGGCGCATGACAAGCAGGCAGGCGAGGTAATCCGAAACGGAGAAATCCTTGCCGACCGGGAACTCGAAATCCTTTTCGAGCACCGGGAGCCACTGCTTGTTGCATTCTTCCGCGCTGCCGCGGTACGGGACCCATTCGCCGCGCTGCCAGCTGAAACCGGGTTCGATTTCAGGGAGATACACGGGGGGGTCGTCGCGACGGATGCCGAGGAGCGGATAAATGAACTCGTCGGCCTTGACTTTTGCCACCGTGAGGAAAGAAGCGAGATGATTGATGCCCACGGCGTCAAACGCATAAACATTGAGGCGGTCGCTTTCGCCTTCCGCTTCGGGCTGGAAGCGGGCGAACTGGACGACGCACTCGGGGGGGACCTGCAGCATGTGGAGCGGGAGCTCAAATTCCAGCGCGCTCCTCTGTGCACGCACGTTGAGCGGCGCACCCGGGCAGGTGAAGAAAGTCCCGGACTCCATGGTCCCCGTGAGGATCATGCAGCCCGAGATCTGGCCGCCGTTGTCTTCAAGCGCCTTGCGAAGGGCGGCAGGCTCGCCGCCCTGTTCGCAAGGAACAGTGTTCCAGCTTACGATGCGAAATTTCGGGCCGTGTTTGCGAAATTTGCAAACCCGCATCGCCGCAGGCGAGAATGATACGATCTGATACACAAGCCTGCTTGAGATACGCATCGTTGTCTGTCCTTACTGTTTGTTGTTTGTAGTTTACTTGGTGATAATCGGCGTTTTCAATCCGAATCAGGATATCCCGTTCAGATTATTTGGCCTCGTTGAGTCTGGCCTGGAGCGCGCGCATTTTCTCGCGATAGGCCTGAGGATCGTCCTCGCGGAGCTTCTGGACTTCCTTGTATTCCTCCGGGAACTTCTCCTGGATCTGACGGATCGTGCTGGTAGAACGCGCACCGCCCTGAGCCCCGCGGTTGGTCGGAGGCTGGACGCCGCCCATAGCAGCACCGCCCATGGCAGCGCCGCCGCGGCCGGCAGCAGGCGTGATCGTGATATTGTTCTTCTGCGCGAGTTCATTGAAAGAACGCATCGCAGTAATGGAATCGGTCTTGTCGGTTTCGAGGAGCTTGTCGATCGCTTCTTTTTCCTTGTCGAGGAATTCGAGCGTCTTGGCTTTCTGCTGTTCGGCAGTATCGGGAAGCTCGACTTCAGCCTTCTTTGCGAGCTCAGCGAGCTTGGCGTTGGCATCATCGAGGGCCTTCTGGATCTTCGCGTAGGCGTCTTTGTCCTTTTCTTCGATCTTCTTCAGAGCCTGTTCGCGCGGAGTATCGGCTTTGAGACGATCGATGGTCTGCTGGAGCTGACCGGTACGGCCACCCATGCCGGGCATGCCGCCCATAGCGCCGCCGAAGCCGCCCATGCCGCCCATGCCGCCGAAGCCAGCAGCATCGCCGCCGGGCATACCGCCCATGCCACCCATGCCGCCAAAGCCGCCGGCACCGCCGCCGAAGCCGCCCATGCCGCCGAAGCCGCCGCCAGCAGCATCGCCGCCGGGCATGCCGCCCATGCCGCCCATGCCACCGAAGCCGCCCATGCCGCCGAAGCCGCCGCCAGCAGCGTCGCCGCCGAAGCCGCCCATGCCGCCGAAGCCGCCCATGCCACCGGCACCGCCGCCGAAGCCGCCCATGCCGCCCATACCACCGAAGCCGCCGCCGGCCGCATCGCCGCCGGGCATACCGCCCATACCGCCGAAGCCGCCCATGCCGCCGCCGAAACCACCCATGCCACCGGCACCGCCGCCGAAGCCGCCCATGCCGCCGGCTGCACCGCCGGGCATAGCCGCTGCACCAGCAGCCGCACCTGCGCCGCCAGCCGCGCCACCGGGCTGAGCCTGTGCTGCAGCTGCTCCGCCAGCGCCACCACGAGCGCCGCCACGTGCACCGCCGCGCGCGCCGCCACGGGCGCCGCCGCCATTACCCTGAGCGAAAGCAACACTGCCCGTAAGGGCCAGCGCCAGGATAGCAACCGTCATCTTGTTCATTGTCTCGTTCCTTTCAAATTGAAAATTGATGTTAATGTGTTTTGATGCGGAGCATCGTTACACTTTAACGAAATGTTTTTATGCTTTATTGTGCTTTCCGCAAAAAAAAACCTGTTTTTTGGAGCTTTTTCGGTTTTCTTCCGCCTTTCCATACGTTTTTCATTGCGGGTTCCAATCAATCGGGACATGCCCGGGGCGGGACTCGAACCCGCATGGATAATCCGACAGATTTTAAGTCTGTTGCGTCTGCCATTTCGCCACCCGGGCGCGATTACTATAAATGTAGCACCGTCACCGTAAAAGTCAAGAGCGTTCGCTAAAAAAAATCATTTTGTTTTGTTAAATGCTCAATTCTCTTTAGAAACTTAACACTTTTTGCCTCATTTTTTGTTTCCCCGCCGCCTTTTCCGACAGCATTTCTTTCCGTTTTTACGATTTGCGGCTTGATTTTCCGCCCCGGCGCCTTTATATTTCCATATCTCTTATCCGCGTTTCCTCCCGATCATCCCCCGCCTGTATCCGGAACCTCACCATGGAAGACTACCGCAACAAACTGAAATCCCTCCCGAAACGGCATGACCGCCTGGTCTGCATCGACAGCGACGGAACTGTTTTCGACACGATGGAGGCCAAGCACCGGTGTTTCCGCGACAGCCTGATCCGCATTCTCGGGCTGCATGGACGCGACGCCGAACTCGCGGCGGAGGTGTGGAAATTCGTCAATCTGCACAGCATCCATCGGGGGGAGAACAGGTTCCGGTCCCTGATCCTGACCCTGGATTATCTGCGCGAACGCGGCGTTTCGGTCCCCGACATGCCGCATCTCCGCACGTGGGCGGCAACGGAAACGAAGCTCGGCAATCCCGCTCTCAAGGCGATCCTGGACCAGTCACCCAGCGAAGATATGGACCGGGCATACAAATGGAGCAGGGAATCGGACAAGGCGATCGAAGCGACCGTGCGATGCATCGCGCCGTTCCCGCATGCCAGGGAAGCCATCGCCCGCGCCGCCGGCGGGGCAGACGTCATGGTCGTGTCCCACACGCCGTGCGCGACGCTCGTCCGGGAGTGGACCGGGAACGCCATCGACCATTTTACCATATATTTGGCGGGGCAGGAATGCGGCTCGAAAGCGGAGCATATCCGTTTTGCATCCGAGGGGAAATATCCGCCGGAACGGATCCTGATGATCGGGGATTCGCCCGGAGACCTGGCCGCAGCGGATGCCAATCACGCGTTCTTTTTCCCGATCATCCCGGGACACGAAGAGGAATCCTGGCGGGAACTTGCGGAGAAAGGGCTGGACCTTTTTTTCGGGGGATGCTTCGCCGGGAATTATCAGGGAAGGCTCCTGGAGGGATTCCGGACATGCCTGCCCTCGACGCCGCCATGGAGAAAAAACGGTCCGGCGGACTGCCCGCCGCGCCAGGCTTGAAAAAAGCCGCCGGAGAGATATGTTATAAAGCGGCAATGCGCCCGCCGCATCACCTCCGCCGGATGCACATACGATCCAACAATCGGGACTTCCAACTATGAAAAAGCTTCTGTTTCTGCTCCTGCTGACCGTCTTCCTTGCCGGATTCCGCCCGGACGCGGCCGCCGCGCCGGTCAAGTTCACGATCGTGCAGACGACCGACATTCACGGCGCCATCGGAGACGCGAAAAGCCCGGGGCTTCTTCAAATCGCGGGCATCGTGGAGCAAATCGGCCCGGATCTCTGGATCGACTGCGGCGACCTCACGCAGGGATCGTACTCGGCGACCATGGACAACGGCGCATCGATGATCGACGCGATGAACGCCGCCGGATGCAACGTCTGGGTGCCGGGAAACCATGATTTCGACTACGGCACGGAGATGCTGGGCAAGCGGATCGGCGCATTCCGGGGGACGGTCCTGGCTGCCAATATGAAATCGACCGTCACGCCCATGAATACCTCGGCATGGAAGATGTTCGAGCGGCGCGGCGTCAGGATCGCCGTGATCGGGATCGTGCCGCCGTATCTCGGGCTCTGGATCGAACCGGAACACCTGACCGGGCTTCAGCTGGAATCGCCCGATGCCGCGCTCGAACGCATCATGCCCGAAGTCATGGGCGCGAAGCCGGACGCCATCGTGCTGGCAATCCATCTGGGCGAGTTCATCGCCGGCCGCCTCAATCCCGACGGGAAGTTCCGCAGCATGGCGGCGCTTTCCTCGAAATATCCCCAGATCGACCTGATCCTGGCGGGCCATTCACACCAGACGGAGCCCGGCAAGCGCCTTTATCCGGGCGCATGGTTCGTCCAGGCGCCTCCGCTGGGAGCCGGACTCGCGAAGATCACGCTGGAAGTCGACCCCGCCGCAAAGGGCGGCAAAGTGCTGTCTGCCACCTCGGCAATCGTGAACGGAGAGAGCCAGCCGGAGTCGGAGAAGCTTCTTCCGATCCTTGATCCGGTCCGGAAACGCGCGGCGGAGACGGGACGCGGCCAGGTCGCGCGCCTGGATTTTGAACTCGGCCCGATGAAAAACGCGTTGAAGCCGAACCGCTGGGCGGAACTCATCTGCCTGGCAATGGCGGAATCGTCCGGCGCGGACGCCGCGATCTCCGGCACGCTCTCGAACTATAAAGTGTCGCCGGGGACATTGAACGAACGCGAACTTTTCCTGCTGGCTCCGTATGCGGACAGCATCGAAGTACGCAACCTGACGCCAGCTCAGATCAGGACCATCCTCCGCGAACTTGAGACCAAAGAGAAGACGGCAGACTGCATGATGTACACGGGATTCACCGCGCCGGATGGCATCGACGGTCCGCTCGTGCTGGGAAAGACCGGGCGGAAGATCCCCGAGACCGCACGCATCGCGGTAGCCGTGAACACCTACAACGCGCACGGAGCAGGCGGCAGGTATCCGAAGCTCAAGGAGATCATGGAATCGACCGAACCGCCGAAAGATGCGGCGACGATCGAACTCCGCGACACCCTGCGCACCTACCTGCGGAAGCATTATCCCGTCCCCGCCAAATCGCAGAAGTGAACAGTCCCATCTTCGGCACATGATCGCACAGCCGTCGCATGGGCGGCAAAGCGCACGCCAAAGCACTAACGCGTTCCGGGACGCAATGAAACGGGGAAAAAAATCGGAGGAGAAAAAGGGAAGAGGCAAAACGCTCGTGTCTGAGCTTAAAAGTGGTGCCGACGAAAGGACTTGAACCTTCACCCTCGTGAAAGGACTGCGACCTGAACGCAGCGCGTCTGCCATTCCGCCACGTCGGCAACCGGAAATAAGCCGGCTATTCCAGCCGGAGTAAATACTATAGCCCCATTTTTCGAGAAAATCAAGCTCGAAACGAAAAAAAACGCAACTTTTTTTCCTTTTTCGGTTGATGTTTCCTTTTTTGGGATTATATTTAGAGTAGGATTTTCGTAAACAAAAACAAGAAGAAGGCAATGGACAACAAAATATGGAGATGTTCTTCCGACGGTAAAGAAAACATTGTCGACAGATTGATCAACGAGTCAGGGGTGGTGCGTTCCGTAGCGCTTTACCTGGCTTCCCGAGGCATCACTCCCGAGACGCTGGGGCGTTACCTGAACGCCACATTCGCCGATCTGAGTGATCCTTTCCGGTTTGTCGGCATTGAAGCTGCCGTCCAGCGGCTCTGGCAGGCGATCCGCAACCGTGAACGCATCCTCATCCATGGGGATTACGACACGGACGGCATTACTGCCACGGCGCTGTTGTCGTGGGTCCTTGAACGGAACGGGGGCCTGGTCACATCGTTCCTGCCGCACCGGTTCGACGACGGGTACGGGTTCACGCCGGACTCGCTTCTGAAGGCGCTGGAGACAGTGCCGGGCGGGAAATGCGGCGTGCTCGTCACGGTCGACTGCGGCATCAACAGCGCGGAAGCCGTGCAGAAAGCGAGGGAGCTCGGGATCGACGTCATCATCACGGACCATCACGAGCCCGCCGACGAACTGCCCGAAGCTCTCGCCATCATCAACCCGAAGCTCGATCCTGTGGGCCTGGACGACCTGCTGCACCTGGCAGGCGTCGGCGTGGCGTTCAAGCTCTCGCACGCTTTCGTGATTTACGGGCGCGCCCACAACGAGGGCGGCTACACCACCGACATGCAGGAAGTGCTGGACTATGTGGCACTCGGCACCGTGGCTGACATCGTGCCCCTGCTCGGTGAAAACCGCATCCTCGTCAAGTACGGCATGGAGATGCTCAAGAAGCAGCTCCGGCCGGGCGTCAACGCGCTCATCCAGCACGCCAGGGTCGAGTCCAACATCCAGCCGTCCGACATCACGTTCAAACTGGCCCCGCGCCTGAACGCCGCCGGACGCCTCGGCAACGCATCCTCGGCGCTCGCCCTCATGACCGCGGACAACATCGTGGACGCCTACGAGTACGCGGCCAAGCTCGACGAGTTCAACCAGCGCCGCCAGGCGAAGGAGCAGGAGATCTTCCAGCAGGCAAAGGCGCAGGTGGAAAGCGCGCCCGGATTCGCCTCGAACATGTCGATCATCGCCGCCGGCGAGAACTGGCATCAGGGCGTCATCGGCATCGTGGCATCGCGGTTCGCGCGCGACTACAACCGCCCCACCATCGTGCTCACGATCATCGGCAACGAGGCGCACGGGTCCGGCAGAAGCGTCGGAAACCTCAACCTCATCAAGATCCTGTCCCGCTGCTCGCATCTGCTGACCCGCTACGGCGGGCACCCGATGGCAGTCGGCCTCGGCATGACGAAGGACAAGATCGCCGAGTTCCAGCAGGAATTCGAGAAGTGCGTGCGGGAGGAAGCCCAGCCATCCGACCTGATCAACTACATCAACTACGACGGCGTGGTGCATCTCGGCGAGCTCAACGAGGAATTCTTCCACTACCACAGCCTCCTCGGGCCGTTCGGACACGGCAACCCGCAGCCGCTCTACCTGATCCGCAACCTCGAAATCTCGCGCCTGATGCCCATCCGTCCCGTCCACACAAAGGGCGTGTTCACGGACGAGAACGGCAATTCCTGCGACTTCATCGCGTTCAACAAGCACCTGGACGCGGGGATGCGCTGGGACATCATCGCCCAGCCGCAGATCAACGAATACTACGGCGAACGCAAACGCCAGCTCCAGGTGATCGACTTCAGGCCCGCCGAGGACTGAGCGCAAATCTCTTCAAAAATCAACGGCCGCTCCATTCAACCGGGGCGGTCGCTTTTTTCGTGCCCTCATCAGGCGAAAAGAAACCGTCCGCGCCCGCCTGAAACGAGGCGGATACGGACGGCGTTCCCTGAACGTGAGAAAAGACGCTGACAAATGTCAGACGGTCATGATCTCCTTTTCCTTGTCGGCGCAGACGGCGTCGAGCTTCTTGATGTACTCGTCGGTGAGCTTCTGGATCTTCTCCAGGACGTCCTTCAGGTCGTCCTCGTTGATGACGGAGTCCTTCTCCATCTTCTTCGCCGTTTCGTTGCCGTCGCGGCGGATGTTGCGCACGGAGACCTTGGCCTCCTCGCAGCGCGCCTTCACCTGCTTGGTGAGCTGCTGGCGGCGTTCGCCGCTGAGCGGGGGGATGGGCAGGCGGATGACCTTGCCGTCGTTGAGCGGGGTGATGCCGAGGTTGGAGGCGATGATCGCCTTTTCAATCTTGGCAAGCGCGGACTTGTCCCACGGCTGGATGGAGATGGTGCGCGGGTCAGGCGTGGAGATGCCCGCCACGTCGCGCAGCTTGGTCGGGGTGCCGTAATAGTCGATCGTGATGGGCTCGACGAGCGCGGTCGACGCCTTGCCGGTGCGGATGGCGGAAAAATCATGTTTCATGGAGTCTTCCGACTTCATCATGCGTTCTTCGAGATCGTCGAGCAGATTGCTGAGTTCGCTCATTGTGAAATACTCCTTCCTGTCTCAAGTTCGTTTTTTTCGGTTCTGTGAACACTATACTACCCTTTTCGAAATAATCAACCTCGAAACCGCTTTTTTTTCCGATTTTTCCGTGTCCCGCGGGAAATCATGCGGAAAGGAATGCCGCCGCCGCATCCCGCGCCGCGCCGGAGCACGCAAAACAGGAAGTAAAAAAGTATTATCCGAAATGTGCTTGCAATATCGCAATGCCTGTTTTATATTATGAGATTATTTCGTAACGATCGCTTTTCTTCAGGAGGCTTTTCCATGGCGGATTATGTAAACGACGGCGAGACCAGCACCGGGATCGTCCAGGACTATGGCGGCCTGATCGTCCTTTCCGGGGGTACCGTAATCAACACCGAGATCAAAAACAGCGGCTATGTGGACGTCTCCAGCGGCGGCAAGGCAAACAGCACCACAATTAACGACGGCGATACAGGCGGGCTGTTCATCTTCGACGGCGGCGTCGCAAACGACGTGACGGTCAACTACGGCGGCTATGTGCTAGTCTCCAGCGGCGGCAAGGCGAAGAACGTCGTGGAAAACGGCGGATTTGTGTTCATCGTCGATGAACTGGAGAACGGACACCCGAACGTCACGTTCAAAAAGAATTCATTCTCCGGGGTCGTCCTGCATGATGAAAAAAGAAAAGCTTCGGTCCATTCCGGGACGACGGCGAACGCCACCACGGTCAATTCCGACGGCACATTCAGAGTCCTCGGCGGCATCGCGAACGGCACCACGGTCAATTCCGGCGGCAAGATGTATGTCTTATACGGCATGGCGAACAGCACCACGGCCAACGCGGGCGCCGTGGTCGATGTTTCTTCCGGCGCCGTCATGAACGGCGTCACAGCCAACTCCGGCGCCAGATTATACATTTCTTCCGGCTGCTCGGCGACAGCTGTTGTGGAAAACGGCGGATATGTTTATATCGAAGATACGACGCAAGTCGCGTTCACGCCCAATACTTTCTCCGGGCTTGCGCTGAACGGAACAGTGGCAACGGTCCACTCCGGGACCACGGCGAACGACATCACGGTCAGCGGTTCCGGCGGCAAGCTTCAGGTCTTCTCCGGCGGCTTCGCGAACGATGCAACGATCGGATCCGACGGCAAACTCTGGATCTACGAGAACGGCATGGCGAACGGGTTCACGGTCAAATCCGGCGGCGAAGCGGACGTCGGCGCAGGCGGCTGGCTCACCGGTCGGATGACGTTCGAGAACGGCGCGATTGTCGACTCGGTAGCCGGAGCTTACTTCGATTTCGACCTGACGCAGACCGCGCCGGGCGAAGAGGCGCTCGTGAACAACTTGTCGGTCGTCGCGGACGCGTTCACTTTCACGCTCACGGTCGACGGCACGCAGGCGGACGGCGTGTACAGCCTGGCAGAGGGCGCGGCAGGCTTCGACCAGACTCTCCACGTGATCATGCCCTCCGGCACGGAACTCGGCACGCTCACGGCCAATGGCGGCACGAAGTCGATCGCCGGCGTGAGATATACGCTGTTCCAGGAGGAGAACGAGCTTTCTCTCATGGTCGGCGATCCCCTGCCCCCGGAACCGCGCAACAATGTTCTGGTCTACAAGGACAAGAGCCCCAATTTGAGCGTCACGGGATCCTATGGGAACCGCCTGAAAGCGGCGGGGACCGAAATCTTCCTCGACCAGATCGACAGCATCGATGCGGGCGGTTACCACAACCGCGTCGAAAAGGCGGTCAAGGGCGAGGAGCGCGACACGATCGACTACGCGAAGATCGTGCTGAGCCACGGCGCGAAGCTGAGCTTCCGCGCCGAAGCCACGGGCGCGGCGAAGTTCACGGTCTACAGCCTGAAGCAGAACAGCAAAGGCAAGTACAGCCTGAAGAAGATCCAGACGCTGAAGCTGAAAGACAAGGACGGGGACGGCGTGTTCACCGCCGATTCCTCGAAGCCGATCCAGCTTCAGGTCAGCGGAGCATACTACGTCAGCATGGAGTTCAAGGACAAGAAAGCCGAAGAGGCTTATTACAACGTAAAGTTGAACGGCGAAGCAGCGGGCACCGTGTTCTATTCGCAGGGCAACAACACCGACGACTGGGGCGACATGAAGGCCAGGGGGTTCGGCGGCGCGGTCGCCGACCTCGGCGAGATCAATGGCGCCAGCCTCCCCGTGGACGGCATCATCATCAAGGACGAATGGATCGGCTTCGGCGATAAGGTGGACTGCATGCGGTTCAGGCTCGAAAGCGCGGCGGAGCTCAGTTTCAGGGTCACCGCGCCGGACGGCCCGCTGAAATTCACCGTCTGCGCGCTGAAAGCCACCACGTCGAAGAAAGGCATCACGACGTATTCCCAGGTCAATGTGAAGTCGGTCACGCTCAAGGCAGGCAAGGGCCCCGTGTCGCTCGACGGTATCCGGCTCGAAGCGGGCGAGGACTATTTCCTCCGTGTGGATTCCAAGGACATCCAGCAGAGCACCGGCTACGGCGTGCAGGTCACGAAGAGCTTGTTCTGCACTGACGGCGATGACGGATGGAACGACGTGCTGCTCAACAAGAAAGCACCGGGCGACAACGTGAAGTTTTTCTTCAACAACCAGCTGTCCGCGGGCGGCGGCATCCACCTCGACAAAGCCGGAAACGACAAGACCGGCGACGATGCCGCCGTGTTCACATACGGCACAAAGCAGTACGGCAACTTCGTCGGACTCGGCGACGAGACCGATTATGCGAAGCTCTCGCTGAAGCAATCCGCGGATGTGCTGTTCTCGTTCACCGCCACGGGCGACGCGACGCTCGAGATCATCCAGCTCACGGAGAAGAAAGGCAAGTACAGCATAAAGACGCTTCAAACGACGAAGCTCAAGCTCGGCAAAGGCGAGAAAGAAGGCACGGCGACGGCGAACAAGTCCGTCCGTCTGGAAGTCGGGGACAATGTCACGTACTACGTGGCGGTCACGGCGGCGAACGCGAAGAAAGCTGCCGATCCGAGGACGTACTACGATGTCTCGTACACCGTCGATTCCAAGAAAGTTTCCGCGCTCGACCTGCCGAAATCCGCAAGCGTGGCGGACGCCGTCACGGACACGTACGCCGGCCCGAGCTTCGGACAGTACGCCGCAGATACGTCCACATTCGGCACAAGTGCTGCTTTCGATGCACTGAACATGCAGTCCGAATGGCAGGACCTCGCCAGGCTGGCGTGACCGCTATCCCGGTAATCATGACGAAGCCCCCGAATCCGCACAGGACCGGGGGCTTCTTTTGGGTGAGACGGGGAACGTCTTCAGGCGGCGTTCATGCCGTCACTTGTTTTCCTCGTAGAACTTGTTGATGCGCTCGGCGACATCCATGTACTTGATGTCGACGGCGTAAATCTGCTTGAAGCAGTCGAGGGCCTCTTTCTTCTTGCCCATGGTGTCATAGGTGATGCCCAGGTGGTACAGCGTGAACATCTTGTCGGCGTTCATGGTGGGCATGTCCTCGAGGGCGCGGTTGAACTGCTCGATAGCCATGTCGAACTGGTTCTTGGCGGCGAAGCAGCGGCCGAGGTAGACGATGGCGATCAGGCGGTGCTGCGGGTTGCGCTGGGCAATCTGGAACTGTTCCAGGGCCTCGTCGACCGCGCCGCCTTCCCAAAGGAGTTCGGCGTATTCGAAGCGAATCTGGAGGTCGTTCGGGTAGAGGCGGATACGATCCTGGAAGCGTTCCATGCGGTAGTCGTAATTGGCCTTCTTCTCGGCGTCGATCTCTTCCTGCGGACGACCGTCCTTGATCATCTGCTCGATCTTGCGCTTGGAAATGGCGGTGTTGGCCTTTTCGATGGCCTTGTCGATGGCGGGGTCCAGCGTACCCATCTTATTGACGATCCAATTATAGGATTCGATGGCCTTTTCGTAGTCCTCGGCGCGGGCGTAGAGCTCGGCGAGACGGCGGCGGGTGTCGATGGATTCGCTGCCTTCCGCAATCTCCTTTTCGTACTTCCCGATCATCTCGCGGATATCGTCCTCGGCGCGGATGATGCGGTCGCCCTGGTCCTTGTTGCTCGTATTGAGGTTCTTCTTGAAGTCGGACTGTTCGCCCTGGCCCCACTTGCCCTTTTCCATGGAGGCGAGCGCCGCGGCTTCACGGAGAAGCGCGAGCTTTTCAAGGTCGCCGGGATACTTGTCGGCGAGCTTCTGGCAGATGGTGAGGTACTTGATGCCCTGTCCGTCGGCCTTGTAAAAATCACCGAGCTTGACGATGTTGGCTTCGTTCTTGTCGTCTCTCTCCACGATGATCTCGTACGCTTCCACGCAGATGAACATGGCGCCGAGCTTCTTGGCGGAATCGGCGAGCAGATTCAGCGCGGCGGGGTTGAAGAGATTGAGCGCGAGAGCCTCTTCCGCCTGGTCCATGGCCTCTTTCGGCTTCTTGGCTTTCAGCATATTGCCTTTCGTGAGGAACTTGGCGGACTTGACGGCGGCCAGCGCCTTGGCGACCGCGCCCATCTTCGCGCTATAGTCGCGTTCACACTTGCGGAGTTTCTCGCGGGCATCGAGGAATCCGGGGTCAAACTGCACGATCTCCTTGAAAAGCGTGATCGCATACTCGAGATTGTTCTGGTTCATGACAGTCATCGCCTTGGTAAAGGCGGACTTGGTCGCAGGAGAAACGTCTTTCAACGTTTTTTTGACGATGGCCATAAGTAGGAAATCTCCACATGGGGTTGAAAAATGCGCGAACGCAGTGTATAATATAGTATATAACACTACAACCGTTTTGCGGGAAAATCAAGTCCGGGACTCTTCTTTTTTTCATTTTTTTGGAGTTTTTACCTTGTTTGAACATGAGAATGACACGATTGCGGCAGTCTGCACCGGAACGGGCGGCGCTGTCAGCATCATCCGGATTTCCGGGCCGCACGTCCTGGATGCGGTCCGCGGCGCCTGGCGCGGGAAGCGCATGCCGGGTCCGGACTGTGCGCGTGTCATGCTGTACGGCCATATCGTTTCAGGGGCCGACGGCGCAGGAGAGCCTTCGCTGGCGGTATTCATGCCCGCCCCGCACAGCTTCACGGGCGAAGACGTCGCGGAAATCCACTGCCACGGTGGGAGCTTTGCCGCAAGGCGGGCGCTCCGGCTGGTCCTTCAGGCGGGGGCCCGGCTGGCGCAGAACGGCGAATTCACGAGACGCGCGTTCCTCAACGGCAAGCTCGACCTGACGCAGGCGGAGGGCGTCCTCGACCTCATCAACGCCGGAAGCGAACGCGCCGGGCTTCTCGCGGAACGCCAGCTCAGCGGCGCGGTCGGATCGCGCGTCCGCGACATCCGACAGGGAATCGTCCATCTGCTCTCCGAATGCGAATCGCGCCTCGACTTCTCCGAAGAGGACCTGGACTGGATGCCGCCGGAGACTTTCCGTGAGAAGGTTTCGGCGCTGCGGGAACGCGCCGCCGAACTCGCCCTCACGGCGCGAGCGGGCTCACTCATCCGCGACGGCGTCTCGCTCGTGATCGCGGGGCCGCCGAACGCAGGAAAATCCAGTCTCCTCAACCGCATGCTCGGCTACGAACGCGCCATCGTCACGCCCGTCCCCGGCACCACGCGCGACACGCTGGAGGAATCCGTCTCCATCGGCGGCATCCGGTTCCGTGTGACCGACACCGCCGGGCTCCGCGACGCGGAACAGGCCGATCCGGTCGAGGCGATGGGCATGGAGAGATCGCAGCAGTCGCTCGGAGCCGCGGACATCGTGCTGTGGCTGCTGGACGCTTCCGCGCCGCGGGAATCGCTCCCCGCCCAGATCGCGGCAATGGACCGCGCCCGTGCCGCCATTCACGGGAAATTCATCCCGTGCTGGAACAAAATGGACGAAACATCGCATGATTCCAGCGAACTTGTTTTATCCTGCCGCGCCGAAACAACGGGCTCGTTCCCCGACCCCGTTTTCGAACATATCTCCGTCCGGACCGGAGACGGCATCGACCGCCTTTTCCGCCGCCTCGAAGAAACTGCGTGGGATGGTCTCCCCGCCGCCGTCCAGTCGGGCGACGCTGCGGTTTCCGAACGACACGCCGCGCTCCTCGAACAGGCGGCGAACCATCTTGACGCCGCGGCGGAATCCGCCGCCAACGGCTCCTGGGAACTTGCCGGGAGTTCGCTCCGCACCGCCGCCGAACTCATTGGCTGCATCACGGGCGAAACCGCCACGCCGGACATCCTCGACGAGATCTTCTCCCGTTTCTGCATCGGGAAATGAGCACGGCACAAAACCGGCGCTGACGGCAACTACGAATACGGCGAAGACGGACACAGCATCCCCAAAGCGATCCTGAACGCGTGGAAAGAAGACATCGGGGGCAATCCCGAGCCGCGAACATTCAGGAGCTGTTCGGCATGCGGCCTTTCGGTCCACAAAAACGCCGCCCGTTCCTGAGAAGATGGCTCGCACAGATGATGAATGAGTTGCCTGCGGAGCCTCAAGGCAATGTGCAGGAGGCTCCGCGCCCGTTCCCGGGCCAATAAAAAATAAAAAAAAGCCTGCGCATCGGCAGGCCGTTGAAAAGCAAAATGGTGGTGGGGGGAGGATTCGGACCTCCGAAGGCATGGCCGGTAGATTTACAGTCTACTGCATTTGACCGCTCTGCAACCCCACCAGGAAACTGCACTTGGAGCGGGTAGAGGGAATCGAACCCTCACAATTAGCTTGGAAGGCTAATGTTCTACCGTTGAACTATACCCGCAGGCAATTTTCAATGAAGATTTATTACTATACATCTTTTCCCGGAGAAATCAAGCCCGGAAATCAAAAAAAAGCAAAAAAAGCCAGCCGCGTCAGCACGCCATCACAGGGATGAATCGCGGTTTCATCAAGGCTGCCGGGGAAATATAAAAACCTCGCGGGGGCAATGGCGCCGGAATGCGAAAGAATGGTCGGGGCAACAGGACTCGAACCTGCGACCTCATGCTCCCAAAGCACGCGCTCTACCAGACTGAGCTATACCCCGATACGGAAAACAGGTAAATAATACTTTACCCCCGAAAAGGCAAAAAAGCAAGCTGAAACGGGAAAAAAGACCGCAAACGTCCGCCCGGAGCTTGCTTTTTCGCCGTTTACGATGTATTGTTTAGGCGAAAAATGCACCGCGTCCCGCCCGGACGGGCAACAGAAAACACCACCCGGAAACCGCATCCCATCCGCCATGAAAAACCTCGACCCGAAACTTCCCCCGACCCCGTGTTTCGTCGTAGACCTCGCCGCTCTGCGCCGCAACCTGGAAATCCTGAACGGCGTCCGGCGGCGTGCCGGCGTGAAGATCCTGCTCGCGCAGAAAGCTTTTTCCATGTTCGCGGTGTACCCGATGATTTCCGGCGTGCTCGACGGCACATGCGCGAGTTCGCCGCATGAGGCGCGGCTGGGGCATGAGGAGTTCGGTGGAGAGACGCACGGGTTCGCGGCGGCTTACTCGGAATCCGACCTGCGGGAACTGCTCAAGTACTGTACCACGGTCGTGTTCAACTCGTTCAGCCAGTGGCGGCGTTTCCGTTCCCTGACCTCCGAAGCCACGGGGCGCGTGAAGTTCGGCCTGCGCGTGAACCCGGAACACGGTGAGGCTGTGCGCGAAATCTATTCGCCGTGCGCGCCGAAATCGCGCCTGGGCATCAAACGGGAAAAGTTCGCCGGAGAATCGCTCGAGGGGATCAGCGGCCTGCATTTTCATACGCTGTGCGAACAGGATTCGGACGCGCTGGAGCGCACCATGGCGGCATTCGAGGAGCATTTCGGCGACCTGCTGCCGCGCATGCAGTGGGTGAACTTCGGCGGCGGCCACCATATCACGCGCCCGGGATACGACCTGGAACGCCTCGTGCGCATCCTGACGGAATTCCGCGCACGGTATCCGCACCTGACCGTGTACCTGGAGCCGGGCGAAGCCGTGGTCCTGAACGCCGGTTCGCTCTTCGGGACCGTGCTGGACATCGTGCACAACGACGGCGACATCGCGATCCTGGACGTGTCGGCGGAGGCGCACATGCCGGATGTGATCGAAATGCCGTACACGCCGCCTGTGGCGGGCGCGGCGGAACCGGGCGTGCATCCGTACGAATACCGTCTGGCGGGACATTCCTGCCTCGCCGGCGACGTGATCGGGGATTATTCGTTCCCCGCGCCGCTGAACGTCGGCGACCGCGTGGAATTCCTGGACATGGCGCTGTACACGATGGTGAAGACGAACACATTCAACGGCCTCGCCCTGCCCTCGATCGCGACGTTCGACCCGGACACCGGCGAATTCAAGCTGATCAAGTCGTTCGGCTACGACGACTTCAAAAACCGTCTGTCGTAAGCTCAGGATGCGCCGTTTTCTTCCGTGGCGGGAGGCTCAGCCGGCGTTTCCTTTTCCGCGGAAGAATCCGTTTCTTCCAAGCTTCCCGACAGAGCGCCGCCCTGCCGCTTGAGGAGTTCGGAGCTGACAAAGACCGCAGTCGGGCCGTCGGCGCCGCCGATGATGGCGATGCCGGGCCCAGTTTTGGCTTCCGCCTCCGGGGCAGCCGGATCCGGCTTTTCCGATTTGACGTCCACCGGTGCAGCCGTGTCCGGCTTTTCCGTTTTGGCGTCCGCCGGGGCAGCCGTATCAGGTTTTTCCGTTTTGACCTCCGCTCCCGGGACTTTTTCACCGGAAAGATCGAGGAAAAAGTGCCGGAGTCCGTACAGGCTTTTCACCCCGTCATCGGCAAGCTTCGCGGCGATTTCCGCATTGGATGCCTGGATCGCGTCCAAATGGATGCCCATGTGCCATTCCGTCAGCATGCGGCGGTACGCGGACGCCTGAAACGCGTAGCCGTTGCCCCACGCGATCTGCCAGATCCCGGTCAGGAAGACGACCAGCGCCGCCACGCTCATGACGATGCAGTCCGCCGGATGACGCTTCTCTCGCCGTCCCGGCGCAAACATCATCAGGTTCGCCCCGGCAAAGAGGAAGCATCCGCCCAGAAGCCAGACATAGCGGAAACGCAGGTTTTTGTCCGGCTCCAGGACCCGGTAGGCATCGGAATCCGTCGCGGCATCCATGCGGGCGACAGCGTCAGGAAGCGTTTCCGTCTGCGCCAGCACCTCGCGAAACTCCTCGCAGCAATGCCGCTCCATGGCGACCGTGCCGGTGGAGTTGCCGCCGACGATCAGCCCGAGGATGGCGATCACCGTCGTACAGTAGAACGTCAGGATGGAGAGCAGGATCACGATGCCCCACCAGCGCGTCCCCGGATTGCGTACGGCACGGATGAAGAGAAAAAAGATGAAGACGGGAAAGATGATGAGGACCGCGAAGGTCGCAAAAACGGACAGAAGATTCGTCATGGCAGGAAACGCCTTACTTTTGTGAACCGGATGGCGCGGGACAGGCTTTCAGCAGGATCTTCTTCCATTCGGCTGCCGTGCGGGCGTCGCCCATCATGTCGCGCACCTTGCGGAAACCGTCGCCGTAAACCGGGTCTGTGTTCTGCTCCATGCGCCAGGGGATCCGGTCCAGGTTTTCCGATTTGGCGTACGCCCAGGAAACGAACTCGGCGAAGCCCTCGCGAATCTGCGCGTCTTCGATGTGGGGGAGATTCTCCTCCATCCAGTCGTGGGCGAGTTCATGCGCGCCGACCGCGCGGAAGAAATCGGGCGGCTGGCCGTTCAGGATCAGGATGCGGTAGTCTTCCTTGTTGCGGATGGTACGCCCGAAAAAAGTGAGCGTGTGGCGGTGGCAAATGAAAAGCCCGAGCTCGTGTTCGCCGTCGCCGGTCGACTCCTTTTTCAGTTCGTCGCGGTCGCAGAGGTCAAACTGGATCACATGGTCCGTGCCCATTTTGAACTTGTCAGCGAGCTCCTGCCGGAGTTTCTTCATGATGGATTCCCCCTCGGTCTGGCTGAAAATTGCGACGCGGGCGCAGTCACGGCAAAGAGTGCGTCCGTCGCCGAGTTCCTTCACGAATTTTTCCAGCGGCATCTGGCAGCTGGCGCAGGCGGGAAGCTCCCGGCAGTATTCGCAGAGGAAGAGGTTGTTGCCGAGGATGTAGCCTTTCGGCTCGCGGCGGTGGCAGTGGCAGCATTCGTGGAACGTGGTCTCCAGGCATGCCCGGGAACAGTAGTTCTTGCCGTTGCTGGTGAACCCCTCCTTGAACCGCTTGCCGCAGACGTCGCAGACCGGGAGAAGCGATTCCGCATATGCGTTGAAGCATTTCTCGCTGCAGAAATTCTTGTCTTCCGACCGCAGGAACGACGCATTGGACGAAATTTTCTTGCCGCACCAGTCGCAGGTCATGACGTTCCGCGCCGCGAACAGGCTGCCGCAGAGCAGAAACGACGTCAGAAAGACCAAAAAAAGAGAAAGGGAACGTTTCAGCATGGCGTGCTCCGGTATTTCTTCATAGGACCATGTTTTAGAAGAATATAGCACGAAAAAAGCAGATTGTCAAATCTGCGCGGGACTTTTTTCGGGAAAAAGCGGACGGCGGCGCACCGCAGTCATTTGCCGCCTTTTTTCGTCTGTTTCAGGGGAAATTCCTTCAGGAGGATGGCTTTCCATTCGGGGGCGGTCTTCGCATTGCCCATCATCTTCCGCACCTTGCGGAATCCGCCACCGTACACTTCGTCGGTGCGGTTCTCCGTGTACTTCATCATGCGTTTCGAGCCCTCGACTCCGGCGAACGACCAGGCGACGAACTCGGCGAACCCCTCGCGGATCTCCGGCTTGTCCATGAGATGCGGGAGCGTCTCGTCCATCCAGTCGTGGGCGAGCTCGTGCGCGCCGACGCAGCGGAACACGTCGCGCGGAAGTCCGGTCAGGATGCGGACCGTGTAATGCGGCTTGTCTCGGATCGTCTTCGGATCGAACCAGCCAAGCTCCTTGTGGTCGCCGTCCGCCTCAAGGTTGAGGTCTTTCCTGGTGCCGATCTCGTACGTTATCTTGTGCTTGGAAGTCATCTTGAATTTCGACGAAAGGACCTGCCGGACGTCTTTCATGACTTTCTCCGCCTCGGCCTTGTCCTTGACCATGTCTTTGGCGCATTCGCGGCAGAGGCGGTCGCCCCCGGGAGATTCCACATCGGACGGCATCTGGCAATACTCGCACCGGGGCAGCTTGCAGCAGTCGAAACAGAGGTCGACCGACTGCCCCGCGGCATTTTCCGCCCTGGCAGCAGACGGCTTCATCTTTCCGCAATGGGCGCACTTGACGGCGGGAGCGGGCATGCCGGCCGGGACCTGCGCGGAAAGCCCGGCGGAAAACGTGAAGACAGCGATCGATGCCAGGAGCAGCAATGTGAGGTATTTCGTCATGGCGCAAGTGGGGAAAGAGGTTGAAAGCAGGAGTGAATCTGCTAGCAATATAGCACGGAGAACGCCGAATGTCAAATCCGCGGGCGTTTTTTCCGCACGCCGGCAAAAAAAAGCACGGACGAAAGCGGTCGTTCGGGCTCATTTTTCGCATGCACAATTGAGGAACACGCCGGAAAACCCTTTGTGTTTTTATCATGGCAGACCATTCCTGAACTATTACGCCGCCAGGCATGCTGCCCGGCGTAATATGCAAATTCAGAAACGATTGATCCCGGATGCCGCGTCTGGTTTTATCATGACAGATTTGCTCGACAATTATCATTATTCCGGCAAAAAGTCTGTTTTTATCTGGAAATATGGTTAATTCTTCCGAATTTTTACCCAAAAACGATTGTTTCGATTTGCAATATTATTTGCCAGGATGTATATTATTCCATTCCTGCATGTTTTCATCACAATCAAACCGGAGTTTCTATCTTATGGCTGCATCCGACCCCGCAATCCTCAGAAAAGCCGTTTCACGACTCTACGATGCATTCCGCGAGTCCGCCGAAACGATCGGCAACGTGTCCTCCATCGACATCAGCATCCGCCAGCATCAGACGATGTCCCTGGTCTGCCGCCTGACGGAAGACAAGCCGAACGGCGTCACGCTGAAAGAGCTTGCGGAAGCCATGAAACTTGCCCCCGCGACCGTCTCCGAACTCGTGGAATCCCTCGTGAAGAAGAATTTCCTCCAGCGCGTCCAGAACCCCGAGGATCGCCGCGCCGTCCAGATCACGCTCACCGACCACGGCCAGACTTTGCTCAACGAATGCATCAAATGCGTCGACAGCCTCTGCGAAAAACTTCTCGCCGGGCTTACGGCATCCGAACGCAACGCCATGCTCGGCGCCCTGTCCAAGATCACCAGCAAGCTCTGAGTCCGGACACAGGACACGCCGCCTGTTCCCGCGGCAGAAAAACACGAAACAATCCCAGCCGGATCCCTTGAGGCAAGGACGCAGCCCCGCCCGAGGCATCCGGCTTCACTATGCCCCGATGATCGAAAGCCGGCGCGCCCGCCCCTCCTGATCCGCGCAGTGGCGCGACCTCGCGCACGGGGCAGTTTCAGATCATTATTGTCTGCCAAAATGATCCATAATCCCGGAACGCGCACCCGAAATAAATGCTGTTCACAGCAAGGTCCAAAGCGCGGGAAAAGAGATTATAAAAAAGTACATTTTTTTGTCAAAACCTGCTGTTTTCCTCTTGACATTCCCTCATGGCTTGCTATATTATCAATAAATAATATTCAAGAAGCAGCTGCAAAACACGCTCAAATTCTGAAGCGGAACACACAGCCGCAAAACACATTCACCTGACCGAAAGGAACCGTAAATGCCGAACGATCCCGACAACTCCTGGAACAACACACTCAACAATCCCAACGTCCTGCAGGAAACAGTCCTGAGCGTGGGCACATATCCCGAGATCTACCTGGACGAGCTGAACTCGATCTCCAACAAGGGCAGACACAACTTCGTCGGCCAGGGAGACGAATTCGACTATGCGAAGATCACGCTGAACAGCGCGGCAAACCTGAGCTTCAGGGTCGACGCCACGGATTCGGTGAAGCTGACGGTCTACAAGCTCGTTGCCGGCAGCTCGAAGCCGAAAGAAGTGATGTCGGACGCATCGAAGAGCAATTCGTTCTCGTTCGACACGGCGGCAAAGCTGTTCGAAGCGGGCGAATACTATGTCTCCATCCAGTCCACAAACGCGGCAAAAGGCGGAAGCGCCTACTACAATCTGCTCCTCAACGGCGCGGACAAGGGCACGGAATACTTCACGAGCGCCGACAACGGAGACGACTGGGACGACCTGAAGACAATGGGCCCGAAAGGCCATGTCGCAAACGGCGGCGTCCTGGAAGACTCCAGCTCTTTCAGCGGCTGGGTCGGATACGGCGACACGATCGACTACACCATGTTCACGCTCGAAAACGGCGCGAAACTGAGCTTCACGGTCTCTTCTTCGGACGCGGCGAAGTTCACGCTCTACAGCCTGGCGCAGGACAAGAAGGGCAATTATGTCCTGAAAAACCCGAAGGCGACCGAGATCACCTACAACAAGGAATACGAAGAATACACCAAGACCACGAAATCCGTGCTCCTTCAGCCCGGCATTTACTGCTTCTCGGTCCAGACGACGAAGACGAGCGCGCATTACGACGTGTACCTGAACGACGAATATGACAAAAACGACAATCCGTACACCGAGTTTTACACGGACGGCAACAACGGCGACGACTGGACCGACCTCAGCGTGAACGGCGCGGACGGCCTGGTCGGCAATGCAGGCGTCCTGGAAACGCTCAACCAGGAACTCGCCAGCGACTGGGTCGGCTTCGGCGACGGCATCGACTACTTCAAGTTCACGCTGAACTGCGCGGCGAACCTGAGTTTCACGGTCAATTCCTACGACCAGGCAGTCAAGTTCACGGTCTACAGCCTGACCAAGGACAAGAAAGGCAAATACAAACTGACGTCCGTGCTCAAGCCGCCCCTGACCACGGCAAAGAATTCCGACGACGAGTTCAGCAAGACCTCGAAAGCCGTCTTCCTCAAGTCCGGCGATTATTATTTCTCCGTCCAGGCGTCGAAACCCACGAAAGCCGGCGGCACGGAATACGATGTGAACGTCAACGCGGCCGGCTCCGAATTCTATACGCAGTGCAACAACAATGACGACTGGGACGACTTCAAGACCGAAGGCCCGCGCGGAAAAGTCGGCAACGCCGGCGCCCTGGACGTGCTCGGCAAAGGCAAAACGGTCCTCACGGACTGGGTCGGCGCAGGCGATACGGTTGACTATTTCAAGTTCTCCCTCGAAAATGCGTCGAAACTGAGCTTCACGGTCACCTCCGACAGCAAGGGAGTGAAGTTCACGGTCTTCAACCTCGTCCAGAGCAAGAAAGGCACCTACACCCTCAAGCAGATCCAGAAGCCGATATCCACGGCGGCCAACGGCGGGTCCGTGACCTCCGCCGCACTTTCCCTGGAAGCCGGCGAATACTATTTCGCCGTCCAGACCGCGAAAGCCGCGAAAAGCGGCGGCACGGGTTACACCCTGGCTCTGAGCAACGACTGCGAATTCTTCACGAACGGCGACGGCGGCGACGACTGGACCGACCTCGAGACGAAAGGCGCTGCCGGCATGGTCGGCAACGTCGGCGAACTGTACGACTTCAGCAGCGAACTTGTCACCGACTGGGTCGGCCTCGGCGACCATATCGACTACAAGCATTTCTCCATCGACTGCGCGGCGGACCTGAGCTTCACGGTCACGGCGGAAGAGGAAGTGGTGAAATTTACGGTCTACAGCCTGACTCAGGACAAGAAAGGCAAATACGTCCTGAAGACGCTCCAGACGACCGACGTCAAAAATGCCTCCGGCGGCAAATTCGCGGCAACGACCGCGCTGCTCTCGCTCGCTGCCGGCGACTACTACTTCTCCGTCCAGGCGTCGAAAACGACGAAGAGCGGCACGGACTACACGGTTTCCCTCAGCGGAAGCAGCAAGTTCTCCGCCGTGTCGGAAAACGGATTCCCGATGCCCGAAACCGACATCTTTGCGCTCGGCACCCTGACCGAGGCAAGCCAGGAGATCCTCACCGACTGGGTCGGCTACGGCAATCTGCTCGACTGCGGCAAGTTCACCATCGCGAGCGCCGCGAAACTGAGTTTCTCCGTCAACGCCACCGGCGCCGCGAAATTCGGCATCTATGAACGCGTCGAGGACGTCGACGGCAACAGCTTCCTGAAAGCGATCCAGGTCACGGAGCTCGTGAAGCAGAGCGGCGGCGCGTATGCCGTGACGACCGATTCCCAGGTGCTGGACGCCGGCGAATACTACATCGTGATGCGTGCCGGAAGCTCCACCAGCGACAGCAGCGCCGATTACAACATCACCCTCAATCAGAACGCCACCGTGTTCTTCACGAACGGCGACAACAGCGACGACTGGACCGACCGCGTCACCGCAGGCCCCAACGGCCAGGTCGCCAAGCTCGGCAGCCTCGCCGGACTCGGCAACAAGCTCCAGACCGACTGGGTCGGCTACGGCGACGCCATCGACTACACCATGTTCAAGATCGACTACGCCGCGAAGCTGCAGTTCACCGTCAGTGCAACAGACGCCGCGGAATTCTCGATCTACGAGCTGGAAGAGGCAAGAAACGGCACGTTCTCGCTGACTCCGCTCAAAACAGTCACGCTTGTGAAATCAGGCAACGAATACACGGCGGAAACCGGATTCCTCCTGCTTGAAGCTGGCGAGTACTATTTCTCCGTCCAGTCCACGAATGCGGCGGCCGGCGGAAACGCCAGCTACACCGTGGAGCTCGACGACGTCAATTCCACGTTCTTTACCCAGATCGACAACAGCGACGACTGGACCGATTACAAGGAAAACGGTGACGGCGGCGAAGTCGGCGATGTCGGTTCCCTGTCCGAGTTCACCGACGTCATCGTCAGCGACTGGGTCGGCTTCGGCGACACCATCGACTACAACATGTTCTCGCTCGACACCGCCGCAAAACTGAAATTCAAGGTCGCGTCCACCGACGCCACCGAGTTCGCGGTCTACCGGCTCGTCGAAATGGCGAATGAGGCATTCCTCCTCGACACGATCCAGACGATCTCGCTCTCGACTCCGAACGGCGCCGGCGAATATGCCGCAAGCGGGGATTTCCTCATGCTCGAAGCGGGCGACTACTTCTTCTCCGTCCAGTCCACGAACGCCGACCTGGGCGGAAACGCCAGCTATACCGTGTCCCTCGACACGGACGTCTGCGCATTCTTCTCCGAAGGCGACAACACCGACGACTGGACCGACCTGGAAACGGAAGGCCCGGACGGCGAAGTCGGCAATGCCGGATCGCTGGATGAACTGACCTACGACATCGTCAGCGACTGGGTCGGCTTCGGCGATGCCGTCGACTACATGGCGATTTCCCTTGATAACGCCGCGAAGCTGAGGTTCAAACTCGACGCAACCGATGCGACCGAATTCTCCGTCTATTCGCTCGATGTGGTCGAAAGAAACGATGAAGACGTGTTCTCCCTCAACGAACTCCAGAAGACCACGCTCTCGAAGAACAGCGAGGGCACCTATGCCGCGACGACGGGATTCCTCCTGCTCGAGGCGGGCGACTACTACATCGCCATGAGGTCCACCAACGCGGACCAGGGCGGCAGCGCCTACTACAATGTGTTCCTCGACGATGAAAACTCCGTCTTCTACACGAACGCCGACAACAGCGACGACTGGACCGACATGAGGACCGCCGGCGCGAACGGCGACGTCAGCGACATCGGACCCCTGGACGGCATCAGCAGCGAACTCGTCAACGACTGGGTCGGCTTCGGCGATGCCATCGACTACAACATGTTCCAGCTCGACACCGCGGCGGAACTGAGCTTCATCATCACCGCCAACGAGGATGTGAACTTCACGCTCTACCAGCTGCTCCAGGCCCCGGACGGCACGTTCTCCCTCAAGCAGCTCCAGACGACTTCCCTTACGAAGCAGTCCGGCGACGAAGGATACAAGGCGACGACCACAGCGCTTCACCTCGATGCAGGCGACGACTACTGCTTCGCCATCCAGTCCACCACCGCGGACCAGGGCGGCAGCGCGTACTACACCGTGTCGCTCAACGTCGAAGGCAGCACGTTCCACACGGAAGAACCGCCCGCGGACGACTCGCTTGACAGCGCGCTCGACATTGCGGATGTCCTGAACATCGGACAGTCCGCCGAAACGCCCGTTCTCGGCAGCGCCTGCGGCCTCGCGAACGATGATCTCAGCGGAAGCGTCAAGAACGACTGGAACATCCTCGCGTAACATAAAACCACCTGGAATCGGGTCCCACGCGGGGACCCGGTTTCAACAAGCTCATCTCAGCCCGTCGGACTTCACGGTCCGGCGGGCTTTTCATTGTATAGAGAAAAGTACGGGTGCAGGATAGCCTGGTGCTGTTTTTGAGCCGGATGATAATTTTTTTCAAAAAAATGTGAAAGCCCGGCAATAAAAACAAAATGCGGTTCGTTAATTGAGATGTAAGTGCTGTGAAAAACGCGAACAAACACTGCAAGAAAGCGTTGCAGAGATACGGAAGCGTTTGAGCCAGCACTGATCCCCCGAGATTGCATGGTCGTCGTGCAGTCCAAACAAACCGATGATTGAAACAACTTTGAAACAAATTACAACATACAATCGGAGAACTACCATGAAAAAACTTATGACGCTCATCATCCTCGTCGCGGCCGCGGTGACGGTTTCGTCCCATGCCTATGCGTACACGCCCGCTCCCGCCGGGTTCGGCTACGGGTTCAGCGGTTTCGGATACAATTTCGGCGGATTCGGGTACGGCATGAACTATACCGGCGGATTCGGATACGGCTTCGGCGGGTTCGGCGGATTCGGCGGCTTCGGACCCGGCATGGACTTCACCGTCCGCCATGCACAGTTCTCCGGCAACAAGATCGTCCCGCTGCTTCCGACCGCTTCGGTCACGACAGCCTCCATCACCTATGATGAAAACGGGGAACTCCATGTCCGTCCGTTCGACGATGAAGACCTCTTTGTGGAGGATTAAGACAGACTCAATTCGCTCCTGAAAGGCGATTGGTTGTGCGGGACGTCACCCAGGGGGTGGGAGGCGTCCCGCCTTTTTTGCGGTCATTTCCATTGATCATGTCCGGCGGCTTTTCGCATCCAGGCAAAGTCAAGCCGGAACGATTTCAGGCGGTTGCATTTCCATGGAACCGCCTTTCGGGCCACGCCCGATTTTTTCGGACGATTGGCTGTTTTTCCATTTGCTTTTCCGCATTTTGCAGTGTATTATTATGAAATGTTTTTATGGCACGTCCCAAAGGAAATCAATTAAAAAAAGGCGGAACAATGGAAAAGAATCGCATCTTCGTTACGTACCCGGGACAGGACTACCGCACGGAACTGAGGGAAAACGACACCATGACCGTCCTGGACCGCGGAACAGTGGTCAGCACGCATATCAACGGCGGGACACTTGAGATCGAGCAGGACGGCCTTGCGATCGCAACCGACATCGGCAAAGGCTCCTGCAATGTCAACCGGGGAGGTTCGGCGACCGGCTTTGAGATGAGCGGCGGTGTTTGCATCGTCAACCCCGGCGGGTCGGCAGAATGTCTTATGCTCGAAAAAGGCGAACTCGAGGTCGGGCTCAACGGCATCGCGGACGACTTTTACATCTGCAGGGGCGGCACGGTTGCCGTCCACAGCGGGGGCACGGCGACAAAAGGTTACGTATGCCGCAGCGCACATGTGCGGATCGACCTGGAACAGAACACCTGCGTCGAGTTCACGTCCAGACACAGAAAATATAAAATGAGCAGCGGTTTCGTCTCCGGGTATATCGTCGAAAGCGGCGGCAGCCTCCACGTCGGCAGCGGATGCACGGCGACGGACCTCACGGTAAGGCGCGGCGGCAAGCTGAGTTTCGACTTGTCGGCGGACACGTATGTTCAGGGCACATCCGCGGGAAGGCCGTTTGAGGTCAGGGGGACAATCTCCAAGTATACCGTCGGCGATTACGGCGGATACGATATCTACAGCGGCGGCACCGCGGTCGGCACCAGGCTTTCCGGCAGCGGTAGTCTCTTCGTGAACAGCGGCGGCACGGCGGTCGGGACCGTCGTCGGCGACAAAGGCTGGCTCTTCATCGACAGCGGCGGCACCGCGGTCGGCACCACGGTCAGGAGCAACGGCATCTTCTCCGTCAGCGGCGGCGCGGCGTCCGGCATCACGGTCCGCAACGGCGGCAGGGGCTTTGTCGCGGGCGGGGGCACGGCTGCGGACATCACGGTCGGCAGCGGCGGCAGATTCCGTGTTGCGGGCGGAGGCGCCGTGTACGGCGTTATTGTCGGCAGCGGCGGCAGGTTCATCGTCTCCAGCGGCTGCACGGCGCTTGAAATCGCAACGATGCCGGGCGCAAAGCTCACGATCCGGCGCGGCGCGATCATGACATACGTCGAAACTCCGCCGATCCTCCCAAAACGGAAAAAAGATTGAGGTCATCCGCCTGAAATAAAGTTGAAAAAGCCGCCCGGCCTGAGTGATGAGGACGGACGGCTGAGTTATTACGCGGATTTGCGCGGAAACGGTCGATTCGAGCTTACTTGACCGGTTCCTGAATGCCTGTGTCGGTCTGGCGGACGGGTTTGATGGTGCCGTCCTCGTTGAAGAACATCTCATCCACGCAGACGGCGCGGCGTCCGAGCGCGCCGCCCTCGCCGTTGATGCTGAGCGCGGCGTTGTGGTAGAAGAGGAACGTGCGGCCCTTGAAATCGACCACGGCGGGGTGGATGGTGAAGCTGTTGCGGGCGGAGCCGGTGACCTGTCCGCGGTAAGTCCACGGACCGGTGATCTTTTCGGCGGTGGCGTAGGCGATGACCTCGTTGCCCTGCGGGTTCTTGTGGTTGGCTTCGTCGCCGTAGGTGCGGGAGGCGTAGATGCAGTAGTAGAGGCCGTTGCGCTTGTAGAGCCAGGGACCTTCCTCATAGCTCTGCATCTTCAGGTCGATGATCTCGCCGTCGAGCTCAAGCATGTTGTCTTTGAGCTTGGCGAGGTAGCAGTTGCCGTTGCCCCAGCAGAGCCAGGCGGTGCCGTCGTCGTCGATGAGGCAGGTCGGGTCGATGTCGTTCCAGCCCATGAAGCCGCTGGTCAGGTTGTCAGTGACCACGGGCTTCTCATAGGTCTTCCACGGACCGACGGGATTGTCCGAGGTCGCGACGTTGATGGACTGCCCGCCGTACTTGTCGTTGCGGATGGTGACGTACCAGTAGTAGGTGTCGCCTTTCTTCACGACCTGCGCGGCCCAGCAGGTGTTCTTCTGGCCGTAGGGGAAGTCGGTGGAGGTGAGGACGTCGCCGTAGGACTTCCAGTTCACGAGGTCCTTGGTGGAGTAGCAGCGCCACGCCTTGATCGTGAACATCTCGCGTCCGTGGGCGTCGTCGTGTCCGGCATAGAGGTACAGCGTGTCGCCGACGACCAGCGCGGCGGGGTCGGCGGTCCAGACGTCCTTGAAGAGCGGATTGCCGGTGGTCTTGACCTCGACCGGTTCAGCCGGCTTGGCTTCAGCCGCGGCGCCGCCGAAGACGCCTTCCTTGGTCATGACGATGGGCTTCATGGTGCCGTCGGCATTGTACTCGAGCTTGTCGATGCAGACGGACCGGTTGTAGCTGCCGCCGCCGGGGAGCGTGCCGTCGTGGTAGAAGAAATACCACTGGCCGTTGAACTGCGCGATGCCGGGGTGGTTCGTGCTGGTGTTCTTGTTGCCGTCGCAGAGGATGCCCTTCGCCTCGAAATGGCCGTCGATGCTGTCCGCCATGGCGTAGGCGATACGCTCGGGCATGAACCCGGAGGCGTAGGTAAGATAGTACTTGCCGTTGTACTTGTGGATCCACGGCCCCTCGGTGAAGCGGTACTGCTTCCAGTCGACGTCGAGGCTCTTCACGGGGCCGTCGAGCTCGATCATATTTTCCTTGAGCTTGGCATAGTAGCAGTGGCCGTTACCCCAGATGAGGTACGCCTGGCCGTCGTCGTCGATCATGACGGTCGGGTCGATGCATGCCCAGGAGTGCGAGGTGGCAAAGCAGTCTTCGGGCTTCACGAGCTGCTTGCCGATGGCGTCCTTGTAGGGGCCTTCCGGCTTGTCGGCGACCGCGACGCCGATGCCCGCGCCGTTGGTGCTGGTGTAAAGGTAGTACTTGCCGTTGCGCGCGATCATCTGCGCGGCGTAGGCGGTGTGCGTGGTGTCCCAGGCAAAACCGGAAACGGGGATCGGGGCGGGCCATTCCGTCCAGGTCTTCATGTCTTTCGTGGAGAAGAGGCACCAGTCTTTCATGGTGTAGTTGGGGTTCGGACGGCCGTTTTCGGCGGTGTGGTCATGGCTGGTGATAAGCCAGAGCGTGTCACCGATCACGACGGGCGCGGGGTCCGCGGTGTATTTGTGCTTGAAGACGGGATTGTCGACCGGCTTGTATTCGCCGATGGGCTTCACGTCGCCTGTGGCGGAAGCCTGAGCAGCGGGCTGAGGCTGAGTGGCGGCTGCCATCTGGGCCTGACGGTTGGCGCGCCGTTCCTGACGGCCGTCCTCGCGCTGCTGCGGGCGTTCCCGACGCGGGGTCTCGAGGCCATCAACGATCTCCCGGCGGACAGCTCCGGCCTCCTGACGGCGTTGCCGCCGCTGTTCCTGGCGCTGCTGACGGGACGGGCCCTCTTGCTGCTGGTCCTGGGCGACGAGCTGGACCGCCGAAGCGGACAGCATGGTCACAGAGAGAATGAGGAGGGTGCGTTTGAGGGAGAACATGATTCATCGCTCCTTTCTTGCTGTTGGACTAAGTCCAAGATGAACAATGTGAAGTCAAAAGAAGCGGACGCCCGAAGCGCGTTCGAGCGCCCGCAAAAGCCCTCATGGAGAGGGTGTGTTGAACGGGATCAGAGATTTTCGACGGCGTCTGCCGCATTTTCGATGCCGGCGCTGATCGCATCGGCGGCGTCATCGGCTTTCTGCTTGACGTCTTCCGCCGCGTCCTTCACGGCATCGGCGCCGCTCTTGAGCCCCTCGATGATGGAGTTGAAAGTCTTCTCAATGACAGGCTCGGAAGCTTTCTTCAGGTCAGCGGCTTCCTTCAGGCTGGCAGAGGCTTCCTTTTCGATGAGCTCGTTGAAAGCTGCGATCTGAGCCTCGGTGAAGCCCTTCGCCTGAGCATAGTGCTTGCCGATGGTCTGGTAGACGATCTTGCGCGTGACGGCGGTGTCGGCGGGCTTGTCCTTGCTCTTGTCGAACTCGTCGATGGACGCGGTGATCTCGGTGATGATGACGCCCTGCTCGGTCTCGTCGATTTCGAGGGCTTTCATTTCTTTCTGGGCGATCTCGGTGGCGATCATGTGCCAGTGATACGGCACGGGCTCGGTCTTGTCGTCTTTCAGCGCGCTCAGGTCGGCGAAGCTGGCATAGATGAGGGCGACGAGGACGAGGAGAAGTCCGCCCGCGACCCACGAGAACTTCCACGGGGTCATGTCGACGGCCTTGGCGTCCTGCTGGATGAACGCTTCCTTGCGCGGAGCGACGAACGACCAGATGCCCATGATGGCGACGAGGATCAGGAAGACGATGGTGTCGACGTGGTAGATGTTCATGCCGCCGGTGACCTTCTGCACGAGGTCAGGACTGCCGAACGTGAGGAAGGCGATCAGGACGACGCCGACGAAGAGGGCGACGTTCGCGGCCATCTTCGGCACGAACTTGGTGAGCATGCCGACCACGATGATGGCGAACAGCGGGATGTTGTAGATGCCGTTGGTCTTCTGGAGGTAGTCGAAAATGCTGGAGGTGTTCGCGAGGAGCGGAGCGCCGCACATGCAGAGGACGGCGATGATGAAACCGAACACGCGGCCGGAACGGACGACCTGCTTGTCTTCCGCCTGCGGATTGATGATGCCCTTGTAGAAGCCGATGCTGAACAGGGTGCAGGAGGAGTTGAGGGCGCCGTTGAAGCTGGAGAGGACCGCACCGATCAGGACCGCGCCGAAGAACCCGGCGAGCCAGTTCGGCAGCACGAACGTGACGAGCTGCCCGTAGGCGAGCGCGGAGGAGTTCATGTCGAGGTTCAGGAAGCCCCTGCAGGCAAAGTAGAATGCGATCATGCCGGGGAACACGAGGTACAGCGGGCCGAGGAGCTTCAGGAGGCCGCAGAGCAGGACGCCCTTCTGGCCTTCGGCGAGCCCCTTCGCACCGAACGTGCGCTGGATGATCTGCTGGTTGGTGCACCAGTAGAACATGTTGATGATGAGGACGCCGGTGAAGAGCGTGCCGAACGGGACTTCGGACTTCGGACGGCCGAATGTGTTGAACATGTCGGCGTGGGCGTTCTTGACTTCGGAGATGGACTGCATGAGGCTGAGTTCGCCGCCGTTGACCGCGGAAACCTTGTTCAGGGCGAAGAACACGATCATGAAGCCGCCGACGAGCAGGCCGATGCCGTTGATCGTGTCAAGCACGGCGCAGGTGCGGAGGCCGCCGAACAGCGAGTAGGCGCAGCCCATGAGGCCGATCAGCCAGATCGCGATCCAGAGGATCTGCGTGTCGCTGAGACCGGGGAGAAGGGTCTTGAAGTCGAGAATCTGACGGAGCGCGACGGCGCCCGTGTACAGGATCAGCGGGAGCAGCAGGAAGACGTAGAAGAACAGGAAAATCGCGTTCGCGATCGTGCCCGTGGACTTGCCGTAGCGGAGTTCCAGGTATTCCGGCACGGTGGTCACGCCGCTCTTCAGGAACTTCGGCAGGAAGAACCACGCCATGGCGACGAGGGACACCACGGCGACCACTTCCCACGCCATCACGCAGAGGCCCTGGCGGAACGCGGAACCGTTCAGGCCGACCATCTGTTCGGTGGAGAGGTTGGTGAGCAGCAGGGACGCCGCGATCAGGGGATACGTGAGGCTGCGGCCGGCGAGGAAGAAGCCGGTGTTCGAGCCAACGTCTTGTTTTCGCACGATGAACCACGTGAGGGCACCGGCGAACGCGAGGAACAGGATGAACGAGACAATCGTCATTTCTTTTGCTCCGGTTTTTGTTTTATTTTGAGGTTAGGGATGCATGTTTGCGCTAATATACCATGCGTGGGAAAGGAAATCAAGCATGGAAAAGTATTTTTTTGACTTTTTTCCGTCCATACTGATCGCAGGCAAGCTTAATTAACTCTTCAAATAACTTTATTGCCGCCATTGCGCCGAAACAGATCGGGCCGGCTTTCGAAAGATAAGTTTATAACGGATTGTTCAACGTTTTTTCCCTCGCGGGACAACAAATCGTTTTTCCGGCTTTCGGGATCGCCAAAAACAATGTTGCCGGACCCCAGGTAAATCGGGACTTTTTTCGCTTTCCGGGTTGTATTTCGCCCAAAGGAATGGTATATTATCACAAACAATAGCATGTTCAAAGCCCCGGCGAAGCGAGCCGAATCCTCCAGAAATCCCGCCTCTCCGGAGTTTCCTGAACAAAAACACGGTCCCGCGGTCTTTCCTTCGGCCGCACCTCAACCTGTCAATTCTAAGGAAAACCGACATGTCCGCCGGAAACCAGCCAAGCTCAAAGCTGATGCCGCAAGGCATGGAGACTTCCGCGCATCCTTTCCCAGAAGCTTTCGCTTTTTTTGCGTCCGGCTCGTCGGCATCATTTCGTCTCAAAAGCACATCAATGCAGCAGTTTTCAGCATGATCTGAAGCTGCGCGCATTGCATCAGGGTGCTCCGTTGCTGGAAAACGCTTTCCCGCGACGGGGCTGCGGCATGGAAAGATTTCAGTTCAAAAGCATATGGCTTTCATAGAAAAAACAAATGACCGTTTCTGGGGGTTCGCCTACTTGAGGCCCCGTACGGAAAAAATGGTCGCCGAGGCGCTCGCCGGCCGGGGCGTTCCGGTCTATCTGCCGCTGGTCAACAAGGCCAGATTGCATCACGGGACAAAAGTCGTCACACCGGTCCCGATGATTCCCGGCTACATCTTTCTTGCCGCCAGCGACAAGGAACGGACGGACCTGAAAAGATCGGAAAAAAGCTTCGTTCAAATCGAACTTATCAGGATTCCGGCCGAGGAAGAAACTCTGATCCGGGAACTGAACGCCCTGCACCAGTTTGAAATCCTTGCCCAGACAAAAGAAGTCCTGGTCAATCCCGGAATCCAGCGTGGCGACAAGGTCACGGTGACGCAGGGGCCGCTGAAAGGACTCGAAACGGAAGTGATCCGCCGCGACGACACGCACAATTCGATCATCATCAATGTGACAATTCTGGAACGGACGGTCGAGTACCCGGTTTCCGCGGATGAATTGAAGAAAATCACGAAATGAATCCCGCATATTGGAACTTATGAAAATGGAAAATGCCGGTGAAATCCGGGGGATCATGTCAATGAATGAAGTCTTTACCGTGATCGTCCTGCTGTACAACAACCACGAGTATCTGCACGAATGCCTGGATTCCATCCTCATGCAGGAATACGGAAACATTGAGATCATTGTGGCGGATGACGGCTCGAAATCGTTCAACCAGAAAGAAATCCTGGACTACATCAGGAACAACAACAAAGGCAATATCCGCAATTATCTGGCGTACACGAACGAATGCAATCTCGGCACGGTGAAAAGCGTCAACAGGGCGCTGAAAAAAACTACGGGCGCCTTTATCAAGCTCCTGGCCGCGGACGATGCGCTCTACGATGAAAAATCGCTCTCAAACGCATATGAAGCACTGAGGGAAAGCCCCTGCGGAATTGTGACCGGCGACGCCATGAAATGCGACCAGTTCCTGAAACCGGTCAAAAAATATAAAAAGAGACTTACCGACCAGATCAACAGCCTGTCACCGCATGAAATATTTTGCAAGCTATGCATCCACAATGACATAGTAGCCGGCGGCGTTTTCTTTTCCAAATCTTTTTTCGAACAATACGGCGTATTCGACGAATCGTACCGCCTGCTGGAAGACTGGCCGAAATGGCTTGAAGTCACGAAAAACGGCTGCAAGTTTATTTACAGGCCGTTTTATGCCGTGAAATACAGGTGCAACCGCGGCATCGGGACCAGTTACAATCCGATGTACATGCAGGACAAGAAAACAGTCCTTTCCAAGATCATCAAACCGTCCAGGAAAATCATCGGAACCAAGTATTATCTCATGTCGCTTGCCAGTTTCATGTTCATCAACAGCAAGCTCGTCAGGCGGGCATATTCCATCGTATTCAGAAACAGGATGTGATCGCCGCTTGAGGCATGTGTCATGGACAAATTGCTATCCATCATCGTTTTAGCCTATAAAAGCGGGGATTACCTGTTTGAAACGGTTCAATCGATCCTGGAGCAGGATTACCCGGCTATCGAAATCGTGGTTTGCGACGATGCGACACCGGGATTTGATAAGACCGGATTGGAATCGTTTCTTGCGGAAAAGAAACAAAACAACATCGCTTCCGTAACGATCATTACAAATGACAATAATCTTGGGACAGTAAAAAATCTCAACAACGGCATCCGCCTTGCAAAAGGGGATTATATCAAAATCATAGCCGGTGACGACCAGCTGGCAGCGCCTGATGTGTGCTCGCGGCAAATCGCTTATCTTGAGAAACATGCAGATACTGTTGCGGTAGCGGGAAACATCGAGGAATGCGATGCTGAAATGACCCCGATCTCCAAATCGGGCTTTCTGCTGAAAGATGACACGGATTCGCTGTTTCACAACAAAAACGAATTGCTGCGATATATCTGCCGCGACAACACAAAAGCTCTTGCAACACAGGTCCTTTGCTTCAGGAAAGATTTCTTTGGCAAGCACGGGCTGTATGATGAAAAGTATCTTTTGATCGAAGATTTGCCGATGGCGGTCCGGATCGTTGAAAGCGGCGAGAAGATCGGGTATATCAATTATCCCTGCGCGAAGCACAGGGGGCAAACCGGCGTTTCGACATCCACACAAGCTTTTGATCCTCATCGCTTAAGATACTATGAAGATCTCGAGCGATACTATGTCGCGCTCTCGCCATTGAGCAATATCTTAGGCAGGAATTTTGTTCATATGCGGCACCGCGTCTGCCAGTTCAGGATCGAGTACTGCAACCTGCATTCCGCCCCGTTTTATAAGAAAGCAGGGAAAGCACTGGAATATTCCATCCCGCTGGCTTACTATTTTTTCACCAATCTGAGAAGAGCCTGTGCCTATCTTACAACGCATTGACACTGGCAGGACAGACTGAAAATGCCGAAAAAGACACTTCTGATCATTTTTACCTATAAATATCCGTTTGAGCCGCCTACGGAACAATTCCTCGACGATGAATTGCCATATCTGCTGAAAGAGGATATTGACGTCCTTTTCGTCCCGACTTCCAGAAGTAAAAGCGATGTGCAATATCCGATCGTCAACGGAAACAAAGCCCTTTCGATCCATGAAATCAAAAGGGCGTCCATCCTGAAAGAACTTTTCATCGGCATCGTATTTACCCTCGGAAGCCTGAAATATCTGTTTTCCGATCTTTTCCGGCTGGGACACCACGTCAAACCAGGGTACTGGCTCTATGCGTTTAAAACCACTCTGCTTCAATATATTCATGGAAACGCATTGTTCTATGAATTCAAAAAGCAAATCCCGAAAAGCATCTTTCAGGACAGGTCCGATGTCATCCTGTATTCCTACTGGCTCAACGCCACCGCATATGCCGAGGCGCTGTATAAGAAGCACTTGAGAAGCAAACTCGGCATCCGGGCGAAAGCGTTTGCCAGGGCGCATGGCGATGGGGATATTTATTTCAATGTTGCGTTGAAAAACTACCGCCCGTTCGTGTCTTATTTGAACAGGGAAATAGATGCGTTTTTCCCGATCAGCGACGGCGGGGAAAACAAACTGAAAAAACAGGGGTTCAGGAACACGGAGATCTATCGGTTGGGCGTAGTCAGAAGATCGGATTTCATTCCGGCGCAGACCGGCACACCGCTGATTGTAAGCTGTTCCGTGATAAATGATAACAAGCGTGTAGAGAAAATCGCGGAAATTCTTTCCGCTTTTTCTGAAAAAGTCAGATGGGTCCATTTCGGCGGCGGCCCCAACGAACAGAAAGTATTTGCTTTCTGCAAGAAAATCCTCCCTGCCAATGTTGAATTTGAACTCCGCGGATGGACTGACCATAATGCCGTGATGAGTTTCTACGGGAAAGAGCGCCCGGATTTGTTCATCAATGCGTCAAAAGTCGAGGGCATCCCTGTTTCGGTCATGGAGGCGATGTCTTTCTCCATTCCCTGCGTCGCGACCGATGTGGGCGCTTCCCGCGAAATCGTAAAAGACAACAGCAACGGCTTTTTGCTGAAACCCGATTTCGATCCGAAGGAAACTGCGCAAAAGATCATCCAGTATCTTTATCGCGATTCTCACATGCACAACCAAATACGAAGAAACGCGTATGACACTTTTTTGAAAGGATATGAATCGGATAACAACTATACCGTTTTTGCAAAACGGATCATTTCTGACAAAAGGAATTGATCGTTCCGATCATCTGTTCCAGCTCATTCTTTTCGCATCAACATCGCATCATCGCCTGTATTAAACACAAGTTTTAAAATATTTTTTTTGGAGATATCCGGCAATGGATTACTCGATCATTTCCATTAAAAGCGTTCCGACGGAGGAACAAGGGACACTTTCATTTTTTGAGGGAGAGCGCGACCTGCCTTTCCAGATCAAAAGGATATATTATATCCATCATGTCTCCGCCGGCATCAAGCGCGGCGCGCACGCTCACAAAACGCTTCAGCAAATGCTTTTCTGCCCGTATGGAAGCGTTACGATCATTTTAACCGACGGCAAAACGAAAGAAGAAATCCTGCTTGACGACCCCTGCAAAGGCCTTGTCCTTGAGCCGGGTTTGTGGCGGGACATGGTCTGGAACATAGACAATTCCGTTTTGTGTGTCGCGGCGTCGCAGTATTATGACAAAGACGATTACATCCGTGATTATGATGAATATCTCGAATATCTGAAAACGCAGAAAGATATTGTAAAATGAAGATTCCGTTTGTATCCTTTCTGCCTATGGAGAGAGAGCTGAACGCCGAACTCCGTGCGGCTTTTGAACGTGTTTTCGCGCGTTCATGGTATATTGGCGGGGCGGAAGACAAAGCATTTGAAAATGCGTTTGCCGACTATTGCGGAGTCGAGCATTGCATCGGCGTCGGGAATGGACTCGATGCACTTATGCTCGCATTGAAAGCGCTTGGCATCGGCGATGGAGATGAGGTCATCGTGCCGTCCAACACGTTCATCGCCACGGCGCTGGCAGTGACATATGTCGGTGCGAAACCTGTTTTTGTCGAACCCGACATCCGCACCTGCAATATCAATCCGGCATTGATCGAATCTGCTGTCACAGAGAAAACTAAGGCAATTATTCCTGTACATCTTTATGGGCAGGCGTGCGACATGGATCCGATTATGGACATCGCGAAAAAGCGCGGATTAAAAGTAGTTGAAGACTGCGCCCAGGCGCATGGCGCCACTTACAAAGACCGTAAAATCGGAACATTCGGGGATGCAGCCGGTTTCAGTTTCTATCCCGGCAAAAATCTCGGCGCGCTCGGCGATGCCGGCGCAGTCATTACAAACGACAATGTTTTAGCGGACAGGATCAGAGCGCTTGGCAACTATGGCTCAGACTACAAATACCACCACATTTACAAAGGCAACAACAGCAGGCTTGACGAACTTCAGGCTGCGTTTCTGTCGGTGAAACTTGCTCATCTTGAACGCATGAACGACGCGCGAAGAGCTATCGCGGAACAATATACAGCGGGGATCCGCAATCCCATAATCAGGAAACCGTTCGTTTTGGAGAATTGTCTCCCGGTCTGGCACATCTACGCGATCCGTTGTGAGGCAAGGGATGAATTGGAATCCTACCTGAAAGAAAAGGGAATCGGCACGAACAAGCACTATCCCATTCCGCTTCATTTGCAGCAGTGCTATCAAGACTTGAACATTCCGGAAGGGGCGCTGCCCGTCGCGGAGGAAATCAGCCGCACGGAGTTGAGTCTCCCGTTGTATTACGGGATGACTGACGAGGAAATCAAGTACGTCATCGATGCGATCAATGTCTTTTGATTGACAAGGAGTTAAACATGTCCAACCATGAAACGGGCAAGAATACGATTATCGGTAAAGACGTTCTGATCGGAACGAATGTTTCGTTTGGGCACAACTGCATCGTGGAAGACGGGGTGTCGATCGGGGACAACTGCTTCATTGACAGCAACACAGTCATTCACAGCGGTGTATCCCTGGGCGCGGGCAGCCATGTCGACTGCAACTGCATCCTGGGCGAACACACCATGGATTTCTATACGAATCATCAAGCTCAGAATCCGCCTCTCAGAATCGGCAAAAATGCTCTGATCCGCAGCGGTTCCATTCTTTATTCGGATTCAGAAATCGGTGACAACGTTCAGACGGGACATCAAGTCACTATAAGGGAAAAAACGACCATCAAGGACAATGTCAGCATTGGCACTTTGTCGGATGTTCAAGGCAATTGCGTGATCGGAAGCTTCTCCCGGATCCACAGCAACGTTTTTGTTGCACCGGAAACCATGATAGACAGTTTTGTCTGGCTCTTTCCGCATGTCGTCCTGACCAACGACCCGACTCCTCCATCCAATTTCATGCAGGGGATTCACATTCATTCCTTTGCGATCGTGGCGGCACGCGCGGTCGTGCTGCCGGGAATTGAAATCGGCCAGGATTCCCTTATCGGCGCCGGCACTGTCGTAACGAAATCGGCGCCTGCCTATGCTCTGATGCTCGGCAATCCCGCGAAACAAAAAAATGATGTGAGAAATATCAAGAACAAAACCACAGGCGAGAGCGCCTATCCGTGGAGGAATCATTTTTCGAAATATATGCCATGGGACGGCATCGGATTTGATCGCTGGTACGACAATCTGCCCCAAGAGGAAAAAGAGCATTTCGGAATAGTGACAATACAATCCTAATTGCTGAAAACGGTGCTGCGATTTGAAAAGATCAATGACAAAATAGCGTTCGAATCGGAAATCGCGATTCTTGCAATAGAAATATGAAATTCAGCTTCTTAATCCCCGCATATAATTCAGAGAAATACATTTCCAACTGCATCCATTCAATATTAAAGCAGAGCTGTCCTGACTGGGAATGCGTTATCGTAGATGACGGCTCGACGGATGGGACCGGAAAACTGATCGATGAATTTGCGGCCGGAGACAGCAGGATCAAGACGCTTCACAAGGAAAATGAGGGTGTTGCACTGGCAAGAAATGCGGGGAGCGATTTATGCACGGGAGACTATATCCTGTGTGTTGACAGCGATGACTGCATTGATAAAGATCTCCTGAAGATCGTATCGGAAAAAATGGGGGGCGAAAACAGCATCGACATGATCTGTTTCGGGTATAAAAAAATAATGGGACAATCGGAAGAAACCGTAGTTGATGCATTTCAGGAAGGATTTTATGAGGAGGAGAAGCTGAACGAAATCAGGAATAATTTTCTTTTCGATGAAAGGAACCGGGAAGATAATGAAGGTGCGATGTCATATTCCATGTGCACAAAACTGATAAGGCGGGACTTTTTTATAAGGAACAAAGATTTGGCGGCCAAACGAATCCGCCTGGGTGAAGATATGCTGTTTGTCCTGAGGGCGCTGATGGAAAGCAGGCGCATCCTGGTGCTTCACGATGCATTGTACTACTATAACCTCGGCATCGAATCATCCGCGACGCACAACTACAGAAAAGGCGATATCGCAAACGGCTATTCCGTCTTGCAGGAATTGATGGAAATGGCAGGTCACAATACGTGTTATCTGCGGCAGGCATGTCATTTCATCATCAATTATCTTTGGAATCAGTACATCTTCTGCGCATTGCGGACGCAACAATACAAAGAGTTCAGGCAGGAAATCGGGGAAGAAACGGATAAAGGGCTTTTGTTCCGGACAAAGGCGATACATTTTAATGCCCGTCATCGCATGTTCGATTTGAAACGGTCCTTAATTTCCAACAACAGACTGTTGATTATCTACTGTTTCTACAAGCTCAAGTACTGCTGGATGAAATGAAGAAATCGTTTGACTATTTTATTACACGCTGGAAAAACTACAACAAGGCGAAGAACGCATTTTCCGATTTTTCATCCTACCTGAGCAATGGTGAATACCTGTTCAACTGGGATTTCAGTTCAGCAGAGGTCGTTCATCTTGACAAAGCAAATCAAGCAGCAACAAAAGAATATGCTAAAGACAATAAAGAGATATCCCGTCTCAAGCAAATAATCCTGGATATTCTCAAACAAAAGAACCTGGACAACGGCGGGGCGTATCATTGCGAAAAAGTGATGATGACAAGCTCCAATACGATCAAGGGGTTTGACTTTTATAAGGATTTGGTAATAACACAGTTCCTGTCCGATCAGGAAATGAAACAATATCTGCAACAAAAGGATAAGGCATCCATTTATTTCCATTGCTGCAATACGGTCGACACCCTGAAAGAGGACGATGTCATCATCGAACAACGCTTGATCGACAGATCCAATTCGGCCGTCGAGAAATTCGAAAAGGTGCTGGACTATTATATCGCCAACCAGTCGATCAAAACACGGGAGACCATCTGTATCCCCGTTTATACCGGCGAAGAAAAGTGCCATGCGGCATTTCAAAAATGGTACGACGAGCTAAAGATACACGACATGCGTTTCCCCCGAGCCATGCAGCATGGGGACCTCTGGGATGGAAATGTTTTTATCGACAAGAATGAAATCACATTGATCGATTTTGACAAAATGGATTATCACAGCTGCTTCTATGATATTCTGTTATTTATTTTCTCTGAAGCTTTTACAAAAGATGACACAACTCTTCTGAAACTTTTTTTCGCTGGGAAATATGATTCCGGCTTAAAAGCATTGCTTCATATTGACAGTGGCGATAATATCAAAAAAGAAGTACTATATGTTTCTTTCCTGAATGAAATGTTCTCATCAAGATTTCAAAACACCGATACGGATTTTTTACACTCATTGTTGAATACCATTAACAAGTGGAATCAGACCTTGGGTATTTTATAACAGTTTTATCACGCCTGTTGGCACCATATTGAAGGTTTTATTGAATGAAAGGCAAAACCGAGTCGTTCATGTACCTTATGACAAAGATCGTCATAGGGATCATCAGCGTATATTCGCTCCGTGTTCAAACAAAGTATATTTCTCCCGCGGATTTGGGCGCGTATGCATTGCTGGCGGGGATGATCAATGTGCTGATTGCCGTTTTCATCAGCTGGATCGGATCCTCGGGCCTGAGGTACTTTGATTCATACCGCAAGGCAAACAACCAGAAGGAATTTTTTTCGACGCTGCTATTGGATTGGGGCGTGTTGATCGCAACCATCCTCTGTTTTGTCATGCTTGCGGCGTACTTTGTGGATTATATCTCTATCCGCAAGTATCTTCCGCTTGTGATGATGACTTTGCTGTTTGGCAGTTTGTGGGATATCTTTGAAAAAGTGCTGCGGGCCTCGAATTTCAGCAAAACATATTGCTTTGTGCTGCTGGCCCAGTCCCTGTTAAGCCTTTCCATCATCATCCTTTACAATCGCTACTATGATGATGGGGTCAAATCGTTGTTCCTTGCCAAGATCTGCTCGGGGGCGCTGGCTGCTTTCATCGGCATCAAAGTCCTTTGCGTGTGGAAATATGTCGGCATCCGCCAATTCAGTTTCGAGTTCAACAACAAGGTGTTACACTACGGCATTCCTATGGTCGGCGTCTGGGGGATCGGCTGGTTGTTGAATTATTCCGACAGGTACATCATCAAATTCTTTTTGAATGATGAGGACGTGGGATTGTATGATGTCGCCTACCGTTTTACCGAAAGTTCGATCGGAATGGTGATCGCCGCATTTAATCTCGCGTTCTTCCCTGCAATGATCAAGACCTGGAACGAGGGAAACGACAATGATGTCAAGCTCATGATCAAAACGATATTCCGATACTATTTCCTTTTTTCCATTCCGATTTTTGTCGGAATTCTCCTGCTGAAGGATCAATTCTACGGGACCATTCTTGACGAGCAGTATTCCAGTGCCGCGATTGTCATGTCCATTTCATGCATCGGCTTCATCTTCATGGGCGTAAACAACACATTTTACAAGATCTGGCAGCTGAAGGAAAACACGAGAATGGTTCTGTATCTGACGATCCTCTCTCTGGTCTTCAACTTTTCCACAAACGTCATTTTCATCCCGCGCTACGGTTATCTCGCCGCAGCCGTGACTACAGTCGTTTCCTACATCATCATCACGATTATCGCCGGGATCCTGATCAACCGTGAGATCAAGATACGGATTGACGTAAAATCATTCCTAAAACAGATCGCCGCGGCAGCCGTGATGGGCATTGTCATCTTCTTTACCCGCTCGTTTATTACCAGTTTCCTTACTCTGGCATTGTGTGCAGTCGTTTCCGCATGCATCTATTTCGCAGTTCTTTTCATTCTGGGTGATCTTTCGGAAGACTTCAAAGACATAAAGGCGAAAATCCAGAATTTGCGCCGATCCTGACAACCTGTCCGCGGCAAATGTCTGCGATAATAAGGTGCATATTTTGAGAAGATAAGATCAGCATGATAAAAACCAGAAGAAGCATCATTGACGCTGTTTTCAGCAGTCTCGAAAAGGACAAGATAACATATGCAGTTTTGAGGGGGTATCAGCCAATCGAGGCACTTTACTCATCTCCCGACATCGACCTGTTTGTTTCCCAAAAGGATTTGAAACGGTTTCATGGCATCATGCTCGAAGCCGGGTTCAGGACTCCGGCTCTCAACGCCTGCGCATATCCTCATGTTCAGTACTTTCTGTTGACGGCTGAGGGGCTGGTCAAATTTGACATCGTCTATGACTTCTGTTTTGGAGACAAACTTCTTCTATACGCAAATAAGAAAAATGCCATTTCATCGATTGTGTCATATCAGAACATCAAGGTGTTCCCGCCAGCCATAGCATTGGAAATACTGCTACTCCATATTGTTTTCGACAAAGGAAAAATTGACAATCACAATTATCAGCGGCTGATCCATTTGATCGACGAATTACCACCCGTTGAACCAGACGATCCTGCCATTCAGTCCGTTGTTCATGCTGCTTCCAGGAATGAACTTTCGATAGAATCTTTTAACAAGTCTTTGGAGACTTTAAGGGCCGGACTTCTTTCGTCGCTTGCCAAAAGCAACCATCGGGCTCTTTTATTCAGGACGAAAACATGTTTCGTCCATCGGCTCAGATATTTTCTGCACCGATACAGAAACAAAGGGATCGCCATTCTGGGCGTCGATGGAAGCGGGAAATCAACTACCATCCAGTATCTGAAATCTGTGCTCAAAGACAGCTGCACGGTCCAATATATGGGGTTCCGCGAAATGGAAACAGCATTCGGGAAAGAATGGTACAGCGGACCTGCCAATCAACCGTTCCATCGCATCAAGCTTTACCTGGGCATCTATCTCGAAATGTGGTCCCGCTATATCAAGAACGCATTCCATCCGCACGGCATCACCGTTTTCGACCGCTTTCCGTGGGAAGCATATGAAAACGCCACTGGAAATGGAAAATTGATTTACTATTTTCTTTTTCACGTTTTATTCCCGTCACCCAAACGTGTCTATTACATCCACTGCGATGCAGCGACCGCTTTTCAAAGGAAAGATGACCTCGGCGACAAAGACGCTTTTATCGTTAAAAAGAATAACGCCGATTCAAGGTATCTCAAACGGAAGAATATCCCGGCTTTTTCTTCAGACGACCTGTCGACACAGGAGATTGCCGCCGGCATTTGCAACGACTTGATGGCAACAGACTTGTACGACTTTTTGTTTTAGTTTTTCCAGCGAGATCATTCATTTTTCAAAAGGCATTTTTTTATGAATCGCATCATCGTCACCGGGGGAGCCGGGTTCATCGGGTCGGCAGTCGCCCGGCACATCGTCAACGACACACCGGACGCCGTGTGCGTGGTCGACAAGCTCACCTACGCCGGCAATTTGGAGAATCTCGCTCCGATCGCGAAATCCGACCGGTTCAAGTTCGAAAAAGTCGACATCTGCGACAAGGACGAGCTTGACCGGGTGTTTGCGGAGTTCAAACCGACGCACGTGATGCACCTGGCGGCGGAGAGCCATGTGGACCGTTCGATCGACGGTCCGGGAGAGTTCATCCAGACGAACATCGTGGGCACGTACACGCTGCTGGAGGCCGCCCGGAAATACTATCATGGTCTGGATGATGCCGGAAAAGCGCTGTTCAAATTCCACCATATCTCCACGGACGAGGTCTTCGGCGACCTGAACG